>UMKF01026230.1_pt1 | contig 20296 bp, 18 predicted proteins | sample 1966251 | NCBI WGS metagenome assembly UMKF01 (sample SAMEA4836171, study PRJEB28245) | human gut metagenome | biome: gut microbiome; material: fecal sample | place: Denmark | collected 2008
GTACTAACCATTTGCATCTGTTGTGGACTCAGTTGCAACGTTTTCATGCTTCCGCATGATGAGAGCAAAAGCGTTAAAACAGAAACATACGAAAGTATAACTTTTTTCATTATATATGATTTATTAAGTGTGCTATTCTTAAGAATTTAAATTGAAAATGTTAACTTATTTAGGTTTCATACATATCGAAGAAAATCACATCATAGAATACTATCCGTTTCTAAAAGAGTGTCTTCACAAGAAAAAAGCAAAATTACATTTAAAAATAAAAGTAAATATAGAATTTGTTCTTATTTCTTTTAGGTTTAATCATATTCTTCTTTCCCCATTTATCACTTTGCACTAAAATTTCCGTATCACAGGAGATACCGTCCTTTTATTTATAGAGACGGTAATCATCTTTAAACTTATTACCGTATTGACCTACAAGAAATTCGTCTAATTGGGGTCCACGGGCATTGTGATGCAAAATATTTCCGTCCGGTCCCACCAGCACACAGTAAGGGATACCGTTGAAATTATATAGTTTTGCTATCGGTCCATCAAAAGCTTTCAGATCCGAAGCCTGTGTCCAGCTCATTCCTTCTGATTCGATGGCTTTCAGCCAGTCTTCTTTCTTGGCATCCATAGAGATGCTGATAATGTCGAAGCCATCCGAATGATACAACTCATATACATTTTTCAAATGCGGGATCTCACCCCGGCACGGACCGCACCACGACGCCCAGAATTCCACCAGCGTATAGTGGCCTTTTCCTACATAATCCGACAATTTGATGGCGTTTCCTTCTTTATCGAACAAATTCAAATCGATGAAAGGAGCTCCGATCGCGCAATTTTTCACGCTGTCCGCTTTGGCAAACACTTCTTTTCCAATTGCGTTCTCTTTCAAAGAGACCGGAAATGTTTGGATAAGTTCTTCCAAAGTGGCGGCATCGAACATTTCCATGCACTCTTTCATAGCGTATAGACCTACAAAATTTTCTTTGTTTTCTTTTATAAGGTTTGCCATACTATTTGCAATGCTCTGTTGTAAGGAATCTGCTTGATGAACAAATGTCACACAATCGGTAATACCACATCCTTCTTCCGTGCGCGAACGACTATAAAAGTCGCTTGTCAGGTTGTCTTTTATACTTTTTTTATCTGTACGCAGTTGCTTGTATTTCATGTATTTTTCTTGTAAAGGGGAACCTTTAACCGATATTTTGTTGTAATCATATGTTCCTCCGTAAGTATAGAAATCTAATGGAATGCTGTCGAGGCAAGCGGTTATTTCAATCGTGTTATTGTCGACTATCAATGGGATGATAGGACGCATGACAACCCCACGTTGTCCCACTAGGTTGCGTGTACTGTCCGGGAAGATTTTAATGGTCAGCAGTTCGGGGGTTTCTCTTTTTCCTTTAAATTCGAACCGTCCGTTTTGAATAACAGTACTGTCAATGCCTTCTAACTGGAAGATGTTATCTCCTTTGCAGAGATATACGGTTTTGCCTTCAGTATCGCCGGTTAATATACCTTGTATGGTGTAGCCTTCCGGTTGGCAAGCTTGTAGGACAATAGCTCCTATTAACAGGAGTATGCCTTTTATATAAGTTTTCTTCATAGTTACTTTATTAATTAATTTTTATAATTCTGCGATAAGTTGGGATTAGAGTTTATGGCGTTTTGCGGGAACGGGAAAATCCACATGGGGGAATCCGGTGTAAGTGTGAATATCTGTCCGGCAATGTCGCGTGTCAATGTTTCTTTATATCCTTCTACTTGGTTCCAACGTTTACGGTTGATAAAGTTATAATAGGAGTAGATGTTTTCGCCATGTGAAGTTTGCTTCAGGTGGAAAATGGCATCTGCTTCTGTAGTAACGGTTCCTTCCAAGGGAGCGTAAACTGCCGGGTCGATACGATTTATACGAATGGCATCCAGCGCTTTCATCGCTTCTTTATAATGACCGTTGTGGATTTCCGCTTCGGCAATTATCAGATACATGTGGGTCGTCTTCATCCCGCAACTGTTCCAGCCGGAACTGGTGTCATAAGTAAATATGTAGTCCGGCAATCCCAAATAAGATTTACCCATTCCTATTCCGGGTGTTTTATCGTACATCAGATAGTCGGTAGACATTTTGTCGCGACTGGCATGCCCCTCTTCGAAAGCGTTCCATGCTTCGGGAGAGAGACCACTGAAGAATTCAATATGGTAAACATAGAATAAATCTTCTTCACATTTCAAAATAGGACGATAAATTACCGGATATTCTCCTCCTGTGATGTTACCGGTCAGAGTAGTGATCATCTCATTGTAATTGTTTACGGTTTTGTTAAGCGCTAAGGCTTTTCGGGCTTCTTCCGCAGCAAGGTCGAATTCTTGCATACTGAGAAGCGCCAAGGCTTTGGCTGCATGAGCGCAAGGTTTGCTTATGCGCATACGGTTTACGGAAATGACTGGTAGTGCATCGAGTTCAATTACTTCGTTCAAATCCGCTAGAATATTCTCATATACTTTTTGTACTGTGATTTGTTCGGTGGGCTGGGAAATATCCCATTCCTCCGTTACGTAAGGGATGCCAGGGTCTTGTGCAGCAGTGGCTGGGTTATAAGCTTTAGCGAATTTATTAACCAAAATGTAATGGAAATAAGCACGTAAAACTAGTGCTTCACATTTCAGTTTCTTTTTAGTGGCTTCATCGCCTTCGGCAGCGTCAATATGTGATAAAATTGCATTTGAAATTTGACCGATGATTCCATAACATTCGGAATAATCAGAGTCACTGGAAGTTAATTCCGCCATTTTGTCCTGATTCGTTTCGTCCCAAGAGATAAGGATCGCCGAACGGGTTTTGTTGGGACGGTTGATAAGAGTTGGAATATTTTCGAAAGCTCTTATCATATCTCCGCAACATACATTCCAATCGGAAGTGGAGATGGAAATTTCTGCATTAAGCAGCATTTCTAACTGGTCGGTAGTGGAAAGCAGATTCTTTCCTTTAGGTTGTACTTCTGTAAAGTCGGAGCAGGAACCAGTGAGTAATGCGGTTCCAAGTAGGATGCTATATATATATTTCTTCATATTGTTTATAAGTTAACGTTTATACCAAAGATGTAAGAGCTGGGATTACGCAGTCCCAATGTTTCGGGGTCTACACCCACTTTATTCTTTACCCAGAGATATTTAGGATTGTCTATCTGGAAACGAAGATTAATGCGATTTACTCCAATGCCTTTCAACCATTTCTCAGGCAGTTCATAACCGAATACGATGTTACGGATTTTCAGAAAATCAGCATCGTGTATGGCTGTATTGGAATATTGAGGTTCAGAACCGAGTGAGCTGGAACCGTAACGTCCGATACCCGGTGTATTGGTCGGGTTCTCCGGTGTCCAAGCATTCAGGAAATAGCTGGCAATAGTTCCGTAGGATATCGAGAAAGTTTCGGTTTCTGCTAATGCGCGCATTTTGTGTCCGCCATAGTAAGCCATCAGGATGTTCAGACTGAATCCGTTCCAAGTAAAACGGTTATCCATACCCATCACCACTTTCGGCTCGCTTTGTCCGGAATACTCTAAGATGTCAATGCTCCTGCTTGATGCGGAATGAGTAGTATTTCCTTCTTCGATGTACCATAAAGTTTGTCCTTTTAGCCCCTCTTGGTCGCTGATGCCTGCGAAGCGATAGGACCATAGGGCACTGGTAGGATACCCCGTCCGGTAGGGATTGCTTATTAATTGGTAGGCAGAAGAGGACGGATTTTCAACATCTGTTACTTTATTGTTGTTATGTGCGAAAGTTAAACTGGTGCTCCAACCAAAGTTTTCGCGTCGTCGTTCTACCAGCCAGTCATACGTTAATGCCAACTCAACACCTTTGTTACGGATGCTTGCCATATTGACAAACATGGAAGTAAAACCAGTAGAGGGGTCTAGTGTTTTGTTCGAGAAAATATCTTTTCCTTCTTTATTGTAGTAGTCGAGCGAACCTCTTAACCGGTTGTTCAGCAAAGAAAAATCCATGCCGACGTTTGTTGTACGGCTCTGTTCCCATTTTAAGTTGGGATTCGCAGGGCTTTCCACTTCTCCGTACGGGAGGTTGGTATATTGGTTCATACCGGTAGAAGTAGCCGTCATATAACTGGTGGCTCCCTGATAGATGTTACCTGTTACGCCATAGCTGACACGCAGTTTCAGGAAATTAATCCACTGTAACGGTTTCATGAAGCTTTCGTTATGTAAATTCCATCCTGCGCCTACCGACCATAACGGTTTCCCACGGAATTTAGAGTTCAAACCGTATACATCGGCATAATCTTTACGATATGAAGCAAATACATTATACTTTTCGTCATATGTATAAGTCAGGTTGGCATAGCCTGATGCATAGCGGTGCAATTCTTCCGGAACGACACCCATGCCATCCCGGAAGTAGGGATTGAACACGAATTGGTTGGCGGGGTATCCTCCGGCAGAAGACATATAGTAAGGACTATAATTTACCAAGCTCAATGCGCCGAAGTCTATGGTATGGGTAGAACTGTTTTGCAACTGTTCATCATAGCCAAGCATCAGAGCTTTAGAACCCCTATATTTTGTTTCCCGGAATTCGAGGCCGGCTAATGCTGCAACGGCATGTTTCCCGAATGTATTGGTGTAGTTCATCTGACCGCGGGCTGTCCAATAAGTTCCGTCTGTATCGGTGGTGCGAAGCATGCCGCCGTCTTGGGGAGTAAGGTAAGTAATCTTATTGTTAGAATCTATCGTTGTGTAGGCATTGCGAATGCTGCGTGCCACATGACTTTGGGCGTTTGCATACCATCTGGTAGTGGTGTGGTCGTTCTCATAAATGAACTGAGTGTTTACGGTAAGTCCTTTAATAATTTTGAAAAGTAAGTCACCATGATAACGCATGTGTTGGCGTTGAGTCGTTTCTACATTGTTATAAAATTCATCTTTGATGTTTACACCCAAGTCATGGAGGCCTTCTGCTCCTTTACTGCTCCAGTAAGGATTACCGTCGTACCAATAATAGAAGGTATTAGCGGTACCATCTTCATTGTACATACGTTCGTAAGCGGGGATAGCCCACGGATTGGTATGTTTAGCATTATAATCTTCTCCCGGTTCTTTACTTTTGTCGTAAATACCATTGATACTGAAAGTAGCTGTCAGCCAAGGAGCCATTTCATAAATACCTTTATAGTTGATGTTCAACTGGTTGGCATTCGTATTTATTTTTCCGCTGTTATCATATTTATAATTCAAGGTCAGGTTGCTTTGGAACTTGTCCGAACGACTGCGTACCGACAGGTTGTACTGTTGCAGAATTTGTTGCCGCAGGATGTTGTCGGCATATTCTTTGGCAAAGTTATTCTTTTTCAGTGATTCTAAGGTCTCTTTGAGTTGGTCGCGTGTGATTTCTCCCTTGGCAAGTCGGTAATAAGCGTATTTTATAGGTGATATGGCGCTGGAGCCTCCCTCAATCTCTGTGGTAGTGGAAGATATCGGATCACTTACCTCGCCGTCGTTGTCGAAGAAATAATATTCGTAGTAATCCGATTCCACATTTACCTGCTGCTCGGGATTCATATAGAAGTTGGCTGCATAATCCATATTCTTCTTTTCGTAAATGGTTAAGTTCGCAGAGAAATCAATGTCTATCTTGCCCTTCTTCTTGGCGTTTTTGGTAGTGATGACAATGATACCGTTTGAAGCGCGTGCACCATAGATAGCGGTGGCGGCGGCATCTTTCAGCACATTGACGCTTTCGATGTCATAAGGATTTAAGTCTTCTATCTTGCCTTCGATGGGTATTCCATCTACTACCAATAACGGATTTGTTTCAGCGTATAATGAGCTTGTTCCGCGGATGGTAGTCTTGCCGCCGTAGGTGCTGAGTCCTGCCACGCGTCCTTCCAGGTTATTCAAGATGTTGGTGGTATAGCGTTCCTCGATTTTATCTGTACGGATAGTGGTAACGGCACCGGTCATTTTTTCTTTGGCAATATCCTGATAACCGGTAATGATTACTTCGGAAACCATATAGGCATCTTCTTCCATGGTGAAAATGTTTTTGGAAGTTGATGTCACTACCTTCTTTGTTGTTTTTTTCCCTATATATGAAATGACGAGTGTAGGATTTCCTTTTACCCGTTCAAGTGTGAAGTTTCCATCCATATCCGTGGCCGTTCCTTGTTGGGTACCTTTGATAAGTACGGCTGCACCGATGATTGGGTCCCCATTCTCGTCCAATACCGTACCGGTAATTTTTCTTTCTTTCGGTTGAGGCGTTTGTGGAGATGTTTGCCTTGTGATAGTGTAAATGTTTCCTTTCTTGCTGTAAGTCAAGGGTGTGTTAGCCAGTAACACATTCAATATTTCGCTCACTTCTTTTTGTTGGAAGATGTGTGAGGAACACTTGATTTGCGCCGCTTCGTTAGTCTTGTACACTAATTGCACGTGGCTGTTCTTGATAATTTGTTGGAAGGCTTGGTCTAACGTAGTGCCTCGTTCGATACGGATCGTCAGTTTCTGAGCGGCGGCTTCCGAAGGGAACATACTCATAAGTCCGATGGCCAAAACCATTAAAAATAGGGAGGTAGCTTTCTTTAAAGCAAAGCATGCCCTTTGTCCATTTTCTTTTTTCTCTCTCATAGCATAATTTTTATTTAGTGATTAAAATGTGTCTGTCTTCAATTTCGAACCGGAGTCCGGTAGTTCGTTCGTAACTGTTCAGTAATATCCGGATATCTTCGTGTCGATATAGTTGTCCCGACAAGCGGATGTGCCGGATATCATCGGAAGCAAAAGAAACCTTGAAATTGTACCAGCGCGAAAGGGTGGTCATAATTTCCTCTAACGGTTGTCCGTTAAAGATGAACAGGTGATCTACCCAGGCTGTATAGATAGAGGTGTCCACCGTGCAGACAGTGATGATACCCTTTTCCTGCTCATAAGTCAGTTTCTCCGAAGGCTTTATTTTCGTTTCTTTGCCTTCCGGGGTGGTAAATCCGATACTTCCCTCTACCAATACGGCGGCGAGAGGTGATTCGGCATAATTAGTGATGTTGAAGCGTGTACCGTACACTTTGATGTCGCCTTGAGTCATTGACACGATGAACGGCCGATTGTTGTCTTTGGTAACTTCAAAAAAAGCTTCTCCTTTGAGGTATACTTTGCGCTCGTCTTTTCCGAATTTTTTTGGGAAACGTAATTCTGTCTGAGAATTCAGCCATACGGAAGTGTTATCATCCAGTTGACAAAAGAATTCTTCTCCGGCGGGAATAGACAGGGTATGGAATTCTGGTTTGGCCGGTTTTGTTTGGCGGTCATCTTCAACGTATATGGAATCGATGAGTTTTTTTACTTGTTTGTTATTTTGATTCAGTTGAATCGATTCTCCGTTAGCAAGTGTCAGGACGGCTCCTGTTTTGCCCGGTTGAATTACGTGGGCGGTTTTCTTTAGCGGTTCAGCCTCAGGATAGGAAGTCTTGTACAACGTAACCGAAAGAATGAGCAGTGTCACAACAGCAGCAACGCTTCCTAACCATGCGTAAAGATGTTTCCGGTGGTTGGGTTTCTCATGGGGGGGGGTAATTTTTTTCTGAATCTTTCAGCCATTTTTTGCCCATATGCTTCTTGCTCCAGTTCCAGAATCTGCGATGTTGCTTGCAGACTCTTTATCCGGTTGAATAATGCTACATTGGCTTTTGAGGCTTTCAGCCATGCGTCCAACTGTTGTTGTTCAGTTTCGGATAAGGGTTGTCCCAAAATTTTTATAGCAATCAGCCGTGATATATTAGCAGGTGTTTTCATCTCTTTTTAATCCTTTTAAGGGCCTTTATTATATAGACGGGTTTTTTAGCAGAAAAGTATGACAAGCCCTGATGTTTTTAACATTTCAAAGAGATAGAAAAAGTAAAAGCAAGAGAAAATCTTCTTTAGACAGATATTCGGATAATTGTTTTAAAGCTCTGTATTTTATAGTTTTAACCGTGTTGATACTAATATTCAGTGCATCGGCAATTTCATTCATATTATTTTCTTGCAGGGTCATAAGGATTACTTTTCGACTTTGCGGAGTCAGCTTTTGTATGGCTTGTGCAATAAGGCATGAGCTCTCGGCTTCAATCATGTGCTCGATAAACGTCTCGTTTGAGGCAATATTCAGATAGTCTAACGTGTCTTTTTCCTGATCGTTTTGTTGATAGTAAGTCCAGTTATCAATAATTACATTCCGAATAACCGTAAAGAAATAGTTCCGGGGTGATTTTACCGCACCGATAGTTTTCCGGTGAGTCCAAAGCTTGATGTAAGCCTCCTGCAAGAAATCATCAATGGTTTCCTTATTATCTACATAGTGACTGGCAAAAACATAAAAGGAGGAGGAATTTTGTTTAATAAATTCCTGCATGCAATGTTCGTCCCAATCGGCAAGATTTAAAGGAATGTTTTTACTCATTTTCTTATTAGCGGTGAGATTTCATTGCAAATAAATCATTTTTTGGGGAGAAAACCAATAGATTGCTCTTTTTTTGATAGAGACATCTTAAAATCAATCTTTATCAGAAGGGAGGTTGGATGAGTAAATCAGTTTGTCTGCTGTAACGCAGGTTTTAATGGATTTGCATAGAACTATTCATTTGTTGGGAGATGACTCATGTAAATATAGGTTTATTTATTTTTTCTATATGTTATCTTTTTTCAGACAGGAGAAAGATAACATGGTTTCACCGGAATGGAAATAAAGGATTTATGTGTACTTTTGCTACCGGATAATAGAAACGTTATGGCAAAAAAGAAATATTATGTGGTGTGGAAGGGTGTAGAACCGGGAGTGTATGCATCGTGGAAAGAGTGCGAAGCTCAGATAAAAGGTTATACGGGGGCCTTATACAAATCGTTCGATAACGAGGACGAAGCCAGGCAGGCCGCCGCCTCTTCACCTTATATATATATGGGCAAACAAGCGGAAACCCATGCAGCGGCAGCTAAATCTATTCCCGATACGGTGTGCCGTGAGGCGTTGGCCGTAGATGCTGCATGTAGCGGCAATCCCGGTCCGATGGAATATCGTGGTGTCTATTTGCGCACGGGGCAGGAAATATTTCATTTCGGGCCGATGCACGGAACAAACAATATCGGTGAATTTTTGGCCATTGTGCATGGATTGGCATTATTGAAGCAAAAAGGTCTGCACTCAATGCCCATTTATTCCGATAGTCGTAATGCCCTGAACTGGATAAAGCAGAAGAAGTGTAAGACAAAACTTACCCGTGATCAGCAAACGGAGCAGTTATTCCTTTATATAGAGCGTGCGGAAAAATGGTTGCGGGAGAATACATATTCCAATCCGCTAATCAAATGGGAAACAGAACAGTGGGGCGAGGTCCCTGCCGACTTCGGTCGCAAATAGTTCCCGACAAGGTTATAAATCCTTACAAGAAAAAACTGTGCACAAACGCAACCTTCATTTGTGCACAAATCGTCTTGTCATTTGTGCACAATTCCACTTTGGATTTGTGCACAAACAGAGGTTGCGTTTGTGCACAATTCTGAAACGCCCTCCAGTAAAGGGTTTCAGAAGGGTTTTTGGAGAAGACTTCCTAAATACGGAAAAGGAAAAAAATATACAGACGAGATCTCCGGACGGGTGGCTCGTAATAAATTCGTTCTTAATTCTTGATCTTTCCAAGTTGTTCTCGAATGCCATTTCGGTAAGCCGTCCAGAATTGTTTTACGTCACCCAACCGGTATGCGTCGGTAAATGGGGCACAGCAAAGCGCTAATACCATATAACCGCATACTCCCTGGAAGGCACGCCCGTAACGTACGAAAAAGTTTTTTCCGTAATGATGGTTGAAGTACGCGGAATTGCGTATCTGGTACATCCGTTTCCATTTCTTTTTCTTTTGCTTTTCTTTCCAGGTGTTTTGGGTAAAGAATTGCTCTTTCTGCAAAAGCGCGTCGGGCACATACATTACTTTATAACCCGCCAGCACGGTTCGGTAAGAGTAATCGGTATCATCGTAGAAGATAAATAAATCTTTGTTGGGATAGCCTATTTTTTCTACTACTTCCCGTTTAATAAGCGGCCCTTCGAACACCATACCCATGATGGATACCGGTTCGTTAATTCCTTCGGCGGATAATTTTTGTTGGTGCAGCGAGGTGAAAGGGTTGGAGAGATTTACTTTTCGGCATTCGTTGACAAAGATTCGTCCGTTCTGCATCCGTCGGGGGCACAATATGCCTGTGTCGGCACGGTCTTGCCGCAAAAGTTTCTCCAGACAGTCGGGAGCGGGAAATACATCGTCGTCCATGCACCAAATCCAATCGAATCCTGCTTCGTAGGCGTATTTCATGCCTGTGTGGAAACCTCCCGATCCGCCTACATTCTCCTGCTGGATAACCGTTAGTCCGCATTGTTCGGAAAGCCATTCTTCTGTACCGTCCGTACTGCCGTTGTTTACTATAATAATGGTATCTAATGAGGGTGTACTTTTGAGGCATTGAACAGTTTTCTTCAATAAGGAGAGTCTGTTGAAAGTGACGACAACGGCTGCTATTTTCATGTTCTCTTTTCTGTTTGGTTCAAAATAGATGATATCGGTTCAGCGGGCTAAGTTATAACAAATACCTTTGACCGGCAAGTGCTGGCTCCTTTTTAAACACATTGCTATGCTCCGAAAATCTCTTGTGCCTGCCGGTAGCTGTCCAGACTACCGATGTCAAATCGTTTACCCGGCATTTGCCAGGCATGAAGAGTAGTAATACCGCAAAGATAGTGTGCCAGATTGCCCGGTGCGTCGAACTTACATCCATATTGCAGGCAGTTTTTAATAAGCGGTAAATCGCGACGGCTGTATATGTAGAAAGGAGGAACTGCCCAGTTCGATACCGGTACTTCCGGTTTCTCCTGCATTTGCAACACTTTCATGTCGGCGTTCACTTCGATAACTCCTGTGCGTTGTAGTGCTTTCAGACTCGGTTCGTTGTGACACATAATCAGAGAGGTTCCCTTTTTCTTGAATTCTTCCACGAAACCTTTGAATGAGAAGTCTAAAATATTATCGGCCGCAATCACCAGTATATCCTCTTCCACGCGGCATTCTTTAATAGCCAGTAGCAAATCGCATACTGCTCCCAAACGGGTTTCGTTTGTTTCCGTTCCGTCATCGATAATGCGTATGGGGCTAAAGGTTTTCGTTTGCCTTGCCCATTCTTGGAAATGGTGTGCAAATTTATGATTTGTTACAATAATATGCTCGTTAATCTCTTCAATCCGGTCGATGTCCTCTATCAAGCGTCCCAGAATAGTGTTGTTTCCTACTTCCAGCAAAGGCTTGGGGAAGTTTTCGGTTAAAGGGTATAAACGAGTGGCATATCCTGCCGCAATAACTATGTTTTTCATATCAGATAAATTTAACGCCGTCACAAACCTTACAGTAAAAGGCTTCGAATAATTCTTTATGCTGTGGAAAACGTTTCAAATATGCTTCGCTTACCGTCCGGGTAATTTCCTCTTTTTTGTCCGGGTTTACAAGCGAGATGCAAGCGCCTTTGAATCCGGCTCCGCTGAAACGGCCTCCGTATATGCCTTCTGTTTGTCGCATGATGTCGTAAAGAGCTATAAGCTCGGCAGAACCACATTCATAATTATGGATAGAGCTTTCGCAGCTTTCGAATATATAGCGACCGTAGGTGTCAATGTCTCCTTGTTGCCAGGCTTTTATGCCGGCAGTTACCCGGTCGCATTCCGTGTAGAAGTGGCGTGCCCGTTTGGCAAGTCGCTCAGGCATATGAGATTCGTATTTGCTGAACAAATGTTTCGGGACGTCCCGAAGACGGGTATTCTCCAATTCTTTAAGAGGAATATTTTCGTAGGCTTGTATCATCCATGCGGCTGTTTTGCATTCGTTTACCCGCAGATTGTAGTCTGTACCGGTCAGTTGGCGGGTTACTCCGCTGAAGAATATTCCGATTTCAAAAGGCAAAGGTTCTCCTTCTCCACCTCCGAAAGGTAACAACTTGTAATGGCTGTCCTCCGTATCGAGATATAATAGACGGTTTTCTTTGCATAACACCACGCAAGCTTGGTCGAGGATACCGTTGCGGAGCCCGACATAGTTTCGTTCCGCTTCCGAAGCATAATGAATAATCTGCATATCACTTAATTCCAATCCGTTGGATTGTGCCAGCGCTATAACAAAACCGCATAGCAATGCTGCTGAAGAAGAGAGCCCGCCGATAGGCATAGAACCTCTGACCACTCCTTTTACACCTTTCGTCAGGATGTGATCATGCTGTATGGCTTGAGTAGCTCCTCGCAAGTAGTCGCCCCAGTTGTTTTGCCGGGGTTCTACAGGGCGTTGCACATTAAATGTGGCAAGTCCCTCGAAGGAGAGAGAACACATTTCCACTTTTCCGTTGTCGGTGGCAGAAAACAAGAACTCGATACCTTTGTCGAATGCGAATCCGGAAACTAATCCGTGTTGGTGGTCCACATGCGCTCCGAGCGGACATATCCGGTAAGGTGAGAAAAGCCGGTATAGCGTGCCGCCTTTCCCGAAAATGGTACGATAAGCCGAAAGGAGAGTATTCATGCGTGTTGTTTTTTATATTTGTTCCCGATGATTAAGTTCCGACTATATGCTATGAATCCTACTGATTGCCCTAATATCAGCACAGGATCAAGGCGATAGATGCCGTAAGCAATGATAATGCCCGAGCCTATCAGGCTGATAATCCAAAATCCACCCGGAAGGATCGATTCGTTTCGTTTAGACGATTCGTACCATTGATAAACAAAACGGAGCGTGAAAATAATTTGTCCCATCGAACCGAATAGAATCATCCATAATGGGAGGTTTTCGTTACGGAAAAACGTGTTAATAAAAGCCGGAAGATTATGAAATACCATGCCGAAAGCAATGAGCGGTGTGCCGAGCAATATGATTTTGGCCAAAAGGTGTAGTTTTCTCCATACTCCTTTCTCATTCAGATTCCAGATGTAGATGTAGTAAGAAATCATCTGTCCAAATATAATGGCGAAATCATCCCGTAGCCAGCCGTAAATAAACAGTAAATAAGCGCCGAAAATACTTAAAACCCAATAAATGGTAGGAGAAACGACTTGTTTGGCTCTTTCCGACAAAATCCATTGGAATAAAATGCGGGCGGAAAAAAATGCTTGTGCCAGAAAACCTATGGCAAACATCAGATAGTCGTGCATGGATAAATCATTATTTTATATTATTTGCAGCTATTGTATAATTGATATAGCGTTTGGCCATCCACCGGAACGCAAAACAGTCTTTAAACGGAGAGACGAGCCGGTTCCATAAATGATATTTTGATACACCGGCTATACGCGGATAATGGCGTACGGGAATCTCTTTAAACTTTCCTCCGTCTTGTAACTGAATCAATGCGGGAAGGAAACGATGCATTCCTGTGAAAAAAGGAATGCGTTTGGCATAATCCGTATGAAGAACTTTCAGCGGACAACCCGTATCGGTTGCTCCGTCATGTGTCATCATTCGGCGGAATCCGTTGGCTATTTTCGATTGTAGTTTCTTGAATCCTGAATCTTTCCGGTTGGCACGGATTCCCATTACCAAAGGATATTCTTTGATATATTGAAGCAATAGGTTGAAATCCTCGGGGTTGGTTTGCAAATCGGCATCGATGTATCCTACATATTTGGATTCCGCCATGTCGATACCGGCTTTCATTGCTGCGCTAAGTCCGACATTCTTGGCAAAACTGATATAATAAAAGTGGGGATTACGTGCGCAAATTTCTTTTATGTGTTTTTCGCTGTTGTCTTTCGAACCATCGTTAACAAATAATACACAGGCCGGATAAGCGGAAGTAGGTAAGTATGCGCCTAATTTGCTTTCCAAAGCGGCCATATTGTCTTCTTCATTATAAATCGGAACGATAATAGTTAAGTCGTAATGGGATGTTTTATTCATATTTATTTCTTTTTTAGAATCGTTATATTATATAGAAACAGATTACTATACCGTTTTGTTGTTTTGGGACGACGATTATTGTCGTAATGATCTATCCAAACAGTGTCTACTTTCTCCCAAAGAACAGAGGGCAGTTCTTCACCTACTCGTCCGTGGGTAAGAATGGCACAGGGAAGGGCTTCCAGTACTTCTTGCGTATTATTTACATCTAACGGACGTATTTTTTTGTTTGCTTCGTACACCAGCTCGATGCGAAGTTCCTGACCGGCCACGGAATAGAAAGGAAGCGGTTTTAAAGCTTCTATTTGTCTGGTACCGCTGATACTTTTAAATTCAGGGTTGTTTACTAATCCGCCGATGTAAGGCATGCAAAATAGTTCAGCTATGATAAACAGGATCACAACTCCGGAAAGAAAACGCATCGGTTTTAGCTGAGTGATGGAAGTGACCATGAATGCTCCCAATCCCCATATTAGTATCGTAAGTAATAGAAGAGAGGTTAAGGAGAGCATTCCTTTCTGATATAAAATAAAATATCCAATGATGGGGAGAGCAAATATAATGAGTGTTACTAATCCCGCGTTTATCAGATAGAGCCATTTGCCGGTTTTGTCAAGCTGGTTTTTTCGTATCTCTTCTGTCCAATATGTGAACAGAAATCCAATGGTGTAGGCTGCCGGAATCAGCACTGGGAGTAGATAACGATTTTTCTTTTCGGGGAGAAGGGATAAGAAAACAACTAAAAACAGCATCCAGCATAATGCGAATAAATATTCCCGGTTTAAACGTAGTTTCTTGTTCCAGTAAGGAACCAGAAGGGTGGTAAGTACCATAAGTGACCAAACACCAGTTTCCAAGAAAAAGGTACTATAATAATACCAAGGACGGACGTTTCGTTCAATCCAGGCGGTGGATTCTTTATCCAAAACATAACGGGCTTCTTCCGAATGGAAAAAATAGATGAATAGATACCACCAACCGCTGATAAGCAGACAAATGACTATCATGAGAAGAATGGGCAATCCTTTTTTCTCTAAAGAACTTCGGAGGAATAAGGCGTAGCTGACTAAGAAAGGCAGAAGTAACGCATAAAATGAGACTGGTCCTTTACCTAAAAAAGAAAGCCCTAAGAAAATTCCGGCTCCAAGGAAATTCTTCCATTGTCGTCCTTTTTCCTGTAATCCGCTGTATAGGAAATAAATGGCTCCCAGCATGAATGCGTGGCAGTAAATATCCCACGAGGCTGTTCGTCCCATTAATATGAGGTTATAGGAAGTGCAGAGAACAAGGGATGAGGCTAAAGCAAAAGTGTCGTTTTGGGTAAGTCGTTTGCCCAATCGATAGAAGAAAAAAACTAAGAGAGTACCCGCAAGTCCAGCCATAGCACGTTGTGCTCCCATATTATCAGGAAATACCATTTCTACTCCGGCAGCAATCCACGTAGGTAACGGTGGCTTTTCCAGTCGTAATTCTCCGTTCATAGTGGGAACCATCCAGTGCCCGTCGTATACCATTTCCCTGGCTGTAACGATATTGCGTGATTCCATAATGTCTGTATAGATCACTTTATTGTTAACAAAGAAAGTGAAAAAGCAGATTATAAGTAATAGAAATAAGTGTAGATGCTTTATTCTCATAGATTTCTTTCATTAATTTCCAGCAAAAAAATAATTGAAAATTGAATAAATTCTGAATTCATACCTGCTTATTAACAAATTTTGTTTTAAAATTGTTTTGGATAATAATGGATAAACTGAAAAGATTTTAAATTCCCTTTTGATTTTTATATGGAAATACATTGTCCTCCTCATACGTCTATAATCATGGTAGAACCAAATCTTACATATTTCATTGTTTTGACTTATCCGATGATGTTTAAATTTATTCAGTACTTCCTCATGGTATTAACAGCCCAAAAATAATACTAAATCTTTATGTAGTATTCAATAATAAATATTTTATGTGGAGCATTTATTGATAGTTAAGTGATTAAACCTAATCTGCATATATTTATTAGCATAAATAGGATTTATTAAATCTTTTTCTAAAAACGAAAAGCAGCTCTCTTTTTCATCTATAAAATTGGATTAATTTAGTTCAAATCTATATCTTTGCAACGAGAATAGTCGAAAAGACAGTATGAAACCGTTATTTTCTGAGGAAACGTAGAAAACAAGGAATCTATTATAAAACTGAATGAACTCAAATATCATACATGAAAAACTCTTTAATTATATCTACTTATAATCGCCCGGATGCTTTACGGGTATGCTTAGACAGTGTATTCAAACAAACTGTCTTGCCTGATGAGGTTCTGATAGGGGATGATGGATCAACAGCTGAAACCGCTCGGTTGATTGAGGAACTCCAGAAAAAGGCGCCTTTTCCAATCCTTCACGTGTGGCATGAAGATAAAGGCTTCCGGTTGGCAATGATGCGCAATAAATGTGTAGCGAGAGCTTCAGGGGAATATATTATAGAAATTGATGGAGACGTGTTTTTGCATCCACAATTTATAGCCGATCATTTACGTGAGGCAGGGAAAGGTATATATGTGAAAGGAGGGCGTGCTAATTTGAATAAGGAAACGACGGAACTTATTTGCCGGGAAGGTATTGCACGTAGGTTGTCTTGTTGGAGTAGAAGTTTTGAAAGTAAACCGGAGAATGCTTGGCACAATCGTTTTATTGCCCATTTTTTAGCTCCCCGTTATCGGAAGCATCATTCTGCAGCTTTAGGATGTAATCTTTCCTTCTTTCGGGAAGACTTCATTAAAATTAATGGATACGACGAGTTTTTTGAGGGATGGGGAGGAGAAGATATTGATTTAGGTAATCGTCTCCAAAGGAGCGGATGCAGAAAGCGTTATCTTAAATTTGCCGGTATTGTTTATCATCTGTGGCACGAAGATAAATTTATGTATAACCGTGAAAAGAATTTTGCTTACGAGGCACAACAAAACGAATGCCGTACGGTACGTTGCAACAATGGGGTGGATAAATACCTTTGATTGCTTCCTTTTGTGAGCGCCTTTTTCTTTCATTTATCGTAATTCCAGCGAGGGAAATAAATGGAAAAAGGGAATGAATTCGATTAGGTTTACTGTAGGAGAAACTCTTTCGATAGTTTTCCACCATATCGAGTTCTGTAAAACCCAAAGTAGGGTGAATTTCTGAAATATTTTGTATCTTAGCCATATCTTAGTTCTGGTATTTCCCCCGTTTTGGCTACTAAACCTTATTTTCGGGGCAATATCTAAAGATACAAAAAAGCCAACTAATTCGTAATACTTTGAGCTTGAATTAGTTGGCTGATTTTATAGTATTTCCTGAATGTCCCTACAAAAAAGCAAGTAATTCGCCATGAATTACTTGCCTTATATTTTTTATTTTCTGAATATCCCTAATTCGTTATATTTTATAATAAATGAAAGGACTCACTTTAATATACCTCAAAAAATAGGATAGAACTAAGAGCTATTTGGGTGAAACCGACTTAGAAGCGTGAGTTTTCCATAAATCCAATGCAGCAGCTACAGTATCATCCATATCGGCATAGGTATACTGGGCAAGGCGTCCTCCAAACAATACATTCTTTTTGGTTTGTGCCAATTTTTGATATTGTTGGAACAATTGATTGTTACGGTAGTCATTTATCGGGTAATAAGGCTCCTTTCCCGGTTCGAACAAGTCGGGGAATTCGTAAGTAATCACGGTGTGGGGTTGTTGCCCGAATTCGAAATGCTTATGTTCGATAAGGCGTGTGTAAGGAACCTCGCTTTCGCAATAGTTTACTACGGCGTTTCCTTGAAAGTCCTCTATTTCCAACCGCTTGTGTTCAAAGCGCAGACTACGATATTCCAAACGGCCAAAACAGTAATCGAAATACTCATCAATGCATCCTGTATATAATACAGTGTCCGCTAAGACATCAAGTTCTGCTCTATGTACCATGTAATCCACTCCCGTGCGTACATCGCACCCTTTCAACAAACGTTCCGTCAAAAGATTATAACCTCCAATCGGAATGCCTTGATATGGGTCGTTGAAGTAGTTATTATTATAGGTAAACCGGAATGGAACGCGGCGGATGATAAATGCGGGAAGTTCTTTTGCCGGACGTCCCCATTGTTTTTCGGTATATCCTTTGATTAATCGTTCGTAAATATCTTTTCCACACAACGTCAAAGCCTGTTCTTCCAAATTGGCAGGTTCCGTAATGTAGGCATAGGCGCTACGTTGTTCCTCTATTTTGGCTTTTGCTTCCGCCGGAGTCCTTACTTCTTTCCATAATTGATGGAAAGTGTTCATATTGAAAGGTAAGTTGTATAACTCATCATGATAATGAGCTAATGGGGAATTTATATAGTGGTTGAATTCAACTAATCTGTTTACATAGTGCCATACTTCTTTATTGTTGGTATGGAATATGTGCGCCCCATATGTATGTACATGAATACCATCTATATCTTCACAATAGATATTTCCGCCTGTTTGCGGGCGTTTATCAATTACTAAACATTTCTTTCCTGCGCGGTGCGCTTCATGGGCAAAAACTGAACCGAAAAGTCCTGCTCCGACAATTAAATAATCATATTGGCACATAAATTAAGTACTTTAGGCATTCGCCACATTTTTTAATGAGGGCAAACTTACATATAAATTCCGATTTATATACCGGTTGAATATAGAAACTTTTTTTCTTCGAGGAAATATAAGGATTTCTTTGTACTTGTCGGTTGAATATATTTTTTACCAACTTCTCCTTTTTATTCATTATTTTTTGTTGTCCTTTGATGTAGAACCAAGAATTGTGACATTGCGCAGGTTAAAAATGATGCAGTTGTTTTTGTCTGTAGTATTGCCTTGGATATGCGTCCATCCTTTTAGCAATTGAACTGACGCATATCCGGCAAAGAACTTATTCAGGTTGGTTATATTGTACAGGAATCCGGATGGAGTAGTGTTCCATACCTTCCTTCAATACTGCGAAGAAGTCTTCAATATCTTTTTCATCAATAGCTCCTAAAGCACAGAGACGGAATGTATTGGTGGTGGAAATCTTTCCCGGGTAAATGGTGAATCCCCGTTCGTAACAATAATTGTGTATTTTCTCAAAGTCCCAGTTAGGATCATCGGGATAAAGTACGGACACGACTAATCCCGACTGCCATTCCCTTTTAATGACATTTCGGAAACCCAGTTGTTCCAAGCCTTTATGGATGGCTTCAAAGACGCGTTTGTGTCGTGCGAACTTCATTTCTTCTCCCATCTCGAAATACTCGTCTAAGGCTTTTCGGGTAGCGTATACGGTTTGTACAGGAGGAGTAAAATGCATCTCTCCGGTTCGTTCAAAGAAATCATATTGTAAATAAAGATTGCAGTAATAGGATCTTTTCGGATAGTTTTTCGATTGTTTGATAATATTTTCGTTTCCAATGATAAACGATAAACCGGTCATTGCCATTAATCCCTTTTGAGCCGAAGCCATACAGAAATCAACGTTGTCTTTTTCCATATCTAAGGGGATCATGCCTAATGAGGATGTCGTGTCGACTACAAAAATAGCGTGATAGCGGTGTGCTAATGTTCCGATTTGTTGCAGTGGATTCAATAATCCGGTACCGGTTTCATGGTGGGTGGTGTATACTAGCGCAATGTCGGGATTTTCTTTCAGAGCCTTTTCCACTTCATCCGGTCGGATCGGTTCGTATATAGATGATTTCAGGTTGATATGAGGAAGTCCGTAATATTCACAGATTTCTGCGGCACGTGTGCTATAAGCCCCGTTGTTCAAAATCAAAGCTTTTTTTCCGGCAGGTAACAATGAATTGAGGCAAATATCAATATTAATTGTGCCTGATCCGCAAAATAGAACCGATGTATATTTTTCCGGTGAGGCATGCACAACCTTCAGCAAATCTTTTCTCAGTCCTTTCATCATGTCCGCGAACTCTTTTTCGCGCGGGCAAATGTCGGGCACAACTTGTGCCATTTTTACAGTGTCGGTGGTTGTGGCCGGCCCCGGATTCAGTAATATGTTTCTTTTTATGTTCATGATAACTACTTGTTTAGAAATTCCATTAGGTTTTCTTTATTTTCAATTGGCGTGGTGGTAGGGCGTCCTAAGTCTTTGCGAGCTCCTTTCTTTACTTTCACTTCGAGCAAAAGCGGTGTTGGCTGTTCGGAAAGATGGTTCAAAGCCTCTTGCAATGCCTGTTCGTTTTCTACGCTTATCACTTTTTTATATCCGCAAGCTTGTGCTATTTGAGGAAGATCCAATTGGAATCCGATCCATTGTTGGTCAACATCTGAGAGAACTTGG
>UMKF01001968.1_pt1 | contig 19600 bp, 20 predicted proteins | sample 1966251 | NCBI WGS metagenome assembly UMKF01 (sample SAMEA4836171, study PRJEB28245) | human gut metagenome | biome: gut microbiome; material: fecal sample | place: Denmark | collected 2008
AAGACGGAGCTGAACGGACTCAAAGGGAAGGCCTATACCGTGGCTATCAACGTCAAACAAAACGGCGATATTGGTGGCATGAAGGACAAACTGTCCGGAATGGCTGCCGGTGCTATGGCCGGTCTTCCTGTACAGGCTGCCGGTTTTGCTGGGCTTGGCTACGGCGTCTTCGATGCTGTAAAGAATTATTCTGACTTCACGGCTCAGTTGTCGCAAATCAAGGCAGTCACTGGGTTGGATGCGGAAGCCATGGACGCCGTCAAGGAAAAGGCACTGGAACTCGGCGCAGATACGCAGTTTAGCTCGACGGAAGCGGCTCAGGGGATGACAGAGCTCTTGAAAGCCGGCGTTAGTGTCAAGGACGTTCTCGGCGATGCTTCGCAGGCAGCTCTCGATTTAGCTGCAGCCGGCCAGTTATCCCTTCCGGAAGCGGCGGAAATCATGAGCACGGCCATGAACGCCTTTCATATGGATGATGCCACTCATGCAGCAGACGTCTTGGTCGGCGCGGCCAATGCCAGTGCAACGGGCGTCCAAGAGTTGAAGTACTCTCTCTCTGCTGTCTCGGCTGTTGCGGCCGGGGTCGGTATGAGCTTTGATGATACCAATACGGCCTTGGCAGTCTTCGCCAATAACGGCCTGAAGGGGTCTGATGCAGGTACGTCTTTAAAGACGATGCTCATGAACCTCTCACCACAGACGAAGCAGGCAACAGAAGAAATGCAAAGACTCGGCCTCTTGACCGACGAAGGGACGTCTAAATTCTTTGACCAAGAAGGTCACCTGCGGTCTCTCTCAGATATCGCCGGCCTTTTGCAGGACCATTTATCCGGTTTAACGGATGAAGAAAAGATGAACGCCTTGTCGACCATGTTTGGCTCGGACGCTATTCGTGGCGGCATGATCATGCTGCGTGAAGGCGCCAAGGGCGTCAAAGACATGAACGCAGCCATGAAAGATATCACGGCCCATGAAACGGCCAAAGTGGCCATGGACAACCTGCGCGGCTCTCTGCTCCGGTTGAAGAGCGCATGGGAAAACCTGACTATCAAGCTCTTAGACCATGGCGTCGGCGACGGCTTGCGTGGCTTTACCGAGGAATTAGGCAAGCTGACGTCGCATTTTTCCGGCCTCATTGACGACGGCCTACAGGTGACGGACGTCATCAAGATTGTGGGCGAGGGCATCAACGACCTGAAAAACAAATTCCTGGCCTTTGACGGTATCGGGTCGGTACTGGCAGGCGGGGCATTTGCCGTTGGGTTGAAAAAGATTTACAACCTGGCCATGAAGGTCAAAGACGTTATCCAGGGCATCCCGAAAAATCTTCCGGGCGGTACGCCGACCGGCGGGAACGGGCTTCCCAGCACGTCGTCCGTGAAGGATATGGTCGTCACGGCGACGAACGTCATCATTAACAGCAAAGGGGCACCGACCACGGCGCCTACTTCGGCACCACCGACGAACGCGCCGGTTCCGGTCCCAGAAGGAACTCCCAAAGGGACTCCGAAACCAGGATGGGGTGCCCGGCTCAGCAGCTGGGCGAAAAGGGTGCCTTGGATTGGGTCAGCTATCGCATTAGGTGGAACTGCTCTTGATGTGGCTTATGCCCCGGAAGGGGAAAAGCTGTCTACGGCTGGACGGGATGTAGCTGGCCTTGCCGGTAGTTTTGCTGGTATGAAAGGTGGAGCTTTATTAGGAGCTAAGTTTGGTTCTGTGATAGCTCCTGGAGCGGGAACGGCGGCCGGCGCAATCGTGGGGGGCATTGCTGGGGGAATCGGCGGCGACGTTGTCGGTCAGAAGCTGGCCGAAGCCTTCCAGAGCATCAACTGGGATTCCTTTAGCCAGGTCATCAACGAAAAGAATGCGGAGTGGAGCCAGACCTTTGCTCAACTGGGACCGACTATAACCAGTACCTTTGAAGGTATCCGCCAATCAATGAGTGATACCGATGACTGGCTTACCGGGAAACAGGCCGAACTGCATCAGTATATGGCTGACTCCTGGGAAGGCATCAAACAGTCCGGGGCCGATTCCTGGGAAGGCATTAAGCAGGCCGGATCAGATGCATGGAACATGATTTGTCAGGTAGCTGATGAGAAGAACGCCGAATGGAGCCAGACCTTTGCCGATGCGAAAGAATCGGCTGGTAACTGTCTGGCTGAACTAGAAGACTCCGCTAACACGACTTGGAGTGACATCAGTAGCGGGGCTTCATCTCTGGAAAGCGATATCGCCAGTGCCTTCCAATCGGCCAAGGATGAAGCTGAGGCGGCCTGGGACGGCGTAACGGGATGGTTTGAAGAGAATGTATGGGGGCCGCTTTCGGAACGCGCACGGAGCGCCTGGAGCAATTTACAGGCCACCGTAGCGGATATACGTTCCTCGGCCAGCTCTTTTTCCTTCAGCATCCCTAGTATCTTCTCCGGCCATGCGACTGGCTCGTCATTTTACGCCGGCGGCTGGACGGAAATCAACGAACGGGGCGGCGAAATCGTCGACCTGCCGCAGGGAAGCCGTATCTATCCACACGCCACAACGGAGCGAATGATTCAAGCCGAACTGGAAAGCAGCCACTCGTCTGGCAGCGGCCCGGTCGTCATCAAAGGCAATACCTTCTATGTCCGCGAAGAGGCCGACATTGACCGTATCGCCTATAAACTGGCGAAACTGATTTCACAGGGCCATATCAACTACGGAGGTGGTTATTGATGAGCCTGGGAGGGTTAGGAAATACCATACAGGTCCTTTCGGCCATCTTTTCTAACGGCGGAGGCGCCGGGCTGAAACGGGAAATCATCATCGAAGGGCCGACGGGGAAACTCATCCTGCCGGTCACGCCGGCCAAATATACAGTCGGCGATGGACAGAAAAACAAAGTCGTCGACATCACGCAGGTCGGGGAAGCCCTGGTCTTCGGGATGCCGAAAGCAAGGACCCTGTCCTTCTCCGGCTTCTTCCCCTCGCTTACCCATGACTACCCTTTCGTTGTGGGCGACTACACAGACCCGTCGTCCTGCGTCGAGAAGCTGACCGAGTGGAAGGCGGCCCGGAAGGCCGTTCGCGTCATCATTACCGACTCTCCGGTCAATATGATGTGCGGCATCATGGAATTTTCCTACTGGGAGCAGGACGGCAGCCGGGACATCTACTACACGCTGAATTTTACGGAGTATAAAGAGCTAAACGTCCCGATGGCGAACAATGACAAGCCTATCGACGATAAGACGGGCCTCAAGGTCCGCCCGGTCGACCTGGACCAGAAAATCAAGGAAGAGCAGTCGCAGATCTCCAAAGGCAAGGCCTTGTTCCAAAAGGCATGCGACGTCATGGACGTGGCCAAGAAAGCCTACGGCGACTATAACCACTGGCGCCGCGTCGTCAAGAGCAATAATTTGAAGAGCCTGGTCATCAACAACGCGGGCAAGATCCGGAAGTGGGTGATTAAGAATTGATCATCAAGCATAAGAGCGTCAAGACGGAAACCACGACCGACGAGAAAGGCAACCAGACGACGAAGCAGACTGAAACGATAGATGATTTGTCCCGCCTCACCGTGGGGAGAATCACCTGGGAGGGCTCCCGGCTGCAGGTAGCCCGGAAACTGACGTTTTCCTACGTTCAGGACGCCCGGGACCCGAACCTGCCGAACTACGTCATCAACTGCGGTGAAACGGTCTACGGCTATGATGAAGACGGGAACCTGCAATTCCAGGGAAACGTCTACTCCATCGAAAAAGACGTCCAGCAGTCCACGGTGACGGTCACGGCCTATGACAATCTGTTCATACTCTGCCGGTCCAAGACGACCCGAAAATTCACGGATATGCTGGCCGAGGACATCGCCAAGGCGGTGTGCAGTGAGCTGGGTATCAAAGCCGGGAAGCTGGCCGAGACAGGGAAGAAAGTCTCTTTCATTGCTCAAGAAAAGACGGGCTATCAGATTATCATGATTGCCTATACTGACGCGGCGAAACAAATCAATGCGCATAAGGAGGATAAAGATGCCCCGGACGTGCTCTTCCATCCCATCATGCGGGGCGATGAGCTGGACGTCATCAAGAAAGGCGAGCTTATCGAAGGGCTGGCGGCAGACCAGTACGTCAATATCGAGAACAGCCAGTACAAGGAGTCCATTGAGGACATGGTCAACAGCATCATGATTACTGACCAGCAGGGCAACGTTACAGGTTACCAGACAAAGGATGAATGGATACAGAAATATTCTATGGTCCAGGACGTCTATAAGACGAACCCGAATGACAATGCCCAGGAAGCCATCAACAAGCTGTTCCATGGTCCGGACCGTTCTGGTATCCTCCAGATGACGGGCAGCTATGCCGCTAAATCGTCATATTCCATCCAAATCCGGGACATCCTGACGGAACTGTGCGGGAAATTCTGGATTAAATCCGATACGCATACCTTCGAGAACGGCATCCATGAGATGCGGCTGGAAATCGAGTTCGAAAACCTTATGAACAAAGAAGAAAAGCCGAAAGATACGACTGTCAAGACCAAGACCGGGCGTACGGCCTCGGCCATCGGCGGGGCAAATTTAGAGGCGTCAGCGGGCGTACAAGCTGGCTTTGCCGCCTGGGAAGGCGCTACCATGCCAGATGGCCGAAACGGTTGCGTAGAGGCCGCCACACGCATTGGCAGCTATTACAGCCCATTCCTGAAACAAGAATGCGATAACGGGGTTGCTTCGGTTCCAACCTTGATGTCAGATGCTGGTGACGCCGTCATTCCTTTCGATGAATCAAACCTGGAAGTTGGGGACTGCGTTGTCTTTGATGGCGATGAACACGTTGTCGTCTATGCCGGCGATGGCCGATATGTCGGTAATAATTCCAGCGGGAACGGCGGCGCCGGGGCTATTGGAACTGGCGGCATCTATAACATCGGTATGACCCCGACGTCCATCATCAAAACGAGTCATATGTAGGAGGTGGCCAGTATGGCAGGAATTCCTTCGGCATCGCAGTCTGCGGCGGCCATCGTCGATGTGATGCACAGTGTGGTACAGGGCGACCTTCCACGCGGCGCGCAGGTCGGCATTGTCGTAAGTCCGCCGCCGGATTTAGTGGTCAAAATGAACAACATTGAAATCACAGCCAAAGACATTTACTGTTCGCGGTATCTGCTGCCTGGGTACACCCGCCATATGGTCGGCCAGACAAGTGACCGGGCGAGCGGCTCGGGGGATGCGGCCTATGAGAGCCATAACCACCCAATCGATAACGATGAGACCTGGACGGATACGCTGAAACCGGGGACGCTGGTCCTCCTAATACCGATTTACGGCCAGAACGAGCAGCTATACTGGCTGGCAGACAGCGGGGTGAAATTATGAGTGCAGAATATCCCTTTACCGGGGCCGTATCTGTCAATACCTATACGTCAGACCTGCCGGTCCCGAAAGAATATGCCTGGGACTTTGACCAGGACTGCTTTTTATATGATAAGGTAGGCCGACACATCATCGTCGAAAAAGACGAGGCCATTAAGGTGTGGATCTATAAAGCGCTCAGTACGGAGCGCTTTCGCTATCTGGCATACAGCTGGCAGTACGGCATCGAGTTGAGGCCTTTCATCGGCAAGGTCATGGGTGTGAAGCAGCGCTACAGCGAAATCAAGCGCGTCATTGTCGAATGCCTCATGGTGAATCCCTACATCAAGAGCATCGACAGCGTGGATATCTCACACGATGGCGACAAGGTCTCTATATCCATTGTAATTTCGACGATTTACGGGGAGGTGAGCGTGGATGTATGAAGCACGTGAACAGGATGAGATTTTAACCGAATTGCAGCAGAACGTCGGAAATGACGCCTCCAGCTATGAGGGCACCTTTACCTATGATGTCCTGGCCTCAAACAGTATCGAGTTCGCCAAGCAGGAAGTCGAACGGGAACAGGCCTATAGAGCCATGTTTGCCCGGACTAGCTGGGGCGAGTACCTCGAAATGAGGGCGGAGGAGCACGGCATTTTCCGACGGCAGGCCGTCAAGGCCCAAGGCACGGCCACGGTATCCGGCAATGGGACTGTGCCACAGGGGAGTGTATTTCAGACGGCTACAGGAGTTGCTTTCTACACGACGAAAGCCGCCACGATTACCCGGTCCGGTGATGTACCTATTGAGTGCAGTACTGCGGGGACAATTGGAAATGTAAAAGCTGGTACGATTACCGTCATCCCTATGTCTATCCCAGGTATCAGCTCCGTGACGAATGCCGACGCTACCTATGACGGATTTGATGAAGAGGACGATGCCACCTTATACAACCGGTTGATTTTTAAAGTACGGCAACCAGCTACTTCCGGGAATGTGAATGATTATATCGAGTGGGCGACATCTATAGCTGGTGTTGGTCATGTGACAGTCGTTCCACTCTGGAACGGTAACGGCACTGTAAAAGTCATCATTACAGACTCCAGCGGAAATCCGGCGTCATCGAATCTACTGACACAAGTGTCCACCACTATTGGAACAAAACATCCTATCGGGGCCACGGTATCCGTAGTCGCGCCGGCTATTTTAGAACTGCATATCGCACTGACACCTACCAAGGGCAAAGGAGATGCAGATGCCATCAAGACACTGCTGAACAATTATTTTATGTCCCGGAATTTTGGTGGCGGAAAGGTTTCGTATGCTGTTATAGGGAAGATGATCATTGACGATGAATCGACAAACGTCACAGATTATGATTCTCTCACTATCAATGGTGATGTGAAGAATATCTCTTTGACAGATGAGCAGATACCTAAGGTGACGGAGGTGACGCTCAATGGCTGATACACCGGATTTCCAATTCCTGCGGAATATACCTGTTGCCCTGAGCCGGTATCTTCCGACCTTCCTGTTCCGTGATACTTCTTTTTCAGATACATTGAGTACATTATCTCATGAACACGAAGTGCAGCGGCTGACTTTGACAGATGCGGCACAGCAGGCATTTGTAAAGACAGCAACGTGGGGGCTGGATGACTGGGAAGAATTTGTCGGATTGGAGCATGAATCAGCGGATACCTTACAGACCAGGCGGAACAAAATACTGATGAAGCTGGCAGGTGTTGATTCTGTTACTGTGCCATTCCTGACACGACTGGTTAATCTATACGTAGCCGACGGTCAGGCCGTCGTTATCGACCATCCGGACACGTACAGCATAGAGATACTGCATCATGGCGGTCAGGTACTGGACTATGATGGACTGGAGGACGCCATCAATACGTATATTCCAGCTCATATCGGTCATACACTGCTGACGTATACCAAAGGCAGGCTTGTCGTTTACGCTGCCGGCATTGTCCGAGGTTGTAAGACTATGCGAATCGGGATGACACTGCAACCGAATAATAAGATATCACCGACACCGCTGTATGCAGCGGGGGCCATTATCCATCAGTATCATAAACAGACTATACAGGCAGGAGGTTAAAACATGGCACAATTTCCAACACTGACGTTCACGGAGGCCGGATTACAGATGCTCATCCAGGCACAGAATGGTCATACGCTGAAATTTACGAAAGGGAAGCTTGGCAGTGGCGTCCTCACAGACAGTGATAATATTGTGAAATTTACGGATCTGAAAACGCCTAAAATGACATTGCCGATTACGAAGGTAGATGACAGCAATAAAGAACTGCTTGTACTAACTTTTGATACAGGCAACACATCACTTGAAGAGGGATTCATCAGCCGCGAGCTTGGCGTATTCGCGCAGCTGGATAACGGCACGGAGACACTGTATGCTTACTCTAATGCCGGAAATAATTATGACTATATGCCCAATAAGGATACGCCTGTATCGCAGAGCCGCCTTGAAGTGGAAATCATATGCAGTACGTCGGCGAATGTACAAATCGTCATCGACAAATCCATCATGTATACAACACGGGAGGATGTAGATGAGATGATTGCCACTCACGATGCGTCCGACACGGCACATGAACCAGCGTTTACTGCAAAGTTTAAAGCACATAACGCCGATACCGATGCACACAAAGATTTTGTCGGCGCGACAGCCGAAAAAGCAGGCGTGCGTGGTATGGTGCCGGCACCGGCAGCAGGAGACGAAGGAAAATTTTTGTGCGCTGACGGCACTTTTAAAGTTGCAAAAATGACGACGTTAGAACTAGTTAATTTACTATACCCGGTCGGTATCATTGCCGAGTTTACGAACGATACAGATCCTAACAATATCTGGCCTGGTACAACGTGGTCTAAAATGGATGCAGGCCGTGTACTTATATCGGCTGGCACGTACACCGAGGGTACTGAGGGCGGTGATACGTATACTTATACACTCGGCGACAAGGGCGGCGAGGCTAAGCATCGACTCACTACCGAGGAACTTGCATCCCACGGTCACGGTATATCTATCAGCAGTGTGGGCAACCACTCGCACGACGTTGGTTCTCCTGAAGTTATTATTGGCGACATGGCAAACAGTTTTTATGGTTCAAATAACCCGCCAACAAAGTATGGAAAAACGATGAATGCAGGTGCGCATAGTCTTAGCGCAAGCATTGCACTTACTGGCAGTAACTTTAAGCACGAGAACCGTATGCCGTATGAAACTGTAATCAGATGGAAACGGACGGACTAAGCTGTTCGTTTCCATCTAAATACAACATCGTATGGTTACCGGCGGATGATGTTTTAAATGGCTTAACGCCGTCATAATTAGGTACTTTTGATGACCGTCTACGGACTTTCTGACAGCCCACGGCCGCCGCCGATTGTCTTTTTGACTTTTCTTTAATGATAGCATGATTTTTATAAGTAATAAAAAGGAGCTGATACGATGCGAGTTTTTCAGATTTTAAACGACGAAGTGCTCATAATCAATGATAAAAAAGAATATAAAGACAGCATTGCTAATTTTAAAGTAGACAGCGGCGTGACGGTAGAATTGCCAGTTAAATCTATTTATGACGACCTGCAAAAATTACCAGTCATTCAATACAAAGACAAAGCGGAAGAATGGAAAGATTATCCCGTGCAGGAGCTAGAAATGTACATTGACAGCGTGCAGACGTATCTTGACGCTAAGGAAAAGCGGGAATACGTGGAGCCGACAGCTGAAGAAAAGGCAGAAGCGGAAAAAGCGAAGCTTGCCAGCGAATATGAAGCGAACAAGTCGGAAATGCTGAACGCCTTGCAGTCTGCCACCCTGGCAGGCAATACCGGCGCCGTGGCAAGTATCCAGCAGGACTATAAGGATATGACAGCAGCTTATAAAGAAGCTGTGGAAGGAGTGACGACAGCATGAGTTTCTGGAAACGCAAGAAATACTGTAAATACTGCGGCAGCACGCTGAAAGCGGACGGGAGCTGCCCGAACGTCAACTGTATTGCCCATGTGCCCGATGCGACAACGGCGGATACCAGCACTACACAGGATACGGGCCAGGGCACGCAGCAGAACGGGAGCAACGCATAATGGAATCTATCCTTCAGATTGTGGGTGTCTTCGTTGGCGCACTAAGCTTATGCGGAGCCATCTTCAACTATGCCGTCATCAAGCCGCTGTCGTCGTCGATACAGGAACTGCGGGACCTCATCGAGAGCACGCAGAACTATATCCGCCGTGTCGAGGAGAAGCGGCAGAATATGGCTGAACGCCTGGCAAAAGTCGAAGCGTCGGCCGCGTCGGCGCATCACCGGCTGGATACGATGGAAAAGAGGATATCATGAAAAAGGAAATCATAGCCCTTGGCAAATGGGGACAAAAACACTGGTTGCAGCTGATCATCATCATGGGCGTCGTCATGATGACTTTCCTCGTCCTCGTCCTCATCAGCTGGCTCATCGGCTACTGGGCAAACGCTCTCCTGGGGATGCGGTTCGAACTGATGAGCTGCTGGAGCGGTGTTGCCGCCGTCGCCAGCGGCATGGCAACCATTGTAGGCTTGGGCAAGGCGTGCTGGACGAAATATGGCTATGACAGCCGCTTCAATTCCGCACGATATGTAATGCCAGCCCAACCGCAAAACGCGCCCACAGCGGCAAATAACGCAGAAAAAACGAAAGGATGATAACCATGTTAGGAGAATTAAGTGCACAATACGAAAGCAACGGCGACCCGGCTTGCATCAGTGACGGATATGGCGACCCGGGCGGCAAGTCTTACGGTACGTATCAGTTCAGTTCCAATGCAGGTAGTTTAGGGCAGTTCGTCAGCTGGCTTAACGACAACTATCCGCAATACGGCGAGCAACTCAACGCATACCCTTTGTGCAGTGATAGTTTCGACGAAGCGTGGCGTAACATTGCCGCCGGCGATAGTGACGGATTTGCACAAGCACAGCATGAGTATGTCAAAGCGGCGTACTATGACCCGGCTGTACAGATTCTTGCGGACAACTATTGGCATATCGAGAATCACCACGACGTTTTAAAAGACGTCGTATGGAGCCGGGCGGTACAGTACGGCGTCGGGAACATCCTCGACATGTGGACGGAAGCCGTTCACAGCATGTTCAATGTACAGACGGGTGACTATGACGGCTATCCGAATTTGAGCTACATTGACTCTCCGGAATATGACTATGACTTCATCGTGGCCGTATACAGCGTATGCAAGACCCCGGAATGGAACAGCTCGTCGCTCCGGGACAGCTTGAATAATCGTTTTGACAGTGAAATGCATGATGCATTGTCGCGTTTGTAGGAGGTGATCTATTTGTATCTTCCGTTTCCGAAAGAGGAGGTTGATAAGATTGCTGAAAATAAAAAGACCCTTATTGTATTTTGCATTGTCCTTATTTTTGTGTTTGCCTTTGGCTGGCTTTTGTGCCGATACTACGACAGCCGCGCCCGTGAAGACAGTACGAATGTCGTTAGAACAGTACAATCAGTTAAAGACGACAATCAGAGAGCAAGAGAAAACATTGACACAGCTACAGAACAGATTAGACAGGCTGGGCAGCAACTCGACAGCCTTGCAGAATCAATTGACGCAAGCAAAAGAACAGTTGACGACAACAAAGCAGTCATTGACGACAGCCGACAGCTCATTGAGTCAAGCCAGCGAAGTCTTGAACAGGCAGAGTCAATCCTTAGCGATATTGACAGAGCAAATCAACTCTATGACTAAGAAAGAAGCCCGACTGACAAGACAACGTGACACCTGGGCTGTAGCAGCTGGGGCGTTATTAGTCGGCCTTGCTATGAAATAGCTGATATATAATATATGTAATATAAAGAAATTTTTATTTATTAATGCGACCAGAGAACAGAACGAGAACAAAATACTTAAACCTAAAAGTAAATGGTAAGAAATGAAGTGATTCGATGCTTGAAAAACCACGATAAAATGGGGCTTCTTAATGCTTTAAAAATTAGGCGAAAATCAATGAAAAAATGCCTGGCATGATGTAAGACTCAGTAAGGCTTACTAGTAATGAAATAGAATAAAGACTACCCGAAAAAGGGCTGTCGCTTAGGCGGCAGCCCTTTTTGTGGTTCGTTTGCCGAAGCCGCGTAGGGGCCGCCATAATCGGCGGCCCGCTTATTGACTTTTCCCTTCATGGCGAGTACGATAGAGGGGCCCAATTTTATGCAAAGGAAGAATTTATCATGTTTCGTTCTATTCCCTTGAAGTATGTATTACCTCTCCTGGGCCTGACCGTGTCGGCGTTTATTTTCAATACATCGGAATTCATGCCTATCGGTCTGCTCATGGACATTTCTCAGTCCTTCGCAATGACTGAGTCCCAGACGGGCATTATGATCACTGTCTACGCCTGGGTCGTAGCCTTGTTGTCTTTGCCGCTCATGCTACTCGTCTGCCAGATGGAGATGCGGCGCCTCTTGTTAGGGACTATGGGTCTCTTTGTCTTGGGACAGCTGGCGTCGGGGCTGGCCTTGAATTTTCCCATGCTCATGGCAGCCCGTATCAGCGTCGCCTGCGCTCATTCTATTTTCTGGTCCATTGCAGCTCCGATGGCGACACGCCTGGTCACGCGGACTCATCGCCCTTTGGCTTTGAGTATGATCGTCACCGGCTCGGCTGTCGCCATGATCTTCGGTCTGCCCTTGGGGCGGATCATTGGCCTCTATGCCGGCTGGCGCATGACTTTCTTGGCCATTACGGCAACGGCCTTAGCCGTGCTCATTTATTTGGCCTTCGTTTTTCCGAAACTGGCCAGTGATGCCTCTTTTTCCCGCGATGACCTGCCTAAGCTGCTCAGGAATCCCGTCGTCGTCAGTGTCTATATCTTGTCTGTCCTGTTTGCGACGGCCTATTTCACGGCCTACAGCTATATCGAACCCTTTCTCAAAATCGTCGCTGCCTTTAGCGACCAGGGAATCACGTCGACGCTCATGCTTCTCGGCGTCAGCGGCCTTGTAGGGAGTTTTGTCTTTTCCCATTTTTACAATCATTTCCGCTATGGCATCATCCGGGCCGGACTGCTGGGGCTGGTCATTCCGTTCCTCTTGTGGAAGGCTGCTGCTGGCGGGGCAGGGACGATGGTCGCTGCTTGCCTGGTCGTCGGCTGTGCTTCGACGTTGTTCAACGTCACCTTCCAGGCCGAACTCATCCGCCACGTCCCGATGGGGGCGGCACCGGTGGCTATGTCCATCTTTTCGGGCATCTTCAACGTCGGCATCGGCGGTGGTACCTGGATTGGCGGGCAGGTCACGGCTCATGGCCTGTTGCCGTATATCGGCTATGCCGGTGCAGCCATCGGCTTAGTCGCTGCCGTGTATTGTTTTACGGCCTATTTCCATTTCCTCGGCAGGGCAGGAGAAAGTCATTAAAAAAAATCGTAAAAAAGACTTGCATTTTTCTATCTCTTCAAGTATAATATTAATTGTTCCGATTCGGAACGAGCTTGAAGTGATATTCCTCAATAGCTCAGTTGGTAGAGCAATCGGCTGTTAACCGATTTGTCGTAGGTTCGAGTCCTACTTGAGGAGCCATGGCCCCTTGGTCAAGCGGTCTAAGACATCGCCCTTTCACGGCGAGAACATGGGTTCAAATCCCGTAGGGGTCACCATATGAAAAAGGCTTGTCGTACGACGACAAGCCTTTTTCAGTTGTTAGTGGCTAGTTGTTAGGGGTTAGCAGATGGCTTTAAATTTAAAGGTCTTTTCTGCAAACCATAAATTCTGTACTACAAACTATGAAGCAACGGGACTCCGCATGATGGCATAAGCCTTCGTGTGACAGTCCCTTTTATTATTTATAATTAGTAAAGCGCTTACGAGCCACTAACCACTAACCACGAGCCACTAACTGCTAGCCAAGAATAAGCTGCTGTATAAGGCAGCTTATTCTTTTCGCATCGTTCAACACCAAATTATGCGAAATAAGCAATGATGATTTCTGCTTTAGTAAACATAAGTCTACTGATAAAATACAAATAGCCAAATACTCTATTGACAATGGACAATCAAAGGCGTATAGTAAAAGCATAATCAAACCGTATTTATTCTAACTAACGAAGGAGGGACGCTGCCGTTTGGCAGCATGCAACATGAGTGAAGAAAGAGTTACCTTACAAATGATCAAAGAGGCCCAGGAACGTTTAAAGGGCGTCGCCCAGAAGACTGGCTTATCGTACAGTAATTCCGTCAGCGATTTGGCTGGCTGCGAAGTTTATTTGAAACTGGAAAACCTCCAGCGGACAGGCTCCTTTAAACTGCGCGGGGCCTATAACAAAGTCGCTTCCCTGACCCCGGAAGAACGGGAAAAAGGCGTCATCGCCGCTTCGGCCGGAAACCACGCCCAGGGCGTGGCTCTGGCTGCCAGCGAATATGGCTGCCAGTCCGTCATCTGCATGCCGAAACACGCTCCCTTGAGTAAGATTACGGCGACCCGCGGCTACGGTGCCAATGTCGTCCTCTACGGGGATTTCTTCGATGAAGCCGCAGCCAAAGCCGTTGAATTGACGACGGAACACGGTTATACCTTCGTCCATCCCTTCAACGACCCGGAAGTCATTGCCGGCCAGGGGACGATTGCCCTGGAAATCATCGAACAGCTTCCCGAAGTCGATGCTATCGTCGCACCGATTGGCGGCGGCGGCCTCATTTCCGGCCTGGGCGGAGCCGCTAAGAACGTCAACCCTAAGATCAAAGTCATCGGCGTCCAGACGGAAAACATGCCGTCCATGAAGGAATCCATCGAAAAAGGACAGGTCATTACCTACAACGGCAAGGCTACTCTGGCCGATGGCATCGCCGTCAAGACACCGGGCGACTTGACCTATGATATCTGTAAGAAATACGTCGATGAAATCGTCACCGTCGATGAATCGGAAATCGCCAGCGCTATCCTGATTCTCCTGGAACGGGGCAAGACCGTTGCCGAAGGGGCCGGTGCCGTACCGGTCGCAGCTCTCATGAGCGGCAAGATTTCCGGCATCCGCAACAAGAAAGTCGCAGCCCTCGTCAGCGGCGGCAACATCGACGTCAACAATATGACCCGCGTCATCAACCAGGGCCTGATCAAGTCCCAGCGCAAGATCTTCTTCCAGACCGTCATCCCCGACGTCCCGGGCGAACTGGTCAAGCTCCTGACCCTTATTGCCGGCACCAATGCCAACGTCCTTTCCATCACCCATGAACGCAGCCAGCACGGCATCGACATGGGCATGACCGCCGTCTCCCTGGAACTGGAAACGGCCAACGAAAAGCACGTTGAAAAACTGATGACCATGCTCAAAGACCATCATTATTTTGTTACCTTGAAGTAATGGAGGGCAGATCATGGAACAGCAGAAAATGGAACGCGGCCTGAAACCGCGCCACGTAGAGATGATCGCTCTTGGGGGGACGATTGGTGTCGGCCTATTCATGGGATCGGCCAACACCATTCAGATGGCAGGACCGTCGGTATTGCTCTGTTATGCCGTGACGGGCGTCGTCATGTTTTTCATCATGCGCATCATGGGGGAAATGCTTTATCAGGAACCCGTTACCGGCTCCTTTGCCACGTATGGACATAAATATATCAGTCCTTTCGTCGGCTACCTCACTGCCTGCTCCTATTGGTTCCTGTGGGTCGTCGTCGGTTTGTCGGAAATCACAGCTGTCGGCATTTACGTCCACTACTGGTTCCCACTGCTGCCGCAATGGATCTCGGCCCTGGCCGGCATGGCCATCGTCGCAGCGGCTAATATGGCAGCCGTCAAATACTACGGTGAATTTGAATTTTGGTTCGCCTTGATTAAAGTCGTCACTATCATCGTCATGCTCATCGTCGGGGCTGCGGTCATCCTCTTTGGCTTCGGCAATGGCGGCGTCCCCGTCGGTATCAGCAATCTCTGGGACCACGGCGGATTCATGCCCAATGGCTGGGGCGGTATGCTGGCAGCCATGTGCGTCGTCGCCGCGTCTTTCCAGGGCGTTGAACTCATCGGTATTACAGCCGGCGAAGCTCAGGACCCGAAACACACTTTGAAGAAGGCCGTCAACAATATCGTCTGGCGTATCCTCATCTTCTACATCGGCTCGATTTTCGTTATCCTCTGCATCTATCCCTGGAGTGAAGTCAGCTATATCGGCAGCCCCTTTGTCATGACCTTTGCCAAAGTCGGCATCTCGGCCGCAGCGGGCATCATCAACTTCGTCGTCCTCACGGCGGCCCTGTCCGGCTGCAACAGCGGCATGTACAGTTCGGGCCGTATGCTCTACACGCTGGCACAGAACGGACAGGCTCCGAAGATTTTTGCCAAATTGTCGCCGAGTGGCGTGCCGCGCAACAGCATTGCCGTCACCATCGTCGTCCTGGCTATCGGCGTCATCCTCAACTACCTCGTGCCGGACTCCAAATTATTTCTTTACTTATACAGTGCCTCCGTTTTTCCGGGCATGGTCGCCTGGTTCGTCCTGGCCTATGCCCAGAAAAATTTCCGCAAGTCCTGGGGACCGGAAGTCATGGCGAAACATCCTTTCAAATCGCCCCTCTATCCCTATTCCAATTACTTCTGCATCATCTTCCTGATTCTCGTCACTATCGGCATGATTTACAACCCTGATACGCGCATGTCCATCTTCTCGTCGTGGGTTTTCATCGCCGCTGTCATCGCCGCCTGGTTCGCCTGCGGTTTGAACAAGAAGCAGTATGACAGGGAAGGACACCTCATCGAAGGGGCTGAAGCTAAATCAGAAACGTGATTATTGTCGCAGGCCTATGGTTTTCCCAGGGCCTGCGAGGTATAATACAGTTAGATTAAAATTAAGGAGATGCATTATCATGGCAGTCAATGTTATCAGTACTACGAAAGCTCCGGGCGCAGTAGGCCCGTATTCTCAGGCTATCAAAGCCGGTGATTTCCTCTTTGCTTCCGGCCAGATCGCCATCAACCCGGAAAAAGGCAAAATCGTTTCCGGCGGCGTCGTCGAACAGGCCGAACAGTGCATGAAGAACGTCGGCGCTATCCTCGAAGAAGCCGGCCTTTCTTATGATGACGTCGTCAAGACGACGGTTTACCTGACGGATATCAACTTCTTCGGCGCTGTCAATGAAGTCTACGGCAAATACTTCCAGAAGACCTTGCCGGCTCGTTCGTGCGTCGAAATCAGCCGCCTCCCGAAAGACGTCTTCGTAGAAGTCGAAGTCATCGCCTATTGCGGAAAATAAGCTGTATTTAGTGGCTCGTTGTTCGTAGGCGGCCCGCTGTGCCTTAAATTTAAAACCATCCGCTAACCACTAACAACTAGCCACTTAAAAGGTCTTGTCGTTATACGACAGGACCTTTTTTTACCTCCCAAGCAGGAAATCAGGGCCTTTGTGTCTAATACTTATAATATAAGAAAAGGAGTGATAACTATGTCTAAACGTACAGCTTCAGATATTATGGAAAAGAATTTCGTTACGGCTTCGCCGGAAACGTCTGTCTTTGATTTAGTCAACATGTTCGTCAAGAATCACATTACGGCCATTCCTATCATCAATGAAAAGGAAGAGCTCGCCGGCATCGTTACCGACGCCGATTTGCTCTACAAGAAGGTAAAGCCTCATGTCCCGCACTATGTCAATCTTTTGGGAGCCAGCATTTATTATAACGGCATCAGTGAATACGACAAGGGCTTCAAGAAACTCATGGCCTGTACGGCCAAGGACATGATGACCAAAGACGTCATCATCGCTGCGCCTGATGCGGAAGTCGAACAGATTGCCGGCGTCATGGTTGCAGAACATCTGAAAGTCATTCCGATTGTCAAGGAAAAACATATCGTCGGCATCGTTACCCGCGGCAACATCCTCGATGAATTGTATCGCGAATACGGCGATGACTAAGGGGAGGGGACGTACCATGGCTGAAGAAATGAAAGAAAAACCAATTGTCCGCGTGAAAGATGTCATGGAAAAGGTTTTCGTCTCGGTAACGCCGGATATTCCCATCCGCGACGTCTTCCGCATTTTCATCAAGCACCGCCTCCTGGCCGTGCCCGTCGTCGATGAAGAAGACCATCTCATCGGCCTCATCTCCAGTGCCGACCTCATGTACCGCAGCTCGAAGCCGCACATCCCGCGCCTGCCCTTCATCGGCACCAAGATTTATACCAGCCGCGTCGGCAAATATGCCAAGGAGTTCAAGAACCTCCTCGACCAGCCCTGCTCGAAACTGATGACCAAGAACGTCATGATTGCTACGCCCAAAGCTGACGTCGAACAGGTAGCGGCCGTCATGATCCTGGAACATTTGAAAGTCCTTCCCGTCGTGGACAATAAGCGTGTCGTCGGTATGATCACCCGGGCGTGCATCCTCAAAGATTTGTACCGGGAATGGACGTAATTAGCCCCTTTGTGACTAGTCACTCTCATCTTCGTGTGTTATAATATGATAATCGAATGATTTAGGCAGCCGCCGCTGTCAAAGAAAGTATTTCACGAGGAGGCACTTAATGGATACCAAAGAACTCGTCATCGTTGTCGATTTTGGTGGTCAGTATAACCAGCTCATTGCACGGCGCGTCCGTGAAAACCACGTATACTGTGAAGTATACCCGTATCACAAAGCCGTTGCTAAAATCAAAGAACTTCAGCCCCAGGGCATCATCTTCACCGGTGGTCCTGGCAGCGTCTATGAAGACAATGCGCCGAAGATCGAAGCAGAAGTCTTCCATCTCGGCATCCCCGTCCTCGGCCTTTGCTATGGCATGCAGTTCATGGCACAGACCTTAGGCGGCGAAGTCAAACACGCCGACATGCGCGAATTTGGCAAGACCGAAATCGATGTCAATACGGCATCGCCTTTGTTTAAGGGCCTACAGGAAAAAGAAATCGTCTGGATGAGCCATCAGGACTACGTCGCTTCCATCCCGGAAGGCTTTGAAATCGTAGCTCATACGGCCAATTGCCCGGTCGCTGCCATGCAGAACCCGGAAAAGAAACTCTATGCCATGCAGTATCATCCGGAAGTGCTCCATACGGAACACGGCAAGGAAATGCTCCATAACTTTCTCTTTGAAGTCTGCGGCTGCACCGGCTCGTGGACCATGGCTAACTATGCCAAGACAGCTATTGCCAATATCAAAGAAACCGTCGGCGACGGCAAAGTCGTCCTGGCCCTCTCAGGCGGCGTCGACAGCTCCGTAGCGGCATCCCTCATCTCCAAAGCTGTCGGCAGTCAGCTGACCTGCATCTTTGTTGACCACGGCCTGCTCCGCAAGAACGAAGGCGACGAAGTCGAAGCGGCCTTCAAGGACAGCGGCATGAACTTCATCCGCGTCGATGCATCGGAACGCTTCCTCAAGAAACTCGAAGGCGTCAGCGATCCTGAACGGAAACGGAAAATCATTGGCGAAGAATTCATCCGCGTCTTCGAAGACGAAGGCCGTAAAATCGGCTCCGTCGATTTCCTGGCCCAGGGGACGATTTATCCCGACGTCATTGAATCCGGTGCCGGTGACGCAGCCGTCATCAAGAGCCATCACAATGTAGGCGGCCTTCCGGCTGTCGTCGATTTCAAGGGCCTCATCGAACCGCTCCGCAACCTCTTCAAAGACGAAGTCCGCGAACTCGGTGCCGAATTGGGCCTGCCGGAATACCTCGTATGGCGCCAGCCTTTCCCGGGACCGGGCCTGGCTATCCGCGTCATGGGTGAAATCACCAAAGAAAAACTGGCTATCCTCCGCGATGCCGATGCCATCTTCCGCGAAGAAATCGCCAATGCCGGCATGCAGCGCGATATCAACCAGTATTTCGCCGTTCTGACCAACAACCGCTCCGTCGGCGTCATGGGCGACTTCCGCACCTATGACTACACCTTGGCCCTGCGCGGTGTCACTACGACCGACTTCATGACGGCTGACTGGGCACGTATTCCGTACGATGTCCTCGATAAGATTTCCAGCCGCATCGTAAACGAAGTAGACCATATCAACCGCATCGTGTACGACATCACCAGTAAACCACCCGCAACGATTGAATGGGAATAGTTGCAACAAGCCTCACAAATCGCTTAACCAAGCCGTTTGTGAGGCTTTCTTTTTTTCAAAAGTTCCAAAAGTGTACCAAAAAATTTTCAAAAACTTTTTTTAGGCCTATTTTTGCCAAATTTCTCGAACAAAAAATATACACGGCCAACGGCCTTGTGCGTAGGGGCCGACCCGAACAGGGCGGCCC
>UMKF01020181.1_pt1 | contig 19598 bp, 23 predicted proteins | sample 1966251 | NCBI WGS metagenome assembly UMKF01 (sample SAMEA4836171, study PRJEB28245) | human gut metagenome | biome: gut microbiome; material: fecal sample | place: Denmark | collected 2008
TTAAATTCGACGACTTTCGGGCCGTCCGCCGTAATCATCAGGCCGGCATAGAGGCAGCCCTGATAGGTGATGCCTTCCTGTTTGAGGCCGTCGACGACGGGTTTCAAAATCTTTTCTTCGACTTCCTTGCGAATTTCCGGCGTAACGACCGGTGCCGGAGCATACGCTCCCATGCCGCCCGTGTTGGGGCCTTCGTCGTTATCGAAGATACGCTTGTGGTCCTGAGCGGAAATCATGGGCACGATGGTCTTGCCGTCGACGAAAGCCAGGAGGCTCGCTTCTTCACCGACCATACATTCTTCGATGACGATACGGCCGCCGGAAGCGCCGAAGATATGGTCTTCCATCATGGCATTGACCGCTTCGATGGCTTCTGCTTCCGTCTGGGCGACGACGACGCCTTTGCCGGCAGCCAGGCCGTCGGCTTTGACGACGATCGGTGCGCCCTGTTCTTTAATATAGGCCTTGGCGGCATCGCCATCGGTAAAGGAAGCGTAGGCTGCCGTCGGGACATGGTATTTCTTCATGAGGTTCTTGGCGAAGACTTTCGACCCTTCCATCTGAGCCGCAGCCTTGTTGGGGCCAAAAACAGCCATGCCCTTGGACTGGGCCAGGTCGGCAAGGCCTTCGGTCAAGGGGACTTCCGGGCCGACGACGAGCATGTCGATGCCTTCTTTTTTGGCATAATCCGTAATGGCGTCCAGGTCGGACAAGGCAATGTCAACGCACTGGGCGACTTCACTCATAGCGGCACTGCCAGGGATGGCATAGAGTTTATCGACACTCGGGCTCTGGGTCAGTTTCCAGGCTAAAGTATGTTCGCGGCCGCCGCCGCCGATGACTGCTACCTTCATTATTTTGCAGCCCCCTTCTGAACCTGTTCCGCTAAGTATGCGGCAATGGCCGTATCATAGACAGCCGTATGATGGAAAGCTTCCTGAGCCAGTTCCAGGCGGTACTGGTCGGAAAATTCGCCGTCCTTCTGGAGGATGGAAATGATTTCGCCGTATTTAGCCGGATTGGTGACGATAGCAACGTATTTATTGTTCTTGGCCGAAGCACGGACCATGCAGGGGCCGCCGATGTCGATGTTTTCAATGGCTTCTGCCAGGGTGACATCCGGTTTGGCAATAGTCTGCTGGAACGGATAGAGGTTGACGACGACCAGGTCGATCGGCTTGATGTCGTGTTCTTTCATGGCCTTGACGTGTTCCGGATTGTCGCGGACCGCCAGGATAGCGCCATGGATTTTCGGATTCAGCGTCTTGACGCGGCCGTCCATCATTTCCGGGAAGCCCGTGACGTCCTGAACGGCGATGACCGGTACGCCTGCTTCTTTCAGAGTCCGCATGGTGCCGCCGGTGGAGATGATTTCGATGCCGAGGTCTGCCAGGGCTTTGCCCAGTTCGACGACGCCCGTCTTATCAGATACACTAATGAGTGCGCGTTTTACTTTCATGGAAAATTCCTCCTATTCCCTATTCCTGAGTCCCTTTGACGACATTGCCGTCGATAGTCAATTTATCATCGCAAAAGAGTGCTGCCGCTCTGACGTAGGTCGGATGTTCCTTGGTGAGGATCCGGGCAGCCAGCGTATCTTCCGTATCGTCTTCGTAGACCGGTACGGCCGACTGCAGAATAATCGGGCCGGCGTCCATGTCGGGTACGACGAAATGGACCGTGCAGCCAGCGATCTTGACGCCGGCTTCGACGGCCTGGCGCTGGGCGTGAAGACCGCGGAACGACGGCAGCAGGGCCGGATGGATATTGAGCATCTTGTGTTCATAATGGGAAATGAAATCACCGCTCAAGAGACGCATGAAGCCGGCCAGGCAGATGACGTCGGCCTGATACGGTTCGATGGCGTCGAGGATGTATTTTTCAAAAGCTTCTTTCGAGTCGAAGGATTTGCGGTCGGCCAGAATGACCGGTACGCCCCATTCCTTAGCCCGGTCCATGACCGGTGCGCCGGGGATATCGCAGACCAGGGCCTTGATTTCCGCATTGATCTTGCCATCTTCGACGGCATCGTGGAGGGCGATGGCATTGGAGCCACGGCCCGATGCGAAAATGACCATTTTCTTCTTAGTCATGGAATACGCCTCCCCGCAAGGTTACGGGTACGTCGGAATCGACGACTTTTCCGATGACATAGGCCTTTTCATCGCGGTCTGCCAGATTCTTGAGGACGGCATCTGCGTCTTTTTCATCGACGATCATGATCATGCCGATGCCCATGTTGAAGGTACGGTACATTTCCTTGGCATCGACGTTGCCCCACTTCTGGAGGAGCCCGAAAATCGGCAGCTGCGGCCACGACGTGACGTCGATGTCGACGCCGACGCCTTTCGGCAGGACGCGGGGGATGTTTTCATAGAAGCCGCCGCCCGTGATGTGGACCATACCCTTGACGGTGAAGTTCTTGATGATCGGCAGGCACGGACGCGGATAGAGACGGGTCGGCGTGAGCAGGCATTCACCGATGGTCATGCCCAGTTCGTCGACGTACTGGTCGAGCTTCATGTTCTGCCGTTCGAGGACGATCTTGCGGACCAGGGAGAAGCCGTTGGAGTGGACCCCAGTCGAAGGCAGGCCGATGAGGACGTCGCCGGCTTTGATGTTTTCACCGGTAATGACCTTGTCGCGGTCGACGATGCCGACGCCGAAGCCAGCCAGGTCATAGTCGTCTTTGGCATAGAAACCGGCCATTTCAGCCGTTTCGCCGCCGAGGAGAGCGCAGCCCGATTCCTGGCAGGCGTGGGCGACGCCTTTGACGATGGTCGCAACCTGGACCGGGTCGAGTTTGCCGACGGCGATGTAGTCCAGGAAGAACAGCGGTTCTGCACCCTGGACGAGGACGTCATTGATGGACATGGCGACGCAGTCCTGGCCGACCGTATCGTGCTTGCCCATCAGGATGGCCAGGCGCAGCTTGGTGCCGACACCGTCGGTGCCGCTGACCAGGATCGGTTTCTTGATGTCGCTGTTCATCAGGGAAAAGAGACCGCCGAAACCGCCCAGGTCGCCGAGGACTTCCGGACGGTACGTGGCTTTGACCGAATCTTTCATCAATTCTACGGCTTTGTTGCCAGCATCGATGTCGACACCGGCATCAGCATAAGTCAATCCTTTATTTGTGTTCGAGAGCATATTTTTCTCCTTCCTCATTGGCCTGCGGAGTTTCCGTAGGATAGTCGTTGTTGAAGCAAGCTAAGCACATATCTTCCTTGGGGATATGTTCGACAGCCCGGTTGAGGCCATCGATGGAAATGAAATGGAGTTTGTCGACGCCGATGTACTTCTGGATCTGTTCGACACTGAACGTCGAAGCGATGAGTTCCTTGCGGACCGACGTGTCGATGCCGTAGAAGCAGGGGTATTTGATAGGCGGTGCCGATACGCACATGTAGACTTCCTTGGCGCCGGCTTCGCGCAGGAGCTTGCAGATGATGCCGCTCGTCGTGCCGCGGACGATGGAGTCGTCGACCATGACGATGCGCTTGCCCTTGACGACGGACTTGACGACGTTCAATTTCATGCGGACTGCCAGTTCACGCTGTTTCTGGTTCGGCTTGATGAAGGTACGGCCCATGTAGCGGTTCTTGATGAGGCCGTGCTTGAAGGGGATGCCCGAAGCCTGGGCATAGCCGATGGCCGCCGTGTTGCCGCTGTCCGGGACGGAAATGACGATATCCGCATCATACTGCGTTTCGTTCCACATTTCCCGGCCCATGTTCAGGCGAGCCTGATAGACATCCTGGCCGTCGATGACACTATCCGGACGGGCGAAGTAAATGTATTCGAAGGAACAGACCTGCTTGCGCGGTGCCTTGGCAAAAATCGACGATTTGACGCCTTTTTCGTTGATCTGGACAAATTCGCCAGGCTGTACGTCGCGGACAAACTTGGCACCGATGGCGTCGAGGGCACACGTTTCCGAAGCCAGGACCCAGCCGCCTTCATCGGTACGGCCGATGCAGAGCGGGCGGAAACCGTAGGGGTCGCGGACGCCGTAGAGCGTATCTTTCGTCATGAGTACCAGCGAGTACGCCCCCTGGATGCGGTTCATGCTTTCCATGATGCGTTCTTCGATGGTGTCTTTCTGGCTGCGGCTGATGAGGTTGACGATGATTTCACTGTCCATGGTCGTCTGGAACGTCGCGCCGCCGCGGTCCAGTTCTTCCCGCAGGACCCGCGTATTGGTCAGGTTGCCGTTGTGCGCCAGGGCCAGCTGTCCCATGGGCGTGTATACGGCCAGGGGCTGGATGTTGCGGGGATTATTGGAGCCTGTCGTCGAATAGCGGACGTGGCCGATACCGACAGGGCCGCCTTCTTCGTCAGGCACGCCGTTGGCGAAGACCGTGCTGATGAGGCCCATGCCGCGGAACGTATGGATATCCTGGCCGTCAGTCAGGGCGATGCCGCCGCTTTCCTGGCCACGATGCTGTAATGCGAACAACCCCCAATAGATATAGCGGGGAATATCGAGGTGTTTATCGTAAATACCTAAGACACCACATTCTTCATGCTGCTTATCCCAAATCGGATCGTAAAACATGAATTAAACCTCCTGTTATAACGAAAAATAGTCTGTACATGCCCTTAGAGGGACTTTACGGTTTCTTGCAATTTCTGGTTCTTTTCCATGACTTCTTTAGCCATGTTTTCGCGGTATGCCTTGTATTTCTTAGCTAATCCGGCATCGCTGGCAGCGCCGATCTGTACAGCCAGGAGCGCTCCGTTCTTGGCACCGTTGATGGCGACGGTGGCAACGGGAATACCCGACGGCATCTGGACGATGGCCAGCAGCGCATCCATGCCCTGGAGGCTGCCGCTTTCCAAGGGGACACCGATGACGGGCAGCGTCGTATAGCTGGCAACGACACCGGGCAGATGAGCGGCCATGCCGGCACCGACGACAAAGGCACTGATGCCCCGTTCTTCGGCTGTCGAAACGAATTCCCGGACAGCTGCCGGCGTGCGGTGGGCCGACGCTAACAAGACTTCATATTCAACACCAAATTCTTTAAAAATAGCAATCGCTTTTTTCATAACGGGAAAATCAGAATCGCTTCCCATGATCAAACCGACCTTCAACAGAGACCCCTCCTTAGAAAAACAAAACCCAAAAGTGACGCAGTATCACCTTTGGGTTTTCAGTTAGACACACGGAGACTGTTTACAAACGGCAAAGAACCTGTCCATAAACGTCTTGTCATAGTGCATCTCCTTATTGATTGAAAGATTATCAAACACACTTTGATTCTATCAAAAACCTACGAGGCTGTCAATGAAATTTGCCCGTTCCCTCACAGTTTGTACACGGATAACGCCGACTATGGTACAATGGGAGGAGATTACCCACACGGAGGGATAGATTATGGAATTAAATGACCAGCAGCAGCAAGTCGTCCGCGACCTGTCGCAGCCCATCCTGCTCAACGCCCCGGCCGGCACGGGCAAGACCCGTGTCCTGGCCTGCCGGGTCGCCCATATCCTGGAAACGAAGGCCGCTGAAGGCGCGCAGATACTCTGTCTGACCTTCACCAACCGGGCCTGCAAGGAGCTGAAGGAACGCATCGTCGCTACGGCCCACGAAAAGGGCCTGGACGTCGTCGTCAAGACGATCCACAGTTTCTGTTACAGCCTCATCAAAGAGGAAACAAAGCGCCAGAGCGACTGTTATAATGATTTTCTCCTCTACGATGATGAAGACTGCCGGCAGCTCATCGACAACCTCCCGGCGGCGGCGTCGGCACCGGGCAATGACACCCAGGCCCTGCAGAACTATATCGAATTTGCCAAGAAACAGCGCGTCCTCCCGGACCTCCACGATTTCACGGCGCCGAAAGAACCCCTCCAGGCCTGGCTCCATGACCACGGCGACGACCTCGTCCGGCAATACGATGCCATCCTGGCCGACAACCACGCCGTCGATTTCACGGACCTCATCACCGGCGCCTATGACTTCCTCACAGACGAAGCCTGCTGCCAGCGCTGGCGGGACCGGTTCCGCTTCATCGCCGTCGATGAAATGCAGGACACGAGCGAAGTCGAATACGCCGTCATCAGCCGCCTCTTCCCCGGCCGCAACGTCCTCCTCTGCGGCGATTACTTCCAGACCATTTACGAATGGCGCGGCTCCTATCCGGAATACATCCTGGAACAATTCCGCAAGACCTATCATCCCCGGGAAATCACCTTTACGACCAACTACCGGGCTACGCAGCTCCTCTTGAAAGCTGCCGAAGGCTGCCTGAACCGTCTCTTCGGCCAAGTGACGGTCCACCACATCTATCCCCAGCCCGGCCAGGCCGCAGCCGCCGTTCCCGGTGACCCCATCGTCGTCCATAAGGCGGACAACTTCATCGGCGAAAGCCGCTGGATCTTCCAGGAATTGATGCGCCTGCCGCAGCAGGCACGACTGAAAGCCTGCGTCCTCGTCCGTGGCAACCGCCAGGCCCAGCAGCTCTGGACGGGCATCAACGCCCACAACCAGCACTATCCGCCGGAAGACCAGCTGCCCGTGACCTGTATCGACCAGTTCCACCTGTTCAAGCGCCAGGAATGTAAAGACGTCCTGGCCTACTTGAGGCTGCTCCTGAACAAGCACGATAACCTGAGCCTGAAGCGGATTTTATTGCGCTTCGTCCCCCGCATCGGCCGGCGAACCGTAGAGACCATCGAAAGCGAATCCTACCGCCGCCTGGGCCTTCGGCTCTGCGACTTCATCGACCCCATTTCCCAGGAAACGGGCGACCCTTACGGGCTCCTGCTATCAGCCCTGGATGAAGGCCGGATCGTCGTCTTCGACGTCGAAAGCACCGGCACCGACACGACGAGGGATGAAATCATCCAGATTGCCGCCGTCCGCCTCGATGCCCAGGGCCAGGTCGCGGACACCTTCAACACCTATGTCCGTGCCAGCCGGCCTGTCGGGGCTTCCTTCTACGTCCACCACATCAGCGACGAAACCCTGGAGGCCCAGGGGATGGAACCGCGCCAGGCTCTGACGGCCTTCCTGGACTTTGCCAAAGACGCCGTCATCGTCGGCCACAACGTCACGTATGACCTGTCCATCCTGCACAGCGAGCTCCAGCGCCTAGGCATGGGCGAAAGCGGCGATTTCCCCTATTACGACACGCTGGACATCTACCGCCGCTTCTATCCCAACCTCATCAACCACAAACTGGCCACGCTCAGTGAAACCTTCCCCATCGACCATCAGCCATCGCACGACGCCTTCGACGACATCCTGGCCACGGCCGGCCTCCTATGCTATGCCGTAACGAAACAGATCCGCCCGGCTACGACGGCCCGCCGTTCGTCCCTGGCCCTCTACCTGCCTCTCTTCGCCCCGTTCAGCCGTGACATAGCCCGTTTCCGCCGACAGTCCTATCAGGACCGGCCCATAGACCTCATCGCCGCCGTCATGAACGAAGGCGGCGTCAAGGCCTGGTACGAAAGCCATCGCGACCCCAGCGATGCGGCCCAGCACATCGACAGGCTGGAAAACGTCCGCAAGCTCTACCGCATCGCCAAAGAAACAGACGACCCGGGCCAGGACCCGCGCGACGCCCTGGCAGAATTTCTCAAGCTGACCGCCCTGTCCAACAGCGAACTGGACAGCATGCTGGCCAAGGACCCGAAAATTCCCATCATCACCATCCATCAGGCCAAGGGCCTGGAATTCGATTACGTCTTCCTGGCCCATCTGGAAGACCGGGTCTTCCCGACCTTCTGGTCCGTAAAGAAAGGGAATATAGAAGAAGAAAAACGCCTCTTTTATGTCGCCATTACGCGGGCCAAAAAGAGGCTGTATCTGAGCTGGCACGAAGGGAACGGCAATCAGCGCTATGCGCCGAGCCGCTTCCTCCAGAGCCTGGATTCCCAATATATCGAAGTTAGATGAGGCCGGCTATGCCTAAGACCAGGCCTAAGACGCCGGACCCGATGAGGACCTTGATGACGCCGATCTTGCGGCGCGTGGCTGCAATGGCCAGGATGAGTATGGCCAGACCGCCGAGACTGAAGGCCGACCAGTCGTCGGGCAGGGTTTCCGTATTCCACAGGGCCAGGAGGATGAAGCTCAGGCTGGCGACGCAGATGAGGGCGACCACTGCCGGCCGCAGGCCATTGAGGATGCCCCGGATTGGACCGATGTCGCCATACTTGAGGAAGACGCGTGCTAAAATAATTCCCAAGAAGAACGACGGCGTGACGAAGCCAAGGGTGGCTGCAACAGCCCCGCCCAGCCCGGCGATCTTGGTGCCGACAAAGGTAGCGGCATTGATGCCGATCGGTCCCGGAGTCATCTGAGAAATGGTGAATATATCGACAAATTCACTCATAGAGAGCCAATGGAAGGTATCGACGACACTGGCCTGGATCAGCGGCATGGAAGCATAACCGCCGCCGACGCAGAAGGCCCCGACTTTACAGAATTCCCAAAAAAGCAACAAATATATCATAATAAGTCCCTCCCCTTAGTCGTACTTCTTATCGCGCATGAAGGCGAAGCCGATGATGCCGTCAATGATGATGAGCACCATGATATTGACATCGAAGCACAAGTTGGCAATGAACGTCGCCACGATGATGGCCAGGGGCAGGAGCAATCTCTTCTTGCCCTGCTTGATGAGGAGGTCGATGCCGACATTGACGATGAGCGCCGTCGCCCCGCACTGCATGCCGCGGAGGATCATCTTGATATATAAGTTCTGGATAAAGAAATCATAGCAGTATGAAATGATCGACAGCGTAATCAGACAGGGCAGCACCGTAGCCACCAGAGCGACCAGTGTCCCCAGGACCCCAGCCATGCGATAGCCCAGGATGACGGCACTGTTGACGGCGATGACGCCTGGCATGGACTGGGCAATGGCTACCATGTCGAGGGTATCCTTGTCGTTGATCCAATGGTATTCATCGACGTATTTCCCTTTCAGCAGGGGAATAATGACGAAGCCTCCGCCGACGGTGAAGGCACTGATTAAAAAGGTCGATTTGAACAGGGTCCAAAAAAAATGGGCATCCCGTTTCGGTGTCACAATTTCGTTCATCGTGTATCATTCCTTTCCGGATAGGTATCTTTTCTATGGTCTTAGTATAACACGTCTTTTACTATATTGAAAATATTTGTACAATTGATATAATATATGTAAATCATATGTCAAGGAGGCATGGGTATGGATATCCGTCAACTCACTTATTTCATGGTCATCGCCGAAGAAGGCCAGATCACAGCCGCCGCCCGGCGCCTTCACATGGCCCAGCCGCCGCTGAGCCAGCAGATGAAGGCCCTGGAAGAAGAACTGGGCGTTCAGCTCCTGCAGCGGGAGCCGCGCAGCGTCACCTTGACCGACGCCGGCGAAATCCTCTACCGCCGGGCCCGGCAGATCGTCACCCTCACCGACTCGACGCGCCGGGAAATCGCCGATTTCAAGAACGGCCTGCGCGGCACCTTGTCCATCGGGACTGTATCGTCATCGGGCAGCGTCATCCTCCAGCCAGCCCTCCGCCAGTTCCACGACGACCATCGCGGGATCCGCTTCGAAATCTACGACGGCAACACCTTCCGCGTCCTGGACATGCTGCGCAAGGGCCTCATCGAAATCGGCATCGTCCGCACGCCCTTTAAGCAGGACGCCTTCGACTGCACTCTGCTGCCGGAAGAACCGATGGTCCTGGCCTATACCGAGTCCCTGGCCGACCCCAATCCGGGCCAGCCGTCGATGACCATAGAACAACTGCAGGGCCTGCCGCTCATCCTCTACCGCCGCTTCGACCAGCTCTTCCATGACGTCTGCGAAGCCCACAATCTCACACCGAACCTCCTCTGCCGCAACGACGACGCCCGGACGACCCTGCTCTGGGCCGAAACCGGCCTGGGCTACGCCGTCGTCCCGGCATCGGCCATCTCACCGGCCAGTCGGCCCCAGCTCCAGACAAAAGCCATCGACGAACCGCGCCTGCGCACCCAATTAGCCGTCATCACCCCAAAACACCGCTACCTGTCCAGCATAGCCCGCCAGTTCATCGATGCCTTGACCGGTCATGGGGCCTGATGGCCCCGCCGTTCTCAGGTCGCAGGCCGCCGTTCGCCTCAGAGCTCATATGCCGCTACGCGAAAACAAACTCAAATTGACTACATCGCCTCGTAGCCCCCTCAGCTCGTAAAAATGCCCCGTCCAGGGCCTTCGTAGGGGACGGCTAAAAGTCGTCCCGCGTGAATCCTGTGCACAGCCAAAATTTATGACGGACGACGCCTGATTGTAATATAATCATACGTACCCGTAGCAGATAGATGCCATGGCTAAAAAAACGTTGACAAACTATTTCATTTCTTGTATAATATTTTTTGTTGGCGGGGCATAGCGCAGTTTGGTAGCGCACCTGGCTTGGGACCAGGGGGTCGCAGGTTCAAATCCTGCTGCTCCGACCATTACCGACAAATGCGGGTGTAGCTCAGTGGTAGAGCGCCAGCCTTCCAAGCTGGTTATGTGGGTTCGATTCCCATCACCCGCTCCATTTTTTGAGACTCAGTAGCTCAGCTGGATAGAGCAACAGCCTTCTAAGCTGTGGGTCTAGGGTTCGAATCCCTACTGGGTCACCACTTACTTGCGCCTATAGCTCAGGGGATAGAGCACCGGTCTCCGGAACCGGGTGCGAAGGTTCGAATCCTTCTAGGCGCACCATACAAAAGTTAATGCGAACATAATGTTACAATTCTATCCGGATTATTTTGCATCGTGCATTTCCGCATGAAAAAGACGGCCTCATTATCGGCCGTCTTTTTTGCTATATTTCTTTACAATCGCATTCGCCTTTTCCTGCTATAGCATATATATATACGTATAATGTCAATAGTTTTATACGTATAAAATAAAAATGGCAATAAAAAAGGACGTCGCAAAACGCGACGCCCTTATAATACATTATTATGAAATTGCTACTGCTGGCCGTCAGTCGTTGTTGCTTCCGGCTGTGCGGCGGGCTGAGTGCTGGCCGTCGTACTCTTGCTTAATACGAGCTTAATCGCCCAGAGGATGCTGTTGATCAGCAAAGGCAGGACGAACTTATCGCGTACCATATTCCAGCCCTGTTCCGTGTCCGCCTGCGCCTGAATCTGTGCGACGAATTTATCCGCAACGGCGGAAATGGCGTCCATGCCATCCCCTGTGATGCTTGCAATTACCTGTTCTTTTGCGGCTTCCGTGACGTCCGCAATGTCTAATGCGGATTCCATGCTGTCTCTAAAACTTGTCCATTTGCTCATAATTACCCCTCCTAGTTTAAATCAAGATACCATTCGTTCATATCGACGTTGGTGTTGCCGATATGGTTCTGGTCGCTGTACTGCCAGCCTGCCAGCACATGCCCTGGGAATTCGTCCTCGAAGTCGCAGTGTCCGCTATACTGTGCTACCCAATAAGGTACATAGTAATCTAGCGCATTGACATCAATTGTGTCTTCGAGTGTACTAAGCGACGCATAGATGCCGCACGGGATGCCAGCCGCATTGATTTTCGAGACAAACGCCGAGCAGACAGCCGTCGGGTCATTAGCAGTCAGGCACTCCTGCGACTCAAAATCAAACCAGACGCCCATGGGCGGAACGCGCTGGCCAAGCAGATACAGTACTTCGTTTGCTTCGTCTTCCGCTTCCTCTGGCGTTGTAGCATGGCTATAGCAGTATACACCCCATGGCAAATCGCGCGTTTCGCACTCTGAAACATGGCCCCACCAGGTCTCTTCAATACTCGTGCCTTCAGAGATTTTCACGATGACGCCCTTCACGCCGTTGGCCACCGCTGTGTCATAGTTTAAATCTTTTTGAAAATAGCTTACATCAATTACCTTTTCCATCATTCGCACCTCCCTTCATCGTTTTAATATTTCCGCCTATATATCCGAGCAGGCCAGATGCAATACTCATGGCCAGCTCGTTCAGGCTGAAAAAAATAGCCAGTATCAGTGCTGCGCCCAGCACGATAATGACCGATAAATCGACGATATTGATTTTTTCAATCATGTAACCGACCTTCTAACTTGTCTACACGATTCACCAGCGACTGCGTCGATGCCTCGATGCCAGCCAGACGTTCCGCCATATTCTGGCGCTTTTCCTCTACACTCCGTATATAGTCCCGCGTGCTTTCGATGAGGCTCCGCAGCTCCTCGATAGATGATGACAGCGGTTTAATGACAGCGTAGTTAAAAATGACGCCGCACATACTCAGAGCCGCAATAAAAACAGCCGCCATTTGCAGTATGGATTCCATGTCCTCACGCTCCCGCCGTTGATGCGGCCGCTTCCGTAGTCGTATCTGTAGACGTTTCTGTCGCACTCTTGGCTTTATCTGCAGCTTCGGCAGTTGCCATCACGTCCAGGATGGCATTATGCGGGCAGTCATCCCATGGGCACCGGCCATCATCGTTCAGGATATTTCCACAAAATTCGCAAAATTCCATATCATTTCCCTCCTTATGCGTTCTTGATTTCCGCAGCCATAGCCGCCAGCGTGCTCTTATAGTTGGCGTCAATTTTCGACGTGTCACTACCGAGCATCGTCGCTTTAACTCGTGCTGTCACCATGGCGTCGAGCTGACTGTTATATTTTGCTTTGATTTCGTTGATTTTAGCCGCTTTCTGCTCTGCTTCCGTCGGATCAGGCGCAACGTATGGAGCAAAGGACCCATCAGCCTGTCTGCAATACTCTTTATTGTCGTCGTTGTTGCCCAGCAGGTTGAGATAGTCGGCAGTATCTACAAATACATAGCCGTCGGCCAGCAGGTCACTGACCTTTACTTTACCGTTCGTTACGTTGCCTTTTTTATCAACAAAATAATGGATGCCTTCTGCGTAGGTTGCGCCACGTCGGCCGTCATCACCAAATTTAATCAGATAATCTTTCATGATAGTATCTCCTTATCTTTAATATATGAGGTGGTACAAAATGAGAAAACCAAATGGATATGGCTCTATTAAACATCTGAGCGGACGCAGGCGGAGGCCGTTTGTATTTGTAGTGTCCGAAAATGGCAGACAGCGGCCCGTCGAGTATTTCGCGACCCATGTTGATGCGGAAATCTACGCGGCCGAATATAACAAGGTCCATCATCATCGCTCCCTTCCGGGTCATCAGATAACACTGCTAGAACTTTATCACCGTTGGCTACCTGCACACATCGCAGATACCAATCCGTCGCAGTCTGCCATTGCCAGCTATGCCAATTCCCTTAAACATCTGGAGCCCCTGCAGTACGAATCATTTCAGGCCCTTAAATACCGAGACTATCAGCAAATCATCGACGGTATGCGAAAACGCGGTCTCTCATACAGCTCGTGTAAAAAGGTCCGCTCTTTGGTGTCGCTCCTCGAAAAATACGCCAGCAAACTCGAAATCATTGATAAATCCTATGCTCCTCTGCTCTCTATCGGAACTAATCTACCGGTCCGCCCGCATCACGTCTTCAGCCGCCAGAAAATCAACAGACTCTGGTCAATCACTGACGTCCCTGGAGTCGATACCGTCCTAATACTGCTCTACACTGGTATGCGCTGTGGCGAGATGCTCAGTCTACGTAAATCGGACGTACACCTGCGTCAAAGGTATATAAGCATCACGCACAGCAAAACCGCCGCGGGCATCCGTGTCATCCCGATACATCACCGCATCCTGCCGCTCGTCGAGGCGCGGATGAAAAGCCCCGGCGAATACCTTATCGCCGACGAATCAGGACGGCCTTACACCTATGGCCGCTACTGTATCCTCTGGTGTAATGTCATGCATCGCATCCGGGCCGATGGCCATACGACACATGACTGCCGGCACACGGTCGCCACACTGCTCGATAATGCCGGCGCCAATGAGACAGCAAAAAGACTGATATTAGGTCATGCTGGCGGCGATGTCACGGAAAGAGTCTACACGCACAAAGGCCTGCGACAGCTTAGGAAATGTATCGAGCTCCTAAAATGATTTGTTACTAGTACGCTACTGATTGCACCGCCCCGCCGCTGATGAACGGGCAGGCGGCGTAGGTCAAGCCGTGTTACTATTGCTACTTATAAAAATAGCAAAATCAACGCCCGTTTTAGCTTTTAATTTATTAAACTGGCGCTCATTTTGCTATTTTTCGTGATTCTCGATTTTATAAAAATTAATGATAACGATGGTATTTTATGATATGTACTTGATTCTTCTTGGATTTTGAGACAGTGGGGAGTAACCCCTCCAAATGGTAATCATCCGTGGTATGGTTCATATCCAATTACTTTTCCAAACAAAGCGTTTAGTGTATTAATAAACCGGATTCATGGGGGAGGTTGCTATTCGTGGACTTTTACCGAGTATTCAAATAATTCTAATTTCTATTGGGACGAGATTGCTGGTGACGGTTCCAATGGTTCAGGAGATTTAATGTATTTCATCGCTATTGGTAATTAAACAGTGGGGATTCCCTACCATAAACGGCGCTACACCATTCTCATGGCCAATAGCATTTACATCATTTGTAGCTTGTCTATCAGCTTTTGCTCGTGACCAAGCGGATTTGAAGCTGGAACATGTTTCCTTTTATAATTGTACCAATGATAGCGTAATGCTCTATGGCGAAGACTCGACGTTGCGGCCAGTTGAATTAACAGTAAGCATAATCGCTATCGGGGTATAGACAGTGGGTATTTAGCCCGGGTCCTGGTCGTATTTCATACCCAATTCACATGGATGCTTTTTTTGCTGCTGTTGCCACTCATAATGGTACTGGCTCGGATGCCAACATAATAATACTTGATGATGGTCAAAATAAATTGGACGCCATATCAACTGCGTCTAATGTCAGCACAGGAAGAAGTTATATTATAATTTTAGGGTGCAAATAGACAGTGGGGATATGTAGATGGTGTGGTCCAAGGGGAATCCATAGCACTACCGCTATCTGCTACTCCTATAGCTGTCGTTGCTGCGGATGTTGATACCGCAAACAACCCTCTCGTTTTATCGACAGCAGCCTATGCTAAAAGTTCTTTCTGTCTCTATGGTGGACGTCTAAATCCGGCTGGAGATAGGCGTTTATGGTGCCATTGGATTGCTATTTGCACTGCTTAATCCCCGACGGCAAGCCAACGGCACCATGTATTTGACGCTGTCTGACTGACACGGATAGCATGTAAATCAAAGCTGGTTTTTGTAACGTTACCAAATGACATGACTTTAATGGAGCCGGTACTTTCTGTTGCCATATCATTGCCCACTACCGCATAGCATTCGGACGTAAATGCGATGGGGGAAATTAACGGTTATATTTCCAGCATTGCCCTGATATCCCCACTGTATAATTAAGCCGCCAAAGAGGGACCCTAAGCACAGATACCCGTTCTGACCGGTCTGATACTTAACGCCGGTTGCCGACAATACTTTTTCGATTAATTTTGCCAGCAGGCTATCGCTGCTCAGCGTCGTGACGAGGCTGCCGAGGGCCGTGCTGGCGAGTGTGCCGACGATGCCGCTGTTCCAGTCTGTCACCTGCGCGGATTCGGTTTCCGGGTGAATGGTATCGTATGCGCTCGATGTTTTATTCCAGTGATGCAAGATTCCTTTTAAAATGCTCATAGTTTTTTCCTCCTATTCGTTGACTTCAATCCATATCGTGTTCTGCGATGTCGGTTGCGTACCGCCGACGTAGAGATTTTCTGTCGGTACTTCTATCCATGTCGTCGTACCTGCTGACGGCTCAATGCTGACCGTGACGCCGTTATTGAGAGCCTGATAGATGCCGTCACTTGTTACCGGGTTACTACTGCCTGATGTCGGTGTACTATCAAAGCTCAACCTGTCCTGTTTGGCACTGATTAGAGCCTTTAACTTAGTGACAGCATATTTGAGCCCGGCTAAATCCAAAAATTTTGTTGTCATAGCCGTCACCGCCTAAGCAAATGCCGTATCAATTTCAGTTTCACTAAGTGCGCTGTACGTCACTACTGATGCCGCGTCCTGCGGAGTATATCCAAGGGCTGCTGTCACGTTGGCTTTGTTGACCGAGATGACGCCGGAAGAAATGGTAATGTTGCTCCCAATCTTGACGCCGCCAAGGACTGTCGATGTCGCTGTCGGCAGCGTGTAGTTGCTGAGCCCTGCGAGCTTGCTCTTTTCAGCGGTCGTATAGTCATTAGTGCTCAACCCCTTACCGCTTACGGCCTTGACGTACGTTGTACTGATGGTATTGCCGTCCCCGTCCCGGACCGCTTTATCCGCCGTGCTGACGGCGTCATTGATGAGAATGTAGGCTGTGCCGGACCAGCGATAGACGTCATTGTCGGTGCTGCCGATGTCAACGTACATAGTATTTGTGGAGCCGGTCATTACCATTGTATGCGTCGATTCTTTATAAAATTTGCCGCCGCTGTAATAGCCCTCGACTACCTGCCCGATGTCTCCGGGAATGTACGCCGCCGGGATTTTCTTGTCGTTACCCAGGGGGGCTACACCGTTAGCCGCGCCGATGAGGGACGAGGCAATGCGTGCCGTGCTGTCCGTTGCGTGGATTGTGATATTAGCGCTCCCATCAAAGCTGACGCCGTTAATCGTACGAGCCGTGGCCAGTTTTGCCGCTGTATCTGCTGCGCCTGCCGTTGCCGCTTTGCCGCTGACGCCGAGGTAAGTCGTGCTGGCATCTGCCTTAGTTAAATACAGTGTACTTGCATCTGTTTTGCTCAGTTTGGTGTCATCTGTAATCGTAATGTTTGCCGTGTTCAGCGCTGTACCGTTAATCGTGAGGCCCTGCGGAACAAATTTCCCTGAAAACAGCGATTCCAACTTTGTTTTAAAATATTTAAGGCCGTCGAGGTCTAAAAATTTTGTCGCCATAATGTCCTCCTAAAATAACGCATCGATATCCATGTTTAGGATTGTTTCTGCTACACCGTCACGCCCAGCAGGTCCTTGCGGTCCTACGGGGCCCTGCGGCCCTGTATCGCCCTTTGGGCCCTTGATATTCGTCGGCGCAGGATTGTCACGGTTGCCGTCATTTGTCCAGCTCAGAATACCATCATCTGTGATATGCGGCGTATAAACCGTGCCCTTACCGACGGCACTGCCCATGCCGACGGTCATGGTATTCCCCGTCGACAGCTTAGCCGACAGCGCCGGCGATCGTGCGGTTAATACCGCCCGTAATTTTTCCATAGGTGCCTCCCGTTACGTCGTGACATCCGGCAGCAAGTGGAATTTGCCCGGGCCGATGGTCTGATGTGTGCCGTCGCCCAGCACCAACTGAACGTCCCATACGTAATCGCCGTAGGTAAGGCCCTGTGTCTTTTCGTGCGACAAATCGACGACAGCACCGTCCATCGCGATTTGCAGGACGTAGTCCGTGTCATCGTAGGTCCGTTTCACGGAAAAGGTCCCCGTATAGCCTGTGATGGCCGTACCATCCGCTGTTGTCGGCTGCACGCTGAAAGAGTCATCGTCGCCGCGGATGTAGTAGATGTCCATGCCTTTGATTTTCAGCACATTACCGCCCCCTATTCGACGAGCTCAACCCACATGCCGCGCTCCGACATCGATGCCGGTTTATTAGCCGTTGTCGTCACCATCAGGATGTTTTCGTGGGCGGTCTCATCGCTGTTATGAGCTACGGTCAGGAATCCGTTAGGGTTAATCGTCGCCGATACGCTGCCGGTGTTGCTCATCGTAAATTGCAGCTGGAATTCCTGCTGTACGACAGTACTGCCGCCCTCAGCCGGCATATAATCCGGGTTATCGTCGGTCAGTGCGACATACATGATTTCTCCGGCGTCCGGGTCCGTCGCGAAAAGCCCCATTTCCGTGATTTTAAATCCCGTCTTAACGCCGCTGTTGCTGATGGTCAGTTCAATCGTTACGGTATTGCCGTTCTGGGTAATCTTATTGATGCCCAGGGTCATTTCTTCTTTGACGAGGCCTGTTGCGCTGCCTAGCTCGCCTGTACGTGTGCCGGAGCCGATTGCTACCCGTGTAAATTTAAGCGTCGTCAAGCCGGCGTTGATTTTTGCCTGTAACGTCGCGCCGACGTCGGTCATCGTGATTTTATTCCAATTCGCCATTAATCTGTACCTCCCTAAATTCGCCTACGCCGGCGACAATGTGGATACTCTTCTGCGCGATGTATGTCCGCTTGAGGTCAAAGGTAATCGCTGTACTGCGGACGATGCTCATGTTCGCGCCAAATTTTACCTCGCCTCTGCACCGACGGATAAATTGGACGTAGTCCAGCCAGGAGCGCGTATTTTTATATGCGTTGATAAGGCGGACCATTTTATCAATCAGTGCAGTACCCGACAGCAATGGCGCTGTGATGAGCGTGACACGGAAGTGATACGCCGTGCCGCCGTATTCGGGCCATTCCTGGACTACTGCTGACTGATACACCGTAGCGACGGCGCGCTGTACCGCCCATTTCGTGCCTTTAAATTTATGGAGCAGGAAAGATTCTTTGACCTGCTGGCGCCTGACGTCCAGCGCTGCCGTGCTGTCGTATTCGTCGATGTGCATCTGCTCGGCCAGATAATCAACTAAGGCGCTGCCCAGCGAATCGATAGCCGGATAAATCAAGAGCAAATCGGGATTGATGCCGGCCAGTTCATCGTCGACGACGCGCGCAAGGTCCGGGATAGGGTCAAGATCAATCGACGCCGGCAGGTTTTCCGCGATTTTATAATCGCTGTCCGTCATCATTCGTCTTCACTCCCTCCGAGTACGGCGCTGATCGTCGAATTTTCCTGGGCTACCTGTGTAGCAGTCAACTCTTTAAATGTCGGCGATGTCACGTTTACGCGCTTGACTCCCGGCACGGCCATGATGTCCGCGATGAGCCGCGACGGATTGATGTCCCGGCCAATCTTTGACTTCTGCCACAGCCGATACGTATCAATTGCGGACGTTACGGCAGCTTTTACGGTTGCTTCCGATGTACCCGCATCGACATAGTAGGTCAGATTGATGTCATAGGCGACGGCTTCCGGCGCCAGCACTGTGACATTGTCCGTCAATGGCCGTACCTTGTCGGCAGATACGATGGATTTTACCGTATCAAGCAATTCCTGCTCCGGCAGCTTCCCGCCTTCTAAGAGCGGCCGGATTTCGACGGTACCCGCAGACGGGCTGCTGATGGCCACGTCGATAATGCCGCTGTTCGCGGTCTTTGCCCAGTACTCATAGGCCCCTGTTGGCCCGGCAGTGGAAAAGCGCTCCGGCGCTTCGTGGATCCGCTCGCGGTAATCGTCATCGGCCTCGACATCGGCCCCGCCTGCGCTGGTCGTCGTGTTGACGATAGAGGCGACGTAGGCCACCGGGTCTACCACGTTTTTGATTTCGCCCGGAAGGTAACTGTTCCCCTTATCACCGACAGTCTGGCATGTCGCTTTGACGGTCGTCGTCGTACCGCCCGCCAGGACAGCCGCATCCTCATTTGTCGCAAAGTAGAGGCCATCCGGACTGGCTACGCGGGTACCCGCAGGCACGATTGTTTCCTGCGTCCGTGCTGCCGACAGTGTGATTTGCAGTGTCGTCGTAGCCGCGGAAGCGGGGATGCGGTCCGTATCAGAAAAAGCCCCC
>UMKF01007295.1_pt1 | contig 19443 bp, 16 predicted proteins | sample 1966251 | NCBI WGS metagenome assembly UMKF01 (sample SAMEA4836171, study PRJEB28245) | human gut metagenome | biome: gut microbiome; material: fecal sample | place: Denmark | collected 2008
ATCCGCGCCGGCCGCAATGCTTACCTCGCCGGCCTGGGCCGCGTCCGTGAAACGGCTTCGGCATCGGATCCGCTGACAGGCTTCTTAGGCGATTAAGGAGGAATGAACATGACGGAAGAAACCAAAACCATCGACCAAAGCAAACTCATCGATCATATGAAATATCTGCCGGGCATGGAAGTCATCGATTCGGACATGCTCGACCAGGTCGTCGCTATCCACGATTCCTTCAACAACGACGATTTCACCGAAAAAGATGTCCGCCTGGCCTTGTCCAAAGAACATCTAGACCCGCGGGACTTCATGGCCCTCTTATCGACAGCTGCCGCTCCTTTCCTGGAAGAAATGGCTCAGAAAGCCCATTTAGTCACACGGCGCCACTTCGGCAACAACATCACCATCCTGACGCCGATCTACTTCGCCAACTACTGCGATAACTACTGCATCTACTGCGGCTTCAATTCGCACAACAAGATCAAGCGCGCCCGCCTGACCGACGAAGAACTCCACCGCGAATGTAAGAACATCGCCGACACGGGCATCGAAGAAGTCATCATGCTCACCGGTGAAAGCCCGAAGATGAGCGATATCAAATATATCGGCAACGCCGTCAAGATTGCCCGCCAGTACTTCCGGGTCATCAACATGGAAATCTATCCGGTCAATTCGGAAGACTATAAATATCTCCACGAATGTGGCGCCGACTATGTCACGGTCTTCCAGGAAACATACAATTCCGACAAGTATGCTACCCTCCATCTGGCCGGCCACAAGCGCATCTTCCCATACCGTTTCTATTCCCAGGAACGGGCTATCCTCGGCGGCATGCGCGGCGTCGGCTTCGCAGCCCTCTTAGGCCTGGACGATTATCAGAAAGACGCTTTGGCTACGGGCATGCACGCATGGCTCATGCAGCGCAAATACCCGCACGCCGAAATTTCCCTGTCCTGTCCGCGCCTGTGCCCGATCATCAACAACGATAAGATCAACCCGAAGGACGTAGACGAACGGAAATTGACGCAGATTATCTGTGCCTACCGCTTGTTCATGCCCTATGCCAGCATCGTCGTATCGAGCCGCGAAAGCGCCCGTTATCGTAACGCCATCATGAAGATCGCCGCTACGAAAGTCTCGGCCAGTGTCTGCGTCGGCATCGGCGGCCACTTGGAAAATGATGGCTCCGAAATGGGCGACGAACAGTTCGAAATCACAGACGGCCGTTCCTTCGACCAGATGTATTCTGACATCAAGAGCATGGGCCTGCAGCCGCTTACGAGTGAGTACATCTATTTGTAACCACTAACTTTGCTATCCATCACTATAATCCTATACATGTAGTACCGACAAAAACGGTCCGGGACCCAATCCACCCCGAACCGTTTTTGTTATAAATCCTCATGTTTTACAGCGTTTTAGTCATACGGAGCATCTATTATATTCTATTAGTATAATTGTTGACGTTAGTATGAGATTCATGTATAGTTATAGATATAAAATACTCTAAATATTCAGGTGATAAATCGTGTTAAAAGTAGCTGCAATTACAAATCACGAATTAGCCTCGACGAACTACTGGGATCAGCTCGAACAAATCGCCGCTTCCGACGTAGATTTCATCGTCCTTCGTGAAAAGAACCTTACCGAAGAAGAGTACACAGATTATGCCAAACGGGCGCTGCGCCTCTGCAGCATCCACCAGAAAACATGTGTCCTCCAACATTTCGGCAAGGCTGCCATCCGTCTCCACATTCCCCGTTTCCAGTGCTCTCTGCCTTATCTGGAAACCCATTCGTCCCTGCTCTACTACATGACGACCCTGGGCGTATCCGTCCACACCGTTGAAGAAGCCATCAAGGCCGAACAGCTCGGTGCTACATACCTCATGGCCAGCCATGTCTTCCCGACAGCCTGCAAGCCGTCGGACCCACCCATCGGCGTCGATACGGTCGAAGCCATCTGCAAGGCCGTCAAGATTCCCGTCTACGCCTTAGGCGGCGTCACGCCTAAGACCATCTCCCAGCTCCAGGACGTCCCCATCAAGGGCGTAGCCCTCATGTCAGGACTCATGACCTGCCCGGACGTACCGGAATACCTGAAGGAATTACGTGCCTAAGCAGGAAGGATGACCGCAATGACCCAGGCTTATATCATCATCGATATGCAGAATGATTTCATCGACGGCGCCCTCGGCAACGCCCAGGCACAGGCCATCGTCCCGAAGGTAGAAGCGAAGATCGTCGCCAGCAAGAAAGATGAAGACCAGGAAACGGACCTCATCTTCACGCAAGATACACACGGCGAAGATTACAGCGAAACCCAGGAAGGCCGAAAACTCCCGATTCCGCACTGTATCAAAGACACGCGGGGCTGGCGCATCTGCAAACAGCTCCTGCCCTACACCATGTGGGCAACGATACTGGAAAAGCCATCCTTCGGCTGCCCGGCCCTGGTCGACGAAGTCCGTGACTACGACCGGCTGGTCCTCATGGGCTTGTGCACCGACATCTGCGTCATCGCCAATGCCATGATGCTCAAATCCTTTTATCCGGAAAAAGAAATCATCGTCGACAGCACCTGTTGTGCCGGCTCGACACCAGAAAACCACGAAAAAGCATTACAGGCCATGAAAGCCTGCCAAATCGATATCCTATGAAAAAAAAGGGCTTGTCGCATGTGCGACAAGCCCTTTTTTACTACCCACTGATAATCCCTGTGATTTCGGCTTTGGTCTGGTTATTGTTGATTTTCTTTTCGTAGCCTTTCAAAATCAGGCATCCCAGGATGCCGCCGACGATCATGCCGGCGAAGGCCGTCATTTCCGGTGCTACCTGCCACGAACCACCCAGCAGGTAGCCGAGGATGCCGCAGACGATGACCAGCAGCAGCGGCACGCCGAAGCAGATGATGCCTTTGACGCCCATGCCGGCATCGGGGATGTTGAACTGTACGTATTGCCCTTTTTGGGCCCCGATGGGGTTCACAGCGTCGATGACGACATTGTCGGCACACATGCTGTCGCTGCAGGGCGAATATAGATTATTGCGGTTGGTCTGTATCTTGACCAGCCCGTTCGGGCATACTTCTTCGACGACGCCCGTTCCTGTTCTCATAATAAAGTACCTCTCTTTTTTCAGGACTAAAAGCCCAGATTTTCCCCAACCAAGATGACCTTGATACGGCCCTGGGGCTTACAGATTCGCGTCCGGACGACTTGGGCACAGACGCTGTCCGGTCGGATGCAGTGGCCACACATGCCGGTTTTGGCACAAGGCGTGCCGACGCCGGGGAAGCGTCCGATATTCTGCGGCGAAGCGACGGTATGCGCCCGTTCGATGCCCGCTTCGACGGTCGGGACGACTTTATTCATGCCGACGATGGCGATGACCTGTTTCGGCCCATAGCAAAGGGCGGCGACGCGGTTGCCGTTGCCATCGATATTGATGAGCTGCCCGTCCTGGACAGCGGCGTTGGTCCCCATGAGGAACGTATCGCAGAGCAGGGCCTTGCGCATCAGTTCGACCCGTTCTTCCGGCGTCTTGGCCGAATCGCGGTCGATGACCGGATTGTGTTCCAATACGTAGGGCCGCAAGCCGATTTCATTGATGGATACGGAACCGCCCCAGGACACGACATCCGTTTCGGGAATATACGAAATAGCCTGTTTCAAGGCTTCTTCCTTGGTCGGACAGTACACGGCTTCAAAGCCGCGGGCTGCGAATTTCTTGGCCACTAAGGGCCCCTTGATGTCATACATGCGGTGCATCATATCTGTTCTATCCATAATAACTCCTCCTTTACTTTGCCAGCATCATTTCTGCCTTCGCTTCGGCAGCCGGCGTACCATCGGCATGGGTGATTTTCCCTTTCATGATGAACAGGCGGCCGCGATGGACTTCCGGCCAGCCTTCGACTTTGACCGTTTCCCCGATGCGGATAGCACTGCGGAAACGGATTTCCAGCCGCGCCGTATAAGCCGGTTTCCCGGCCTTGCGGAACACGTAGTCCCCCATGACTTCATCTAACAGGGTACTCGTCAGGCCGCCATGCATGCGGTCTCCGTAACTTTCATGTTCGGCTTTCGGCGTAAAATAAGCGACGCAGCGATCGCCGTCCAGCTTCATGTCCAGCTTCAGGCCAATCGGGTTATCGCGGCCGCAGCCAAAACAATGATTGGTTTCATACGCAGTTTCCATAACATCACCCTCCGTATATTCTTCGTTCTATCCTTATTATACTATACTTGGCAAGCCCTCCTATGTATTTGAAATTAATTATCATATTAGTATTGACAATCAATATCAAATATCTTATACTTACAGTATCAAAGCGAAAGGAGCGGCAAACGGATATGAACCTGGATTACGTCTTAATAACCCATTGTTCGCCTACTCTTGCAGGGCTTAAACAGGCATCCCTTCTCTGTCTGCCCCGCTTAGGCAACGGCTGCACTTATGATAAAATAATTGAAAAATATAATCATAAATATAACCCTAAAGGCTTGTATTTCCGCATTTTATATGCCTGTCCCCAACGCACCCTGCTGTATGTATACCGGCCGGCCAGGGTCTGGGCGTACGCACAGCGGCGGGACATTGCTTCATTTTTGCAGCAATTCGGCTATCAAGACTGCCAGGACGTATCGGCCCTGCTGGACCGTCTTGCCGCACGCTTTGCAGAGGGCGGGTGTTTCCCTCATGAATCGGGCATTTTCCTCGGCTATCCCCTAGAGGACGTGTGCGGGTTCATCGCCAACAAGGGAAACCACGCCAAGCTCTGTGGCGAATGGAAAGTATACGGCGACGCTCATGCTGCTGCCCGCACTTTCCATCGCTATACGTGCTGCCGGCAAGACTATTTGGACCGCTTTGCCGTTGGGACAACATTAGACTCGCTCATCGTAGCATAAGGAGGATTTATCATGGTAGAAATCGTTTATTGGAGTGGTACAGGTAATACAGAAGCAATGGCTAATGAAATCGAAGCCGCCGTCAAAGCGGCCGGTGCTGATGTAGAATCAGTCCGCTTTGAAGATACTAACGTCGATGACGTAGCCAGCAAAGACGTCATCTTGCTCGGCTGCCCGGCTATGGGTTCGGAAGAATTGGAAGACTCCGTCGTCGAACCGTTCTTTACCGACCTGGCTCCGAAATTAAAGGGCAAAAAAGTCGGCCTCTTCGGCTCATACGGCTGGGGCTCCGGCGAATGGATGGATGCCTGGAAGCAGCGCACGGAAGATACCGGCGCCACGGTCATCGGTACGGCTATCGTCAACGAAATGCCGGATAACGCCCCGGAATGCAAAGAATTGGGCGAAGCCGCTGCCAAAGCATAAAAATCAGAAAACAACTTCACATTCATTCTCCTCTTAGTAAAAGGGCTTGTCGCACGACGACAAGCCCTTTTACGTGGTTAGCGATTCAACGATGAACGACGAATGGGCACGTTCACTTGACTTTTTATCAAACATATATGCGAGATAGGCACAATTAGACGCAACTCTCATCCTTCTCATTTACCTATGGTATGTTAAAATAGGAACGTACTATTTCATACTTATTATTTCTATAAAAGGAGGACCTTTATGAAAGACCAAGCTTTTTCCATCTTGCAGGCTGTCGGCCGTAGTTTCATGCTGCCCGTTGCCATCCTGCCGATTGCCGGCTTACTCCTCGGCATCGGAGCTTCCTTCACCAATGCGACGACCATCCAGACCTATGGACTGGAAAGCATCCTCGGAAGCGGCACGATGCTCCATTCACTGCTCACCATCATGAGCGATGCCGGCAATATCATCTTCGGCAACTTACCGATTATCTTCGCCGTCGGCGTCGCTATCGGCATGGCCAAGCAGGAAAAAGAAGTCGCTGCCTTATCGGCCATGATTGCCTTTTTCGTCATGCACGCCTCGACCAACGCCGTCCTCAAATTGACAGGCAAAGTATTGGCCAACAATACCGTAGCTCCCGATGTCCTGGAAGGTACGATTGCCAACGTCTGCGGCATCATGTCCCTTCAGGAAGGCGTCTTCGGCGGTATCATCGTCGGCATCGGCGTCGCCTACCTGCACAACCGCTATCATAAAATCGTCTTGCCCAACGCCCTATCTTTCTTCGGCGGGTCGCGTTTCATCCCCATCATTTCCACCGTCGTCTACATGTTCGTCGGCATCGCCATGTACTTCGTCTGGCCAGTCGTCCAGAATGGTATCTTCGCCCTCGGCGGCCTGGTCACGGGGACGGGCTATATCGGCACGTTGATTTTCGGTATCATCAAGCGGGCCCTCATCCCCTTCGGCCTGCATCACGTCTTCTACCTGCCATTCTGGCAGACCGGCGTCGGCGGCTCGATGATGATCGACGGCAACCTCGTCCAGGGCGGCCAGAACATCTTCTTCGCCCAGCTCGCATCGCCTAACGTCACCCACTTCAGTGCCGATGCCACCCGGTATTTCTCGGGTGAATTTATCTTCATGATCTTCGGCCTGCCCGGCGCTGCCCTGGCCATGTACCGCACGGCTAAACCGGAAAAACGGAAAGTCGCCGGTGGCCTGCTCTTGTCGGCAGCCCTGACTTCCATGTTCACAGGAATCACGGAACCGATTGAATTTTCCTTCCTCTTCGTCGCTCCGATGCTTTTCTACGTCCAGGTCATCCTGGCCGGTGCGGCTTACATGATTGCCCACATGCTGAACATCGCCGTCGGCCTGACCTTCTCTGGCGGCCTCCTGGACTTGTTCATCTTCGGCATCCTGCAAGGGGAAGCCAAGACCAACTGGATGTACATCATCCCGGTCGGCATCATCTATTTCTTCCTCTACTACTTCATCTTCACCTTCCTCATCAAGAAGTTCGACCTCAAAACACCGGGCCGTGAAGACGATGACGTAGAAACGAAACTCTACACCAAAGCCGACGTCAAAGCCCGCGATGCCGCTGCCAAAGCCGGCGACGGCGAAGCTACTACCGACGTCGTCAGCCAGGCCATCACCCGCGCCCTCGGCGGTACCCGGAACATCACCTCCGTCGACTGCTGTGCTACGCGCCTGCGCTGCTCCGTAGCCGATTCGGCCTTAGTCAACGATGCCGCCTTGAAAGCGACCGGTGCTGTCGGCGTCATCAAGAAAGGCCAGGGTGTCCAGGTCGTCTATGGCCCGCAAGTCGCCGTCATCAAAGCCAACCTGGAAAGCTATCTGGCAACCAACCCGGCAGACGGCCCCATCGAAGCCGCCCCGGCTGCAGAACCGTCTCCAGCAGCTGAAACCCCGAACGCTTCGGAAACGCCAGCTGAACCGGAAACAGCCGCAGAAAAACACTACTTCAATTCTCCCTTCACGGGCAGCCTCCATCCCATTACGGAAGCCCCGGACGAAGCTTTTGCCAGCAAGATGACCGGCGACGGCTTCTTCGTCACCCCGACCGACGGCACGGTCTATGCACCGGAAGACGGGACGGTCACCTTCGTCTTCGACACAAAACATGCCATGGGCATGACCACAGCCGACGGCGTAGAATACCTCCTGCACATCGGCATCGATACGGTCAAGCTCGAAGGCAAGGGCTTCAAAGTCTTTGTCGAAAACGGCCAGGACGTCAAGAAAGGCGATAAACTGATGGAATTCGACGACGAATACATCAAAGCCAATGCCCCGTCTGACGCCTGCCTGTGTATCTTCACCGATCTCGAAGAAGGCAAAGAAGTACATCTGGCAGCCGAAGGCAACGTAAAAGCCGGCGACCAGGCCGTCTGGTTCTAATGGTAAAACCGCAGACCGCAGGTAAGCCTCTCCTGATAGGAGAGGTGGCCCGCAGGGCCGGAGAGGTTGAACCCCTCAGTCACCTTCGCTGACAGCTCTCCTGATAGGAGAGCCAACGGGCCGTGAGCCACGAACCCTTACAAAAAAAGCGCTGTCGCGATGCGACAGCGCTTTTTTTAGCAGGCAGCAGCTAGCGGCTAATGGCTCTCCGGGATTCCCGCATGGCCCGGGACGGGCCGCCCACGTGCGGCCCCTACGACGAACCACGAGCCAATAGCCACTAATACAACTTCTTATAAATGCCGTACACCTTATCGTAATCGAGGGGCACAAAACTGTGCTTCATGAGACGCTGCTGATTTTCGATGACCGACTTAGCAAATTCCGGCAATTCTTCTTCTTTGACGCCGTATTCATGGAGCGCTTTTTTGGGCAGGATGACGTTGAGCAGTTTTTCCAGTTCTGCATAGACATTTTCCGGTTCGCAGCCCAGGATATCGGCGATGAAGCGGTTCAATTTAGCGATTTCTCCATCCGATTTAATGGACATATAGCAGTTCATAACACCGGTGAACATGGCGTAGTTCGATTCACCGTGAGGCACGTGATATTTTGCACCAAGAGGGTAACTCATAGCGTGGACGGCAGCACACCCGGGGACACTGAAAGCGATACCGGCCCAGTTGCTCGCCAAGAGGAAATCCTTCATAAGCGGGATACGCGCTTCCGGACCGTGGTCGCGGATCTGCAAATACCCTTTGAGGATGAGTTCAATGGCGTTATAGCTGAAGACGCGGAAGCTGGCGCTGGAATCCGGCGACAGAGCCGATTCAACAGCATGGACGAGGGCATCGATGGAACTGGTCGCAAAAACCTTGAAAGGCAGCGTCTTCAACAACTGGGCAATAAGGACGGCTTTGTCAGCATACAGAGCGTTGTCGGCAATTCCTTTCTTCGTGTTGCGGCTGACCAAGGCCATGACCGATACATTGGTAACTTCGCTGCCAGTCCCGCACGTCGTCGGGATGAGAATGAGCTCTTTGGCTTTTTCTACGGGAATCTTGCCATCGAACAAATCGAGGACCGGGCTGACCTGCTTCAAGACGAACAGCTTGCACAAGTCCATGACTGTACCGCCGCCGATACCGATGATGCGCTTCACGTCCTTGGGCATATCTTTATAAATAGCTTCGGCCATTTCATCAGACGGTTCACCCATGCCATACTTTTCTTGGAACAAGACGTGGCACGTAAGGCCTAAATCTTTAAAATTCGGGTCAAAAATATACTGGTTGGTAACAATCAGGTCATCAGCTCCGACCTGCAAATCTTCCACAAATTCCCGGCATGTATCATAAGAGTAAATCGTCGGTTTCAACTGTAATTCAATCATGTAGATACCCCTTCCTGTTGGTTAATGTTCTTACCGCCTCTAGTGTAACAAAGACCGAAATGTTTTTGCAAGAGACAAGATGCCCGTGATATAATAAACCTGTCCTGGGGGAGGACGGGTTCTGGTGTTCCCTCTGGTCTTCAAAACCAGCATGAGGGGTTAAGAGCTTCTCAGGTGGGTTCGATTCCCACACTTCCCCGCCAAAAAAAGGCGCTGTCACACGAAGACAGCGCCTTTTTGAGTTTTAAGTTTGAAGTTGAAAGTTTGATGTGGATGGGAAAAAATTTAAAAGCCATTGTCTCAAACATCATACATCAAACATTCTTACTTGATTTTTCATCCGTCTTGTCTGCTATCTCCTTCGTTTCATCGGTATTGACAGCTTCCTTGAATTCACGGAGACTCTTGCCCAAAGCCCGGCCGATCGTCGGCAGTTTCCCCGGTCCAAACACGACCAAGGCAATAATTAAAATGAGCAGTAATTCCGGTGCGCCTAAGCCAAACATCACCATTCCCCCTATAACATATTTATTCATTCTGTCCCTACATGATACCCTTATCCAGACAGACTGTCAACGAAGGAGCGCGGGTAGGAAAATTATGTCGCCGCGGAAATGAACGAAATAGAATACAAGCCCTTCGCTAAAGGCTATTGACGGCCTCCCCTATAAATGTTAAATTTGATATAGAAAAAGGCGCTACCGATAGACGGTTATCCCTCAAGATTGTTAAAGAAAAATAACCGTTGCGTTGCGAGCGAGGCGGTTATTTTTCTTTATGTGAGGCCTACCGTTTTGGTAACATCTATAAAAATATAACATATCATCCATAAAAGAAACGGCAAAATGAAAAATCTTTTGCCGTTTCTTTTATTTACAGCACTTCGATTTTCCGAGATATAATAAATTCATTGCGTAACACCTTTAAGATGGTGTATTTGAGCGGATTCATCACACTTAAAGTGTAGTTATACAATGTTTATTCAAAAAATCGCAAACTGTTGTCACTTTTCTTTCGAAGCAAATAAATTATCAAGTAAATATTTGTATCGTTTATATAAAACTATTAATTGAGCATATGTATATTCTCGATAAGAAACAGATTTCATTTTTTCATTAAAAAACGATTGAAACTCATTCAATAAACGCGCATCATTAATTAAATAAATCGGAGCGGTATTTTTATTAATCCGATGTAAATTCTTTTTAAAAAAAGCCGTTGAATAATTGGAATAAAAAGATAAATTAATAAAATTATTATTTCCATATATCCCCGTAGCAGGCAATAAAATACCTAAAATAATATTTGGATTCAATTTCATACTTTGCAAAACCTGTTGCAAATGTTGTTTTCGCTCATCTAGACTTAGCTTATATGAAAAGTCGTTCAAATGAATATAACCTGTTTCCAAATACTGAATCAATGAATTGCTAGGTACCAAAAATCGTAATTCGGCTTTATCCATAAGATTTTTCCAAATTGATTGAATTCGACGAATCCAATTCTCATCTGCAGGCTGATATATCCCTTTTTTTGCATTTTCCATTAAGGATTGGAATACACTATCAGGAAGTAAAAACTCAAATCCATGAGCCAAAAAATAAAAATATTTATTTGATGTAAAAAACATATCACGAAATCCAAATGGCTCCATCCCTAACGTCTTTTTAGGAATTAGAATCTCTTTTGCATTATGAAGAAAATTGATGCATTTATGATAAAGCATATTTATTTGTATCATATCGTTAAGAAATACGCACATATCTATGTTCCCATGTTCATTTAACACATAACTAATGGCAACTTCATTTTCAATAACAATGATATTATCATATGCATCAATGATCCGGTCATATAAGGTAATTTCATAATCCAATAATTCATCGAGACAATGATATAACGTCCCAATCATATTTTGACGACGCATTTTATCTAAATCTAAAGAAACATATATTTGACAAGGTTTCACAGGTAATTTGATTGTACCCAAGAAACGCCAAAAGTCATTTTCCATCAAAGAACAAAATTCCCCAGTAATACAAATAGATACCTTTTGTTCAGAATTCTCAATGATATTCTTTAAAATTTTCTGAAGCATTTGTTGGCAATTAAACTGTCCGATAACGACTTGTGTACTTTCTTTATGATTCTTTTTTTCTATATTAGAACGAATAGTTTGCTGATATGCTGTCATCAACAATCGATAAATTTCAGCATTCAATTCATCTTCTGAGTTACATCCTTCATACATAAATTGTTTTGAAAACTCATCAACAGTCTGTTTTTTAATCAATATCGATGCAATATAATGCGCGATATTTTGATTAATCATATCAATGTTTTTAGCCGCCGGTAATCGTATTCCATTAACCCATTTGCTGATATATGAGATATCATATCCCAGGACCTCTGCTAAAACGCCATATTTTATATGAATATATCTCAGCATATTTTTTAGTAGCAATGCATATTTATTTTCCACCATAATTTTTCACCACATTTCATACTTTATTATCATGATAGCTATGTTAATAGCCTAATTTATATTATGTCTAATGTCAACAAAAAATCCGTTAGCCTTTTTTCAGCTAACGGATTTTTTACTTTTTGCCTATTTCCACTCAAATACGCCACGGTTTAAAACAGCTTTGCCTGTTACTTTATTCATCAATCGGAAGTAAGCAATTCTATCACCAACCTTCCAAAGTTGCAATGCTACCGGTGTATCAGGGAACAACACAGAAGTCATTTGTGCTGCCATACGTGTCATTCGTTCCGGTTCTCCTGGAATCAAAGCACCAATGGCTAACCGACAAGAAAATCCAAAAGAGCATAACCCCTGCATAAAGGACGTTTTAAATCCCATTTTTTGTGCATATTCCGGATCTACATGGACCAAATTCGTATCACCCGTTAACCGATACAATAAATTCTGTACCGGACTAATATAGTCATCTAATTCAAAATCAGGCTTTCTATCAGGAATGACAACCTTGCTCTTTGGCAGGGGTTCTCCACCAAAACCACCTGCTTCATGAAAAAATGTTGTGGAATAATTTGTGCAAACATCATTACCTGCTTCATCTCGAACAACAACTTTTGACTTGACAACTGCCCCTTTACCTTCTCCACGATCATATACGTCCGTAATGACATCTTGATATTGGAAAGTGCCTTTGATGGGATCAATAGGACGATGCATGATGATTTCATGATCCATATTTAAGAACGAAATAGTCGGCTTAATGATTTCATCTGCCAGCATGGAAGCTGGTAAGGGCATCCACTGATAAGGACGTACATTTACAGTTCCCCAGTAAGGGATTGTCCCATACGTGGGAATTGCCTTTAAATATTTTTCATAAGTATACATTAAATCTTCACGTTTGGCCCCTACTGCCAAGGCATATAAAACAATATCTCGCCAGTTATATTCCAAATAACGAGGCTCCATTTTTTTACCGACAAGCATTTCATCTAAACGCTGTTTCATACTGATTCCCTCCTAATGTAAAATCTGCCGACCAATAACAACACGTTGAATCTGATTTGTACCTTCATAGATTTGCGTAATCTTAGCATCTCGAAGCAATCTTTCCACTGGATATTCACGAGAGTACCCGTATCCACCCATAATCTGAATAGCATCTAATGCCACTTGTACAGAAATATCAGAAGCAAAAGTTTTGGCCATAGCTGCTTCCTTCCCAAAGGATAGTCCTGCATCTTTCAAAGAAGCCGCATGATATGTCAATTGCCGGGCTGCTTCAATTTGTATAGCCATATCAACCAACATGAACTGAATAGCCTGGTTAGCAGAGATAGGTTTACCAAATTGTTCTCTAATTTTAGAATAATCAAGCGCTTTTTCATAGGCAGCTTCAGCAATACCTACAGCCTGCGCAGCGATTCCAATCCGAGCTGTATCTAAAGTCATCATCGCAATTTTAAACCCTTCCCCATCTTTGCCTAATTGATTCCCCACTGGAATCCTGCAATTATCAAAATGCAGCTCAACAGTAGACGAAGCACGAATTCCCATTTTTTTCTCATGCTTACCGACGGTAAATCCGGCAGTTCCTTTCTCAACAATAAATGCCGATAACCCTTTAACACCCTTGGATTTATCCTTGGAGGCAAAAACTACAAAAACATCCGCTACTCCACCATTGCTAATAAAACATTTAGTGCCGTTAAGCACGTAGGCATCACCATCTAATACAGCTGTCGTAGCCGCTTGTGCTGCATCAGATCCAGCACCGGGTTCAGTTAACGCAAAAGCCCCAATAAACCGTCCAGTAGCTAAAGCAGGTAAATATTTTTTCTTTTGTTCCTCCGTTCCTTTCCATAAAATTGGCAAGATACCCACAGAATTATGCACTGCTACAATAGCCCCAGTCGCTGCACAAGCTTTTGAAATTTCTTCTAAAGCAACTACTTGCGATACCATGTCCATCTCAGAACCAGATAAATATTCTGGTACAGCCATACCCATAAAACCAGATTCACTCAATTTTTGAATATTTTCCCATGGAAATTCTTCTGTTTCATCATAGTAAGCCGCTTTAGGCGCAATAATTTTTTCAGCAATATCTGCAATTATTCTTTTAATAGCTAATTGATCTTCATTTAACAACATACCAGTCACCTCTTCACATATATCAAATTTTCAAATTCATCGGTTCATCCATAAAAATGCGTGAATCCATAGCTTTCAAATCCTGGCTGATTTCAGGCTTAAATTCCATGTGAGCTAAAATATCCTTTTCAACATCTATACCTGGTGCAATTTCAATCAAAACTAAACCTTGAGGGCCTAGCTTAAAAACACATCTTTCCGTAATATAAAGCACATCTTGTCTATGTTTTTGTGCATATGACCCACTAAAAGTAATTTGATCAATCTTATTCAAGAACTTAGGAATACTGCCTTCTTGTAAAATAACCAATCGTCCATCTCTAATCTCCTCTTTGAGTCCTTTAGCAGTAAAAGTTCCGCAAAAAACAACTTTATGCGTGTTCTGTGTGATATTGATAAATCCGCCACAGCCAGCTACACGGCCTTTAAATTTACTGACATTTAAATCACCATTTTTATTTGTCTCTGCTAATCCCAAATAAGCAATATCTAATCCACCGCCATCATAAAAATCAAACTGATAAGGATGGTCAACGATAGCTTCTGCATTAGCAGATGCCCCAAATTCTCCGCTACCAGCAGGCACCCCGCCGATAGGGCCCGCTTCAACAGTGAGTGTCATGACATCACCTATGCCTTCTTCATTAGCTACATTGGAAACCCCTTCTGGAATACCGATACCAAGATTTACTTTTGCATTAGGAATCAGTTCCATAGCTGCCCTTCTGGCAATGACTTTACGAGCATTTAAGGGCATAGCAGGAATTTCTGACAGCGGCATTCGTGTTTCCCCAGAATAAGCCGGTTGATAAGAGGTACCATAGGATTGATATTGATAAATCGGATTTGATGCAACAACAATATAATCAACATCGATGCCTGGTAAAACAACATTTTTAGGATTAATGGTCCCATTTTGTACCAATCGTTCAACCTGCACAATAACCAATCCTTTATTAGCTTTGGCCGCCAGCGCATACGACAACAATTCCAATTTAACGGCCTCATGTTCCGTCGAGATATTGCCATGTAAATCAGCAGTCGTCCCTCTCAAAAGAGCTACATCTACTGATAACGGTTTATACCATAAATATTCTTCACCATCCATCTGGATAACTTCGATTAAATTTTCTTGAGTAATATCATTTAACTTTCCGCCTTCGATTCGCGGATCAATAAACGTATCTAACCCTACTTTTGTAATCAATCCCGGTTTACGGCCACTAATAGAACGAAGCCATTGTGCAATAGTACCTTGAGGCCAATTGTAAGCTTCTAATTTATTTTCGCTAATTAGTTTTCCCAATTTAGGAGCAAGATTAAAATGGCCACCAATAATCCGCTTCAAAAAACCATCATGAGCGAACCGATTGACTCCGCTATCCGCCCCATCGCCAATAGCAGCACTATGAATCAGCGTCAAATCCTTGGGTTCATGATTAGTTACATATTCTTTTTCCAACGCAGCCAACAATTCTTCTGGAATAGAACTACCTACAAAGCCACATACACTGATGGTCTGGCCACTCTTAATTTTTCGAACAGCGTCAGATGCCGAAATAACTTTTGTCATTTTCCTAACCCCTTTCTTCTATACAATACCGGTAATCATGAACAAAGCCACTCCGAAAAAAGCTACCAAAATCTTAAATACAGTAATAGCAAATATATCTTTATAAGATTCCACATGAGTAAGCCCACATACAGCCAAAATCGTAATAACGCCTCCATTATGCGGTAAACTGTCCAGCCCGCCAGAAGCCATTGCTACAATACGATGAAGCACTTCTACAGGAATCCCCATAGCGGTACAAGCTTCTATCCAATGCTGCCCAAAAATTTCAAGCGCAATACTTAACCCGCCTGATGCTGATCCTGTGACACCTGCTAATAAATTGACCATAATCGCGGCATTAAATAACGGCATACCGTCCCCGATATTCAATAAAGAATCTGCAATTTCTAAAAATCCCGGAGTCGTTGCAATTACGTTACCATATCCAACTTCAGAAGCTGTGTTCATAATAGCTAACAAGGACCCTATGGCTCCCGCATTTAAAGCTGCTTTTAACGAACTCCGCTTAGGAATATAACGAACCCCAGCAGCTGCCGCAACGAGGATAGCAATAACCAGACCAATAATTAATGACCAAAGAGAAATAACACTTTTTACAGATTTAGCGACTAAAGGTAAATTCATATTTTTGAACGGTTCAATCAAATCTGGATTCCATGAAAAAATCACGGATAAGAAAAAATTGATACCTAATACCGTAATTAAAGGAATGATGGATAAATACCACGGTGGTAAAACCTGATTATCTTCGATAATTGTTTCATTTAATACATGGTTCCCATATCCTTCACCTTGTTTTATTGCACTCTTTCTACGCCAGTCAAGATATACATAACTAATCACGACCAAAATAATACCACAAATCAACCCCAGCTTAGGAGCTGCATATGTAGTCGTCCCTAGATAAACTGTAGGAATAATATTTTGAATCTGTGGTGAACCAGGTGCACAATCCATCGTCAATGTAAAAACGCCCATAACCATGACTGCTGGAATAAGACGTTTAGGTATATCTGCTTCCTTGAACATAGCTGATGCAAAGGGATAAATAGCAAATACACAAACAAACATACTCACGCCGCCATAGGTTAAAATCATACAAGCTAATGCCGTAGCCAGTATAGCCTTATCTTTCCCCATAATACTTAAAACTTTCTTCGCAATACTGGCAGCCATCCCCGTTTCTTCCATCAATTTACCAAACACAGCACCTAATAGAAAAATCGGGAAAAAGGATTTAATATATACTACAGCTTTTCCCATGAAAAGTTCAGTATATCCTGGTATTAAAGAAAATTCACATGTACTCATCGCTACTAATGCACAAACTGGGGCAAACAAAATAACCGAAAATCCCCGATATGCAATTGTGACCAGTAAAATCAAACTCAAAATAACAACGATAACATTCATTCTTCAGGCCTCCTTTGCTCCATATACACATCCATTCGTATTTGTTAAGTAAATTATAAATTAACCTCATTTGAATAAAAGTCACAAAAAATAGCCACTTTTTCATGAATTATGGCAAATTTTGAAATATTGATAAATTAGACAAAGAAGTTGTCAAAACATCTTAGAGTCCTCATTTTTATTTCATTGTGTCAGCCATAAAAAAATAGCGAGTCGAATAAATTCAACTCGCTATTTTCATCTCTTCTTATAATTTTTCCAAACAATCCCCACCTAAATTATACTTTGGAGTATAATTAATTCATAGCGCTTCACAACACCAACAAAGGACGAGCGACATTCACTATAATCATAGGAAAATAGGAAGGACCCCATGGAAAAAGAAAAAATCTTAAACGCCTGGATCATGACGGAACATCTGTCCGAAGGCGACATCAACACCAGCGACAAGAATCTCCTACGGTTCGACGAACTGGAAAGCACGGTATCGGAAGAACGCGATTATTATCAATTCTTAAAAGATAAAATACAATTCTACAGCAAACGAAAAAATCTCGGGAAGAACAGCGGCCTTGTCATTTATTTCGACATCTTCAAGTTTGAGTCAATCATCAATTTTCTCAGACAGCAGTTCAAATTAGAAAAAACAGGGGAAGATATCCACTATGGCGATAAATTCAGTTTCGCCCTGTATTTCGATAGGAACCTGCAGTACGACAAAGATAAATTCTTCTACACGGAAAGCGCCTACATGCGGCGTTTCCAGAAAATCCCTTTCGAAGATGATTTCAAAGAATTCGAGAAGGACGAGCAGGAAAAGCTTGCCCAGCGATTTGATGAGGTGGCAGATGATTCGGAAAAATTCAACCTGGCGATGCAGGAAACACTGCGGGACCACGGCGCAGAGCTGAAGCACTGCCGTTTTCAGCTCATACAAAATATCGAGACCGATGCGACGAACCTTCATTCGTTCTTTATTGACGATTTAGAAAAAGCCAAGAAAATCGAGACCCCGAATCTTACAGCCTACCTGACAGGCGGCAGGATAGAGGACCGTGTCAACTTGAACAGCAAAAAAGAATCGCCCGATTTCAATGCCAAGTCTTTGACGGAAATCCTGTCTCCGGAGCGCTATCCCCTGGGACGTTTCCCGAGCAATACGGAATATGCCCTTTCCTTGATGCAACAGATTGCTGTGAATCTTACGAGTGCTGAAGCACAAAATATCAGCAGCGTCAACGGCCCTCCAGGCACTGGCAAGACCACCTTGTTGAAAGATATCTTTGCCGACCTCATCGTAAAACAGGCCTTGTCCATCACGAATCTGAAGGAACACCGCATCAAAGGGACACCGGAAACTATTTATTTCCATAAAGCAAGCATCGGCGAATTGCCAGACGAAATCACAGCTAACAGCATCGTCGTGACCAGCTCGAACAACGGGGCCGTACAGAACATCGTCAATGAACTGCCGCTCCGTAAGGAAATCGATGAACAATTCCAGCCGAAATTGGATGAACTGGACTATTTTACAGATATCGCGAATACTCAGGAAGAAGAAAAGGGAGATACCGGCGAAGATGAACAAAAATTCTGGGGCCTCTTTTCCCTAGAAGGCGGTAAATCCAGCAATGTCAAAAAAATCCTCAAGAGTTTGGAAAGTGTTGCCGCCTATCTGAAAGAAGAATATGAATCGGATGAAACGGTATACCAGCGATTCTTAGAGGCCTATCAAGAGTTGAAGACCTATCGGGACCGGATTGCCGACTATGCGCATCAGAAACAGGAAAAGGATAAATTAGATGTTGACTTGGAAGAAAATAAAAATGAACTGGCGGCACTGCAGGAACATCAGGAAAATGACCTGCAATCTTTGAATGAATTGGAGCCGGGCATAGCCATCATCAAGAAACGGCACCCGCAGAAACATGGCATCTTCGGTATCCTGAAGAAATTGACCAACGATGATACCGAAACCTACAGCTCGGAAGAAAAGAATTTCCACGACCGCTACATGGAGCTGAAGGATGCCGTAGAACGGCGGAGCCTGAAGATGATGACCTTCCGTGAAAAACGCCAGCAACTTTTAGCAAAACAGCAGGCCTTGTGTAATAAACTTCTTGACTCAGAAAAGCAGGAAATCATCGACCTGGATTTAAACCAGCCCTATGAAGACCTGCAGCTGTCGAACCCGTGGTTCAATAAAAAATTCCGCATCAAACAGTCGGAACTTTTTCTGTTGGCCCTGGCCGTACGGAAACAGTTTCTCTTTGAGAATCAGAAGAATGTAAAAGCAGCTTACAATATCTGGAAAAACCAGAAAGACCATGTAGAGAATCCGCGTCTCCTCAACGCTGCCTGGAGCTGGATCAACATGACCATTCCCGTCATCAGTTCCACCTTTGCCAGTTTCGAACGCATGATGAAGCATATAGGACCGGAAGTATTGGGCTATGTATTCGTCGATAAAGCCGGTCAGGCATTGCCCCAATCTGCTGTCGGTGCCATCTGGCGCAGCCGCAAGATGATGGTCGTCGGTGACCCGTCGCAAATCAAGCCCGTCCTCACCCTCGATTCCAACATTCTGAAGCTCCTCTGCCGTCATTATCAAATCAGCGAGCGCTACCTTTCGGAAGACGCGTCTGTTCAGACCCTGGTAGACGCAGCCA
>UMKF01022734.1_pt1 | contig 19359 bp, 17 predicted proteins | sample 1966251 | NCBI WGS metagenome assembly UMKF01 (sample SAMEA4836171, study PRJEB28245) | human gut metagenome | biome: gut microbiome; material: fecal sample | place: Denmark | collected 2008
GAACCATGGCACGAACCTCCTGAGCGCGCTCACTCCCCCATATCTTCATAAAGTCCGCAGTCTCATGAATATTCCCCATGGACTTCTTCCAGTATTTCTCTTCCAAACCGTTGCAAGGAAAAACATCGCCGAACGGGTCGATAAAGAAATTGGCCGAACCCGCCTCACAAGGAAGCATACGACGGCCCCCCTCTATGTAATTAATCAATCCCATATTGAACCACGCGCGGAACCAGCTCTTCGGATGATTCTCTTTCAGCTGCCATTCTATCAGCTTCTCGAAATTGCCGCAAACCTCATCTCGGTTCGTTATCACATTGTCATCCTTGTGAAAATAATAACTGTTATGAAAAGCGGCCGTAGCGAATTCCATACCCAACGATTTGCTTAACTGGTAAAGAGAAAGCATATCCTTCGAATTGTTGTTGGATACCGTACAACCGAAACCGATATCTTTCAATCCCATTTCTTTCAAGGCCAGCAACGTACGAAGTCCCTTGTCAAATCCGCCCGCATGCCCTCTTAATTCATCATTCTTCTGGCTCAGACCCTCGATAGAGATACGAATGCCGATTTTCGGGAATTTCTTTGCCAGCGCAATCACTTTCTCCTCAAACCAACCCGAAGTGGAAATCACAATGCGCTCGGTATGCCTGTAACATTCTTCCACAATCTCCGCCAAATCCTCACGGATAAAGGGTTCTCCACCTGTCAGGTTAATGAATTTAAGCTTCGGCAAGGTACGCAAATCACTTGCCTTGATTTCCTCGCTCTTATGGGTCGGATTAAACCAAATATTACACATCTTGCACTTCATCGGACAACGATATGTCAAAATGATACTGGCATCCGTAGGACACGGAATGTTATTGTCTGTCATAATAAATAGATATTTTTAATTTTTAGAGTAGTAATACAAAAACTATATACGGCTGTACCACCGCACATATCATGAGAATAAGCAATCGATTAGAAAAAGTCTGCTAATTGCTAAAATCGCATTTATATATTTTCATTATTTTTTGATAGTAAGTATCCGCATTATATTGCTTTTGCGATGTTTCGGCAATCGTTCGATGGTCAAACTTACAGGCAAACATTGCTTCTATTTTCGATTTTAAATCATCTACGTTACGGGTTTCGAAAGTCATGCCGGACATTGGAGTTATCAATTCCGGGATACCACCGATGGCAGCTCCTAAAACAGGAGTTCCAAGACATTCCGCTTCAATAACCGAGAGTGGGTTATTTTCATACCACTCAGAAGGAATCACTGAGAAACGGGCTTTGCCCACCCATGTTTTTATCTCCTCCCATTGTCTGAAACCCACAAATTCGATATGCTTACCGGCCATGGATTTCAATTCCTTTTCCAAAGGGCCACCTCCTATGACGACTAATTTATGGTCAGGTAAACGGTTGGCTGCTTCAATTAGGGTTTTAACCCCTTTCTCATGACTCAACCGACCTATAAAACAATAGTAATCATCCCGTTTAGTATAATCCAAACCTATGCACTTCTCTACATTAATAAAGTTACATAGCGGATATAACTTCTTTTTATTAAAGCCCCCCTGCATCATCTTCTCAGCCATAAACCTGCTCGGACAAATAAAAACATCCGTACATTCCTCCAATCGTTCCCGATTCCATGCTAATGCCTCACGATAAGAAAGAAAGCTCGCCACTTTAGAATTCTTCATACAACCATATTTCATCACCTTACGCTTATCCGTAAAGCATTCTTCGCAAACGGTTTCTCCATTGCGCAAACAATCATAACGTGGGCACAGCAACTTATAATCGTGCAACGTCCATACTACTTTTATTCCTTGGTAATGAGCCATTTCCGCCATCACCGGAGAAAGTTGCGAATGTACATTGTTTAAATGTACCACTTCGGGTTTAAAGTTATCCAGCAAAGCGAAGAACTTCCTCTTTACCTCATTCGTGCCGAAAGGTCTCCTAAAAGCCTCTATCATCCCGAACCCCGGCTTAAATTTCACCTCTGAAGGAAAATATCCGCTCCAGGGAGTTTCCAAATTCTCCGGATAATCCATTGCAAACACCGCCACTTCGTGACCTTTCGACTTAAGCAACTGCTCCAAATTGAGCGTATAAATACAGTCACCGCCACGGCGGTAATAAAATTTATTAGCTAATAAAATTTTCATAATGAAATATCTTTAAAGTCCTATACAATTTTGTAGAATTTTGGGACCCCTCATTACTATTCTTGAAATGATAACCGGTATATAAAGGCCACAGACTATACTTGATAAGTAAAATATCCCATATAGCGTATCGGAAGGAAATCTTTGAAAAATAAATCGTATCGCCATTTGAAAAAATATCCCCATCAGGAAAATCTGAAAAGTATAATCCCTAAAACTTTCAAACAGACCGAGAACATACCTCACGCTATTTCCACATAACGACAAAGAAAAAAATATACCAGCCCATGGCATGATGAAATTCATCTTTTCCGGTAAGAACTGAAATACATTACAACAAAAGAAGATACAAGTAAAAATGAACAAAAACTTAAACGTAAATAATCTTTCGGCCCATCCATATTTACAAAAAAGAATTCCCATCACGAAAAAAGGAAGCATATATGCGACACGCCTCAATTGGAAAAAATTACATGGGGGGGAATAAGCTGATAATCAGAGATACTACAATTAGTATACAAGCACTATTGCTCTTTTGTACCATATTTTTATAAATAGGGTAAAGCGACATTAAAACCAATAAAACAATAATGAACCACATCTCTCCCAACGGGTTCGAACTAAAGAATAAAAAGGTGTTCATTATTTCATTCACGTCTACTATTCTTTTCATATAGGGAGCAAATAATAATTTTAGTCCCATTGTGGTTACAGTAAAGGCTAAAAAAGGAATCCCCAGCCGCTTGAACTTCGCTTTCATCACCTCCTTATAAGGCTTATTTTTCCTTAGACAAGTATAGTAAAACAACCAACCGGAAATAAAAATAAACAATGACATGTGAAAGGAATAAATAATCCGTTCTACAGCCGAAACAATAGGATAATCAGGATCTTGAAACACATTTGTTAAAGTAACATGCCCTACAACAACTAAAAGCATACTCCATCCTTGCAAAATAGAGAGCCACTCAATTTTGTTTTTCATATTTTAAATAAGCAAGAAATAGGTAAATTACAGAGAACTAAGTAATTTACTGAATTCCTTTATTACATATGAGGTATAATGTTTTTTCAAATAATCAGAATAAAAAGTCATATCAACATCGCACGACAAAGCTCTTTTGACTTGTTCCTTAAAATGATCATAAGAAATTGTATTCGGACAGAATTTATCTAGCTCATAATACTCCGTATCTGAATTATCTGCATATCTGGCTATTATATGGCATCCGGATGCTATCAATTCCAAAAACCGTGGTGTAACTTGATTATAACCATTTGTATTTACCTTGTTATTATCCATGGAAGGAGTGGTATATAGCCCTATTTTAGCTGCTCGCAGAAGATTCAAAGCATCTTTTCTGTCTCTGCAGTTACCCAAAAGCTCACCCTTATTGGTATAATAATTAAATTCATAACCTTCCTTTTTTAAGTAAGCAAAAGTAAAAGAAGGATTCTCATCCGCATATTTCCAACAATATGCGGAAAGAACAGGATTGGGACGACCAAATATCAACAAATCAATCGTCTTGTCAAATCTTGTTTCCGCTGTTATTCGATATTTGTCAGACAAAGACAACGGCAGGTGTGCCATGTTTAAACCTAAATTCTTCTTACAAAGCATATCGTAAGCTTCTTTGCTTGATATAAGAACCAAGGGACATCGATCATACGCCTTTACAAAGTTTGCCAGTTTTTTTTCTTCAATCCAAAAATCAATAATCCAATGAACCATATTAGAACGATTATAATAATTATCATAATCCTTCGCATTCATATCAAACCGGAGAATTAAATCATTGCTCCTAAACAAGTTCTCCCATACAAACGGATTGATCTTTGAATATTTTACTATCCCATTTTTATATTTAGACAATTTACTCTCATATTTAAATGTAAGAGGCAACTGATTTTCAATCACGTCTTCCCATTCATAAACCAAATCCCATTCTAATTTCTTTTCTACCTTCCGGATAGTTTGTAAATACTTTATTTCCATTGTTTCGATAAATCTATTGCAGCACCTATAGCTACGTCCATATTGTAATATTCCCAATCAGCAAAACGACCCGTAAAATAAAAATGGGAAACACTTAGTTCCTGCTTTAAACTCGCAATCATATCACGTGTATCCGCATTCTGAATTGGATACGTAAATTCATTATAATGATGGGCAAGATATTTAGGATGTAAAGGAATTTTTGTCAGATTATCCATTATGGAATCAAGAGGAATATAATCTGTAAACTCTACAGTTCCAGTCATTACCCCCCCCCCGCATTATTGCTCGGCGAAAAATTTCCTGTACAAATAATTCGATGAGATTCATACAGCTTGCTTGGCAAATAGATCCAACTATAAGGATTAGCATCTATTTCACAGAAAACTGATGTCGTCCCATGATATTCCAAATCCTTGATTTTCTGTTCATAGCTCGACAAATCAATTTTATTCAAGATTTGTGGCAAGTCCTTGATATTCCCACAAAAAACAACCGAATCAAAATGCTCTCCCAAAATGTTCCATCCGTCAGACTGTCTATCAATTTGTTCAATGACTGAATTAAAACGAATATCTAATTTTTCAGATAATTTATTCGCTATAAATTGAGATCCGTCATGTTTCTCATACCAAAAAGAGCTATGGACAAATTGCTTTTCTTTAATATGATTTATATTATTGAAAATTATATCTCCAACAGTAGGCATAGGCAATTTACCTTCTAACCATGAAATTGGAACTTTATACAAATCTCTCCGCCACACTTTTTCATTGTAAGGCTTGAAATATAAATCATAAAGAGTGTTGCCAAATCTGGATTTGAGAAAATCCTCAAAATTAGATATTTCAGGATTGTCTGTTTTGCAAATCACCATTAAATCACGGATGATAAGACGTTGAGTTTCTTTATCAAGAAGATAGAAATTATTTTCTATAGGATATGCTATTTCTTTACCATCATCTGTTAATATCACAGCATTACGATCTGCTTTTGACCAATCATTTTTATCAAGTTTGTTCCAAAACCAATCCAATACATCTTGACGCTTGGAATTAAAAACATGTCCACCACATATATGGAACAAACTTCCATTCACTCTCTTGCAACGAATTAATCCTCCCGGAGTTTTCTCCTTCTCATACACGACGATACGATAACCCTTTTCCTGCAAAATATTTGCAATAGTCAAACCGGATATTCCAGCACCTATAACAGCGATTTTTTCCATCTTTATATTATATATGATTAATGATCAATGCCTATTGATCACTAGTTTGGATGTAGTACTACTTAATTGGAATCATTTAAAGCCTAGAAATTATAGTTAACAACTGATTTCTTATCAACTGTTTATTAAGAAATATATCATTTGTTTTCGCCACTTCACATCTCATCTCATTGTATTCCTCTCCATTTAGTTGTATACATTTTTTCATCACATTTTCCAATTCGTATTCATCATGCGAATCAAATAAAAATCCGTTCTTTCCATTCTTTATACAACTCTTGAAAATACCCAAATTAGATGCAATAGGAGGAATATGATATTGGAGAGACAATGTCAACGGCCCCGATTGAGTAACTTGCTTATACGGTAATACTAAAAAATGATGCGACTCAAAAATATTCGGTATTTCCTTGTCGCTAAATCCTCTAATATCTAAGTTAAATACGGAGGGTGTTTCAATGCTATTTCTCCATTCTTTGTAGCTTTCCCTTCCAATAACCGATACAGTAAATCGCCCATGGAAGTGCTTATTTAGCCGTTCTGAAGCTCTGATAAGCACTTCTATATTTTTATAATAACTTATATTTCCAAAGAAAAGGAAACGACATTGTTTTTCAATACGCGGTTTATCTATACTGGAAGCTCCATAAAAAATACAAGGCTTATTTATTGCTGCTGCCTTACAATTTGGATACCTACTTTTTAAAATTTCTAATTGCTCTTTAGAAAACAACATTATGGTTTTTGCATAATATATAAAAATTTTATCCGTATAAGAACCTATTAACTTTGTTAAATCTACTCCCTTATACGGATGAATTTCTGCATCATGCAACATATAGATAGTAGAACTTCGCTTCACAAATAAGAAAAATAACAAAGACATAAAAATATCTTCTTTTATCCCTGTCAATATTTTGTAATACTGCCTTTTTTTTATTTCTTTTAGTATAGAACAAGATAACGCTGCATATTTCAGACTTCTACGTCGATAAATTCCATTAACAGGGTATAATCTAAAGTTCTTAAAATCACGCGTAATACTTTTCAAATATTCAATATCTGCCACCCCTTCTTTGTCTAGGATGACATAATAATCTATTTCATAATCATTTTGCAAGATCTCAATCAAAGCGATATCTGGATCTCTAAAACATTCATTATTTATAATTGCTATTCTCTTCATACTGACTTATAATATTAAAATATCTTTCGTTTCATTAATCAAAAAATCTTATAATCACCAAGAGGTAGGTTCATCCACTCTACGAATACCTTTAAAATACAAAACACTATCGGTAGAAGAAGCGCCAAGCTCCGCCCCGGCAGGAACATCACTATAAATAGTAATTTTGAAAGACTCTGCTTCAAATTCAAAGTCTTCTATCAAACGGTTATACATTCCTTTTATCAAACTAGCCTCTCCCTCTATCTCAAGACGCTTTGCTATCGGATAAATTTTACAACAATGGGTATCATATGCATGTATGGTTATCATACCGTCATCGATTTCCTCAATCATACAATAAGCATACAAATTAATGGTAACATTAAGTATCAAACCACCATACATATCGCTATAAGGCGACACATCACTCCCTCCCCCTCCGGCCAAACCAACACGAGGAGGGGCTTTACTTCTTATAATCATATAGCTAAATAATTAATCGGATATTTTAATCTTTATCAGCAAGTATATCACACCCTACTGCTAACCCCTGCATGCATTTACAAAAATTCTATTTATCTTTATATAAATATTCAAGGCTATCTATAAAAGCTGATTCTTCTACTACACCACATTTTTCTTATAACAATTATTTAAAATCACAGCCAAAAGAACCATCATTGCCATGCCACGGTTGTGTGTGAATGTTGAATCTGCGACAGATTCTATAAAGAAAAATATCAATATAAGAATCGCAAGCTTAAAGTATACAATATTACCATACAATTTTAGATTATGGTATGCATGATTTATTCTACGTGCCCAAAACCAAATAAACAGTGCCAATCCTACATAACCAAACTGTGCAAAAACTGGAAAGTACGTATCTGAAATAAATAATCCTTCACCTATTTCCGGACTTAAATAAAGATTATAAGTCATATATAAAGGAGAATAATACTCTGCGGAAGCATGAGTAGCATAACTCCCGAAACCCGTACCAAAAAACGGAAAGTCATTTAATATTTCAAATGACTTCACGTAAAGTAAAGGACGTGCAAACATGTTTATGGCTTTAGTACCATTAACAAAATAAAATTCAATTTTATACTGCGCAAAGAATAGTACAAGCACTAATACTGTGATTACTAATAGTATATTTTTAAAAGATATTATTTTATTTAAATTTATATTTTTCCACAGTATCATTATACACACAAATGCAGTATAAAATCCAAACATTTTTGACCGCAATGATAAAAGTCCAATGCTACAAATCAATAACGATACAATAACATCACTTTTTTTCTGTTCCGAATATACCAAGTATGTAACCCCAAGTACAGTAAGCATAGTAGCAAAGCGTGCATGACCACAAAATTCATTCATAATACCTTCGCCTCCTATACCCAAGACACCTATAGGTAATAAGCAAACTGCATAAATTTTACAAAGTTTACATATCTTTTTCCGCTGAGCATTATTTATACTGAAATCCATGTTATACACAGCATAAAAGGCAATATATGGCTTTATCTGTACAATAAAATCTACTAATATTGCCGGCATCACGTTATGAGGATCCCGAAAGCTATTAAAAAGATAAAATAAAGCGACAGCCACAAAGAACATAAACTCACGCGTAATTCGTCCTTTAGACAAATAATATACAAATATAACAACTGATAAAATTTCATCTATATACGTAAATCCAAATGACTTTTGAATATAATCATAAAATACAACACCTAAAGTCAATAATATGACTAAATATATATAATTAAATCGTTGTAAAGACTTACTAATAGCCATTTATTATTCAAGTTTATTCTATATTTTCAATCAACACCTTCCACCTATCAACAACTTTCTGTACAGAAAATGCTTTGCAAGATTCTATGCTAGATTGCGCCATCGAAGCAAGTCTCCGTTCATCCTCCATCAGTGATAATATAGCCAAGGCAAAATCATCTTCATCGTAATTTTTTGTAATAAGACCGTTCTTGCCATTGCTAATAATATCATGAAGCGATAAAAATGAATCCATTACTATAGGCACTACACCCTGCTGTTGAGCCTCAACAAGCGTCATACCGAATCCCTCAAATTGACTGGACATCAAAAAAATACGCGCGCGTCGATAATAAGGCAACGGTTGTTGATAGCCTTCAAAAGACACTCTTCTCAGCCCTAATTCTGCAGTCATGGACTTATATGCAGGCAAATCCGGTCCATCGCCTACCATGTACAGCCGCCACCTCCGGCTACGTTCATCTGTTGCTACCTTCTTCCAAACTCGCAATATGCGTGAAAATTTTTTCTGCGACTCTAACATACGTCCTACAACAAGCACAATGTATTCTTTATGTTCAAATTCCTCTCGACTAATAAAATCGCCATATACAAGCGGATTTGGTATGGCATCAAGTTTATTCTTAAACTTCTCATAACCAGCCATCTCTTCAAACTGCTTTTGAAACAAGGAAGAGAGAAATACATACCTATCCACATATGGCAAAAACGATGTTACATTGTGCACGCAATCGTAACGTTTCCAACATTCATATAGTGGCCTAAACATACGTTTAGCCGTACCAAGAAATCCCTTTCCGTCAAGTATCGGCGTGTAGAACGCTTGGTGCAAACAGGTAATAACCTTTACGCCGCACTCTTTCTTCAGCCTTGTAATATATGGTACTAGCCACCACTGATTTATTATCACCTGCACGTTATGCTTCTTTACATAGTGTATCACTGTATCTTGTGCTTTATCTGCATCGGCGGGATCTTGCATAAATTCGTCACACGTCACGCCTTCAATACGCAACGTGGTGATGCGTGAATCAATAAACGGCATTTGTTCCTTAAAAGAATCTTTAAAGTAAGCGACCGATACGTTCCAGCCACGCTCTACCATCTCATTAGCCAAACATATCGTGACGGTTTCACCACCGCCATATACCGGCCACAAACGTAATAAAAAAAGAATATTCATAACTTACTAAAGTTTTTCCACCAATAAAAACAACTGGATATACTAATCCAAAACCAATTTATATTTTCCAAGATTTTATCATAAAAAGCCATGCTTTAAACAGAACTGTTCAATCTTCTTCCAACAATAAATTCGTATTTGATCTATCGTAATCGCTATAGCAAATATCACAACAAGAATAACCATAGTTAAAAGAAAAACACTATACCATGGATATAAATAATATATTTGTATGAAAAAATTTTGATAATAGTCAACAAATAAACTAGGATTTGTATGTAATAGAAAAACAGCAAAGCTTGAAGCAGCTATGCGATTTATGACTTTATTAGAAAATCCACGCCTATCAAGTTTGATAAATAGCAATAACAACAATAAAGAATTAATGATGACAAAAGGGCTTGTATAAGCAAAAATTTTTCCTGTAATAAAATCCACTTTCCAATATACCGAAGCCATTGCTATTGCAAACAAAACAAGAAAAAATATTATAAAACACATTAGAAATTTACCTCCCCACACACATATTAAATTAAGTGGAGAAGTATACAATAAAAATCTTCTAACATATTGAGCTAACAAATACAATCCGACAAAGGACGTAACAGATAAACCATATTCAAAGAAAAATGCTCCATTTGTCAACCAACCATAAATTGTTTGAATGGTAAAAAATAATACCAGAATGACTTTAAGCTCTTTTTTATTTGTCGCATCAAGAAAACGATTTAATATAGGGCTGATGATATATAATAACAAATAAGCTTTAATAAACCAATTCCATTTTAAAAACATGAAACATCCAGCAAGCCCCTCAATCGTAGGTTTTCTTATTCCTAATAAAATTACAACCAGATAAATACCAAATAAGAAGAAAAAACACTGAAACAGAAATTTTGCCAAACCTCTGTAAGAAAACTTAATGCCAAACCATCCAGAAATAAGAACAAAGATATTTACGCAAACACAAGATAATGTCTGCCATAAAATCGTCATAGTAGAAGAGGCAAAAGAAGTAGTTAAATCCAAATTACCCCATTTTTCACCCCAAGCATTAGCATGAATCAGCAACACCATAAACATAGAGATTATTCGAAGAAGTTCTATGCCTGATTGGCGTTTCGTCTGCTTTACTTTATCAATATCATTCATAAAATTCAATTCTTTATCAACGATAAATAATGGTACGAACTCTTTCTCATAACTTCAAGCTTAAAAGCTACATCGTTCCACTCAATCGGCGCCATTTCGGAAAGTTTAGTTGACAAGTCAACAATTCGATTTTCCAATCCGAGCAAGCCTAAAAGCGAATGAAATCTTTCCACCCCACGTTCCTTATTTACATACACATAAAAATCTTTCTCAAAAATGATAGAAAATACACATCCATGAAATGAATCCGTAAATATACAATCGGCCGAATTGAACGCATCCAACCATGAAGACACCGAAGGAGCTATTCTTGTCTCTAATGGAGAGGACCTGTCTTCTGTATTATTAGCTGCATAATAATAATCTTTCCCCAAATATTCAGTTAACCTATCAATCAATAATTTCTTATCACTATTCTTATCTAAAACAAAAACACACATTTTACCTTCCCGTTTCTCATTATGTTCTTCAATATATTGTTGGTAAAATGATTTATCAAACAATAGAGTGGGATCTAAAACGAATTCAGGGGTTATACCGAGATGTTTCTTACATAAATCTATCGAAGATCTTTCACGGACACTTGTCTTAATAAAATCCTTAACATAATTCCGACATGCATCAGTCTGCTTTTTGGGGAAAATCCATTCTGAAACACCTAAAGATGCAGCATACGAATATTTTCGTATATGATTATCAATATTCGCTAAAAAATAATCCTCAATATTATCCATATAACCAGGACGCCATACCTGATCGCTACCTACAACAATCGCATCGATATTTAATTTGTTTACCTGTTTAAAATCTTCAGAACTTAAATATACAGGAGAAAAAGGCCGAAGATTAGAATCAATAAATCGTTGTGTATGTTGGCTAACGATAGCATATTCTTCCAATTCTTTTTTATCTATCAAAACAATTGTTTTAAATTTGAAAAACACAAATTTCTTTATCAACCTCCTAAGAATATGCATAAGCGGATATTTACTTCTTTTTCTTAATCTTCTCAATAATATCACTTCATGCCCCTGCCTAACTAATGCAGTTTTAAGTGCAAAAGCTTGCATAATACTCCCATATCCCGTTTCAAGAGGTAATGTTAGCAATCCTATTCTCATAAACTCTATATTATTTCATTAATCAACCACAAATTTCAAAAACTACATATAAGTATTAGGAACAAATAGACGCCACAACTTTCGAGTCGCACGTCTCATCAATTTGAAAGTTTTTTCAAATAAAGAAAGATGCATTGCCACAGTCAACGCTTCAGAGTAGCTTGCATTTTCATGAAGATAAGAATAGAACATCTGACGCTTAGGATGTATTTTCCTTTTTTCAGCAAAACCACCATTCAGAGCTTTTGCTACGGCCAAAGAAGTCATTCTATACTCAATAGGAAGAGAATCAAAAATAGCCTTACCGCTATTCGAATTAACCATAACCAAACTAACTCCCTTGTCATCAGCAAATTCCGGTATTGCCCGACGTATTCCCCAAAAATCCGCTATAGTTAAATCACTATAACTATTTCCATAAACAAATTTACAAGAATAACATGAGCGACGTTTGAATATACCAGACAAAAATCCTTGCATATAACCATTATCATAATGAATATCGGACAACAAAACTGAATTTTTTCCACCTTGAAAGGCGGAATTTTTCCGGACAACAAAACTGTATTTTTCCCAGCCATGTTGAGTTTTATTCCTAAATTCTATATCTCCAATAATAGATATAGAATTTAAGAATGAAGACAAAACTGTATTTTTCCCAGTTTCCGCCTCTAAAGAGGCGGATTTGGTTACAACTTCCGACAAATATTTACTCCAAACTCCAGGACTTGGAACGCCTGCACATAAAAAATCGACACTGACAAGATTCGGATAATCTTTACGAAGGAATCTTTTAAGAGCAAAGATTTGACATGGAGTACCAGAAAACAACACTTTTCTACCTGATTTAACATACCGCTCTACATCCTCAAAAGCTTTGCCGACACGCGCCTGCACATACTTACTACCCATCATCGGATATACACCTTCTATTGTGTCGGATGAAGTAAACATTACATTCCATTTTTTATCATAAACGGCACCGAATACCACACCACCATCATTAATTATACAACGAGCAATAGCAATAAACATACCGCCGGACGAACTGCCCATTCGATCATTTAAATTAAGATTTTTCGCAGCACAAACCTTTAACGGTGCCTTAGGGGGATCAACATGTAGCATTGGGCAAACAGATTCACATAAGCCACAATCTATACATTTAGATAAATCAAGCTTAGGATAATAAAACAACTCATCATCCATCACCATTGCTATACATTGCTTAGGACAACGTTGTACACAAGCTTCGCAACCACAACAATCAGCCTCATTTACAATCTTTATCATCGAATATTTGATTTACTGCAATATTAATTTATAAGTTTCGTTTCCAAAATAAAACAGAACGCAGTTTTTCGGAAACAAACTTTCGCTCCATTTTATCCAAACCAAACAAATAAGCAAAAACAGAAACAGATAATAAACTTATCGCACATACCGATAGGGAACTTAGGAGTCCATCATTTAAAAAAAATCTACAACCTAATGAACAAAGCAAAGCCAACACAGTCACAAAAAAACATTTTACCAACACTTGTCTAAAATAGGACACAAGATCTAAATTAATCATTGGTCTCACAACAAACAAACGAACCACAAATGTAATCATACACACAACTAAGTGCACAATAAAAGCAGACTGTGGATTCCCCCCTAATTTAAGCACGATATAAGAAATAGGAAGCATTAATAATAATAGCCCTCCAATAAGTGACTGATATTTTTTTACATCTCCCGTTGCAGAAGCTGCCACCATAAGAGGATTTGCTACAGCGTCTATTATAACCGTAACAATCATTATCCGAAGAAAAGCAACGGAATATGCAGGAACATCCCCAAGCCATAGAAACAATACCATATGTGTTTCTATCATTATAGGTAAAGAAATGAATAAAAGGAGCAAGAAAGTAAATTTACTACTACGATTTATTAATTTATGCATATAGGAATAATCTCTTATAGCATATGATTTTGTTATTTGTGGATTAAGAGCCATCTGAAAATTAGTAGAAAATTGAGAAATTGCTCCTTGAGCCTGTACAGCCACTGCTCTCGCAGCATTAACTAAAGGACCAAAAAACATATTCAAAAGAATATTTACTCCTTGCGTATACATCAAAAATGCTATATTACCAAACAAATTCCAACCTGTGAAACTCAACATTTCCTTTATTAACGATTTATCTATTAATAATCGGAAACGAGTTCCACTAAAATGGCGACTACAATATACACCATATATCATACGAATAGATATTTGCACAATAAACATTAAAAATGAATAAAGCACCAATTTATCCATATCAAAAAGAAATAAAAAAAAGACCATCCCTAATTTCAAGCAGACCTCAATTATAGAGATGTATGCAAAAACCGACATTTTTTCATGTGCAATAATTACCGCATTGTATGGAACGCTCATAAGCATTATAACCGTAGAGGCGATAGAAGCTTGAAATACCCACAAAGCAGCTTCCATTCTATCTACTGGTATGACCAATTTATTATATAAGAACCATAAGCCTACAGTCTCAGCTAAAATTATAATGAGTAAAGACAATAGCCCTAATATTATCTGACTGATATTAAAAACCTTATTAAAAGTATTTAAATTACCTTTTCCTAATTCAAAGGTCATATACCGCTGAATTGTTGTTGACAATAATCCATTCAAAAATCCAAACATAGAAACAACACCTCCTACAACATTATATATTCCAAAATCTGTGACTCCAAGAGTGTTTAATACGATTCTACTTGTATAAAGAGCCACTAACATATTTAGAATCATTCGAAAATAAAGCAATAGGGTATTTTTTGCTATCCTTCTATTATTTGCTGAGACATCTATCATAACATTTAATACTTTATAGGAGCATCAACGACATTCCAGAATATGAACAGGCTTCAACTATCGTATATTAAAAATAAAGTTTGATTTCATTTTGTCTCCACTATATGTGGAACTCTAAGTAGGAAATAAAAATGGCTCACTTACATATCATGCCCCAATCCGATATAGGACGATCGTTCCTATCGTCCTATATCTCTTTTGAAAAACGTGGGTAATCCACATAGTAGCAATCGCCCTTACAATCATCTTCTTGCTGATATGAGCTACCAACTCCGAACTGCCCGGTGGATAAACTTGCAACGGTTAAGAAAAATAATTTGTTGGTACTAGCACAATATAGACCAATGTGCTGTGAGAACTTAGGCACGCTTCAACTGGTATTGGTTGCTGTTCAAGATTAGATTAAGTTTACGATTGCGGATATCGACAAATACCGATTCCAGGCGGGCAATCATTAACATTTCTTCTCAGAGGGCCTCCTCGCATACTACAATGTCCATACTACGGTATAACACCACGATACGATGATGTGTCATATCTTCAATGGTACCCCGCACCAGCTCGCTGGCCGCATAGCGGCTGACCTAGAGTATAGCTTCCTAGCGGAACTCACTTTAACTCTTTATGACTTTATCTGAGTGATATAATTTTCAGTATTAATTGATTTTATAAACTGCAATTCAAATCATAATTCAAAAGAGGTCATACTATTGCAGTTTTTCCACCCCTATATACGCTCCTGTATTTCAACTTTTCTTTTTTCTATTTACAATTAAACTTAATACAATAGACACTATCGACAACATATATAGCACTAAAACATTCCAACCACTAATCTCAATTTGATTCAATAGCAATATAAATTCTTTTGCATAATCCAAAAAATTCATTCCCGATTTAGAGAGAAAGAATAAGAGAATAATAAACGAGTATAAAGCAACTACAACTATCGCTCTTTTAAAATATTCTTGTGCCATTATCATGTTGTCAACTTTTCCATTGATAGTTATAGCATTTTTTCTCATCTTATTAGCTATTTCAGCAATTAATTGCTTATAGTAATTTTCATCTACACTATCAATAAGAAAATCATTTATTGACATAGAATAATAATTTTTTCGTTCTAAAACCTTTACGGAAAACCAAACAGTTCTTGACATATAGAGAGTTAAAACAAAGAGAAGAAATACCAAAATTGACACTGCTATATCGAAGTCGTTTTCTTTTACAAGAATAGAAGTAACCCCAAGAACTACCGATGTAACAACACTAATTGTTCCTATGAATAAAGACGCTTTACCTTCAATGTCTTTTCGTCTTTCAGCTTCTTGATTATAACAATCAAGTGTATGTTCAAGTATTTTAGGTAAATAAGATTTGTCAACTAATATCTCATCTCCATTTAACCGTTCAAATTTTTGAGGCTGTCCTTTCTCTAATAATGGCCAAAAAAATTCACGAATTTCCTTAAAAGCATTCATGTTCGAGTAAATTTACTATTTCATTTGATATTTCATATCCCGTTTGTTTTTCTATCCACGCCCATTGTCCATTAGGATTTATTTCAAGAAAAATAAAATTACCATTTTTATCCAAAATAAAATCAATTGCCCCAAATCGAAGGTTAAGCGTTTTGAGTAAAAAAATACATTGTTTCAAAATCTCATCAGGCAACTCTATTTTAATATGTTTTAAAGGGTATTCTCCTTTACGCCAATCAACCAATGTATCTGCATTATTTTGAGAATCAATCAACACTGCAAATGCTTTCTCTCCCACCATTGTTACTCTCACATCATATAGTTTCTTAATATGAGCTTGAAAAAAATTCGGAGAAAACTCTATTTGTTCTTTTCGAGGCTTTTTTTTTAATTGGTTAGTAAATACAACCATGGGAACATCTTTATCTGCAATAAAACCTGATTTTATTGGTTTTACAATACAATTTGTATCATTCCTATTATAAAATTCCAACGAGTCACTATAAATGTTAGTTACAATACTATCGGGAATAGAAAATCCGATTGCCTTTGCGAGTTCTAATTGATAAATTTTATTCTCTGCTTCTCTTATTGCATATATTGGACTTACCCAATACAAGTCCTTTAATATTTTATATAGTCCTTCTAACGTATAATAAAATTCATTTTTCAGAAATTGAATCTCACCATTACTTATCTCATCAGTATTTATGTTTGGAAGCTCTGGTCTTCTGAAGTAAACCGAAGTAAACTCTTTAAGATTGAACTGCTGACAAAGGACAGTATCAGAAAGCATGAAAAGATTTTTCCGAAAGTCAAAAGTTAAAAAACAACTTTTAGAAATCTCTTCTGTATTAAATCTATAAAAGAAAATCCCCCTTTCTCTCAGACGTTTTACGATAAAGTCCGAAGTTAAATCGCTTTTATTAGTTATAACTAAAACTTTCGTCATCTCGTTCTTGCACTGTAAATGTTTTAGTTTTCAATTCTAAAAGAAGATTAGATTCATCATCTCGTTCTCGAGCAACCTTCGTTTTTGTTTGTAATTCTAACATACTGATATTGTTGTCATCATCACTCTCACGTATAACTCTAGTTTTTGTTAGCAGAGATATATCCTTAGGGGTAGAGTCTATAAAGGCAATTTTTCTATTATTAATAGATATAATGTTTAAGGATTCTGAAAAATCATACTGATAAACAGTTTGCATCTCTCCCTTTCTTTCTACTGCATAATCTAATATAATCGATTTCATAAGGCTTTTAGTATAATTATTCTGCAAAAATAAGGCTTTTAAACTGCTGAACAATAATTTTTTGACGAAAGTTTTGCTCGCATTAACAATGCCACTACCTTAGTAAGTAAAATAGTGTATTATGGCAGAACACAATATTGCCAACTATCTCAGAACGGATAAACCAGTCAAAAGAAATGGCAAATATTCAATTCATCTTCGGGTTTGTGTCAGAAACAAAGAAAAGAAACTTACCACTAAACTCAAAATAGATAAAGAGCATTTTCCTTACGCATATCGACAAAATTCATCATTCCGTAAGGAATACGTTTGGGGTAAGCCTCTGAAGTCATATCAAACAAGTTTTCAATTAAAACATATGTTTCATGCGAAATCACCCAACCTAAGGGTTTCTTTTTAGTCACAGGCACTTCGCTCCAATCTATATTCCGCGCTTCGACCGACCAAATGATTTAAACTCTTCCACTAAACTCTCCGACCCAGCATCCTTCTCACCGTACACATCCCCGTAATCCTGCATCAATGCATCCATACAGCGCAGAAGAATAAGCATTTTCCGTTCCCATACCGTTTCCCGGCGCATCAGGAAGAAAATGATACTGACACCCTGACTCAGGCTTAACGGTTTCCCCGATTAGACTTTCGCAAGGGTCTTTCGGCCGATATGAGCCGACATCAACGAACGGATCGAAGAAGGTTTATACCCTGCATCCTTCCCTATGAGGAGGTGAGTCACCAACTCCGAAAATTTTGGAGTGGTAGTAAAAGTCTTTTTCTTTTCCATATATTTCTAAACAGTTCTTAAATATACTTTATTTTGTGCTCCACATGTAGAGCACACTTTTTTGTGCGGTTTCCACCGCCACGTTACCTTTATCCCATATTTCTAAAAAATAACTATCTATGATGAATATTACTACTTTTTCTGGTTATACTTCCGTCATTCCCATGGAAGAAGAGCTTTCCGACATCATCCGGAAAATCAAAGAGGATGCCGAACTGGAGGCGCTCACTGAGGCTTATCGCTCTACAGGCAACCACTCGCTGAAAGAAGCCTCGCCTTGTTTTGTACCCGCATGCCGGTTCAAGGACGGCAAACAACGGAAACATATCGTCTCACTCACCGGACTTGCCATGGCTGACTTCGACCATCTGACTACCCGACAGGTGAAAGAACTGGGCCAACTTGTACGGAACGATCCGCATACGATACTCACGTACATAACCATATCCGGAAACGGGCTGCGCATTCTTTTCCGATACGAATTAGATTCCTCGTTCTCGTTGGAACAGCAAATCCTCTTTTACAAAAAAGTCTTCCTGACCACCAACCGGTATTACAGCGCGTTGCTCGGAGCCGAAACGGACGGACAGTGCAAAAACGTCACCCGCCTGTCGGGGATATGCCACGACCCGAATGTGTTCTTCAATCCTTCCGCCTCACCCTTCACTGCCGGGTGGATAGACTCGCAATGGCGCAACACGACACTCGAGAAGAAAAAAGAAAGTATCAGGCGACGCGAACAGGCAAGCCTGCAACACTTTTTCGAATCCACTTTAGTACCGGAACTGGAGACTGAGGGAGCCTCTTTCGCTCCGGGACGCCACAACGACTTCATCATGCGTCTGGGATACCGGCTCAATCAGTACGGTGTTCCACCGGATACGGCTCTTGCCTGGGCAATACCCCGTTTCGCCGACTATGCCGATACGGAGCAGGTCATCCGTTCCTGTTACCAGCGCACGGAAGAGTTCGGAATCCGTAGCCGTTCTCCACAAAACGATACAGGACGTAACGGAAAAATGTCCTATGTCTCCATCGAGCATATCAAGCGTTTCCTTTCCGAACGGGTTCTGCTACGATACAACATCATCACAAGCCGCGTGGAATACACTCCGATAAAGGGAACGGAAGATACCGG
>UMKF01006366.1_pt1 | contig 19342 bp, 19 predicted proteins | sample 1966251 | NCBI WGS metagenome assembly UMKF01 (sample SAMEA4836171, study PRJEB28245) | human gut metagenome | biome: gut microbiome; material: fecal sample | place: Denmark | collected 2008
GAACTAATTGAACTAAAAGACACATCCACAGAAATAGAAAAAAAAGCTTTCAAAAACTCGTTCGGATATTTCTCCGACAATAAAGCAGAAGGAAAGAAAGGAAGTATCTTCTTTACCAACGCCGAATTGGAATTGAAAGAACAAATAAAGAAAGCTAAGGCACAGTGCTACCTCTTCCGTCGCATCACCTCCACCGCTATTGATAACGGTGTTGCAGAAGCAAACAGCTTGCGCAGCATGGAGACTGTCGTTCCATGTACCTTGACAGGAGAGATACTGGATATCGACGATTCATTAGAAACCCTTATGAAAGATTCCGCCATGTTTATCAAACGATTGGGACAAAACCGGAACAGAGGGTTAGGTCGATGCGATATAAAAATCACCGCCATAGAAAATAAGAAGGGAACAGTACATGCAGAAAATAAGGAGGAACAAGCATGAAACAAATTACATTCCAATGCACCTTGTTGTCAGATGTCATCATTAATCAGAGGTCAGCCTCAACAGGTAACCAGAAAACATTAGACTTCATTCCGGGAAGCAACTTTTACGGAATTGTCGCCAACAAATTCTACCAACCTTTCAATGAAAAAGATAAGTCCTCTTTGAACGAAGAAATGAAAACGGAACTGTTCACTCTTTTGCATAGCGGCAAGCTCTGTTTTGGTGATGCACACCCTGCCCTGAACGGGGAACGTGCGTTGCGAGTTCCCGCCGCCATGTTCTATCCCAAATTAGGAAGCATCGAAGAGTGCTATATCCACCATGCTTTAACCGGTTTATCACAGGAAGAGATAACGAAATTAGCCCAAAAACAACTAAAACAATGCCGCAACGGATTCTATGTTTTCACAGAAGATGGAACAGGAATCCCTATTGAAGTAAACAAAACCTTTGCCATTAAATCAGCATACGACCATAACAGTCGCCGTTCAAAAGATGAGCAAATGTACGGATACCAATCTATGGACAAAGGGTTATCACTCATTTTTCACCTTACGTACGATGAAAAAGCGATATCCGAGCCTCAACTTAATAAGGTAACAGATCTTTTAAACGGCAAACACAGGGTAGGCCGTTCGCGTACCGCCCAATACGGACTGGTGAACATCGAGAAAACAAGCGAAACAAGCACGATTACCCCCGTACCATTCCAAAACGGAAAAGAAGTAGTTGTATATGCCGATTCTCGTTTGATTTTCTTCGACGATTATCATCTCCCTACCTTTACGCCTAAAGCTACGGACTTCGGGTTCAGAGAAAGCGATAAAATTGTATGGGAGAAATCACAGATACGTACCTTCCAATACTCCCCATGGAACTATGCACGCCAGGCCTACGATGCCGACCGCTGCGGTATAGAAAAAGGAAGTGTGGTAGTTATAAAGCTTGACGATAAAGGAGAGATACCTCCGATCTACCCGTATGTAGGAGTTTACCACACCGAAGGATTCGGACACGTATTGTTCAACCCCACATTTTTATGTGCCGACGGCAATGGAAAAGCCTGCTATAAATTACTAAAGAAAGAAAAAGAAGAATCTTCATCTCAACCGAGAATTGCTTTGCTAAAAGATAAAGAAGAGCCATTGCTTAAATTCCTATACCAAAAAGGTGAAACCGAAAGAATATTAACCATTATCTACAAGGAGGCCAATAATTTTGTCAGAACAAACAAAGAGAAATTTGCCGGCAAAGATCAGAAAGAATTTGCTGCTCAATGGGGAAAGATTCGCAGTCTGGCTACTCAATGCAGCAATAAAGAAGAAATTGAAGAAAAACTATATACTCTAGAAACATCTTATCTTACCCACGGCATAGCCGCTGAAAAATGGAAAGAAAGCGAACGACTGAAAAATCTAACAGACTTCGTTGATGGTATGAACAAAGCCATCGGAAAAAACAATGTACCGCTTGCCGTTATAAATTTAGCCTCCGAGATGGCCAAAGTATGTAGTAGGAAAAACGTGGATAAATAAGAAACATTATGAACGAAATAAACCAAACAACTCCCGAACGCAAATTGTATGCGTTCCGATATCTAGCTCGCATCGTTCTTCAGGCAGAAACGCCATTGTCGATAGGCTCAGGCGAAAGCAATATACAAACCGACTCTCCTGTTATACGGGATATCAACGGTCTCCCCTTTATTCCCGGAACAAGTCTTGCGGGAATATTGCGCCATGCGGTAGACTCCCTTGAACAGGAAAAAGTCAACGCCGTTTTCGGCTTCCAGTCAAAAGAAGGCTCCCACACCGGACTTGGTTCCCGTTTATTATGTACCTCTGCACGAATGATAGGGAAAGACGGTCAAACCGTACTGGACGGTTTGCAAAATATCAACTATACCGATCCTTTCTATAAAGCATTTCAAAACTTACCTATTCGGCAGCATGTCTGCATCAACGACAAGGGAACAGCCAAAGACAGAGGTAAATTCGATGAGGAAGTAGTATATAAGGGAACCCGTTTCTGCTTTGAAATAGAACTGATAGGCGAAAAAGAGGAGGAAGTTACCTTCTTCCGCGATCAGTTGCTTCCGCGTATGCAACACGTATCGTTCCGCATTGGCAGCGGCACCCGCAACGGACATGGCGAAGTAAGTATCTACTCCTATAAAGAACGGACTCTCGATTTGAGAGAGAAAGAAGACTTAAAGGCCTATTTGAAAAAATCTTCTTCCCTATCGAGTGAGTTTAAGTGGAAGGATAACAGTAAAACAACAGCAGTTCCTTCTGTCAACAATGGATGGACAACCTACTCCGTCGAACTCCGGCCGGATGATTTCTTCTTGTTCGGTTCAGGATTTGGCGATGATGCCGCAGACATGACACCGGTAAAAGAGAAAGTGGTGAGCTACAACGAAAACAAAGGTAAGATATCCGATTCTTATATCCTTATACCGGCTTCATCGGTAAAAGGCGCACTGTCCCACCGCATTGCTTATTACTATAACCGGGAAGTCGGATATTTTGCCGATGCAAAAAACGATAAGGGCGGAATCGGGAAAGAGAATTATACTATCAGGCAGTTATTCGGTTACGAAGGAGATGTAAAGAACCCGGAAACAACACCTGCACCGGGGAACGTTCTATTTTCCGACATCCTTATCGAACCGAATAACGGACAACAAGACAAACTACTCAACCATGTTTCCATCGATCGCTTTACGGGCGGAGCAATAACCGGCGCCTTATTCTCAGAAAAAACGACATGGGGAAACCAACAAGTATTCAGCCTCACCATCCATGTAAAAGGCGAAATATTGAACAATCCCCAAATAAAGAACGCTTTTGAATACGCCTTAACCGATTTATGCGAAGGGCTTTTGCCATTAGGCGGAGGTACCAACCGAGGAAACGGACGCTTTACCGGGAAATGGGAACAAACCACTCAAAACAAGTAAAACTATGGAAACAAACTCAATCATAATCCTTGCAGGAAGAAAATACGATGGCTATCTATGGTATAGCGACGAACAACAACCCCGTATTTACCGGGAGAAAGAACTGGGAGCTGAAATCTGCTCCTCCGACACCCCTTCCATTCCCTTTATTATAGAAGGATATTTACGCTCGGGCAACGACTCATACAGCATTAAGATGACGGACGGGAAATACTATATCCAGCATTACAACTTGGAGAGTCTCGGTATCGTTAGCAATCAGAATAAAGGAACAACCGTCAGCAACAGTCAATGCATCCCAATTGAATATCTCCCCAACCGCTTTGGCGAGGATTCAAGCATCGAGAAACTTTGCTATACCCGTATCTGGAAGGAAGAATCGGATCCGTTATGCGAGGGAATGAACGTACTGGTACCCAAAGAAGAGATATTTATTGGTTTTCTATTAAAAGAAGAGAAGATGGAGGATTAAAATATGGCTATTATAAAATCGGCATACAATTTTGCACCAGTTGAAGCTAAAGATGAGGTTTTTTCCCCTATATGGAAAGATCAGGTTTCATTCGACGCTCCGCTAAAAGATGCCTACTCAGGCAGCATAACTTATCAATTGAAAGCAGAGACTCCGGTATTTGTTAAAGGACATGACGGACATTTCACACAGATGAACGGACGATACTTTATACCTGCCACGACCTTAAAAGGATGTTTCCGGTCTGTTTTAGAAATTATCAGTTACGGACATCTTGGAGAAAAAAGAGTAAAAGACCAGACTTTTCCTTACAGAAACTTGCAGGATTCAAAGGGATATATGGCAGCGATGCGAGAGGTATATTGCGGTTGGTTAGGTTTCGACCAAAACCATCACCCCATTATCCGCTATTTCGGTAAGCCTCATCATATTTCATACAAAGATCTATCGGTCAGGAATCGGAATATCCAAAATCTAACCGTTGTACAAAAATACAATAAACTGGGCTATATTTACGATAAATTCACCCAGCCTGCGAAGATGCAAAACAGTCAACAAAGAAACAGACCGGACAACAGGTTATTCTGTAAATTCGGAGGCCCTTTAGGGGGATTTGTGGTCTTTTCAGGCACAATTTCCAGCAAGCGGTCCGACTTCGTATTGCTTGAAAAAGAGATGAATCCATCAGATACTTTGCAGATTGACGACAAGGCTTGGAGTAGTTTTCAGGAATTATATAACGAATATGAACAAATACCTAATTATACATATAACCAATTCACCGGAAAGCTTGTATTCTTCACCATGGAAGAAGAAAACGGACAAAAGAAAGTCAAAACATTAGGGCTGAACTATCTGCACAAATATATTGCACAAAAAACAATACGGACAGCCATCCCTGATAATCTGAGAAACGAAAAGCCCGACCTGGCAGATGTAATGTTTGGCTCAGAGAAGTACAAGTTAAAAGGAAGAGTCCAATTCGGTCACGCATTTTCACAGAATGCCGAACTTTTGTATAAAAGCGGAGATTCCATTATCACCGTATTGGATTCCCCGAAGGCTTCTTTTTATCCTACATATGTACAGCAAGGAAAAACATGGGACCATAGCAACGCACTCATATCCGGCTACAAACGATACCCCATTAAACCTCATTTCAACATTGCCGCTTTCAACCTAGACGAACGCGACCAAAATAAGTACGCCATGCGTTTCCCTTCTGAAACAGAACAATTACATCAATTCTTAGACTCTAAAAAGAACAACTATATTCCAAAAAATGACAACAATGAAATTAACTTTGACACGCTCTCCAAATTACGACCACTCAAAGACGGAAGTATCTTCACAGGGCGCATTGTTTTCTTTAACCTGAAGAAAGAAGAACTTGGAGCACTTATATCCTCCATGACATTCATTGGCCACGAGGAAGAATGCAAGCACTCCATCGGCGCTGGAAAAGCCATGGGATTCGGCGCCATGAGCATAAGCCATATAGAAATAAAGAAAAAAGAATATCCTGCTCCAAAGGGTGATGCAACTCCGGAGAAAGCCCCAGATTATTCGACTACCGATGCCGGAAAAGAACAAACAATGACTGTTAAAGCGCTTGTCGATACTTTCAAGGAAACCATGATAAAACATAACCCGAATTGGGAAAACAGCGCGCGTATAAAAGAACTGATTGCGATGGCAAAAGGTTTCAGCAAAGAAGAGTTAATTGAATTCATCACACCTATGCAACTCAAAACCCTCTTAGCAAACGGAAAAATAGGAAACGAATTCAGTCAGGCTAAATTACAATTGCACAAAGGTACTGCCTACTTCCCACATTTCTCGGAAATTGGAAAAAGAGATCAATCCAAACCAAGCGACAACCATGCGGCAAATACCAGACCGGCAGGCTTTAACCGTCCGTCTAACCTGCATGCAAACAAAAATCAGACACCTAGGATTCAGGACTTAGAGCGACAGAAAGGGTGGAGATTGGAAACTGAAGAAGAGTATAATGGCATTATCAAAGAAAATCAAACCATAGGCATCAATAATCCTGATGACGGAAGAGATTACTCCAGAACTATTTACTGCCGATATGAAATAGACGAATTTTGTCGCAACAAGCCCATACCGGGCGACCGGGTAAGAATTAGTATCTTGGAGAAAGAGAAGAATCAACTTATTATAAATGTCTTATCTATAAATAGAAGAAAATAAGCCGATGTCCAAAGTACTGATATCATTTTGGGGTACTTCACGAGAAGACATACGTACTTACCAATCTGCCATCTATCGCTTTACCGACGGGTGGCAGATGGAAAGCACCTTTATTGCCCATGTGTTAAAGAACTATTACCATATCGACCGGATGATTCTGATCGGTACGGTTAAATCCATGTGGGAAAACGTGTACCATACATTCTCCGAAAAACCCGATGCCGCTGTTACCCAAAAGCTACAGGAACACTGCACACATGTCGGCGCACAAAGCGAACTCTATCTGCCCCACAAGGAAAAGGTGGAACAAGCATTAGGTGACGGTTCGAAAGTGATCCTCATCCAATACGGACTTACCGAAGAGGAAATCCGATACAACGAATCGGTTATCTTGGGATTGGAGAAATGGCTGAACAACGGCGACGAGCTTTACATAGACATTACCCACTCGTTCCGTTCCTTGCCTCTTTTCCTTATGAACACGCTGATTTATCTGAAAAACGTAAGCAGGAAACAAATCAGCATTACACACATCTCTTACGGCATGCTCGATATCAGCAGAGAATTGGGATATACCCCTATCGTAGAACTAAACAGCTTGCTCCAAACGCATGACTGGATTTCAGGAGCTTATTCATTCATGGAATTCGGTAACGCTTACCGCATAGCTCATCTGTTAGAGGATGGTTACAAGGAACTTTCCGACAAGCTGAGAAGCTTCTCCGATGTGAAGAGTCTCAACTATTTGGACGCATTGGAGAAACAGGTTATCGAACTGCGCTCGCTCCGCAAGCGTTCCATGCCTACCATTGCACGCATGGTGGTGCCAATGGTTATCGATGAGTTCCTTTCCCATTTCGAAGGATTTAGCAGCCATGCCCAGTTCCAATACCGGTTAGCCGTATGGCATTTCGAGAAACACAATTATGCTTCCTCGTACATTGTGTTGGTGGAAGCCATCATCAGCTACGTATGCGAACAAAACGGATGGAACGAATATGCGCAATCAGACCGGGACGAAGCCAAGAACGCTCTATTTACAGACAGTAGGTTTTACAAACTAAAGAAAATTTATAATCAGGTAAACAATGTCCGCAAACAGATAGCTCACAGTGTGAAAGGCAACAAAGAATATAGCGAAATGATTCGCAACCTGGAGAATAATATAAAATTAGTATCGCCATTTTACAACCACTAAACCATGTTCATCAATTTTAGCAATCATCCATCCGCCAACTGGGAGGCCAAACAACTAGAAGCCGCTTCTGTATATGGAACCGTCGTGGACATCCCCTTTCCGGCAATTCCACCGGAAGCAGACAACGAAGCTTTGCGCTTGCTTTCCGATACGTATTACCAACATATCGAAAAACTCCTTCACACGGCTAAGGAGTCTTCAGTCATCCACCTGACAGGAGAGCCCACATTCAGTTTCATATTAGTGAAACGGCTTCTCCAGAATGGTTACAAAGTAGTGGCTTCCACTAGCTATCGGCAGACCATCGAAATCGGAAACCAAAAGACCTCCGTTTTTCATTTTATACAATTCAGAGCATATCAACTTTAAAAAAATTGTAATGAAAACATCTCATACAAACGCATCAGAAAACACTTCCACAACGCGCATATTCAAGCGCTTAAACCAACAGGATAACTACAGTCTGTGGATGCTCATCCTACTCGGTTCATTAGAAGTCCTCACCACGATTTCTTTATATTGGTTTCACTCCGTCCATGAACTTTTAAGCTCTCTCATCTTCATCGTATTGTTCATCATTTTTAGTGGAGGAATAATCGGACTGTTTATTGATGCCAAACGTCACCACCACCCATCTGGAATCAGTCCGATTATCCTAACCAAACTGTTAGGCAATGCCATTGCTCCCCGAAAATTAGGTATCATCTATCTCTTTGTCTTTGTTATCCATTTAGGCTGGATAACCAACAGTACCTTCGATTTGATTTCAACTGACGGCACGGAATTCAATCCAAGAACCTTTATTCCTCTGATTACCGCCATCGTCGGAATTTTGTGCTTGGTCTGTTTCTTTCCCGACCCGTACATAAAGAAAAACGAAAAGGCAACGAAAGTATTCGTGTCCGGCATGTCTTACTTAAACCTCGATAATTTGAAAGAGCTCGTGAAAACAAATTCGGAGAAAAAAGTTATAGAGGAAAGAGTCAACATCATTCCGTTAATCCGTATGTTAACCCTCCTTAACCCCTCAGAGCCTTGTAAATTAGTCATTTTAAAAAGTACCAACGGCTTTCAACGTCCTTCTAAAGAAGATTTCGCAAACAAAGAAGCCTCCCATACAAATGAGAAGTTATCTATTGCCAACTCCCCACAGGCAAACAACAATGAGACTTACACGCTGGAATCCTTAAAGAATGATTTAGCAACAGCTTTCACCTTTTGGAAACAAGACAATGAAACAGGCAATGAAAAACAAAAGCGGAAACAATTATATGATGAATACCAAATTGAGGCCACTACTTTCCATACGATTTTTACCGATGAGAATACAGAGAATGAAGACAAAGAAGAGAACAACTTCTTGGCACTTTTAATTAAATTGTTCGCCAGAATCGAATTCCCCCAACATTTGGAAACCATCAAAAACATGGAAATTACTTTTACTAAGAAATGCGATTACAATAATTATGACGACAGCTTCAAAACGGTTAACGAGATAGCAAACGATCTCGATAACGAAGAGCACGAAATCATATTCAACCTAACCCCCGGAACAGTAGTGGTCAGTTCTGTCATGACCCTGCTTGCCATTGATGGGGACAGAAAGCTCTATTATCACGAACAAGGTTCCAAAGCGACAGACATCGCCAAACGAATCAAACAGGTAGACAAGTCAAAACTTCCCATCCAGAACCTGTTATCCGAAGCGTTAGAAAAGCTTTCGGGAGAACATTATGAATCGGAAAAGTAAAACATAGACGAACTCAATAAATAACATCCTGACTCATCAAGAAACACATGCCAGACTCATCATTGAATCGGACAACGATCTTCCTACTATCACTTCCTCCATCATCGTCTATTTTAAATGGAACAACGATTTAGTGGTTTCATTGAAACGCAAAGACGATGAGTATCCCGAGTACGGATATACCCGAGAAGCGGTGGCGGAAAGTGAGGATACCATAAAGATAGCCCGGTTTCTTCACACTCAACCGGAAAACCTTCCCGACAAAATCTTTGAACGGTTCAAGGATACCACTTACTGTGCCGCTCCCTCGGAAGTGGAGAAAACTTTCGGGGAGATACTGAACGTCATCCTCTAATATCAACTCGTAGGCGTACGGTTTGTTATCCCGTAGGCCTATCACTCTATGTAGTGGCTAACTGTTCACTTGGCAAGCCGTAGGCCTGTCACTCTATGCAGTGAAAGGTTATTTGTTTAATTTCCCGATACCGGTTCATTTGAAATAATCACCTCTTCCGGCTGAACATGCCATTTTGCACATCTGTAGACGTCACTTCCACCTCCTAAGTGCCATACTTACGCCCCATAAGTGACCCCCTCCTTCGCTCCACTTTACCGACACTCCTTTTTGGAGTTCAAAAAAACGAACTTTACGAAACTAAACGTCACAGTTAACTTCGTAAACCTCAGGTTTAGGAAGCCAAACCTCAACATTGTCCGCCATACACATAGAAAGATCCTTCACAACACCCTATTTGAGGAAATTTCCTACAGTATGTTTCACCGTTCACTTTTCGATTTCAACCAACTAAGATTCAGTTGATTCCTGTGAACTCAGGCATGTTTTACATCCGAATTAAAGCCGTCACGCCATACCGTGAAACATCCTCTACAGCTTTCACATAAAACGTCCGTTATGACGCACTAGGAACAAGCAACGTGAAACCTCTCTGCAATGTGACAGGAATCGTCCCTTCACAGGAAATGCCCGCTACGAAAGACTTCTCCGGTGGACTGTGAACCCGTGAACTTACTTTGCACTTAACTATAGTATGCTCGTCTTTTATTCGATATATCGGAATAGCTTTTCCGTCCAATTCACAAGAAATATAGGAACATTAAGAATCACACCGTCCCGTTTCAGATTGTTCATGGAGTATCCCTTTTTATCTCCACACCACATTCGTATTATTATCCATTAATCACATTTACCGACACGATTTGTGTGAATATGCACATTTTTGTAACGTCATTACAAAACAATTATTTTTTAGCTCTTTTTTCTGCTGCCTAACGGCTCTATTTTATCAACTTGTCAGCTGACGTATTCTATGACAGAGCGACCTCTTTCTCCATCGCCTTTATTTTAACCGAGTTCAAAAGCGATGACAAAAGATTGTCCAATTGAACAAAATTAATTCCACGATTGAATAAATCATTTGCGAAAATTGCATAATTCAATAAAATATTGTTTCTTAGCACATTATATGTTCTACGTAAACATTGTTACACACTTTGTTTTTCGCAAACCGACAAACTTGGTTCATTTAGCCAATCATTTGCGAAAATGCATCTGTTGCTGTCTTTCGTTCTTTGAAATAGTACACTATCAATCAACCCATTAGCAAACAAAGAAAAAGGCGTTTTTCGCAAATGTCAGGCTTCTATACAAAAGGGTAATTCTTTTGCGAACTTTTCCGAAGCGATAAAAGGCTGAAAAAGAAGCACCTAAGAATAGATTTCTTTCAAAAGCCTTTGGTTTGAACAAACAAAAAGCATACATTTGCGAAAAAGTTTTGGGTTGTCTTATAACTCTCTGAATATATAGAGGTTTTGGCATTTGAAAAGGAACGGAGTATATTGTAGAGTCGCTCTCGCACAGTTTGTTTGAGAGATATTCCAGGTAAGTAGGATTAAGACTCTGATACCCTTGTTCTTTTTTGACCAGCATGAGGCGTTCGAGAGATATTCCAGATAAGTAGGATTAAGACTAAATAGTTTTTTGCTTCTCTAAATAAGAAATGAGTTTGAGAGATATTCCAGATAAGTAGGATTAAGACGACATCCTGCATTGAGCAGATTTTGTTGTACTCGGTTTGAGAGGTATTCCAGATAAGTAGGATTAAGACCGTTATACTCAAAGGCTTCCCCTACCATGTCTTGGCCGGTTTGAGAGGTATTCCAGATAAGTAGGATTAAGACAATAGATTTCACACAGGGGACAACGCCTAACATAAGTTTGAGAGGTATTCCAGATAAGTAGGATTAAGACAAATAAAAAACCGCTCGGGAGCAGTAAAAAAACTGTTTGAGAGGTATTCCAGATAAGTAGGATTAAGACTCGGAATTACTTGACCTTTTATTGTCATAATTTTTGTTTGAGAGGTATTCCAGATAAGTAGGATTAAGACTTTGCAAGGCCGCGCGTTTTTCGTTCGCAATCATGTTTGAGAGGTATTCCAGATAAGTAGGATTAAGACTAATTTTCTCGTCTGAGGAGTCGTGCTCGGCAATGTTTGAGAGGTGTTCCAGATAAGTAGGAAAGAAACGCTACATATAATTATAGCAACTGGCATACTAGGTTGTGTACCTCATTCCAAACAAAACAAGAGACATCTTCTGCCACCATGATTTCCGAAACGGATACGCTTCCTTTACTGGCACGAAGCAGATATCTATTTGTAATCGAACCGGTAAGGAGTTTCATGGTTCGGGCATTGGCATAGCCCAGATCTCTGCGGGAACATAAACCGCAAATGTATTTGCGAAAAATCGCACCTGCATTCTCGTCCATCTTCAGTTGCCGATCCTTTAAACAATGTTCTAAAATGTGGAACAACTCTTCTTCGGAATAATCTGAGAAATAGAAGGTGTGGTCGAACTCTGGAATACCCGACTGCAACAAATGGCAAACCAACGGCTGGCGTACGGTTTCGTATCCGGCTATTACTAACGCATACGAACCGGGAAGTTCCGCCATCAACGTTCCCAGTTTAATGCGGAGCTTCTCTCTGTCGAAATAACTCTCAGAACTTTTGAACTGGGGGGCGTCACCATCCACAAATAACAGTCTCTGACGGGAACGGTGCATGGCATCGCGCAGTATTTCATCTACTTTGTATTCAGAAACATTATAGAGCGCTTCAGCCTTCACCTCTACCAGATGTTCTTTACCCAGCAGGTTCATGGCTTTCAGCAACTCTCCCAAGATACCTGCCACTGTACTTTTCCCGGTTCCGATGTTACCGGTAAAGTTCCATCGAAGAGATTCCATTTCATCGTACGATTTGCCTCAGCGGTTCAGGTAACGAGCTATCTCCACAAAATTATGAATGCCTTGTTTTACCTGCTCCAAACCTACCAGTTTATCGAGCTTTCGCAAGGAACGGGTGATAGCTTTTTCATCGAATACATCGTCTTTCCGATTCTCGGAAGACGTCACCCGAAAGGGTATGTCTTCCCGACAAATAGTTTGAAGCACTTCCGGTACATTCCCATCGGGAATATACGCCAAATCCACGGCTGCAATCTGAGGCTTAACCATTCCATTGTCGGCATACTCATTCTCATTACCCATGTCATCCTCCTCCTCGTTTTTGTCATCCTCCCATACGTTATACACTTCTCGTTTGCTTCCTATATCGGCTTCATCAAACGAATCACAACCCGTCGGATCATCCTCCTGCTGTCCGTAGGTGAACCCATTCAATAGCTTATCGAAATCATCGGATGTGAAAACCTGTTGTTTCAGGAACCTTTTCTTCAGGAAGTTCCTTGGGCAGACACACTGGTTGTCTTTATTCATGGCATTGCGGAAGGCTCCTCACAGTTCAGGCCTTTTATCAACATGACGCTTTAGTCCGGATTTTCCTGCATATCTTTATTATTTCCGGGATACGGAGGTTCCGCCAGCGAGTTTGCCCATAGTAGTAAAAGAGAGTAGAACTAATAAACCAAACGTACGTTATCCACCCATAACGTGTTGCCTACCGAACCTATATAAGCTCCCCCGTGGCTCGAATCAAATTGTAAAACAAGATGAGTCGGTTCATCCTGTTCATTTCCCCAACCTATTTCCTTTACAGGAACCATCTTACCCTTACTATTCCGGGCATATTTGGTTTCTTCACCTGACGTCAATCCCATATACGGACGGAAAAAAGGTTCCCCCGTAATATCCCCGTAACGAATTGTAAACCGTGCATCATTCACCCAATCGGAAGTGGATTTGTCAAAATGAACGACCATCGTTCCTACCCGTTTTGCATATAAATTGCCCTCTTCATCCTCCCAACGTTTCTGCAAATAAAGCAAACAATCCGCCATATCGATACCTTCCACCTGTGTCACCTTGCTAAAACCGGTCTGACGAATGCGATGCGGTTGTCCGCTCAACTTTACTTTATAATCAAAACAAAGCGCTTCCGGTTTCCGGGTAAAGGGAACTCCTGCATTTAACTTCCCCAATGGATTGGAAGTGCTTGTAACCGGTTCCAGCATATTACCCAAATAGACAGAACCGGCAGCCAACACTTTAATATTTACAACTCCGAGCACTACGCATTTTTCAATATGCGTTTCCAAACGGGCGCAGTATCCGTTATTACGAGGTTCTCTGTAGACAGATGTATTAGTTTTGGTAATACCGCAAACTTTTGCCATCACATTTGAAGTAGCCCAAGGCGATCCTCCCTGGTTCACATAAGGCCGATTTTCATTCCATGTAGCAGTAGGAGCTATCTCAAACAAGACCTTCGTATTTCCACCTATAATGCCACTTTCCTTTACATTACGCGTAATCCACGAATCAAAATCGCCATATTTCAAAAAGGCTATCTGCCCTGTAAGCCTGTTTTTATCTCCAAGTCCGTCGGTTCTACCCGGGATGTCAACGTTTCCCGGCAAGTAAGCTTGGCACATGACGCACGCACATCCTATTCCTATTATTTTTACATACTTATTCATAACTTAATCCTTTTATTTTAAACCATTCCAAATCTTGTTTTTCCAGGCAATCCTTCAACCGACAAGCTTCATTATGATCATCCAAATAATATCGTTCCCGAAGATAAAACAGATTGCTCGCCAAAGAAAGAGAGTCATTACGGTAAGGAGTCTGAATACCTCCCATTCCCAATAAAGTATGGAAAATACAATGGCTACTTATAGGCGTATCACAATGGAGAGCCAATTGTTCACGTTCTTGCGAATGCAATGAATCATAAGCGGCCGAAGTCCAAATCAATAACGGTACATGCAATTGATAATAAGTAGGATAAGGCGAGGCATGCAAAAAGAGATTCCGCTCATCATCAAAAATATCTTCTCCATGATCTGAAGTATAAAGCATAGCGGCACAAGCCTCCGTTTGTTTCAATAAACATATAATACTCGTCAGGAAACGATCTGTTTCCCGAATAGAATTATCGTAGGCATTGACTAAAACAGAACGATATTTTTTCTCCGCATCCGTTATCCGATCCGGTAGAAAGTAAGCTTCTTTTTCCGAATAACGATCGTGATAATTAAAATGCGAACCGTAGGTATGTAGCACAACAAACAAACGCAAATGCCCTTTCCCTAACACTCGCTTTAAATAATTCAGCAATTCTCCGTCTTCGGTTTTAGGACTTACCTCTTCACGGATAAAACAACATTCATCGGCTTGTTCTCCTAAAAAATCAATAAAAGAATGGTTCCGTTGCTGGTTCGAATAAAAACAGGTATAATAACCAGCCTCTCTATAGGCTGACAGAATACCTTTACTTTTATACAGCATTTCATAACTTTCAGCTCCAGCCGGAGAAAGTAGAATGGGAACACTTTTATGAGTCGTGTTACTTTGACTTAGTTCGTCTTTATAAACTAAAAGAGAAGCTTCCTGCTTCAACCCGGGATTAGTATTCCGATAATAACCATATAATTCCCAGTTCATGGCTCTGCTGGTTTCTCCAATTACCATAACAATAATTTCCGGAATACTATCCTGATGAGTAGCCACCGCTTCATACCGGAAATCTTTTACAGCTTCTTTATAACCGTTAGTCACTTTACATCGTTCACTTGCCAAATGACCGTTATAACATACATTTACTGGAAATAAATCATCTTGCATTCGATAGGAAGGAGATGCGACATAACTGACAAATAACAGTAAAACACCTGCTAACAGCAACCCCAAAGAAATTTTTCTGTATCGTAAACGAAATGAATACGGAAGAGAACTTTTACTTTGTATAGATAAAACGCCCGCCACCAATACAGGTATATAAATCCCCGACACTAAAGCTATGGCAGGTCCTAGTTGGGAAAGCAATTCTTGTACCTCACCCGCATTCGTGGTTACTAAATTAAGCCACATATCTACAGCTATTACTCCTTTTCCGAACAAATAAGTAAGAACCAGCTGAAATGCGCCTAAAAACAATATCGGGAATAAAGACCACAATACTTTACCCGGCTTTGCGCTCCACGTCAAAAATAATCCATAAACAGATAAAGGCAATACGATTAAAGTGATTTTTCCCCATACACACATCGGCTCGGTAAAAGCCAATACCAGATTCGGAAAAATCAACACGGCCCAAAACAAATAGAAAAAGATATATTGTTTTTTCATTCAAAAATCTTATTTATTATTATCTATTTAAATTTCAAATACTTCAGCTGTAGAAAAAGCGAGATCGTTCGTCCCTGTAAAACGCACATCAAAACATACATTCCTATTCTTTTCACAGCTCTAACGATACCTCATTTTTGTATTCAAAAGTATTTATCAGTCTTATAAAACGTTCCAATTCAAAAAAATATTCCTTAGCATCCATTACTAATGGTTCATTCTAATGCCGAAAAGATTATTTTTAACACAAAGGAAAGGAATATTTCCTGTAATAGAACGCTCGAGAAAGACATTTTTCTTCTTATCAGACCTTTATTACGAATAATAGAGAAAAAAAGACCACTTAAAAAAGTCTTCAATTGCTCAAAACAAATTTAAGAAACTTGTTAAATCATAAAAAGGAACAAAAAATAGAATTATCTTTGCTTCCACCTTAACTCAGATAAAATAAAAAGAAAATGGAACAATTACGGGAAATTTATTTTGCAGGAGGATGTTTCTGGGGAACAGAACACTTCTTTAAACAGATCAGAGGCGTTGAAAATACAGAAGTCGGATATGCAAACGGAAATATCGAAAATCCAACTTATCAACAGGTTTGTACCGATACCACCGGATTTGCAGAAACCGTAAGAGTTTTCTATAATCCGGAGATCGTATCATTAAAACTCTTGTTGGAACTCTTCTTTAAAACAATCGACCCGACCAGTGTAAACCGCCAAGGAGGAGATATAGGGACACAGTATAGAACCGGAATCTATTATACAAACCTAGAAGACCGCATTATCATTGAAAAAGCTATTAACGAACTCGCACAGCACTATCAGGCTCCTATCGTTATAGAGATAAAACCCCTCCTCAACTTCTATAACGCTGAAAACTATCATCAAGACTATTTAGATAAAAATGCGGGAGGATATTGTCATATCCGCCCGGAACTTTTTAAAATAGCACGCGATGCTAACCAATAAAAACGCACGAACTCATACAACAGCTAAACATGGACAGACTACTGATTATAGACGATGAAGACCAAATACGGAGATTGCTGACCAGAATGATGGAACTGGAAGGCTATGAAGTTTTTCAGGCAGCAGATTGCCATACCGGCCTTAAACAACTAGAACATCTTCATCCCGATGTGACCCTTTGCGATGTATATCTTCCAGATGGAAACGGAGTAGAACTTATTCCTAAAATGAAAAAAATCTCCAACGACACCGAAATCATTATGCTTACAGCTCACGGAAATATATCGGACGGGGTACAAGCAATAAAGAACGGTGCTTTTGATTATCTCACGAAAGGAAACGATAATAACAAAATCATCCCTCTCATCAACCGAGCTATGGAAAAGGCCAAGTCTAATAAGCAACAGGTTCAACAGGAAAACAAAGAAACGGAGTATCCACATTCATTCAACACCATTTTGGGAGAATCCGAATCCTTTAAAGCAACAATGGCTTTAGCCGAAAAAGTATCTATAACAGACGTGCCAGTACTATTAACTGGAGAAACCGGTACCGGAAAAGAAGTGTTTGCCCAGTCTATCCATCAAAATAGCCAAAGGAAGAATAAGAATTTTATTGCCATCAATTGCTCTGCTTTTAGCAAAGAACTACTCGAAAGCGAAATATTCGGACATAAAGCAGGTTCATTTACCGGTGCCATAAAAGATAAAAAAGGGCTATTTGAAGAAGCAAACCACGGAACGCTCTTTTTAGACGAAATTGGAGAAATGGCTTTCGAATTACAAGCCAAATTACTGAGAGTTTTAGAGACCGGAGAATATATCAAAATAGGCGATACCAAACCTACTAAGATAGACGTACGAATTATCTCAGCTACCAATCGAAATCTGAAGAAAGAAATAGAGAACGGAAATTTCCGGGAAGATTTATTTTACCGCCTTTCCGTATTCCAGATCCACCTACCTCCTTTACGAGAAAGAAAAGGAGACATCAAACTGCTGGCAAACGCTTTTATACAAAAGTTTTCCACACAACTCAAAAAAACAATAGAAGACATTTCGCCTGAGTATATGAACGCTTTGGAAACAGCCCAATGGAAAGGAAACGTACGCGAACTACGTAATGTAGTAGAACGAAGCCTGATTGTTTGTGACAAACGGTTAACCTTGCAAGACTTACCTATCGATATGCAGGCAAACAGCAGAACAAATTTACATGAAAACAATTGTTCTGAATTTGAACTGTCTGCTATGGAAAAACGACATATAATTAAAGTACTTCAATATACAAAAGGGAACAAAACCGAAGCTTCACGCTTACTGAAAATAGGTTTAACTACTTTATACAGAAAAATTGAAGAGTACGGAATTTAACTACCTCGTCCCAATCCATTCTAATTTGAAAAGCCTATGAAATTCAAAATAGAAACTAATAGTTGACAATTCCATAAATTAAGATCTCTTTTAAAATAAATCTCCTTGTCCTTACCTTATGTTATAATAAATCAGGGCTCAGACAAGAGCATTATAATGTTTTAATTTATGTTTTTTATCAGACACAAAAATAAAAGGAAAAACAAATAATGAGGAAAAAGTTGACTACTTTTGCAAACAGTTTGTTTTAGATTCATTACAAACCATTTATTCATTATAGATTATGAAAAAGATATTCAGCATGTTTGCCTTACTGGCTATTACATTAAGTGCCATGGCACAGGAAATTGTATACGATCGTACAAACGCAAACGGGGTGCGCACCGTTATCTGTTCAGGAGTAAACACCGGTGTATCCGAACAAATGGATGTTCATATAGCCCTAGCGGGATTCTACTACAAAGGGAGTGTAACATACTCACTCGCCGTAACAGTTGGTTCCAGTCACGATATCCAGATTCCGCAAGGAGGAAAATTGGTATTGACCCTTAATAATGGAAAAGCAATAGAACTGACAAGCGTTGCAGGAGGAATATCCAAACTGGATGCCGTCGATGTGGATTTTGATGCCATATACGAAAGCCACAGTCGTTTTACCTATTACAATATCAAAAAGAAATATCTGAAGAAGCTTAATCAAGGCATAGCTGCCATAGACATCCAGCTCATGCCGCAAAGTTATGCAATGGCTTTTAATTTGGACACTCTAGGCACATTATTAACCAATTCATACGCTATTATTAACCAAGCTTTCGGAAAGAAATAAACCTAAAAAAATAACATGGCAGAGCTGTCTTCCCTTTTCCAGACCGAATACGGCTGGATGATTGTATTTATTGCAGCCACACTTATCGGAATGTCTAAAACAGGAATACAAGGGATGACAACTCTCGCCATACCATTCACCGCTTTGGCGTTCGGCGCCAAAGAATCCACCGGCGTCATCCTTCCGCTATTGTGCTTTTCAGACATCATAGCTGTCAGCTATTATCGAAGGCAAGCAGAATGGCGTTGCATTCTCAAAGTGTTGCCCATGGCCATCATCGGTTTTTTTATCGCCATAGGAGTAGACAAACTCATTCCATCCTCGCAGTTTAAATATCTGATGGCCTTTAGCATCCTGACGGTTATCGGAGTCATGATATGGCAAAAGTACAGAAAAAACAGCACGATGTGGGTACGTAATCCTTTTGTAAGTGGTGCATTCGGACTCTTGGGAGGGTTCACCACCATGATAGGCAATGCTGCCGGTCCGGTTATGGCTGGTTACCTTCTT
>UMKF01015508.1_pt1 | contig 19204 bp, 15 predicted proteins | sample 1966251 | NCBI WGS metagenome assembly UMKF01 (sample SAMEA4836171, study PRJEB28245) | human gut metagenome | biome: gut microbiome; material: fecal sample | place: Denmark | collected 2008
CACAGCCCATTCGAGTATAATGGCAGGCTTTTACGAGCCACGATTTTTTTCACGAGCCGAAGGTCACTCGAGGCGATGTCGTCAATTTGAGCCTGTTGCCGCGTAGCGGTACCTGAGTCCGAGGCGGCCTGCGAACTGCCAACTGCGACCGGCGGGGCCGTCAGGCCCCACATTCGATGAATGACGAACGACCTACGATGAACGAAAAATCGGTGATGTCGTCATTCTGAGTCCGAGTTGACCTGCGGCTGGCGAGCCGTCAAGTCCAATATTGTATTTTAGGTGTCAAATTAGGGAGCCTTTATTATATTTTTTATATATAAAACCAATTGTTTAATGAGATAAAAACGTGACAAATGATTCGTTATTTAGTATAATAAGGCATAGGTAATGAAATATTTTTATTTTTATGTTTTTTATGAAGGGGGTGAAACCGTATGGCTCCTGAACGTGGAATTTGTAGAGTATTAGCAACTTCACAGGCAGTGATTCTGTGTGCTATGATTCATGAAAATACACGGGGGGGGTATAACTATGCTTTAAATCTGGTAAAAATGGCGATTCGCCTTCATATACATGATTTTGGGAGACAGTGTACTCGTATGCTGTCTTTTTTGCGTACTCCAAACTCCTCCTGTCCAAGAGCATATGGGAATGACAATCGTAGGATTTGCCATACGGATTATTTGCTGCCCGGGGTCATATATTTGTAAATGTCCTCATTAATCATTCATAACTGTTACAAATATATGACGGTTTTCGAAAGAAGATAAGGAGGAAACGAGTATGAAATTATCAGGAAAAAAATTAACGACAGCGATTTTAGCAGGCTTGATGGGTGCCACTGTTGCTGGTATTTCTGTAGTGGGTGCAGCAAATCCGGTTGTTCTTGATGGGACGACTTTAAAAGTTGCTACTATTTTAAGACCTATATCTATTCCGGGGCCGGTGATTGTATGTAATGGGATTAAAGATGGAACGACAGAGGCCGGCCAGGGCAACATCGTCAGTGACGGTAAGACGGTAGGCGAGAATCTGACTGCTTTGGATAATGCGGTTGCCACCAATAAGACCGACATTGCCACCAACAAGGACAACATTGCAGCCAACAAGAAGGCCATTGGGGATGAAGCAACTGCCCGCGATAAAGCTGACCGGCAGGAAGCCCAGACTCGTGCAGCTGAAGACACCCGGTTGAATACGAAGATGGATAAGGGTTTTGCAGACATCCAGGGTCAGCAGGACGAACAGGATGCTAAGATTGGCAAGAATCAAAAAGACATCCAGACAAATGCTGGTAATATTCAGAAAAACAAAGATGCTATCAAAGTCAATAGCGATAAACTTACCAACCATGAAGAACGCATTACTACCAATGAAAGTAACATTGAACATAATGCTGAAGCCATCAAGAATGAAACCAACGCTCGCATAGATGCTGACCAGCAGGAAGCCCAGACTCGTGCAGCTGAAGACACCCGGTTGAATACGAAGATGGATAAGGGTTTTGCAGACATCCAGGGTCAGCAGGACGAACAGGATGCTAAGATTGGCAAGAATCAAAAAGACATCCAGACAAATGCTGGCAATATTCAGAAAAACAAAGATGCTATCAAAGTCAATAGCGATAAACTTACCAACCATGAAGACCGCATTACTACCAATGAAAGTAACATTGAACATAATGCTGAAACCATCAAGAAGGTACAGGGCGATGTAGTTGATGAAGTTGCAGCTCGCCAGGCTGCTGACCAGAACCTGCAGAATCAGATTAACAACAACAGCACGTCTATCAATGACTTGTATGGCCGTTACAGCTCCTTGAAGACGGACATCAATAAAGTCGGTGCTCGTTCGGCTGCTTTGGCTGGTCTCCATCCGCTCGACTTTGACCCGGCTAATAAACTCAACTTCGCCGTTGCTTCTGGCTCCTTCAAAGGAGAAAACAGCGTCGCTCTCGGTGCTTTCTATCGTCCGAATGAAAATATCATGTTCAGTGCTGCCAGCACTATGGGGGATTCCGACAACGCTTACACCTTCGGCTTGAGCTTCAAGATTGGCCCGTCCTCGGCTAAGACTAAGACCACTTCGCCGGACGCTGAAGAACTCTACAAAGTTGTTGGCGAATTGCAGGATCAGTTAGCGGCTCAGCAGAAAGAAATCGAACAGCTCAAAGCTGACAAAGCAAAATAAAAATTATTGTAATTTAGCCCCAAAGGCGCTGTCTTCATGCGACAGCGCCTTTTTTGCGTGCCACTCGTCATATATTCCGGCTGTACCCGGGATTCAGGCGGGCTCGCTACGTGCACGCCCCTACGGAATCGCATACAGGCGATAAAAATTATGCAGCTCATAGCTGCAGTTGTAGGGGCTTCCGTGTGGGAAGCCCGCCAGAGACATTTGACCACAGCCCATTCAAGTATCATGGCAGGCTTTTACGAGCCACGAATCACGAACCGCGGCCTTTTGGACTCAGATGCGGCGTTCCGCCGCGACAGATTCAAACTAACAACGACGCTTCGGGAAGCCCTCAGCGCGTAGCGGGCCGCCCGCCGCTATTGTCCGTTCTGATAACCGGTTCTGTATCTGATGGTCCAGAAAGGCTCTGGGACGGCCCCTACGGAATCGCAGTCAGGCGATGGAAATAACGCGGTCACAGATTACAAAAAATACACGGCCCACGGCCTTGTGCGTAGGGGCTGTCCCAAAGGGCAGCCCGCCAGAGAGATTCAACCACAGCCCATTCAAGTATCATGGCAGGTTTTTACGAGCCACGAACCACGAGCCACGATTTTTTCCACAAGCCGAGGGTTACTCGAGGCGATGTCGTCAATTTGAGTTTGTCGCTGCGTAGTAGCATCTGAGTCCGAAGAGAACGGTGTTTTGCGAAGTGTGACCGATAGTCCTGATTATGAGATTCTCACATCAACAAGACGGTCGTCCCACGTGGACGCCCCTACAATGGCCCCATTACTATTTGCGAAATATTTTTCTTGCTATTCATGGGGGAATTGCGTACAATAGGGCTGTATTATAAAAATTACTGCAAAGGAAGAGGATAAGGAGAGAAAAATATGAAACATTTGAAGATAGCGTACAGCTTTGACGTACAGTATTATTTTGTAGACAGCGAACGGGAAATCGTACCCATTGAAGAGACGGATTTTACCGATGTCGCTGTCGCTGTTGTTTCTGACCAGGATTTTGCCTATATCGACAAAATCGACGCCACGGGTTTCGGCATCCCCATCATGGTCATCATGCCAGGCGGCGAGAAGATGCCGGACCAATATATTGATAAAGTCGATGTCGTCTTTACGGAAGAAATGGTCAATAAGAGCCGCTGCATTTCGACAGCCGAACGGTTGGCCAGTCGTTATGAACATGCTGTGCTGCCGCCGTTTTTTGCCGACCTCGTCGATTATGTCAGTGAAAAGAATACGCCTTTTGACTGCCCGGGCCACCAAGATGGCCTGTTTTTCAAGAAGCATCCGGCAGGACGCTATCTTTATGATTTTTATGGACCTCATATTTTTCAATCCGATATCTGCAATGCCGATGTAACCCTCGGTGATTTGCTCATTCACGAAGGGCCGGCCTTGGAAGCCCAGGATTTTGCAGCCCAGGTCTTCCATGCGGACAAGACGTATTTTGTCCTCAACGGTTCGTCGTCGTCGAATAAGGTCGTCACCAACGCCCTTTTGACGCCGGGGGACCTGGTCCTTTACGACCGCAACAACCATAAATCCGTAGCCCTCGGCGCCCTCATCCAGGCCGGGGCGACGCCGGTTTATCTGGAAACGGCGCGCAATCCCTACGGCTTCATCGGCGGCATCGACGCTCACTGTTTCGAGGAAGACTATCTGCGTAAGTTGGCAGCCGAACGTGATCCGGAAAAAGCCAAGGCCAAACGACCTTTCCGCCTGGCCGTTATCCAGCTCGGTACTTATGACGGGACGCTGTATAATGCCCGCTACGTCGTCGACCGTATCGGTCATCTCTGCGATTATATCCTCTTTGATTCGGCCTGGGTCGGCTATGAACAATTCATTCCCATGCTCAAGGACTGCTCGCCGCTGCTCCTCGATTTGCATGAAGATGATCCGGGTATCATGGTTGTCCAGTCGGTCCATAAGCAGCAGGCCGGCTTCTCCCAGGCGTCGCAGATCCATAAGAAGGATAATCACATCCATAACCAGTCACGCTACTGCAACCACAAGACTTTCAACAACGCCTTCATGGCGAATGCGTCGACGAGTCCTTTTTATCCCATGTTCGCAACGATTGCCGTCAATGCTAAAATCCATGCCGGTGCGGCTGGCCGCAAGATGTGGATGGACTGCGTGAAGATGGGCCTCGAAGCCCGCAAGGATATCTTGCGCCGCTGCCATTATATCCGGCCTTTCGTAGCGCCGACGGTCTACGGCAAACCCTGGCAGGATGGCAATACCGATGACATGGCCAATGACCTGGCTTATTTCACTTTTGAACCGGACGCCAAATGGCATGCCTTCGAAGGCTACGGGCCGGGGCAATATCTTGTCGACCCTTGCAAGCTTTTGCTGACGACGCCGGGTATCGATGCCGAATCGGGGCAATATGAAGACTTTGGCATCCATGCCAACATACTGGCGACGTACCTGCGCGGCAACGGCGTCATTCCGGAAAAATGCGATTTGAACTCAATCCTTTTCCTGCTGACACCGGCTGAAAACAAGAATAAGATGCGCCTCCTCGTATCCCAGCTGGTCCGCTTCGAACGCTTCGTCGACCATGACGTCCCCATGCAGGAAGTCCTTCTCGGCGTCTACAACTCGCATCCGGACCGCTATGCCGGCTATACGATTCGCCAGCTTTGCCAGGAAATGCACGATTTCTATAAAGCGCGGAACGTCAAGGACCTGCAGAAGAAGCTTTTCCGCCGCCAATACTTCCCAGAATACGCCATGAATGCCCAGGAAGCGCAATACGCCTTTATCCGTGGCCAGGGCGAACTCGTGCCTCTCGATGAAATCGAAGGCCGCATTGCCCTGGAAGGGGCCCTGCCCTATCCGCCAGGAGTCCTCTGCGTCGTCCCGGGTGAACGCTGGTCCCATACGGCCGTCCAGTACTTCAAGGCTTTGGAAGAAGGCCTCAATGAATTGCCGGGCTTCGCTTCGGAAATCCAGGGCGTCTACTTGGAAAAAGAAGACGACGGCCGCATCCACGCTTATGGGTATGTGCTGAAGGAATAGTGCGGTACGAAATCTCGTCAAATGCGTAACGGGCTCGCCATGTGGGCGACCCGCGTGAATTTTGTGTATAGCCGGAATTTATGACAAAAGGGATTGTACATGATAACGTTTACCATCATGTACAATCCCTTTTCGTGTGTTTTTTACGATGAACGAACTGCGGGCCGCCGTTATGGCGGCCCCTACGATGAACGACGAACGGCCTACGATAAACGATGCCCTCTACAACAATGTCTTTACGGCTTCGGCGATTTTTTTTGCGATATACGGGTTATTCATGGTGTAGACGTGGATGCCGTCTACGCCGTTAGCCAGGAGATCGGCAATCTGGTCGACGGCATAGGCGATGCCGATATCGCGCATGGATTCGGGAGTGTCACCGTATTTGGCAATGGCCCGCTGGAATTTGATGGGGAGCGTGGCGCCGCACAGGGTGACCATGCGTTCGATTTGAGCTTTGTTAGTGACGGGCATGATGCCGGCTTCGATGGGAACATTGATGCCGGCGATTTCACAGCGTTCGAGGAAGCGGTAGAAGAGGGCGTTGTCGAAGAAAAGCTGGGAAATGAGCTCACTGGCGCCGGCATCGACTTTGGTCTTTAAATTGCGGATGTCGGCGGCCAGGGTCTTAGCTTCGGTATGGCCTTCGGGATAGCAGGCGCCGATGACGTTGAAGTCCGGTTCCTTTTCTTTGATGAAGGCTACGAGGTCGCTGGCGTGTTCAAAGGCATGGGCCCGTTCACGGCCCGGTACTTCATCGCCGCGCAGGGCCAGGATGTTTTCAATACCGGCTTCTTTCAGTTCTTTCAGGTTCTGAAGGGCTGATTCTTCCGTAAGGTAGATGCAGGGCATGTGGGCCGCCGTTTCGCAGCCCAGCGCCTTGATATGGGCGGCGACTTCGACCGTGCGGTTGCCGCCGGTACCGCCGGCGCCGCAGGTGACGCTGATGAAATCCGGATGAAGTTTACTCAGTTCTGCTAAGGTCGGATAGACCGTTTCGACGGGGATGTCCCGTTTCGGCGGAAAGACTTCAAAAGAAAAGACCGTTTTTTTGGCAAAAAGCTCGTTCGTATGCATATATTGTTTCCCCCTTGATTTTACAGAATTCCGTGGACTGCATGATGAAAAGCAACCCCTCAGTCAGCTGCGCTGACAGCTCCCCTATTAGGGGAGCCTTCCAGACAATAATCATTGTAAACAAAAGGACCGCCGCGAGCGCGACAGCCCTTTTCGGATACTTTCATTATATGGGATAACGAAGTCAATGTCCAGCTGTTAGAAGCTCGGCAGGATAGCACCCTGATATTTGTCTTCGATGAATTTCTTGACTTCCGGAGACTGGAGGGCTTTGACGAGTTTCTGGATTTCCGGACGATTTTCATCGCCTTCACGGATGACGAGGACGTTGGCGTACGGCGAATCCTTCGGTTCCAGGAAGAGAGCGTCTTTCAGCGGATTGAGGCCGGCTTCCATAGCGAAGTTGGTGTTGATCAAAGCGATGTCTACGTCATCGATGGAACGGGGAATCTGAGCGGCTTCGAGTTCGACGAACTGGAGATGCTTGTCGTTCTTTTCGACATCCTGTACGGTCGATGTGATGTTACCGCCGTCTTTCAAGCCGATGAGACCGGCACTCTGCAGGATGAGGAGGGCACGGCCGCCGTTGGTCGGGTCATTGGGGATGGCAACTTTGGCGCCGTCCGGCAGGTCTTTCAAATCCTTGATCTTGTGGGAATAAATGCCCATCGGTTCGACATGGATCTTGGCGATAGCTTTCAGTTTCGTGCCGTGTTCGCTGTTGAATTTGTCGAGATACGGCGAATGTTGGAAGAAGTTGGCATCCAGTTCTTTGTCGTTGAGGGCCAGATTCGGTTTGACGTAATCCGTGAATTCGACGACTTTCAAGTCGACCCCTTCTTTGGCCAGGAGCGGCTTGATTTCGTTGAGGATTTCACCGTGTGGTACAGGCGTTGCGCCGACAGTGACCGTCGTGTTCTTGGAAGACGAGCCGCTGGAAGCGGAATCACTGCCACAGCCAGCAGCCAGGAAAGCAACGGCGAGCAAGGCCGAAGCGGCGAGAATGGAAAGTTTCTTGAGATTTTTCATGAAGATTCCTCCTAGTAATGTAGTATAGACTTTTCTGTTCCGTCATTATCCATAAAAAAGACCTCTTTCCGAAAGAGAAAGAGGTTTGATGGCTGATTCTTTATCTCTCGGAATAATCCGCAGGAATTGGCACCGTCATCGTCGGTTGCCGGGTTTCATAGGGCCAGTCCCTCCACCACTCTGGATAAATGTCGTTCTAAAGTTGTCTTGATTCTTAGTTTATCATGGATAAGCTATTTGTCAAGGTCTATCTTGGGGTATTGACAAAACTATACTGAAAGCGTAGTATTTAGGCAACAATCTAAAGAGGGGGAATCAGTTATGATTCAATGGAAAAAGAAATTTTTGCCGTTTGCTTTATTAGCTGTCTTGGCAGTCGGTCTTGCCGGTTGCGGCGGTCAGGGGGATAATGGCCAGAGTGCCGGCAGCAGCGACAAGGAAATCAAGATCGGAGCCACAGCGGGTCCTCATGCTGAAGTCGTCGAAGCCGTGGCTAAGGAAGCAGAAAAACAGGGGATTCACATCAAAGTCGTCGAATTTTCCGACTACATTACGCCGGACAAGGCCCTGGCTGACGGAGATATCGATTTGGTCAGCTACCAGCATAAGCCATTCCTGGATAATTTCAATAAGCAGAATGGTACTGATTTAGTACCTATTGGCAACACGATCCTCATGCGCATGGGGATTTACAGTGATAAATATAAGAGTGTCGACGCTTTGCCGGACGGCGCCGTCATCGCGATTCCGAACGACCCGACCAACGGTGGCCGCGGCTTGGCGCTCCTTCAGCGCGCAGGGCTGCTGAAACTTAAAGATGGCGTAGGATTCAAGGCTACGCCGGCTGATGTCGTCGATAATCCCAAGCATTTCCAGTTCAAAGAAATCGAAGCAGCCCAGCTTCCGCGCAGCCTCGGTGATGTCGATGCCGCTGTCATCACCATGAATTACGTCATGAGCGCCGGCCTCAATGTCAAAGAACAGGGCATCTTCCTGGAACCGAAAGACGAACCGCTGGCTGTCATGGTTCTGGCCGTCAAAGCTAAGGACAAGGACAATCCGACATACAAGAAGATTGCTGAAATCTTCCATTCCGATGCCGTCAAGAAATTCATTGCCGACAAGTACAACGGTACGATTGAACCGGCTGAATAAGCGGTGTAAGGCTTGACAATGAGCGCCTGACAAGTATATAATAAAGCAAAATCTAAATGGATTTGTCGATGAACGAAACGAGTATATCCGATGTGGCAGTTCCAGCGAGCCGATGGCAGTGGGAGTTCGGTACGGACCGGCGGATAGAATGGATTCGGGAGATGCGGCCTGAACGGTGACCAGTAGGGTGCGACGGTGTATTTCCACCGCTATCAAAGAAACGTGTATCGCTATGGGCCGTACATGTAGAGCTGGACTTACTGAGTCAATCTGGGTGGCACCGCGGAAGAAATCGAACCTTTCGTCCCTGTATAGGGACGGAAGGTTTTTTGTTGTCTTCAGACAGAAGGGGAGAGAAAGATGCTGGAAATGAAAGATGTCAGTTTCAACTACGGCAACGGCGTACCCGTATTGGAACACATAAATGTAAAAATCGGTGAGGGCGAATTTATCGGCCTCGGCGGCCGCAACGGCTGCGGCAAGACGACGGTGACGCGCCTGCTCATGGGATTGGAAAAGCCCGTATCCGGGGAGATTCTCTATGACGGAAAGGTCATCAACGACGACGATGCGTCGGTACGCAGCCATTTCATAGGCTACGTCTTCCAGCGGCCAGAACGGCAGATGTTCCGGCCGACGGTCCGCGAAGAAGTGGCCTACGGGCCGCAGCAGCTGGGCATGAGCCGCGATGAAATCCGCCAGGCCGTCGACGAAGCCTTAGCTGCGACGGAACTGACGGAACTTTCGGAAGCCTATCCGCCCAACTTGAACCGCGGTGAAAAGCAGCGCGTTGCCATCGCTTCGGCCATTGCCATGCATACGAAATACATCGTCCTCGACGAACCGACGAGCGGTCAGGACAGTGAAGACAAGGACCAGCTCATGGCCTTGCTGACGGATCTCAATAAAAAGGGCATGACTATCCTCATTATCAGCCATGATATGGATATCTTCGCCGAATACTGCCAGCGCGTCCTGATTATCGGCAACCATACCAAGGCTTTCGATGGGACGCCGCAGGAATTGTTCACGCAGCGCGACGATTTATATGACCTGGGACTGAGCCGGCCCGACGCCGTCACTTTGTCCATGGCAGTCCCGGATTTTCCTTACTGTAAGTCGATGAAAGAATTTACAGCAGCCATGCTGGAACGGATGGGAGGTACCCGCAAATGATGAAGAACCTGGTTCCTGTTACGAAATTGATCGGCACCTTCGCCTTTTCTTTCTGGGCCCTGGTCATGCATACGACCTTGCCCTTAGTGATTTTAGTCATTATCGAACTCATTCTCTTAGGCTTATGCGGCAGCTTGGCGCGCAATATCAAGGCCGTCTTCAGCCTGGCCGTCTTTGCCGTTTTCCTGGCTGTCGTCCAGCTCTTGGGTGGCGGGTCTTTGGAATCGGCTTATGTGACGGGCCTGCGCATGCTGGCCATGACGATTGTCTTCATCATCTTGCTGACGACGACGCGCCTGCAGGATTTGACGGCGGCCCTGGTCAAGCAGATCAAAATCCCTTATGAATACGCCTTCATGTTCACGGCGGCCCTGCGCTTCGTGCCGGATTTCATCGCTGAAAGCAAGGCCGTCCAGGAAGCTCAGGCCTGCCGGGGTTTGTCGACGAAGGGCAATGTCTTTAAGAAAGTCATCAATTATATGAGCGTCGTCCAGCCGCTGATGCTCAAATCGTTAGGCCGGTCGGAAACGATGGCCCTCAGCCTGGAACTGCGCGGCTTCGGCAGCAATGAACACAGCTTCATGAGCAATGTCCGTCCGAAAGGCCGGGATTATGTGGGCATCGTCATCATGCTGGCTTTGAGCTGCTTTGTCGTCTACTTGCGCTTGCAAGGTTTGGTTTAGGAGGGGAACACGATGAAAACTGTGGCAGATATTTCCAAATTAGAATTCCATCATCGTCAAGGCGGCCAGTTCCGCTGGATCACCATTACGACGCTCATGCTGGCCATCGGCACGATCTTGCACCTCGTCTCACCGAGTGTCGGCGGTGTCACGCCGAACTGGACCATTGCGACCTATTGCGTCGCCATTTGCCTGACCAAGCCGAGTTATAAGCAGGCTCTGGGCATCGGCCTGGTCGCTGCTTTGGTCAACGTCCTGACCTCGAAGTCGGGCTTTCCTTACGGCAACCTCATCAGTGAACCGCTCGGCGCCCTGACCTGTACGTTCATCGTCAAGAACCTGTCATTCATCAAGTTCAAAGGCCATTCGTGCCTGCCCGTCCTGACCGGTTTTGCAGCGACCTGCATGAGCGGCGGCGCTTTCGTCACGATACTGAAGTTCGTCATGAATTTGCCGACGGTCGTCTATATTACGGCCATGCTGCCCCTGGTCGTCGTCATCGGTGCTCTGAATGCTGTTGTTACACCGCTCATGTATTTCCCGGCCCTGCGCCTCTTCGTTTCCCGGGGCATCCTCGATTCCCTGGAAGAACAGGAAGTCACGTCGGACCACAGCATGTATGATTTGAAGCCGACCCAGGATGGCCTCATTTCCATGGAACATTTGTCGTACATCTATAATAAGCAGAAGACACCCGTCCTGGATGATGTCACCATGACCGTAAATAAAGGTGACTTCCTGGTCATTACCGGTGAAAGCGGCAGCGGCAAGAGCTCCCTGTGCATGGCCATGACCGGTGCCATCCCGCATTATTTCGGCGGCGTCATGAAAGGGATGGTCTATGTCGACGGCCAGGCGACGACACAGACGACCATTTCCCAGTTGGCGACCCGCGTCGGCGCCATGCTCGATGACTACGACAGCCAGCTTGTTGCCATGACCGTCGAAGAAGAAATTGCTTTCAGTTTGGAAAACCAAGGCGTTGCGCCGGATAAAATCGGCCAGGCCATTTCGGAAGCGCTGGAAAAGGTCAATATGACGCCGTACCGCCACCGCCAGGTCACCAAACTGTCTGGCGGCCAGCGCCAGCGTCTGGTCATTGCCGACGTCTTGGCGACCAATCCGGATATCCTCGTCTTCGACGAACCGACGTCGGCCCTGGACCCGGAAGGAACCCATGAATTCTATGAATTGATTCACGATTTGAACGTCAAATACGGCCATACCATCGTCGTCATCGAACATACGCTGGAAGCGGCCCTGCCCTATGCCAACCGGCTGGTCCTCATCGACCACGGCCACATCCTCAGCGATGCCGATGTGGAAACGACGCTGCGCTATATGTATGACCATAATATTTATACCAGTGCCATCCCGAAAATCTTCGCCTGCCAGATGGACCTGGAAAAAGCCGGCTGCCATTTCGATGCCCCGTGGCTGTCGACGGACGCTGCCGTTTCGGCCGTCCAGAAAGCGGTCTAGGCATGAAGCTCTTGTGCCTGGGCGACAGCCTGACCTATGGCTTCGATGTCCGGCCGGACCAGAGCTGGACAGCCTTGGTCTCGGCCAAAAGCCATATCCATATCGACAATGAAGGCCAGTGCGGCGATACGACGATGGGCATGGTCTATCGCCTCCATCAGTTCGACCTCGGCCGTTACGATGCTTTCTTTATCATGGGCGGTTCCAATGACATCCTCCTCGATGGGGACTTAGCGGAAATCTGCCAGAATATACGGAACATCGTCACGACGTTCAAGGCCCAGGGAAAACCAGTATATCTGGGCATCCCGCCGCTGACTACGATGGAGAGTGCCATGTACGGTTGGCAGAACGCCAGAGACGTAGAAAAACACAATGACCAACTGCGTCAGTATCGGCAATGGCTCCTTTCGTATGGCAAAGAAACGGGCTGTCATATCATCGACTTCTATGAAGCCCTGTTCAATGCCAAACGGCGGACTGGCCGCAACCTCTACGCCGACGGCGTCCATCCCAATGCCGAAGGCTACGCCGTCCTGGCCCGGGAAGTACTGAAAGTGATGGGGGGTTAGTGGCTCGTGATTCGTGGCTCGTAGCTCGTAGCTCGTAGGGGCCGCCCAAAGGGCTGCCCGCCTGATTCACTAAAAAAGCACTGTCTTTATGCGACAGTGCTTTTTATGAACTATAGGGGCGCGCATGTGGCGCGCCTACAATGTGGGCTACGAACCACCAGCCACTAGCCATTAGCCACTGATTTAAGGGATTCCCACAACGGGCCGCCCTTTGGGACGGCCCCTACAGCGACATCACAGATGTCGTTAATGCCCGGCTGTAGGCTGGACATCGGTCTTTGCATCGAGGAGGACGTCTTTTTTGGTGGCGCCGTTGACTTTATATTTCAAGGTCAGGACCAGGACGCCGGCGCAGAACATGAAGGCGGCCATGAGATAGTAGCCCATGTCGAAGCTGCCCGTTTCAGCCTGGACCCAGGCCATCATGTTCGGACCGAACATGCCGCCCAGGTTGCCGCAGGAGTTGATGAGGGCGATGGAGCCGGCAGCGGCCGGGCCGGAAAGGAAGGTCGTCGGGATGGTCCACCATACGCCCATGGAAGCATGGATGCCGATAGCCGACAAGCAGATGAGGAACAGGGCGACGCCCATGTTGTGAGCGAACGGCGACAAGCCGAGGCCGATAGCACCGACGGTGAGGGCGCCGAAGACGTGCCATACTTTATCGCCTGTAACTGTAGCCGTATGGCCGATGACCAGCTGGACGACGAGGGCTGCCATCATGGGGATAGCGATAGCTCCGCCGATGAGCGACGTGGACCAGCCGGAGAGGTTCTTGAGGACGGTCGGCATCCAGAAGTAGAAGCCCCAGAAACCGACGACCCAGAGGAAGTAGATGAGGCAGAGCTTTAAGACTTTAGCATCTGTAAAAGCCTGGAAGACCGTGTATTTCTTGACGCTTTGCATCTTGGCCTGTTCTTCCTGGTACATAGTGGTCAAGTATTCTTTTTCAGCATCCGTCAGCCAGCTGGCCTGTTCGGGACGGTCTTTAACGGCAAAGAAGAAATAGAAGGCAAAGCAGAGGGCCGGGATGGATTCCAGGATGAACAGTTCCTGCCAGCCCAAGAGGCCGAAGAAGGAGTGTTCCAGGAGGACGCCGGCGATAGGAGCTCCGATGATGGTCGAGAGGAGCAGCGATGTCAGCATGAGCGACGTAGCCCGGGCCCGTTCGGCTGCCGTGAACCAGCGGGGGAACAACAGGGAGTAGATGACCGGATAGAGGCTGGCTTCGGAGGCCCCTAACAGGAAGCGGCAAAGGTAGAATTGCCATTCCGTCGTGACGAAGGCCATGCACAGGCTGACAGCGCCCCAGGTGAACATGATTCGGGAAATCCATTTCGAGGCCGAAAATTTAGCGGCGAACAGGGAACCCGGGATTTCCAGGAGCAAGTAGCCGGCGAAAAAGATGCCAGCGCCGAAACCGTAGACTTCCGGCGACAACCAGGACAGGGTCTGGGTCATGGTCAGTTTGGCGTAGGAAATATTGACGCGGTCGATGCAGGCTATAATCGAGACGAGAAAGACCGGTAAAATGATGCGAAGATCTCTCTGTCGTTTCAGACTGTCGAAATTGATGTTTTCCATGATGAATTCTTCCTATTATGAGTCATATAGTCATAAGATAAACATGAAATAAAAAAAACTCCCGTCCACAAGGGACGGAAGTTTATATCCGCGGTACCACCCAATATTCCTCACCAAAAAAGCAAGGCACTTTTCAACGTACTATCATACGCGTTTCCTGTAACGTGGATCAGACGGTGCAGTTTACTCATTTCAACTGCAATTCTCAGAGATGATTTTCCATTTTCCTTCCACCACCGGCTTTCACCATACCCGGCTCGCTGTGCGCTTCCGTAAAAATGTACTCTTTCTCGTCATCGAATGTCAAAATATAAAATCGATGTTTAACTTACGGTCCCTATCATAGCCCTTGGGAATTGATTTGTCAAGCTTTTTGTCGTAAAAAGAATTATCCCTTGAAGGTTTCTGCTGTTATTCCTGTTGCTTTTTTTTTAGGTTTGCCGTGGGTCGTTTGCCGTTTGCCGTAGAAGAAAGGAGATTCGACAAACGAACCACGAACTACGAACAACGAAAAGGCCTGCCGCTAAAAGCGACAGGCCTTTTTTATTTGGTGGAGATGAGGAGAGTCGAACTCCTGTCCGTAAATGCCGCCCCATGAACTTCTCCGAGCGCAGACCTTGTTAGGATCTTAAACCGTTTTCGTACAAGGACAAACTAGACGATTCCAGCCTGTGAGTTTCCCGACACGACTACCAGGCAGAGCCATGTGGTATCCCGCTAAGTGACGTCTGCGAGCTGCCCGCAGGATTAGCAGCAGGAGACGTTAGCCGCACTTAGGCAGCTAAAGCAAAATTGTTTTCTTTTGCGTTTAATTTAAAAGGTTCACCGATTTACGGGCAGATGAAACCCCGGCTCGCTATTCATGATACAACCATCCACGTCGAAACCTTTACATCCCCATGGATAGAATCTCCCTTTACAGGGATTCAAAATAAGTATAGCACATATTTTACCGTTTGCCAATGAAGTTTATGGTATAATATGCGTAGGGGCCGCCCAAAGGGCGGCCCGCAGTTCGCAGTTCGCCGGTCGTGGTGATTTATGGTTTACAAGCAACCTCTCCGGCCCTTCAGGCCACCTCTCCTAGCAGGAGAGGCTTAACTATACGAAAGGATGTCTTCATTTTGTTATTATATATCATTAAATGGCTTTATGCCTGGATCCTGCCGATGGGTGGCATTGTCCTGGCTTTGATTCTCTTATTGTATTATATGTTTCGCAGACACAGCCCCGGTCGCTGGGCGCTGGCTGTCGTTACGGCTGTCTTTTATCTTTTGTCCATCGAGCCCGTATCGAACGGCCTCATCCATCCCTTGGAAACGGCTTATGACCAGCCGCAGGGGACGGCTGTCGCTGGCGATGTCATCGTCCTCCTCGGCGGCGGATCCCGGGCCGGCGTCCCCGATTTCGACGGTACCGGCCAGGTCGGCAGCGCCGCAGCCAACCGTTTCCTCATGGCCTTGCGCCTGCAAAAGGCTAAGGATCTGCCCATCCTCTTGTCGGGCGGGACCATCCTCGAAGGCGACGCCAATGAATCGGAAATCGAAAAGCGGATGCTCCTCTCCCTGGGCGTGCCGGAAAATAAAATCTTCATGGACGACAAGAGCCGCAATACGGCAGAAAACGCCGCTTTTTCCAAGCAAATCTGCCAGCGCCAGGGCTGGACGAAGCCTATCCTGGCCACCAGTGCCTTTCACATGCCCCGATCCGTCCGCTTCTTTACGCGCGAAGGACTGGACGTGACACCCTATCCCTGTGATTATCATACGAGTGCCGTGACGAACTGGTCTGGGTACTCCGTCGTACCCCAGTCTTTTTACTTATTTAACTCCTGTCTGGCCATCAAGGAATATGTCGGCATAGCCGCTGCTTCTTTGCGGATGCAATAAATTGGGACATAAAACGTCCATGGTATTGCAAAAACGTACCCGATGTGGCATACTTACAGTGTAAGTAGTAAGGCCCTCAAGTTCTTAGAATTATGTAAAAAGGTTATTTCGTTTTCAAAAGGAGTGTATCGACAATGATTAAAGTTGGTATTAATGGTTTCGGTCGTATTGGTCGTTTTGTTTTCCGCGCTGCACAGACTCGTGATGACATCGAAATCGTAGGCATCAACGACCTTTGCCCGGTTGACTACATGGCATACATGCTCAAATACGACACCATGCACGGCCAGTTCGACGGCACGATCGAAGCTGACGTCGAAAACAGCCAGCTCATCGTTAACGGCAAAAAAATCCGCGTAACGGCTGAAAAAGATCCGGCAAACCTCAAATGGGATGAAGTCGGCGCTGAATATGTCGTTGAATCGACAGGCCGTTTCCTCACCATGGACCTCGCTGAAAAACACCTCGCAGCTGGTGCAAAATACGTTGTACTCTCCGCTCCTTCCAAACAGGGTGCTGACGGCCGTCAGGCAGACATGTTCGTTTGCGGCGTTAACACCGATACATACAAAGGCCAGAAAATCGTTTCCAACGCATCTTGCACGACGAACTGCCTCGCTCCGATTGCTAAGGTCCTCAACGATGCTTTCGGCATTAAAGAAGGCCTCATGACGACGGTTCACTCCACGACGGCTACGCAGAAAACCGTTGACGGCCCGTCCATGAAAGACTGGCGCGGTGGCCGTGCAGCTGCTGGCAACATCATTCCGTCCACGACGGGTGCTGCAAAAGCTGTCGGCAAAGTCATTCCGGAATTGAACGGCAAATTGACCGGCATGTCCATGCGTGTACCGACCCTCGACGTTTCCGTTGTCGACCTCACGGTCAACCTCGCTAAACCGGCTACATACGATGAAATCTGCGCAGCTATGAAGAAAGCTTCTGAAGGCGAACTCAAAGGCATCCTCGGCTACACTGACGAAGCTGTCGTTTCCTCCGACTTCCTCGGCTGCCCGCTCACGTCTATCTTCGACGCTAAAGCTGGTATCGCTTTGACGGACACCTTCGTAAAAGTCGTTTCCTGGTACGACAACGAAATCGGCTACTCCAACAAAGTCCTCAACCTCATTGCTGTCATGAACGATTACAACAGCAAACACTAATTTGTAGCGACGCATTTCCCAACGGGTAAACAGCCTCCCGTTACAAATCAGATTGAACCCTAAAGGGGCCGTCGCATGGCGGCCCCTTTTTATTACTCATCGATTACAAAAGGAGTCAAAAACTGTAATGACGAAAAAGAAACCTGTAATGCTGGTCATCATGGATGGTTTTGGCTGCAGCCATATCGAAAAAGATAACGCCGTAGCCCAGGCAGACCTCAAGGTCTTGCCGAAACTTTGGAAAGAATATCCTCATTCGTATCTCGGCGCATCGGGCGAAGACGTCGGTCTGCCTGACGGCCAGATTGGCAACTCTGAAGTGGGCCATCTTAATATCGGTGCGGGACGTATTGTGTACCAGGCGCTGACAAAAATCACCAAGGACATCAAAGACGGCGCTTTCTTCCAGAAACCGGCTCTCGTCGGTGCTATGGAAAACGTCAAGGAAAAGGATTCGGCCCTCCATCTGCTGGGCCTCGTCTCTCCTGGCGGCGTCCACAGCAGCGAACAGCATCTCTATGGTCTTTTGGAAATGGCCAAGCGCAATGGCTTGAAGAAAGTCTACATCCACGCCTTCCTCGACGGCCGCGACGTACTGCCCCGCAGCGCCGGCGAATACCTCAAGGAACTGGAAGATAAGTGCGCTGAACTCGGCGTCGGCGAAATCGCTACCATCAGCGGCCGTTATTATGCCATGGACCGCGACAAGCGTTGGGAACGCGTTGAAAAGGCTTATGATGCCGTCGCCCTCGGTGAAGGACCGCAGGAACCGGATGCTCAGACCTGCCTGGAACATTCCTATGCGGCTGACATTTCCGACGAATTCGTCATTCCCACTGTCATCCATAAACATCCCGTCCAGGATGGCGACAGTGTCGTCTTCTTCAACTTCCGCCCTGACCGGGCCCGCCAGTTGACGACGGCTTTCGTCGTTCCCGATTTCGACGGCTTCCCGCGTCCGAAGAAGCTGGATACGTACTTTGCGACCATGACCCGTTATGAAGATGACCTTCCGGTACACGTCGTCTACGATAAGGAACGGATTCCGGATACCTTAGGCGAAGTCCTGGCTAAGGCCGGCAAGACGCAGCTGCGCATTGCCGAAACGGAAAAATACGCTCACGTCACGTATTTCTTCAATGGCGGCGAAGAAGAACCGAATCCCGGTGAAGACCGCATCCTCGTACCGTCGCCGAAAGTTGCGACGTATGACTTGCAGCCGGAAATGAACGCGCCCATTGTCACGGAAAAAGTCATCGAACAGATCAAGGCCGATAAATATGATATGATCATGCTCAATTTCGCCAACGCCGATATGGTCGGCCATACAGGCGTCTTTGAAGCGGCTGTCAAAGCTGTCGAAACGGTCGACACCTGCGTCGGCAAAATCGTCGAAGCCTTGAAACCCATCCAGGGCCAGCTCCTGATCATCGCCGACCATGGCAATGCGGAACAGATGGCCGATCCCGATACGGGCTGCCCTTACACGGCTCATACGACGAACCATGTACCGTGCATCCTGGTCAGTGAAGAACATAAAGGGGATCACCTGCACGACGGCATCCTGGCCGACGTCGCCCCGACCATGCTGACTTTGGCCGGTATGGACATTCCTGCCGATATGACCGGCAAATGCCTGCTGGACCAGTGATTATACTCTGTTGTTCTATCGCATCGTGAAGGGAGAGAGTAAGATGGAACAAGATACATTGAGTATCTTTCAAAAAATAGCTCCCGATGTCATGGGGACAATCAAAGAACGCTATCTGCTGCTGCGGCATATCGCCGACGCCGAGCCCGTCGGCCGGCGGACCCTGGCAGGTCTTTCGGGCCTGTCGGAACGCGTCGTCCGGTCTCACGTCGATGTCTTGCGGCGCAGCGGCATCGTGCGCTTTACGACGCTGGGCATTGCCATGGAACCGGAAGGCAAACGGCTCATGCCGGATCTCCTGGAGTGTTTCCTGCGCCTGAATAATTTGGACGACATGCAGCGCCAGATCCGCCAGAAGCTGGGCCTGAAAAATGTCTATATCGTCCCCGGTGACAGCGATAACGATAAGACCGCCAAGGAAGAACTGGGCCGCCGGGGTGCGCTGCTCCTGAACGACCTTTTCGGCAGCGTAGATACGGTCGCTATTAGCGGCGGGTCGACGATGGCTG
>UMKF01022930.1_pt1 | contig 18854 bp, 20 predicted proteins | sample 1966251 | NCBI WGS metagenome assembly UMKF01 (sample SAMEA4836171, study PRJEB28245) | human gut metagenome | biome: gut microbiome; material: fecal sample | place: Denmark | collected 2008
ATGAAAGATTTCATCACATTGACGGTCAATCATAAGTTCCTGACAACAGGCATTGCCATCGGTTTACTCCTAGTAGCCTGTTGGGGAATGCGTTTCGTGAAAAACCTCTTCTTCCCCGATGGAGACTATAACCAGTTTGTGGTGGAATACCAGATGCCTGCCGGAACGTCTGCCGACAAAGTGAAACAAGACCTTTACGACATTACGGGGGAACTGTTGAAGAATCCCGAGATACATAATGTATTTACTTTTCAAGGCGGCGCGCCTGCCCGCTATTGTTTACTCCGCCCGATGAACGGAGGCGGTTCCACGTATGGCGAGTTCCTTATCGACTGTGAAGATTATGATGCAATATGCCGCGTCATGCCGCAAGTACGCCGGTTCATCCGTGAAACCCATCCCGAAGCATACGTCCGCCTGAGGAAATATAATTTCTCCATCCAGACATCGCATACCGTGGAAGTGCAATTTACAGGCCCCGACCCCGCTATCCTCAAGGAACTGTCGGCAAAAGCAGAAGCCATCATGCGCCGCAATCCTTATATAGATGAATTGAGCGTCAGCAATGACTGGAAATTCAGCACGAAAGCACTCTTTGCCCGTTATAATCAGCAAAACGGATATAGCGCCGGTATTCAGCGGAGCGATGTAGGCAATTCTTTGCAAGCCGCAGGATTGGGACTAACGGCAGGCGCTCTTTATGAGAACAACCGGATTGTGCCTGTTTTCCTGAAAGTGCGAAACAGCGATGGAAGCCGGCTGACGGATGCAGCCGATATTCCCGTATTCAGCACGATGCCTAATGTGCAGGTGGATGACAGCGACCTGTCCGGACTAATCAGCGGTAACCTGGATGCGGCGGAAATCCAAGACAAGATGTACCGCAGTGTTCCGCTTTCTGTGGTGACGGATAGCATTCAATTGGGTTGGGAAGAAGGCGTCGTACGGCATTATGACGGGCAACGCGCCATTGAAGCGCAAGCCGACCCGGATATGGATATGGGATATACTTCCAATAATGCTTATGAATATATGCGCGAAGAGATAGAGAACATTCCACTCCCTGATGGCTATAAAATGAACTGGTTGGGTGAAAAGAAGTCGCAGGGAGAATCAAGAGGCAAGATTCTGGATTTCGTTCCGATGATTATGGTATGTATCTTGATTATCCTCTTACTTCTGTTTGGCAGTTGGAAGAAAGTGCTTGTCATTATATCTTGTCTGCCTTTTGTGTTGATAGGTATCAGCCCGGCACTCATCGCCAGCCAGCGCCCTTTCACCTTCCTTGCCATTATCGGCATCTTAGGCTTAATCGGCATGATGGTGAAGAACGCGATTGTACTGGTGGACGAAGTGACGAGACTAATAAAGGAAAAAACGCCTCCTTATGAAGCTCTTATCGAAGCTACCGTCAGTAGGATACGTCCAGTGACGATGGCATCCTTGACTACTATCCTAGGCATGCTTCCCCTGCTTAATGACCCGATGTACGGTTCCTTAGCCGTAACCATTATGAGTGGATTGACGGCAGGCATTCTCATCACCCTTTTTCTGCTACCGTCTTTATACGCCATTTCCTTTAAGATTAGTGAACCTCAAACAAAGTAACCAATGAAAAGATATATATCATTTGTCCTGTTGGCATGGGCTATATTGCCCTTGCAAGCCCAGGAACTGACTTTGGAAAGATGCCGGGAACTGGCATTGGAAAATAATGAAACGATTCAAAAGGCAACTATTGAAGTCCGGCAGGCAAAGCTGGATAAACAGATTGCTTTAACGAACTATCTTCCCAAACTGTCGGGCAGTGCTACCGAGGCCTATTTGACGGATAAAGAAACAACGATGGGAAAAATCTCTTTTGATGGAGTGTATATGGCAGGGTTTTCCATTCAGCAACCGGTTTTCATGGGAGGGAAAATCATTGCCACGAATAAGAAAGCCCAGATAGGCAAGGAAGCTGCTAAAGAGAATCAGCGCTTAAAACGTCAGCAAGTCATTTCCGAAACCGACAATATCTATTGGAATTATGTAGCGGTGAAAGAAAAAGTGGAACTATTGAAACAATATATCCTACGTTTGGACAGCGTTTATGCAGATACGAAAGTCAAAGTAGAGAATCAATATTCCACCGAAAGCGACCTTATACGCATCACTTCCCACATCAGTCAAGCAAAATATAATCTGCAAAAAGCCGAGAATGGGTTAGGGATTTGCAAAATGGCTTTGTGCCACCATATCGGTCTGCCGCTTGATGCCCCTATTTCCATCCGGGAAACCGTTGGAAGCATGCAAGCTACGATGAATGATAGCCGGATTCCTTCGGGAACTATTTTCAACCGTCCGGAGTTTGCTTTGCTTCAACATCAGATAGCAATCAATGAACAGGACGTCAAGATTGTCCGCTCTGAGTTTCTTCCCACTTTAGGTCTGGGACTTGGCTATAATTGGTTGGGAAATATAAAATACAAAATGTTCTCCGAAGACGAAGCCGGAAATAGAACGATGAATGGTGGTACGTTCGATAGCCATACCGGAAGTATCATGTTCTCTTTATCCGTGCCGCTTTTCCATTTCGGCGAAGGAATAAAGAAAGTGAAACGAGCAAAGCTGAATGTCTATATCGCCCGGTTGGATATGCAGCAAAAACAACGGCAGATGGAAATAGAAAAGGAACAAGCGATACGTAATTTGTATGATGGAAAAAAAATGATTGAAGCAGCGATAGTAAGCCGGAACCAGGCGGAAGAAAATCTACGCATCATGCGTATCCGCTACGAAGAAGGTTATGCCATTCTGACCGACCTTATGGATGCGCAGAATATATGGCAGGAAGCGAATTTTTCTGTAATTGAAGCCCTTACGCAATATAAGGTGTATGAAACGGATTATAAATGTAGCATCGGAATGTTGGAATAAGTTTAATATTAAGGTATAGTTAGTTATGATAAAACAAGATTTAATTGGAATAGATGCCGGTATCATCTGGCGTTTGCTCGATTCAAAACGCCAAAAGATGACTTTCAAAAACATTGTCGTCGCTACCAACTTAAATCCGATGGCTGTAGCTGCAGCAATCGGATGGCTGGCACGTGAAAATAAAATAGTATTCTCCCAAGAAAAAGGAGAAGATTTTTTTAGTGTTTATCAGGAATGTTATTATGGATAGGTATTAGACTTTAAAAAAACCATGTTAATTATAGATAGTAGTATGATGATGAACAAAGTAAATCGTAATATTGATGAAATTAATTGATCGTATGTTTTTCCTGTCGGCAAGATAATACACTATGCGATAGAATCCTACCAGACGCTTCTTCCGCTTCAGCTTCTATGAAAAAGGAGCCAAGCGGACGAGCTATGGGTTGGAACAGTATGTCCTCCTGTTCTGCAAATCGGGGTCATATCCTTATTACGAGTAACCTGTTTAAAGAAGAATTTCTCTGTGCCGGAGAAATTTTGTTCGTAGCGCGCGGCAGCGACTACCATGGTGTTGCGTTGAGCGATGCCGTACTGCTTGTTCATTATTTCAACAATACCCTGTGTCGGATCGAAAACCGCCTGCTCTCTTTTCTCTATACGCATCGGTATATAGAACCGAAAAAGGAGGCTAATTCATTGATTGCAGTCTCTCCGTCGTCAATGGAACGAGCCTCTTGTAAGCCGTAAATCAGCTCGACCAATACGAGATTCAGCATATCCACCTTCTTGCCGTCTTTTCGTGAACTGCCGTTGATTGCCAATACCTTCATCTTTTTTCTACACTTTTCTTCTTTTTCGGATAGTCCCAGTACATCGGTGGCGTTTACACCATCGATGCCCAGTCCTATTCCGGCCACTACCACACCCATCTTTTTGAGTGCCTCGCGGCGGGTCATACTCTTTTCCTTACTCATTCCCGGTTATTTATAGGATTCCGCACATATCCGTATTATGTCTTCATCCGTCATCTGCACCCGGTCGCCCGTGAACATGATACCCATCACTTCGCACGTATTGTGCATGAAGATCTCGAACTTGTCGGGCGTAATACCGTAATCGGACACTTCGGTTTCGACCCCTGCTTGGTGCAGTTGCTCTTCGGTACGGGTAAGATAACCATTGTCGCGGGTGGACTTGCCGTTGGAAATGACAATCAATGCCCGTTTGCCCGGCATAGGCTGTGCGTGGAGGTTATTCAACTATCCTGCCCCAAAAAGAATGCGGGTAGGAATATACTGGTCGTAATTCAGATTCGTTTTCATTGTCTTATACTATTTTGTTAATTATCAAATAAAAGGAGATTCAACCTCTTCATCTGTTGCCTCCAGCTTGAAAAAGACCGGACGCAGGCCGTCATTGCAACAAGTAATCGCAACACCCGGTTGTCGGACCCAATCATTGAAATAGAAATGCTTTGCACCATTAGCAAGAGCAAACACGTATGGATGAATAGTTCGCCACGCACCATCGCAGAAGCCTTCGGGCTTGCCTAATTCAGCATAGAACACCTGTCCCTCTTTCATCAGACTGCATGGCTTGAGTCCCGGCATTCCATAGTCGCGGGCTAAATCTTCATTAAAAGTGGAACGCAATACGGTTATTTTAACTTTTTTCATGCTATTTCATTTTAATACCAGTCGTGCTTCTCGTTTCTGTCCAGCGCGGCGATTTGTGCCATTTCGGCGTCGGTCAGCGAGAAGTCGAAAATCGAAATATTCTCTTTGATATGGTCGGGGTTACTCGAACCGGGAATGACGACTATGCCCCGTTGCAAATCCCAACGCAGGATAACCTGTGCTACAGATTTATTGTGCTTGGCTGCGATGCGGGACAGAACCGGATCACTCAAAAGCTCCTTTTGGTGTCCCCGACCACCGAGAGGATACCACGCTTCGACGATTATGCCGAGATTGTGTAGATGTTCCACTACCTCTTTGTCTTGATAATACGGATGAACCTCGTTTTGAACCAATACCGGTTTGATATTCACTTTCGGCAGAAATTCGTTTATTTCCTTGACATAGTAGCATGACACGCCTATCGAGCGGATTTTGCCTGCCTCCACATATTTTTCCATTGCCTTGTATGCTTTCACGTCGTTCGTGCCGGGATGATGGAGTAGCATGAGGTCGATATATCCGATGTCGAGTTTGCGCAGACATTCTTCGATGGCGGCCTCGGGATCGGCGTATTGGTTGGGATAGAGTTTGGTCGCCACGAAAATCTCTTCGCGCGGCACACCCGATTCGCGGACAGCTTGCCCCACTTCCTCCTCGTTCTCGTATGCGTGTGCCGTATCTATCTTGCGGAATCCGGCTGCGAGAGCGGATTTTACGGAATTGACACAAGTGCTCCCGTGCAGGCTGTAAGTGCCCAGCCCGATAATCGGCATGTCGTAACCGCTGCTTAACCGCACGGTCGGAGCGTTGCCGTTCGTGCCCTTTGAGAGGTCGAATGCCCCTACATTTGTATTCTTATTAAAATTCAAGTCCATACTTTTAATCCAATTTTCAATCGTTTCTTTTGATTCGTTTCCGCTGAATCGCTGTCCTTGTTTCCACTCGGCTCCGGAAGTCAGACGATGCAGGTCGGTATCGCTCGACCCAATGCCGCTGGAGTGCGAGGTGCAGAACGGAACGATCGTCTTGCCAGCGAGGTCGTGGCTTTCGAGGAATGTGAAGATGACTTTCGGAGCCTTTCCCCACCAGATAGGATAACCGAGGAAAACGACATCGTAGTCGGCAATATTCTCGCATTTGCCCTTGATGGCAGGACGTGCCGACGGGTCGTTCTGCTCACGGTTGGCACGGGACGATGAATTGTTGTAGTTCAAATCCTCGGACGTATAAGCCACTTCAGGTACGATGCGCCAAGTCGCCGCATCGGTCGCCTCGACAATCTGGTCGGCAATACCTTGAGTCGTGTTAGTACAAGAGAAGTAAACTACTAATGCACGATCACCCGTAGGTTGTGGGCCGGGTGTAGGATTGGGATTCGGTTCCGGATCGGGAACAGGTTCTTCAGTTTTTACCGGCTCATCGGTCGGACTGCAAGCTCCGGTTGTTAGAGCCAGTCCCCACATAAGGATAAGTGATGATATAAGCATTTTCATATTGATTTATTGTTTGATTTTTCGTAATTTTAGCCGGTACGCCTGCAACAATTGTATTATCGGGCACGTCTTTCGTCACAACCGCCACCTTATCGTCTTTCTCAACATTACTGAAATGAATGGGCGACCACGTCGTCACACCCGCACACAGAAGCGGGGCGACACGTTTCAGGTCAGCGTTTGCAGGTATCTTGATGGCGAAGTTCTCGCTTACCACGATATTGTCGGAGTAACCGCCCATTGCCATTTCTCCACCGTGGTAGATGTCTTTGGAATTGTAAGTAAAAGTCGTACCTTTTTCGCAGAACTGCTCTTTGTGCATTTCGCAGGAGGTGCAATGTCCGCAGGCATTGACCATGCAACCGACCCCTGCCAGATCTCCGACTTTGAATTTCGTAACGTTCTTGCCTACTTTCGCTACTCGCCCGGCAATCTCATGCCCCGGAACCATCGGATAGGCAGCATACAATCCCTGTTCCTGCTGTTCGTCCCATGCAGCGTGCAGGTCGCTGTGGCAGATACCTGCGTAGAGGACTTCGATCTGAATGTCGTTGTCGCCGATAGCATGACGGGTGAACTTATAAGGATGGAAGGTGTCTTCGGCAGAAAACATGGCGAATCCTTTTGCAGGAACACACCCGTTTTGATTTTGTGCGACGGCAGAAGCGAAAAATGCCAATGCCGTCATGGTTGTAATTACTATCCGTTTCATATTTACCTGATTATAAATTGTTATTTTTGTACGATACAAAATTAGGGAGTTATATCGAGGGAGCCGATACCTATCTTACGGACGGAAGTACCCCGATTACGGGTTTTATTATGAGTGTTTTGATATGATAATCAACACACTACCCCGTTTACGGATAAAAGTACCCGGATTACTGATTTTGCAATACGGAGCTTTTATTATCGTAAGAAATGTATTTCCTTTGCATGGTAAGAAGGATATATACGTTACTGAAAAAAAGTATTTATATGACTATGGAGCATACTGCGGATATTATAAAGGCAGACACCATCGAACAATACAACCGGTTTTTCGGTTTCGAGACGCGCCATCCGTTGGTCGGCATCGTGCATTTCGACGGTTTTGTGCCGCAACCTACACATCGGATGACGCTGGGATTTTATGCGTTGTTTCTCAAAAAGACGACCGGATGCATCATCAACTACGGAAAGACCGTCTATGATTTCGACGACGAGACGGTTGTTAGTTTCGCTCCGGGACAGACGGTAGGCATCCACCGGTTGGAGGATGGTCCCGCGCCGGAAGCCATCGGTCTGTTGTTCCATCCCGACTTCCTGCATCGCACCTCGCTGGGGCAGCGGATGAAGCAGTATTCGTTTTTCTCCTACGCTTCCAACGAGGCGCTGCACCTCTCGACGGAGGAACGCATCATTCTGCAGGATTACATGGAGAAGATCGTTCGCGAGTTGCAGCATCCCATCGACAAGTTTTCCAAATCGCTGATCGTGTCCAATATCGAGGTGCTGCTCAACTACTGCATGCGTTTCTACGAGCGGCAATTCATCACGCGGGAGGATATGAATCACGATGCATTGACGCATTTCGAACAACTGCTCGATGATTACCTCTATTCGGGAACAGCAGCGAGGGAAGGGATTCCCACCGTGAAATATTTCGCCGACAAGATTTGTCTTTCACCCAATTATTTCGGCGATTTGGTGAAGCAGGAAACGGGAAAGACGGCGCAGGAGTATATTCAATTGAAGATGATTGCCGTTGCTAAAGAACGGATGCTCGATCCGGCAGGTACGATCAAGCAGATCGCCGAATCGCTGGGATTCCAACACCCGCAACATTTTGTTCGCTTCTTCAAACGGCAGGAAGGCTGTACGCCGAAGGAGTTCCAAAACAGAATTATGGCTTCCTGAACAAAGAAGAATGAAATGAAGATGCCGTCTGAAAACAAATTCAAACGGCATTTTCATTGGCTCCGGTACATTAAAGCGGAGCCAGCCCCAATTGAATCTTGCCTTCCAACGTTACGAGCTACGATTTCAATCGCTTCTATTCGTTTTCTTATTTCCATACGTTGCCGAAGGGCTACCGGAACTCGTAAGTTACATTTGGATTTTATATTATTGCTGCATGTTAAAGTAATTCATCGCCACCGCTGGGGTATCTTTTTTTGCTGTTGCTATTCTTAAAATATACTTTTATTGATGCTTGCCACCAAAGTGGAACGGACGGAGGCACATATTCTCAAAGGAATAAAATAAAAGATCAAAATAGCTATTTCTTCATTATCAAAATAACTACTTTAATTCTATTGCTTGATTTCGATTAAAGATATTTCTTCTCAAACAACTCCTTGTTCCTCTCTCCCCATGCAATCATGGCGTCCAGTATGGGCAGGAGCGTTCGTCCCAATTCCGTAATGGAGTATTCCGAGCGTGGCGGCAATTCGGGATAGATCGTTTTCTTTACCAGACCGTCGTCCACTAATTCTTTCAGTTGCAGATCGAGCACGCGCGGTGTAGCTTCAGGAAGAGCCTTATGGAGCTCACTCGGACGCATGGACACATCGCGTAACTCGTCCAAAATACAGGATTTCCATTTGGAATCAATCAGGCTCATTGTCAGCCGTAAAGGACAACTTAAATCAACAGGTATTTTTCTTTCGTACATAGTCTTCGTTTTATTTGGCAAAAATACGAATAACATTCCGTACAGGGAGTATGATGATTAATTTTTCAGTATATGAATAATTTTTCGGTACTTGTATGAATAGAAACTACCCTTTACCTTTGCGATAGAATCAAATCAAAATTAAAAAGTTATGAGAACAAGTATCGAAGAATACAAGGCAGTAGAAGCTGCTGCCATGAAATTCGTAAAAAGTGTTGCAGAGGGTAACAGTAGTTATGCAAGAGAGTTATTCACCGATGAGGCCGTTCTGTTCGGCTATCTGGATGGGAAACTGGAACACGGGAGTATCGAACAGTTTTACCGCAACGTTGATTCGGTCGCAGCAGGCGATAAGTTCAAGGCACGTATTGATGTGGTTGCCGTCGAAGAGACATTAGCTGTCGTTCGTGTGCTGGAGGAAAGCTGGGGAGGCCGTATCGACTTTACGGATTATCTGCTGTTGCTGAAAATCGACGGCGAATGGCGTTGTGTGGCGAAAGCCTATAATCAAAATTCTAATACCATTCGGAAATAACGCTATGGGAAAGAAAATTGTAATTTTCAACGGCAGTCCCCGTGCAAAAGGAAATACGGCGGGACTTATTGATGCTTTCGCAAAGGGCGCAAAGCAAGGGGGACATGAAGTCGTCCGTTTCGACGTGCAATGGATGGATATACATCCGTGTCTGGGATGTCTGGGCGGCGGTAAGAATCCGCAATCGCCATGCGTGCAAAAAGACGATATGGCGAAAATTTATCCGCACTACGAAACCGCCGATGTGCTGGTTTTCGCCTCACCTATGTATTATTGGAGCATCACGGCACAACTAAAAACAGTCATCGACCGCCTGTTTGCCGTAACGGAGAAAAACGCCGAATACCGTACACCCAAACAGCATTGCGTGCTTTTGATGGCCGCCGAGGGTGATACGCCCGACAATTTTGAACCAGTTGAACACTACTATCACGCGTTGCTCCGACACCTCGGCTGGGAAAATATTGGAGAAGTTTATGCAGGCGGCGTCATGCAGGTCGGAGACATTGACGGACATCCTGCGTTGGGAAAAGCCTACGAATTGGGACTGAACATTTGAGAACGAACTGCCTATGAAAGCATTATTGATAAACGGTAGCCCGAACGAGCACGGTTGCACTTACACCGCCTTGCATGAGGTGGAACTCACGTTGCAGCGGCATGGTATAGAAACAGAGTTGCTCTTCCTGGGCAAACGTCCCGTCGCTGGTTGCATCGCCTGCATGAAATGTTTTGAGACAGGGCAATGTTTCCGCGACGATTCGGTGAAAGATATTCAAAGCCGCCTTGACGAGTTCGATGCAATTATCCTCGGATCTCCTGTCTATTACAGTAATCCAACGGGGCAAATCCTGTCGTTTTGTCAGCGACTTTTCTTTTGCAAGGAGGGGAAAATGGCAGGTAAACTCGGTGCTTCGGTGGTTTCGTGCCGACGTGGAGGGGCTTCCGCAACGTTTGAGCAACTCAATCAATTTTTTACGATTTCTAATATGCCTATCGTATCCTCCCAATATTGGAACTCGGTACATGGCTTCACCCCCGACGACGTGCGGCGCGATGCCGAAGGGTTGCAGACCATGCGCACGCTCGGCGAGAATATGGCGTGGCTAATGAAATCCATAGAAAGCGGGCGACGTAACGGCCTTGAAAAACCGGCATACGAATCACGATTGCGCACGCATTTTATTCAAGACAAATGTTTACCAAATGCCCAGCGACTCGCCCCGGCACGGCGGACGAAGTAGCCAACGTAACCGAGCTGATGATGAGCGAGCGTGGCGCATTCATACCCGGAGCGGACTTCCTCATCGACAGGGAGAGTGCAACGGCGTCCTATTTCTACGGGACGCCGAGGTCGGAAGGCAGATAAGACATGGTGATGCTCCTCAACGATTCTCTGCAAATTCATTCTCCAGCTCGGAATTGAATGGGGGAAAGTCCGGTATACCTGCGGAAGAAGCGGGCAAAAAACGAGGAGTTGGGAAAATGCAGTTCCTCCGTGATTTCCAGAATGCTCTTATCGGTTGATTTCAACATGAGTTTAGCTTCGCGCACGACAAAATCCGTCATCCAAAAGCGGAAGGTCTCTCCCGTCTGTTTCTTTATGCTCCGCATCAGGTGTTTGTCGGTGACACAGAGTTTACCGGCGTAAAACGCTGAGGTGCGTTCCTGTTTGCAATACCGGTGCAAGAGGCTGAAAAAGTCCTCCGTCAGTTCATCCTGCCGCGACATTTTCACGCTCACTTCCCTGTCTGCATACAATCCGCTCACTTCGAGGATAAAGGAAAACAGTAATCCCTTGGTGACTTCCGTCCGGTTGAGGCTTCCGGCGGAGCGGTCGGCGATAAAGCCGTAATACTTTTTTAGCATGTTGAACGTGGCGGCATCCACCCGTATGCAGGGCCGGATGGTCGCCCGGTTGGAAATCTCCGGTTTTAGCAGCAACGGGAAATCAGACAGGAAATCGAAGTCGAAGAAAAGATAGCGGAAGAGGAAATCATCACTCTGAGAAAGCCGGCGAAGCAGATGTCCCGGCGTCAGAAAAAGGAAGGTACGGGTCTGCAAGAGCTGTTCTTTCCCGTCTATTTCCACCATCGCCCTGCCACGCAGTACGACGATAAAGTAAACCTTTCCCTGCGGGTTACGCTCTGCTTGCCCCGCAGGGAAAAGCAGGGAAAGCTCGCTCGTGGGAAGCGAAATCCCGAAGCGGTCGTTGGGTGTAGGAGGATATTGCGCCATACGAAAAGAGTTTGGGCAAAGATAATGCAAATCGAGTGTAGAGGCAAATTTATTGTCTTTGCCAAAATGCAGCTTATATAAAATCGTAATGGGTGTGAGATTGTTATTTAAGGATGGTAAGGCTCTTATTTTCTCATATGTAGTTGACTAAATCAACTATTATAAATACCTTTGCGCCATGAAACAAGAGTATATAGATTATATCAGGGCTTTTAATAGGTTTTACACCAAAGTTTTAGGTATCCTTAACAGATCTTATTTGGGCAGTGAATTAGGACTTCCGGAGATTCGCGTTATCCAGGATGTGTATTTGCATCCAAATAGAAATGCAAAGGATATATCCCGTGAACTCAATATGGATAAAGGGTTATTATCCCGCATATTGAAAAAGTTGGAGATGAAAGGGTATATGTATCGGGAGAAGACAATGAAAGATAACCGCATAGAATTCATAAAGCTTACCAAGAAGGGAGAAGAAGTTTATCATACCTTGGACAGGGCTGCAAACCAATCTGTCAAAGATATATTTGCAGGATTGGATGAAAGCCAATTGCAAGAGATAGTAAAAAGTATGAAAACAATACTTTCTATTATGACAAATAATTATTGAATATTCTATGGATTACTCTAAATTATATACAAACTGAAATGATAGAAATTGAAAAATATTCAGCCTGCGATAAAGATGAGATTATCGCTCTCGTCCTGCATTGCCAAAATGATGGGACACGTCCATGGGTAAGTGTCGAAGACCAGCCGGAACTGCTTCGTATCAAAGAAGAATATATGGATAACGGGGGAAATTTCTGGGTGGCAAAGGAGAACGGAAAGGTAGCCGGAACGATAGGCTTGATGAACAAAGGAAACGGATTGTGCATATTGAAAAAATTCTTTGTGTATGAGCCGTATAGGGGGAAACCGCATCATCTCGGGCGACAGTTATATGCCGTCTTTTTAGACTTCGCAAAAACACACGATTTCTCAGAAATCATTCTCGATACGCCCAAGAATACAGCCAGGGCACACGTGTTTTATGAAAAGTCCGGATTCAAGAAAATAGAAAAAGAGGAACTTCCGGTCGAGTACGATTACCCGTATGATGACAGCGACTTCTTTTACCTGAACTTGAATGAGTGCCTGTAAATTTATCACAATTCGGACGAATTGAAACCGGAACAGGGCGATAGGCTTCCTTGCATTTTTGGCAATTTTGCTGCCGGAAATAATGAGCCTCCCCTCCCGCAGGCTTTGGCGGGAAGAGGGAGGCTGAAAAACTTAAATAAGCAAAATTGTATGACTAAAAAAACAGGAAATTCAGGAGTTTATATCCTGACCGTCGTCGGATTGGTTTCGGCATTCGGTCCATTCGTCACCGACTTTTATCTACCTGCCCTCCCGGCCCTGAGCGGATATTTCGACACGACAGCCTCGCTCGTACAGCTCAGTCTCACGTTCAGCATGGTGGGACTGGCGGCAGGCCAGTTGATTATCGGTCCGCTCAGTGACCGGTACGGCCGCAAACGTCCGCTGATGCTTTCATTGGTGATATTCTGCCTCTCCACAGTCGGTTGCCTTTACGTACCGGACATCTACGAATTCATCTTTTTCCGCCTGTTGCAGGGACTGGCGGGCGCAGGAGGGGTGGTGATTTCCAAATCCATTGCCACCGACCTCTACGAGGGCCCGGAGCTCACCCGTTTTTTCTCCCTGCTTAGCAGCGTGCAAGGGCTGGCACCTATCTGTGCCCCCGTATTGGGCGGCGTGTTGCTCGGCATGATGGATTGGAAAGGCATCTTTTGGGTATTGTTGGGCATCGGTCTGGTGCTGCTTGCCGCTTTGGTCTTTTTCAGGGAATCGTTAGAGGTGGAAAAACGCCGGAGAGGCAGCATATTCTCCGCTTTTCGACAATATGTACCGTTGCTCCGCAATCGACAGTTTATGCGTTATGTATGGATACAAGCGTTGGCTATGGGGGTGATGTTTGTCTACATTGCCGCCTCTCCTTTCATTTTCCAGAATCATTTCGATACTTCGCCCCTAGTTTACAGCCTCTGCTTCGGCGTGAATGCCGTGGGTATCATGCTCGGCAGTCTGGCGGTAGCGCGTTTCCGGGATGCCGTTTCAGCCCTGCGTTACGGTGTGAGGGGATTTGCCGTAGGGAGCCTGCTTGTTGCGGCCGCTTTTATTTTCAGCCCTTCGGTTTGGGTGACAGAGGTCGTCCTGTTCTTTTTTCTCATCTGTTTGGGGCTGATTCTTCCCGGTTCCACCACCCTTGCCCTCGATATGGAACGGGAACATTCGGGGAATGCTTCTGCCCTGCTTGGTTTTCTGATGTTCCTGTTCGGAGGAGTGCTGTCTCCGCTGACGGGGATAGGCAATATGCTTTATACAACAGCGATTCTAATGGTGGTTTGTTCGGCAGGGGCATGGCTTTGCACTCGGAAAGCGTGCGGACAGAGCGGAAGGTGATTGCACGCACATCAGTCTACCAACGAAGACACTGTCCCCGTTTGTCCCTGTCTACCAGTGAACTGCTGGCACAGGCGGTCGAGTTGGGTTATACGTTTTTCGATACCGCCGAAGTATACGGTACGACAGAGAATCCCCATGACAATGAAGAACTTCTTGACATGGCGACCTTTTTTCGGCTCTTTGCTCGGTGTGGAAATTTAAGACCGACATTGCTACGATGCCTATCTGGATATGAAGCGCCGCAGGAACGAGAGCCGGACGTACTTTCTCGATAAGCTGCGCGAAAGGCTGAATCTGCGGATGCAGCGGGACGAAGAAAGAGAAGTGAAACGAGAACGATAAGCATAGAAAATGCGAATGGTTTTATTCATCCTCATTTTCTATAATTAATGGTCCTTCGTTTTGTCTTTTCCGTTCAAAGTAATACATTTGCAGAGAGTTGTTGAACGAGATACAAAGCACAGCAGTTCAGCGCAGTTACATGATCGCTAAATCGTTACCAACAACCTTCTTTCTTACTACTCAATTGCCATTCAGACAGATACGCCAAATTTTCTTATTCGAAGCAAAGATAAGGAGAATATCCGAAATTTAATATCTATACCCCTACGAGGTTTAGTTCCGTTAATTGTTTATATTTACAAATAAAAGCCGGAAAAAAATGCTCCCTGCCAAAAATCAACTAAATTTGTCCGTGGCACAGATGAAAAACACTTTAATCTTAATCATTCAACTCTATGAAAACACTATTTACTCTTTTCTTAAGTCTCTGCTTCAGCCTTCCGATGATGGCGCAAATGCCGGAACGCACTCCTGAAAATATAAAGAAATATAAGGAAATCTGCCGAAAACACATTTATAAAGATATGAAAGGTATGTACCGGGAAGCCGGAGGCTCGCTGAAGTTTCCGTTTCTCGCGCCGGGCAGCAACCAATACCTCGACATGCTGTGGGACTGGGATTCGTGGCTGAGCAACATCGCTTTACGCCAGATTCTGTTGGAGAACGGTACCGATAAAGACCGCGAACAAGCCTTGAAATATGAACAGGGATGTGTACTCAACTCCCTCAGTTACGGCGGTATGGACGGATGGATTCCTATTTGGATTGAACGCAATGCGCCCAGTCGGGAGGAAATGCTGAAAACCCGTAATCCGTGGAAAAGCAACATGCACAAACCTACCCTCGCCCAGCACGCCGCTTTTATTGTAAAGAATATGGATGGGGATGCGGAATGGCTGCGAGAGGACTTTTATACGTTGCAGGCTTTTGTAAGCAAGTATCTCAATTTTCATCGCCACAAAGCCACGGGCTTGATGTATTGGGAGACGGATGAAGCCATCGGTGTGGACAATGACCCCAGTACTTTTTACCGGCCGCACGAAAGTTCGGGTTCCATATTCCTGAATGCTATGATGTACAAAGAATTATTGGCTATGAGTTATCTGGCGGAATGCCTCCGTTTGCCAGACATCGCACAGCGTTTCCAAAAAGAAGCCGAGACTCTTAAAACGAACGTGCAAGAACATTGCTGGGATGCTCGCGACGGGTTTTACTATAGTGTGGATCTGAACCTTCTTCCAGTGGAAAAGCCTGATATCGATACCCTTCTTCCGGGACAACTGTACCTGCATGTAGGTCAACCACGCACCTACGACTGCCTGATACAGCGATTTAGCGTATGGAGCGGCTTCATGGCGATGTGGGCCGGCATTGCCACTCCGCAACAGGCAAAAGAGATTGTGGAACGACAATTCCATGATACCCGTTCATTCAATGCTCCGGCAGGTATCCGCACATTGTCCCCATTGGAAAAGATGTACGACGTGCGTGCCAGCGGCAACCCCTCATCCTGGCAAGGTCCTATATGGATAAACGTCAACTATCTTGTATTCAGAGGACTGGTTCAATACGGGTATACGGAAGAGGCACGCGAACTGGCAGAAAAAACGATATTGTTACTGGGCCGGGATTACGAACGGTTCGGCGCCTTACACGAATATTATCTGCCCGATAACGGCGAACCTGTTCTAAATAAAGGATTCCAAAACTGGAACTTGCTGGTATTGAACATGGCGGCATGGCTTGACGGCAAACCGGTTATCACGGAATTTTAAATAGGGAATTAAAGAAGACAAAGAATCTACCACCGGAAGCCACGGCTTTTTCATTAAAAATAGGAAAACTGCCAAATGCCATTATCGGATTGATTTTCAACAGTCACTTGGCAACTTACTCCGAATTTCCATAAAGCGGTGTTGCTATCATACTTAAGCAAGCGATAAGATGAAACCTCCGTGAACTAGGGCTTAAAAACATCAAGTTTTTAAGCCCTAGTTTTTAGTTTTCTAAAAATATTGTGCGTACCTTTGCGACAGCTAAATGAAACAAAAGGAAATGACACGGAAATTCATTAATATAAAAGGAGAACTCATGGATTTATCCACTCCGCATGTTATGGGTATTCTGAATGTTACTCCCGACTCCTTCTACAACGGAAGCCGCAAACAAACGACACAGGAAATTACCGACCGAGTAAACCAAATTATAGAAGAAGGAGCAAGCATTATCGATATAGGCGCTTACTCATCCCGCCCGAATGCCGAAAATATTTCTGCCGAAGAAGAGATGCAACGCTTGCGTACCGCACTTCACATTATAAATAAAGAGCATCCCGACGCTACTGTTTCGGTAGATACGTTCAGAGCAGACGTTGCCGCCATGTGTGTGGAAGAATACGGCGTAGCAATCATCAATGATATTGCCGCAGGAGAAATGGACAGCCATATGTTCGATACGGTTGCACGCCTGAATGTTCCTTACATCATGATGCACATGCAAGGAACTCCGCAAACCATGCAAAACACACCGCATTACGATAACCTGATAAAAGAGATATTCCTTTATTTTGCCGTCAAAATTGAACGTTTACATGCTATGGGTGTAAAAGATATTATACTCGATCCAGGCTTCGGATTCGGTAAAACCACGGCACATAATTACGAGCTTCTAAATAATCTACAAGAGTTCAGCATATTCGACATGCCTTTACTGGTTGGAGTATCCCGAAAATCAATGATATACAAGTTACTGGGAGGAAGTCCTTCCGACGCCCTCAACGGGACCACCGCACTTAACACCATCTCCTTATTAAAAGGAGCCGACATCCTCAGGGTACATGATGTAAAAGAAGCCGTCGAAACCGTAAAAATTGTAGAAGCCATGAGAAATGGCCTTAACCTTTAAACCCATTTGAATATGTTTTCCTTTATCAACTTCAGCATTAAAGATTTCATCGATATCCTGCTTGTAAGCTTAATGCTTTATTATACTTACAAGTTTATGAAAGAATCCGGCTCTTTGAAAGTATTTATCGGAATTTTAATCTTTATACTTATCTGGTTGCTTGTATCCCAAGTTCTGGAGATGAAACTATTAGGAGCCATCTTCGATCAAATGGTACAAGTGGGAGCCATTGCATTGATTATTCTATTTCAAGACGAAATCCGAAAGTTTCTTACCACACTGGGATCACACGAAAAAGCAAGTAAACTGTTTCGTTTCCTTACGGGAGCTAAAAAAGAAAATACGGACAGAACAGAAATCATGCCGGTTGTCATGGCATGCCTTAATATGAGCAAACAAAAGGTGGGTGCGTTGATTATCTTTGAAAAGAATGTACCTCTAAACGACATCATCGCTACAGGAGATGAAATAGACGCCAATCTGAACCAACGCCTTATAGAGAATATATTCTTCAAGAACAGCCCTTTACACGATGGAGCCATGATTATCCGTCATAAGCGCATCGCTGCGGCCGGTTGCATTCTTCCGGTATCCCATAGTTCAGACATCCCCAAATCTCTAGGCCTCCGTCACCGTGCCGCATTGGGTATTTCACAAGAAACGGACGCACTGGCCGTAGTAGTATCCGAAGAGACCGGAGGAATATCCGTTGCCTACAAAGGACAATTCCACCTGAGACTGAATGCGGAAGAATTGGAACGGTTCCTCACAGCAGACGAGGTAAAGTAATTTATTTCATTCAGGTTTTCAAATTCCTCGGAACGGGGTATTTGGCAGGACTGTATTTATCTGAAAAATCAGATTGCGGATTTGGGATGAATGGGAGATTGTTCCCATTAGGTTCGCGTGTTTCATCAAACCGTTCTAGGGTAACGTTCAAAAAAGACATTTTTTATAAAGGAAAGCGGTTCTCTACAGAAGGGAAACGGATACGGAGGCTAATTCAACATCAGACTCATATAAGGTTGCTCTGCCTGGAACAACTTCTGTACCAAGCTTTCCAAAGTATATTCTTTATATTCCCTCTCCGAAAGCCTCCCTACGGTACATTCGCCGTTCTCTATGGCATAATAACCATTGTTTTCGGGAATAGCCTCATCTCCATCCAGATGACAAGAAAAGGATTCACCCGGATGCGTTTCCGCATACAAAGAGAGCATTCCCTTTACCGATATAATCCGGGCCATTCCCAAGAAAATAGGGGAAGAATCTTTTATCGGATGAATATATTCCAAATGTTCCGTACCATAAACCGAAAGAACCTTCCGGCATAGCATATCTTTCGCTATCGGCGTAGTATATAGCATTTCCTGAATAACCGGAACCGCGTTTTTTTCCACACAAAAAGCAAGTCCGGTAATCTCTCCTTCTTGACGGGCAACCATCACCAGCCCTCCGCCCAAACGCAAATCAGCCAAAATCACCCGGTAATCTTCCAAAGTATGTTGAATACAGTTCGGTCTTTGTCGCATCTTCGCATTGAAATAATCATAGGTTTCCGCCTCTGCGTTCTCACAAACCTCCACTTCGCATTTGGAATCAAGATCCCCCAC
>UMKF01024113.1_pt1 | contig 18634 bp, 28 predicted proteins | sample 1966251 | NCBI WGS metagenome assembly UMKF01 (sample SAMEA4836171, study PRJEB28245) | human gut metagenome | biome: gut microbiome; material: fecal sample | place: Denmark | collected 2008
CTTGCTCTATTTTCCGCTTCGTTCGACCGTCTTCCGGTTTTGAGCCATTCTTGTAGCTTCTCGCTGTTGGAGTTGGTAGCATCCCATTCATAGCCATTGCGGTCAGTGCTGTCCCCATCTGACTCTTCGGGTTGTACTTTTTCGTGTATTTGTCCGCTTCCCGAGCATTGGGAGTCGGAAGTAGTTGAACTATTCTTGCAAGTCCCACACTTCCGTTTATTCCATTCTGATTGACCTTCCTCGGAATACCGTTTCCAGTCATAATGAAATGGTCGTTCTTTCCAATTATCGCTCCGGTTGTTGCATCGCTCGCCATTGGGGGCGGAAGCATTCCGTGGAAATCCATGAAGTCCATTAGACCATTCGGGCGATTGCTTCCGTTTTTCCGACTCGCCATCGTTTCCGCACCTGCATCTTTCAGATGCCTCACACGTTCCGGATGATAAATATCCGTAGCCATTGGTGTCGGGAGCAATTCCATCGGATAGAACCTTGTCTTCCCGTTCTCGTCGCACATCTTCAGTCCTTGAGTCTGCACAGTGGGCAATAAACCACACTCTGTCCCTTCTATGGGGCGCTCCGACGGCACAAGCCGGAATAAGCAACGGTTGGACGGAATATCCTTCTCGCTCAAGGTCTTTACAGATGGTTTCGACAACATACTCTTGTCGTAGCAATATTCTTTTTCGGTTATCTTCTCCGAAAAGAGAGGTTTGGCTTCCCACTTCAGTCTCCTTGCCGGGCTGAACCATCGTGAGGATTCCAGCAACGTTTTCACCAATAACCCAAGCGGGTCGGATTTCTCGTATAGCACGGAGCATGTGCGGCCAGAGGTAACGGTTATCATCCGCTCCCTTTCTCTGACCTGCGAGGGAGAAAGGCTGGCAAGGAAATCCGCCTGTGAGGATGTCAATTCTTCCCCTCCATTGTCTAAAGTCTGTTTTTGTAATATCTTCATAATGTTCTGAATCAGGAAACCAATATTTTAGTATCTCGTTGCAAAAAGGGTTTATCTCACAGTGAAAGGCATTTTTCCAGCCCATCCATGAAGCTGCAACGCTAGGGGCATCAAAGCCGCTGAATAAACTGCCATGAACTAATTTCATTTTTGTCGTTTTAGTTGGCTATGATTACTATTGTGTTATCATCATCAAGATAAACTTCATTAGCATTAAATAAGTTTATATCTCCTGAATCTAAAAAGACATCGGCTTCCTTATTTGCAATACTATTCAATTTGTCAATTAATTCTTGTACTGTCATGGTATCATTTTTATCTTGTTTTAATTAATTGTATACATCCATCAGGTGGTTCGCTATCGCATACACCACCAGGTAAAATAAGATGTTCACTCCTAGGAGAAGGAGGATGTTTAGGAGTATTCTCATAACTAATTCAGCTTCTCGTTATTTTTGAAAATATGAGCGAACGTACTTTTTTCATCTGATAGATCGAGTCCAAGCTGTGAAGGGTGACATTTGATGTAATTATAAAATGCGAACATCTTCTTGTCATCGTCACCGCACCGGTCTACCAACAACCTGATAAACGCAAGAAGGCAATCGGAGTCGTTTCCAAAATTCTCCTGTGTGGAGAACTGGGTTTTGTCAACGTCCTGTTTCAATTTACGAATAGAAGCTATAGCTGTGTTGAAGTTACGTTTCACATCGTGGCGTAATTCATAGCCTTGCTTCCCCATTTCACTTCTCAAATCATAGAGAAGGGTTTCTACGACATCTTTCAACACATAGGTTAAGTTGAGAGTAGTATTAAGATTTGTTGTTCCTACTAACATAGCTTTACTTGTTTCTTATTTGAATGAATCCTCGTTTTTCAGTCTCTCTAAGGAGTTCCATATCTTCTTCCTTGATATCACAGGGAGTCTCACCGTTTACGGTAGTATAGTCCGGAATATTAAACTTATCCCTGATTTTCTTTTTGATTCTAGGGATGTCTTTAGGATCAAGATGCTTTGTTTTCCAATAGATAGTTACTTTCATGATTCTTGCTTACTATAAAATTCTTCTAATTGCATTTTATGCTTTTCAAACTTTCTTTTGGCTAGCTCATCCATTAAACTGTTAGATATACGCAAAGCATTGATAGCAGATTCATCCCCAGATGCTGCACGCTTTTCAAGTTCCGTCCTATACTCTCCATAGAACATACCGGACATAGGCTTTAACTCATCCTCTATATGCGATTTATGCTCATTCCAAGACTGGGTGTCAGCAGCAGCACATCGTTCTTTGTTATACTCACGAAGCCAACTCATAATCACCTGCCCATCAATACGATTGTATATTCGTCCGTATTTCATCTTCATGGCATTTTTAAAACAGAGCTTCAAGTCGTCCATTTTGAGATACGGATATTCCTCCATAATCAAATCAACGGTTATAGCTACCTGAACATCAGACATGGTTTCAGTAGCATTGAAAAACTCCAAAGCATCGGCAAGTAAAAAAACAACGGCTGCTCTTGACTTTGTTTCTCCAAGTATCCTTGTGATTGTTCCTATTGCTGGTTCTGAACTTAAAAATACATCTTCAATCGTTTTGGGGCGAAGCATCTTGCAGTATTGCTCCGGCGAGGTTTTTAAGGCGACCAACCGACTCTCTTCTTGTGGCAGCAGTATCAGTTCGTTTTCCATTGTAATTACCTTCTAAAATTTTAGTATAATTTGCTTGTTTAAATATCCAATCAAAGTTACACTTCCAGTTGCGGTCATTTCCTCCAAGAAGAAAGGGACTCTGAAGAACAAGATTGAAAGCTGTTCTGACGGATTCTTTGCCATATTGGGATATCCGGGCTTTTACGGCTTTCTTTCTATCCTCGGTCATTGACTTTATCTGCTGAAGTTTGTCCTTGAATGTAGCGTTATAGTATTCCATCAATCCATTGTAATCAACCTTTTCAGAGAGGGAGAGCGAAGAAAGCTTGTCTTTCTTTGATACTCCGTTAGGAGTATTTTCTTTCTTTTGATTATTAAGAGACATATCTATGTACTCTCTTTCTTTATCTTTCTTTGTATTTGTGCCCTCCGTGTGCCCTAATTTTTGTGAAAATTCAAATTGTGGCGGGTGATTATTCGTAGGCTGTGCCGCAAGTTGTGCCCTTAGTTGTGCCCATTCTTCTTTTAAACTATTGATTTCCATGTTAATATCCGTGCCCTTGATTGCGCCCTTAGTTGTGCCTACATCGTTATATTCGTCATATTTGCACAATGTTATGATATTGATGCCTTGCGTACATTCAGAAGTTATCATGCCTTCTTTCCGTAGGTGCTCCAAAAAAGAACGGACTTTCTTTTCTGACCATTGCCAACGTTTTGCTAAAAACCTAATGGATGCTGGGTATTGCCCACGATTATAGACCACCTCTCGACCTCCGATACACTCCTTTCGGGGCGTTGCATCAAATCGTGCAGACTGTATTAAGTCTAACCACGCTTCGCAACTGCTAAATGTCCGGGCTTCATTCCACATTATATTCGAGAAGAACCTGCGGCTTAGTTTTATAAATCCTTTATCGTTTTCCATTTGCTTAGAATCTCACGTTAGTTAATTGTCTTCCTTTAGAGAAGACAGCCCATTTTCCATTACCGCTATCAAATAATCGTAAATCAGAGACTTCGCCAAAACGTTTGATATTACCGCATAAATCCACAATCCAGCCGTATTTTTTGGAAGGGTGGGGGCGAATAGCCCGACCGACTATCTGATACCACATGGCAAGTGACATCGTAGGACGTGCCATAACGACCGTATCAAGTTCCGGATAATCAAAGCCAGTCGTAAGTACACCCACATTGGCTACTACCGAAATCTCACCAGCTTTGAACGCCTCAAGAATATGTTCACGTTCTTTCTTAGGAGTATCACCTGAAACGATAGCGCAACCGGGTATAGACCAGGTTAACCGTTCGGCTTCTTTCAAGAACCGGGTAAACACTAAAATACCTTTCCGCTTTCCTCCGGCTTTGGGATTCATCAGCCTTTGGACGATATGAACGAGATAACCGTAGAAGTCTATCCGTTCATATTCTCTTTGAACTGACCTATCTGTATAGTCGGCACCAGTGGTATTTACCTTCAAATTGAGTTCGTTCCATCCAATAGGATTCATAGGATAATAATTTAGTTTTGCCAAATACCCCAAATCTAATAGGGTTGATACCTGTACATGGTAAATGACCTCTGAAAAAACATGAGGCTTTGTCCGGGTGATGAATTTCAGCATAGAGCCGAAATCACGGCTAGAGCTTAAACGGTATGGTGTTGCAGTCAAGCCAAGAACCTTGCACTTTACCGCATCAAAGAAATCCTTGTACATTCCCTCTTTAGGGTTTACAAGGTGGCATTCGTCCACGATGATGTTCTTGAAGTGGGTGAACAGTTCAGGATGATTCTTCACACTGCCGATGGTGGCGAATGTTATCCGGCTTATTTCTTTTGAGTTAAAGGATGCAGAATAGATGCTGCAATCAAGAATGCCGTATGAGCAGAGTTTCTTGAAGTTTTGTTCGACAATTTCACGTGATGGACAAAAAATAAGCACATAGTCATTTAGTCTATGTGCTATATCCGCAATTACTATTGATTTACCCGCCCCTGTTGGCAGTACCATGATGGCGTTGTTCCTTTTCGCCTTGTTGTTGAAAAAAGAAACGGCTGCATCAGAGGCTTTCTGTTGATAATCACGAAGTTTGTAACTCATAACTTGGATGTGGGTTGTTTTATTAATCTTATTCTTTTCCTGTGGCGTTGTTGCTCACCCATACATTCAAGGCAGTAACTTCTATGTCTGTCTTTTTTCGTCTTGTCAACTCCAAATTTTTCAATAGGAAGTATTCTGCCACATTCGGAACATTGCTTCTCGCTTACTGATATGTAAGAAATGCGCTGCCTACAATTATGTTGTTGCTTCTTGTCGCATTGTTTACATGATGAACGAAGTCCATCCTTACGAGCATTGTCCTTTGAGAAATACTTATATGCCTTGAACTTACCGCACTTACTGCAAATTTTACCTCCATGATTCTTTGATTTGGTTTTGCTAAGAGGTATTTCAAAAAGAGTGTTCATAATCCTTTCTCCTTGCTTAGTTTATCTCCCAAAGCCTTGTAATACTTTGTGAGTTCGATTAATTCAAAATCAGCCCATTTCTTCGTTTGTGTGGCTTTCCACGCCAGTTTGTCGAAGCGTTGTTGTCCGATTTTGGCGATAAGGTTCTCACGGTAGCCTATCATGTGGTCTGCCTTGAATCTGTTACAAAATTTACATTCGGCATGACAATTATCCTCATCCCATCGTGTTGCCATGTGAGTTCTGCTATGGAAATGCCCGTTGTCAAACTTATCGAACGGCTTTATCTGTCCGCATGATATGCAACGTATCATTCTGTTCGGCATTGCATCACGAAGCCGGATATAGCGGCTGAAAACTTTGTCGAGTTTGGCTACTAAATCCGGCTTCTTCTTTACCTTGATACCTGCCTTGTCGAATAGTGGCAATGGCTTTTCTTTTTTCTTAGATTTCTTGATGTAATACATATTTATCAATCCTTATAATCATTCATACTACCCCAACCACCATATATCTCTTCATCACTCTCACCATTAAGCCGAGCCCTTTCTATTTCTTTATTCATGCTATGCGAAAAACCACCCAAATCTCCTAATGAAAGGTCGCCAAATGATGAACCTTCTTGGATTCTGATTCCATGTGCTCTGCGTATTCTGTATTTTTCGATACTTTTGCATATTGGATTATCTTTTTCAGAAACTTTGTAGGCTGTATATTCTCCATTGAATATAAACGGAGTCTTTAACCTTTCAAATGCTTCTCTGTCCTTTATATGCTTGTACATCATCTCAACCGGAAAAGTCATTGGCAAGCGTTCTTTCTTAATCATTATGGCTATCGCGTCATATAAAGCCTGTTCTTCATCGGTCAGCTTAAACCAGTCGATATTATCAAAACACCACATGATATAACCAATATGAGTAAGTATGATATACTTTATATCTTGTCCCTTGTATTTCCCGAATGTTAATTTTCGTTCTTCTTGCATAATGCTTCTATTATAGGTTTACATAGTTCAACAACTTGTTTACAATCCTCCACATCAAACATTCCGATATGGCAAAGCTCACGTGGTATGCCCAGTTGATTGGATAGCCACAGGTAGGCTTTGTTTCTGTTTGAAGTGTTGGGGATATGTTTCTTCCAAATTTTATTGATAAGATTGGGCTTAGCTACCTGGTCGAAGTAGAAGTGGGCTTCTTTCTTGGCTTCCCTTAGTTCCGCGTTTGCCAAACGCCCTAACGCCTGGTCTGTACCCTTGTGTACTCCGACATAAGCCCTACAATCTCGGCAGAGGTAAATCATACCGTAGGAGCGTCCGTAGATTACAGAACTATCCACGTATTCAGTAGACCTACCGCAATAAGGGCAAATCTTACCAGTTAATAATTCATCCATAATTTTCCATTAAAAGCCCCGAAGCGTATTCTCCGGGGCACAACCATTATTTACTAACCCTTGCCATTTCTGTGTGGCTAACATTTATGTGGGACAAGCAGGAGTCGAACCTGCACAAGTATCGTCCGGATAGGTTTTCGACTAAATTTACTCACACATCCCCGGCACCGGTCTTGATGACATCCATTCTTATGTACACTTAGAATTTCCGTTCATTTAGTCTTAGCGCCCTATGACCATTTTGTCCCATGTTCGCCCGCCAATCTTCACAGACAAACAGGCTGGGGTAAAAGGTTAACAAAGCTATTCCTTTGCTTCATAAGGATATACATCCATAATAGCCGTTTCAGAGACAGATGTTATTTGATAATCTGCCATCGTTCCCTTCATGCCTTCATCTAACTTATTGACAGCATCCCTTAAATCTGCAGCTTGAACAAGTACATGAGTAGATGTTTTCTTTTCAGAACCGCTTTTTTCATCGAGAGTGATAAATACCAGTTTGCATTTAAACCAACGGTCAGCCGATTCTTCTTCAGAAAAGAATATCTCCGAATAATTAGCCCTCTTTATATCAGAAACAGTAAACTCCCCACTGATAAAGGGTGTCATTTCTTCAATACATTTACCTTCACTCTCTGTGAAAGACAGGGCGTCAAACAAATAAGGTTCTGTAACCTTTTTCTGCATTCCATTTTCCATTACTTTCTCATAACGGATTTTCACTTCAAACCATGTGTGCATCATAAATCACTATTTGTTTAAATAAATTCTTTGTTACGTTCAATTTCCTGCTGGGCGTATACCAGCATTTGATGTTCATTAGCAGCCGGTAGATAAATATCTGCCTGTGCCGTGCTCCAATTACGGAAACGCTCAATAGATAAAGTCATTTCTCCTGTTGTCAGTTCTGCCGAACTGCGTAAATAAGTTACTTCTTCACCTTTCTTGTTGATCGTTTTGCGTTCAAACAAATCACGGTTGCAAGTTCTCTTATAGAAGTCAATTTTGGCTTCGTCAAGGCTACAACCGTACTCACTACCGAAATATCCTAAAAGAAGATGTAAGTAGCTGTTTTGGGCAAGCGTGCGGTTAGGTAGTTTCTTTTTCACTTCCACCACCGCACGTTCACTAAACAGCTTGTTTACATACTCTTTGAACTTGGGTATTTGATATTCATTCTTCAAATCGAAAATCATACGCTAAAAAGGTAAGTCGTCCTTTGCATTACTATTTGCATCAACCGGAGGCGGAAAATCCTGCGGTTGATGATAAGTTGGCTGTGGTTGTTGTATTGGTGCAGTTTGTGGGGACTGGGATACACCGCCACGCCCTTCTATTTTGTAGCACCGGATAGATGCCATACGTTTGAGCTCTCCGTCTTGATTCGTCCAAGAACGCCCTTGTAATGCGAATGACACAGTCACCACATCATCATTTTTATAGCGGTCAAGTTCTGCACATTTATCACCTGAAAACTCTAAGGGAATAATGTTTTCATACTCGCTACGCTCTCCCGTATAAGGATCGTAAGTGGTAGCATCTAAAATAAATTCCCGTTTAGTAAATGGGGAACCACCACTTTTAGATGGAATTTGAACGGTTTGTCCGATTTCGATAATTCTTCCAGTTATTTGATTTGCCATTAATTTTCTCCTCCAAAAATCTTTTTATCGGTTATAAGTTCCCTGTTCTCTTCCAAGAACCGGATAAACTCCTCACAATGATTAGTAAGAATAGGAATATCACGTTCGGGGTTGAAAACGTATGTTTCTGTATAGGTATCTACCACATAACCGCCTTTGTTGAACTCCACAATGTTATACTCAAATGTCCGTACATCAGAACCGTTCTTCATTAAAGCGTATGGATATACTAAATGCTGGTGGTCATCTTTGAACTTTCCCACGGTATAACTACCGGTTGTTTTGATGTCGTGAACACTGGTAGGCATCAGTTCGTCAATCAGACCATAAACCAATACACTACCGTATGCAGTAGGCAAAATGGCTTCTACTCTTTGTTGGGTTAATGCTCCTTTGTAGTAGTTGGCAAACTCGCGGCAAAGGTCAATGTGAAAAGTGAAAGTGCGATTGTTGTAAACAGCTTTTATCCCGTAAAGTTTTCCGTCATCGTGATATGCCTTGCTAATTTCCATTATAGAAGATTTACGGTTCTCAATCATACAATCAATTATTTCCCCAAAACACGTTCCTCTATCAGCAGCTTCACTATCGAAAGGTACTCTATTTATCCTATCAATAAGAGATTGGAATTGTTTTTCCCTAAACTCATCCTCATCGCATGGGGGATTATCAGAAAAAGCGTAATATTTTTGATATATCTTATCACTATCTATATAATTTTGATAAGAATCCAGCAACGTTGGGTATATTTTGTAAGATATTTTACTCATTCTTATACCTCCATTTGTAACCACCTGCTGTAAGGAAGCTTCTTCTACCTATACAGCAACTGATAATATTAGCATTGTTAATACCCGTTTGTCTTTCAGCCTCTTTAGCACTTTCAAATGTACTTATTAACGTACCATCCTCTCGACACTGAACAACGGCTTTTGACATCTTCGGGTGATTTATTTTCTTTTTGCTAAACCGTTCGTTTCTTGTTCCGTAATTAGCATTGTATCTCCATGTGCACCATTCTAAGTTAGAAACAGAGTTATTGCTTTTAACCTCATCTTTATGATTTACACATGGTAAATTTTGCGGATTAGGAATAAACGTTTCGGCAACAAGTCTATGAAGAGATTTATATTCAACTTGTTGTTGTTTCCATAGTGATATTCGTAAATATCCACTCCATATTTTATTAGGCTTAATTATCTTTCCTGTTATCTTTCTAAAATTACCATACCTGCTTTTAATAAGCCTATCTAAAGAGCGAACTCTACCAAGGGTACTTACTTGATAGAGTCCTTCATAACCTTGAATGTCTTTCCAAATCTCATTAGGCTGCATCTGAGTATATTTTAGTTTCCTTATTGAATATCAGTCCCAAAGCCTTTACCTTTGCAGCAAATAAACTTCTCGCCATCATCAAAGAACTACCAACATGTTCAAACTCATTAATCTGGGCAGCGAACTCATTAGCGGACTTGGCATCAGTTATAAATTCGATACTTTCTTTGATTTCCTCTATCACCTTATCATACTTTTCTTGTGCCGCTTTCTTCGCTGCAAGCATACCCAAATACGAATTGATTATCTTGGTAGTGATAAAGTCGTTCTTGGCGGTTGGATTACCGTTTTTGTCTAGGATGGTAGGAACCTCCATTACTGAAGGAAGGTTGCAGGTATTCTTACCATCATTTCTTGAAGTCGGGTCGAAAGTAATGGTACGTCTTTGTACCCCTCTTTCGCTTTTCATTTCAAGATAACCGAGCAAATCCAGTTCAGTAACGATGGAATTGTAGGATTTCTCACGTAAAGCAGGAATGAATACCGTATCATCACCTTCTTTTCTTGTGTCACGATGGGCAACGAAAATAATATGCTTGTTAAGCCCCGAAAGTGTTCGTGTCATCCATGAAAACTCCGCATTGATACCGCTCCAATCCCTGATGGACGGTTGGCGGCTGCCACATTTATAAGTAATGATGAAATCCATCATCTTACCAATGGTATCTACTACAATAGTCTGATAAGCGGATAAGTCCTCTTGCAAGACCTGCTGGACATCATTCCATGAAGTGACCTGTACGGTATCTATGTTTTCCAAATGCGCCATATTCATACGTTTGACTCCGTTATCAAAGTCCAATAATAACGGTTTCGGTGCGCTCAATGCCACTGTTGATTTTCCCATACCAGCCTGACCGTAAATCATCATCTTTACAGTGGTAGGAATTACTAATTCATTTGATTTTTTAATAAGACTCATAATCGTAAAATTTAAAGGGTTTATATTACTTTCATTCTATTCAAAAATCTATTGATCGACTCCAAATTGTACCAAATCATTTTTCCATCTTTGGCAAATGAAACCTGGGCGTTATTCCTAAGTTTATCAAGGTAATCAACGCTACACCCCAAATAAGCCATCGCTTCATCCTTATTAAGCCAAAGTTTCTGTACGGATTCAACCTTTCCTCTTTTCATATCATATCTTTCAGAAATTCTATTTTCTCTTCTCTAATCCGTCTTGCCCTACGCATATCCGAATGGAAATCCTGATAAAACGTAATTGAAAACACACATAATAAACAACAGGCGATAACAGAACGGGCTATTGGTGGGAAATCCATAGTGAATTTCATGCCAGCCAAACGCTCATATAGCATGGTCGCCAGTTCTCTTCCATTTCTTACATGAAGAATCTCGAAAGCCTTCTGCAACTGGTTGTTTATTGTGCTCACAGCCCTGCATTTCAAATCGGCTATCTCCTTCTTCTCATACCCTTGTGCATACATTCGTGCCGTAATCTCGCATTCAGGTGTAAGTTCATTAAAAACTCTCCTCATAATCGTGTAAGTCGGCTGATTAATAATTGCGGATAACCTCAATATATCCGGCTTCCCTGTTAGTGTCCACCGAATACAACGTTTGCTCCTTGTCTATTATCCGGTCAATCCTTGCCAACCTATTAAGATCAGCGGTACACCTGCGAAGCTGTCCGGCAAGCTTGTCGCTAAAGTCAAAGCTGATTCTGTCATTCTTCTTTTTCAGCTTTTTCTTGATTTCTGTTCTTTCTTTCAGTTCTTTTGCCATAAGAATAAAATTTAATTAATGATTCGTGGATGGTAAGGGAATCGAACCCCTCTCAATCGTGCCAATTGGTTGCACAGCACGAAGCTCTAACCGATAAGCTAACCATCCGATTAAAAAAGGTGCACTATCCTCACGGACGGCACACCCAGTACAAACATCAAAATAAAACACGAATATCTAATCTATTATCAGAACAATGCTTTTAACCGCATTCTTGAAATGATCAAACTTCTGTTGCAAATCACTCCAAGATTTATACCATGTTTTTTTCTCTTCAGCTAATTTTTCGTTAGCCTCTTCCAGTTCTTGCACACGCCTTACTAAATCTTCATGCGTCATGCCTCTTAATTCTTCCACTGTCATAATCGTATAAGTTTAAAACATCGTTAAAAAGGTAGGAGTCGAACCTACTTCTTGTAAGCCAGATGAATATAGAAATCAGAATATGAGTTAATACCAACAATTAATTGCTTACACGCATTCCAACAATGCTACTTCATAAATTACCGCCCGGCTGGTTTACAAGGTTATTGTGCACTCATACCCATGCGCCTTGTGCCGGATTTGAGGTCTACCTTTTAGCGGTATTACAATTTGTCATTTATTTCAACTCTTTATAAGAGATTCTTATTAGAAAAGCACATCCGGCACATATAACACCCATTATAGTGACAGAGAATATTTTCATAGGACTGTAAGTAGTGATAGCCCCGTAAAGCATACCGGCAGCGCATATACTAACCAATATGGATAAAATGAATTGGACTGTTTTCATAATCGTATAAATTTAAATAAGTACCTGTACCCTAATCGAATAGCAGAACCTTATTTCAGTTCAGTACAGGCTATATTGTCGAAAACAGTACGGACGCCTAACCCGTATGCTCACTGCTCAAAGACGATTCTTTGCGGTGTTTTCTATTAATTGTTAAACATTGCACAGCTCACAAGCTCCAACTTGCTTATGTGCGTTTGTTATCTTTGGTTGGCAAAAACGGCTTATGAATTACACCGTAATTGCTTTTACAGAATTTCAAAGAACTAGTCAATAGTACCCTACCCGATTCTCGCTATCGGTTGCCGTTCAATCCGTCTGTAGGGCTGTCGTGCGTTGCATAATCGTGTATTATGCGTATCGGCTGATACCTTGTACCCGGCATAGAGCATCGTAGTCCATGCCATCATCTTCACAAGTTTCAAAACCTTTTAAGGCATCTTCCAAACTGTCTATCTCATCCGTTATCAACTGGATAGCTTCTTTTTTGCTATCAGCATTGAACATCAGGCAGACAGCCTCTTCATCATTGTTATGGGCAGCCTCTAAATCTTTATAAAGGCTATCCAACTGCTGGTTAATCGTGTAAGCATTCATATCCATATCTTTTATGCGATTGACATCAGATTAGCTTTTTTGAAGCATCTGAATTCTTGGCGTTCAGTATCATAGTAAGTCTGGACGGTATCATTCTTTTTTCTGTTGTCAGTACCAGTGATGGCAGGCATCAGCTTTTCATTTAGTGTACCGTATGCCTCACGAACGGAACCGTCCACTTTTTTGAAGTAGAACTTCACTATCTTCTTTTTCATCTCACCTTTCAACTTCAAGTTAGCCCAAGCGACCTTCATTGCTTCGCTCATGGTGTAGCCATTACGCTTAACGAACTGCCAAGCAAGGCTCATTACTTCGTGTAAAAATTCTCTTGTTCTCATAATCGTGTATTTTAATATGTTTATACTATTTGAAATCTGAATTAATCTTCGTTTCTTTGTATCAGTTTAATTTGATAATGCAAATATACTACTATTTTTCAGTAAAAAGAATCTAATACTGAAAAATAGTAGTAAAACAACACTATTTAACTATTGAAGCAGGTTATACCTTATTATAATATGAAGAAAGAAGGCAGAAATAGAAATTGGATAGCGTGGATAGCACTTGGATTAAGTGTTATTGCGATAGTTCTATCACTTTACTCTATGCACAACAGTAACTCTGTATCGCTTCAAAAAACATTAGAAATCTGTATATCAGTCATGGGAATAGGAATAACAGCGATTTTAGGGATACAGATATACACAATATTGACTATAGATAAAAGAGTACAGGAAAAAATTGAGGATGAACGAAAACTGTATAAGGATAGTAATTCCCAGCTAAAAGAAGATTTAAGGTCTCTTACAAGAACAATGCAAAGATTTACAACGGGGAATATTTATATTGTTAATGAAGAATACAACGAAGCTTTTTGTGTATTTTGCCTTGCAGCAATTGATGCTAATAAATTAGGAGAAAGGGAATTAGTGTCTATCAGTTTACAGCAGGCAGTGGATATACTACAGAAAACAAACTGTATCAATAAATGCGAAATAGTAATGAAGTACATGGATGAGTTAAAAACTGGAATGATAGGAATATCTGACGAAAAGGCTATTACGGTTTACAATGCGCTATTGAATTTGCCATCGTATGAATAAAGCTATTCATCTTTATCCTCATGGTTCCTTGCTATTCCAAGAAGAATAATTGCAATCCAAGGAATTAAGCCGCATAGATACATTATTAAGGCTTCTATCATAGCAAAAAAAATAAAGCGACCAACTCCAAAGTTGCGGTTTGAAGTTTAGTCGCCTATATAGTCCCTTACGGGAACAGTTAAACTTATTAGTCGAAATCATCCGCAACTTGATTCCGACACAAATATACTGAAAAATAACAGTAAAACCCCAAAAAGATGAGCACAAAAGAAAGATTTGTTGAATATTTAAAAATCAAAGGGATTGGGCAAACCGCTTTTGAAGAATCAGCTGGTTTATCTCGTGGAGCTATTGCCAAAAAAACGGGCTTTAATGCAGATTCAATAGAAAAGATAGCGTCTGCTTGCCCTGACCTTAATATAAATTGGTTAATAACTGGAATTGGCAACATGACAATTAATACCAATTCGTCAATCACTGAAACTCCAACCACGAATAAAGATATTAAAATACTTGATATACGTGTATGCGCAGGACATGGAATTGGATTTGACGGAAATGAAAACAAGGTTATTGGATATGTGAATATACCAGAATTTACTGGATGCTATGGAATAACCGTATATGGTGATTCTATGTACGATATGTATATGTCGGGGGATACAATCTTTGTCCGTGAAATAAAAGACAAACGAAACATAGACAATGGACAGCCGTATATGATTATAACAAAAGAAGACAGACTTCTTAAAATGATTCATATCGACTACGAGCGAAAAAAAACAATATTGTCTTCCTACAACAATATAGCCAATCCGGATGGGAAAAGAAAATATCCCGATATGGAAATTGACATAGATAATGATGTAATTCATTTATACAAGGTTGTAGGTAAATTAGCGAGAACGCAAATGTAGTTACAATAATAATACTATAAAATTCAACCAGTAGACATCTGATTGTTAACCTTTATTAATAAAGCTATGCCAAACACTCTACAAGAAAGTATGGAAGATGTAAGTTTTGCCTATATGCAAGCCCTTTGTGCATATAATGGATACACTATATCGAAAGCAGAACGAGACAATGATGGTGTAGATGCTACAATCAAGTGCAAAGGGTATCCGTGTAACTCTTCAGACTGTAGAAAACGTTCCCCGATCATTGATATTCAATTAAAAGCTTCATATGTAAAACTCAAAGAAAAGAAAAATGGGGATTACTCCTTTATACTCGAAGCAAAAAATTACAATAATTTGGTTATGAGCGATAGAATGACTCCAATAATATTAGTAGTTTTGCACATGGATAAAGATAGGAAGAAATGGGTAAAACACTCAAAATCGGCTCTAAAAATTACCAAATGTGCCTATTGGGTAAGTCTCAAAAATAATCAACCTACAAACAATGGAAGTAGTATAACCGTTGTAATACCCAAAGAGAACATTTTATCTTGTGAATGCCTTAAGAAGTTAATGATAAAAGTGTCAAAGGAGGAAGAATTATGAAAGACTTAAAAAGAGCCATAGATCTCATTACAGTAGAAAAGCTTGAAAAAGTTTTTTCTTTTTTAAAATGGCGTGAATTGGACGTTTTAATGAACGGAAGAGTGCGTCAATTTGTTTCCCCAGACGATGAATATGTAGCACTAATACCACTTGTTAAAGAGTTTTCCGATTACTATAGAGTGATGGGAGAAACTTTACAATCCATTGCATCTTTTGAAAACAGAAGTATAGAAGCATTGGTTAATAGAATATTAAACCCATCGTATGACATTCAGAAATGGCGTATAGCTAATAATTACACTTCAGATGGGAAAATACCATTCTTTAGTATGACAGATACTATAGAAAAAATAAAAGACGTTTTAGCTACAGCCTATTTAGACACTTTAAATCCTACAAGATTTCACAAAAAAGTCTATACAACAGATGTCAACAAGAATATTTCAGAATATTCTTTTGGACAAACTGAAATAGGAAGCTATATCCTCAATATATTGTGTCCTCTAGGAAATTACCAATACACTATTTTTAATCCAACAGAACAAGATATTCCATTAAACCGAAAAATCAATATGCGGCTATTGTCATCAATAGACAATATTCAAAAAGACTTAAAGAATAGTAACAATAACAAGGTTGACGAAGACGTAGACCAAGGATTATATAGCATAAATTTTTTAGATTCATTAGTTGACATTTATGATGAAACTAAAGATACAGAGATGAATATAATTGTTGATTGGTGCAAAGATATTGGATTTGTAAATGAGCCCCCAATATCCTCTATCAAATTAGAACCTATATTTATGGAAAAAGTTAACTTCATAGCAGATAAGTATAGGCCTAAAAAAGAAGAAAATATTAAGAAAACATATTATGGAAAAATTGAAAGCATTACAGCTAACCCTAAAGTAGAGGACAGGGAATATGTTCAAATCAAAATTGTTACTATTGGAGATGACAATAAAAAACTTAACATACAATCAAGATTGAATTATAGTACTTTTTACTCTATCGTAAAAATAGCTTTTGATAATGGTTCTAACATAAAACTATCTGGTATCCAAAAAAATATAGGAAAACAAAAATGGATAGACAATGGCATCTTAGAATTGCTAGATGTATGAATCAAAGAACAAACTAAATAAATAAACAATGAAGAAAATTTTATTTTTAATGACAATACTGCCAATGGTACTGTTTACAGCATGTTCATCAGATGATGAAGAGGAATTAAGCCAAGAGGAAAAGGCGATACAAACTCAAACTGAAGTATATAATAATGTTTTATCAAATATTGTAGGGCATTGGAAAGGAAGCCAACACTATAACACCTCCGTGTATCGCCCCGTTGGATGGGAAGATATTTCACATATTAGTTGGACACAAGAATATATTTTCAACTCTGATGGTACCTGTAAAGACATCGTTTCATCAAACTTGATTTATGAAGGTACGTATTCCATTATAAAAAACAAAGACTATATCAAATATCCATCATCCCAATGCGAACTATTTCTTATTATTACTCATGCCAATGGTGTTGTTAACGAACATGCAATTTGGATGGATGGAGAATATCTACGTATAGGAAGCTCTTTATCAGGAATAAAGCCTTCTGCTTCAAGTGGAGGCGAAGCTTCTATTCGATATAGACAAGTAACAAACTAAATATCTAAGATTATGATTGACTTTCTAACCATTATACTCCTAATATTCGGAGTACTGCAAATTATCCTCTTCTTCAAAGTATAGGGAATGACAAACGACATCAAAGATATAAGGAACAAGTATCTCAAAGACGAGGATGAGAAACAAAGAAAAAACACAGAGCATGACGCTATAACCAAAATAAGTGGCGGTTCCAAACCAACAATATAAGCCGGGCATCATTCCCCGGCTTTTTCTTTTCCAAACAGATAGTCAATCACTCTCCTATTGGCATCATCCACCTTCTTCTGATCGAATTTGATATAGATACTAGTAACATCAGAACCAATCTCATGTCCTAAACCGGCAGATATAGTTTCTTTAGGTATATCAAGTTCCGCTGCCAATGTAGCCCATGAATGCCTTGCCCAATATGTGGACAATTTTGGGAAAAGAGGATTTCTGATCTTTTTCCCCCTTTTCAAAATAGAGACCTCACCTATTTGTTTCAATGCTCTGTCAATGCTAGTAGTAAAACTAGTATAATTACTACGGTTATCCATAATATTAAGCAAGTATCTATCACCTTTATATTTATCCAGTATAGATTGTGCCTCTGGCTCCACTTTTATAGAAAACAATTTTCCTGTTTTGTGCCTGTAATATTCAATACGCCCATTCATCAGATTATCTTTAGTGAGAAAAAGCAAATCCTCAAGGTTGATGCCTATTAAGTAAAATATAAGCATAAAGATATCACGGTAAAACTCCAAATATTCTTCACATGGATAATTTTTCAACAATTTCAATTCATCAATCGTCAAACTCCGCTTCCTCGTTTGTTCCCTCTTGATTTTAAACTTCCTGAATGGATAAAGAGTTGTCACTTCTTCATCAATAGCATAATTAAAGACAGCCCTGATGTTTTTTAAATGTGTGCCTATATAATTAGTCATATATCCTTTATCCACCAAGAACTGGTTAAAGGATGTCAGCCACTTTCGGTCTATTGTCTCAAAGGTAGGAGCGTCATCAAATTCAACTATCAGTTTCCGTGTATTTATATAATTATCCTTAGTGCTCTTCTTATCCTTTAACGAGATATATTCGTCATAATAACGTAAAAAGTCACATGAAGTAACAGGCTTTAATGAAATAATATTAGAAAGGTGTTCTTTAAGCTGCTTGTCGGACATACCTTTCAGTTTACCCCCCAGCAACAGCAATTCTGATTCTAGGAGATTATATTTGCTACGGAGTGCCATATTCTTCACTTTATAGTTGGGTTCTTTTTTCCCATACTCACCATTATCCCATGTATTAACATTTGAATACATTCCTGACGATATAAAAAAAGCCTTATTATGATATATTCTGAACTTAACAGGATATACATCAGACGAGTTTTTCTTCCTCGTATCCAAGTAAATTGATAATACTGCCATAATATTTATTTTTAAGTTGCACATAAGTTGCACACAAATATAAATAAATAACCCGAAATAACCTCTTATAACAGACTATTATAAAAAAACAAGATACAGATAAACAGTGATATAAAACTATAAATCATTGTTATTCAATCCCAGGCAACAGTTCTTCCTGAATATTTGTCATGCTTCTCCACAAACTATACCGTGCTTCAGGATTCATTTTTTCTAGAGAATATAAAACATCTTTCATATTTGAACGATTCGACAAACTTTCATAAGGACAATTTTTGATCTGTTTACGAAAACCGAGGATACGTGCCATTTCAATTAAATCCGCTTCATGTACCAAGCA
>UMKF01043232.1_pt1 | contig 17292 bp, 2 predicted proteins | sample 1966251 | NCBI WGS metagenome assembly UMKF01 (sample SAMEA4836171, study PRJEB28245) | human gut metagenome | biome: gut microbiome; material: fecal sample | place: Denmark | collected 2008
TTTTTTATGTTGTACTTGGATAAAATCAACGTATTAATGATAGTTGTGTTGCTGAACTTGCCTACGCTCGCAAAGCTCGCTAAATCCCCCATAAAGGAGTGGAATTACTGGTAAACCAACTCCTTTATGGGGGAAAAGCGAGCCGATAGGCGAGCGAGATATAGTAAAGCTAAGTTAATTAAAAATTTAATAGTATATTTGCATATCTAAATGATAAATCTATATTATATAAGAAGTCTTTATCTTATTATAGTGTTAATTTTATGTTAATTCATTGATTATCAATTAGTTAGATGATTCAAATTATACGCAAAACTGTATAAAATAGTAGTGAAATTGCTTGGTTTTATACGCAAAACTGTATAAATTTGGCGATATTAACAATTAATTAACACATATATATGGAGACCAATAGTAATGCTGATAGTAGTCTTATTAAACCTACTATATTTCCTTTCAATATTAATCCAAAAGATTATAGTAATAATGCTTTTGATGAACTACAACAGATAGCTAATAAGTATGGAGTAGATATTGTTCTAATTAAAGACGAAAAGGTAAGATATACTGGTAGCTTTATGCAATTATACTTTGATGGGATGTCTAATCTAAGATATTTAAAAACTCATGGTTTATCTATGTTGAACTATATTTATAGAAATATTAAGTTCGATTCTAATTGGATAGTATTAAATCAGACTAAAATTTCAAGAGAACTATCTGTTAGTCAACCTAGAATAAATGACGGCATTCAACAACTTATAAATGCTAATTTTATTGCTAAAGCTGTTAATGATAAAAATAATATTTATATTATTAATCATAATATGATGTTTATGGGAGATAGAAATAGATTCATATCTGAATATATCAAACTATATTCTAATAGATAGCTAAAAATTACAAACTTTTTTAAGTATATAAATTAGCCCGAATTACTCTCACGAGCAGTTCGGGCTTTCCTATGAGTTGTAATATTAAGTAGTTAGTTATTCTTCATCTTCATCAGTAATCATATTAGCAACAACTTGACCTAAACCACTAAACGGACTACTACGTACTTTATAGTAACTATTATTAGCACCAAGTCTTTCATGTTTTATAATTTGATTAACTAATGGTACTTGTTTAAAGAAATTTACTACAAGTTTATTTTCACCTGAATAGCTTCCTGAATTATAATATAAATCATCAGGATTACCAGTAATAATATAGCTACAAAGTGCTCCTAATAATCTAAGATTATCTTGCGCAATACTTAATGCAGCAACAGGTTGACTATATAGTTTCTTACCTTCATTAACTATTCCCCACGGAGTATATTGAATAGTTTCAGACATTAGACGGTCAGCACTATATAGGATATAGTCAGCTACTTGTGTAGAATCATCATCGTCATCTAGCATTAATTTTCCTACTACAAATAGTGCTACTGCCTTAGTAATAGCTATCCATTCACCTAAGCATCTACGAATATTGGCTTTATCATATTCAGGAAGAATGTTATAATAAGTAGTAAGATTAGCTACAAAATCTGCATAACCTTTAGCAATTCCTTGAAGAGTACGAACAGCTTGAAGTTCGTTACTATCATTAAGTTCGTAGTATTTCTTAAATGGCATTGCTATAAACTCACCTAAACTAACATAAGTTCCTTTACTAATAGACTCTCTAGTTTCGTTATATATACCGTCAAAGTGACCTAAACGATAACCAAAACGTTTTTGGAATCCAGGAACCAAGTGTTTATGGAACTGCATTAGTAAAGCTCCCCACCAAGATTGTTGTAATTGATTAGCACCAATCTTATCATAGATACCATGTATTTGATGATTAACTGATATAACCTTATTACGGAAAGCTGCAATATCGTCATTAGTAAGACCACTGTCAGGTTTAAGAGTAGCAACACCGTTCTTCAAGATAAGACTTTCTCTAAAAGAAGGGTGATTCTCAAACTTCTTCTGTTCTTCTTTAGTATCTTCTTTATAGGTAGCTTTAAACTCTTCTCTTATCTCTTTAGGAACAGAACGTAAGAAGTCAGTTATTATATCAGCTTTAAACTTAACATAACGTTCTTTCTCAATATATGATTCAAGTACTTTATCTCTGAATGTTTCATATTTAGTAACTAATTCAGGATTATTCTTACGAAGAACTTTAAGCAATGCTTCTTCTCTAAGTCCCATAGCAAACTGTTCAAATGACATTACTTTATTCTTACCATTAACAGCAACAACTCTATGAGAATGAAGCATAGCTAGCAATGTAGCGTTCTGCATATAATGTTCACCTGCGGTTTGTTGGATAAACAGCAGATTTTCTAATTTACCCATAGGATTGTTACCTTTACCATAACGTTCTGTTACCATATCAGATTCAATAACATTGAATAATCTAATAATAGCATTAGTTTCGTTATTAGTAGTTTCATTGTAAGCATCAGCTAAATAACTACCTACATTCTGCATCCATTCGTTCTCACCTTTACGGAAGTCTTTGTATTTAAAGAATTGTCCGGCAGCCATTTCCATTTGTATTTGTGTCTTACCATATAATACGTTGGCAATACCACCAGTAACGTTTAACATCATAAACTTACTAGATACCATATTACGCATAACACGAGATACTTTAGAACGAGTACCTTCATCCATTTCAAATTCATTAAATACTAACTTACGAACTTGATTCTCAAAGTGTTTAACTATATTAGAATCATCGCTCTTAGTTGTACGTATTTCTTGTTTACCAGTAATTCTACTAAGTAATCTATTATCCATAAGTTTATCATTAGGATTTCTCTTAATAATATCCATATTACGTAATTGATTACTAGTAATCTTAGCTAATCTAGCTATATCATTACGAGTATTAAAGTTATACATGCTATCAATAAATGAATTAAGTCTTTCAAGAACATTAGGATTATTACGTTCTGCATTTTCCTGTGCTCTTTGCTTACGTAACTCATTATTCTTAGCTTGAGTTTCACGAACATAAGCTAGATATTCATCAGTAGTTTCACCTTCTTGTTTCTCACGAATAGGAAGAAGTTTAATCTCTGATAAACTATGTAACATAGGAGCATTACTAAATCTTTTATATAGATTAAGCTCTATATCAGACTTATTAGGAGTATCATACCAACCATGACTACGTTTAAAGTCTTGCCAATAATCAGTAAAACCTTGATGAGGTTGTTCAACAGCTTGATTAGGTAAATAACCACGATTAATATAAGCACGACTACGTTTATCTTTAACAAGACTATTAAGTAGATTATCTACTTCATTATATAGTTGTTGCTGATAGTTATTCATTCCGTAATACTTATCATTACGATATTTATTAGTAGAAGGTTGTAACTTAACTTCGTCATAGTTAGGATTCTTGTACTTGTCTTTAACTTTAGTTTCTAACCATTTATATTTAGGACTATATTCCATATTATTAGCTTCGTCCTTAACTACCATTTGTCTCCAAATAGCTAATGGTTCGTATTCTTTAGTAATAGGATTAAGTACATGATTCTCGTTATACCATTTATCAAATACTACTTTACCCATTTTGTTCATAGCCACATACATAGCTTCGTAGTATACAGTATTGATATAGCTTATATGCTCATCTAACCATTTTTGAGCTTGTTCTTCATTTGGCTTAACTCTACCAACAGCTGCTGCAAACATTTGCTCTTGATGTTTCTTTAAGTTAGCTATTTGCACTTCTGTAAACTTAGTACCGTCAATAACACCTGTTTCATCATACTTACCGTATGCCATAGTACGAACAAAACTATCAAAAGGATTGCCAGCACGAGTATCCATATAAGCTTTCTTTAACTCATCTAAGAACTCACCTTTTAACTTATAGTCAGTATTAGCTTTAAGCCATTCAGCTGATTCTCGATAAGTTTCAGATGTTTCAGGGTATTGAAGTCCTTCAATAGCTTGTTTATAACGAATAGTAAAAGCATCCTTAGGTCTGTTCTCTTTATACTTATTATTAAGTTGACGACGAGACAATAGATAATTATTAACTGCATTAGCTTCATAATAATTCTCTTTGTAATTACCGTCAACATCAATAACAGCACGCATTTCAGTAAGTTCACTTTGAATCTCGTTAAGACGTCTTTCATTTTGAACAGTAAGAGTACTATAATCATTGTCAATCATTGTACTTAATATATCTCCTTCTTCATGCAATAGCTTCATTAACTTAACATAAGTTTCAGGGTATTTATTAAGTAACTGGTTTGTATTGTAGTACTCTTGATACATCTCTTTAACGTATTCACGTTCTACATTATCTATTAAGAACTTCTCTAACTCATCTTTAGCTTTCTTATATATTAAACCGTCTCGACCATTCGGGTCTTCGATTTGTGCCAGCTTTACAGCCTCTTTTAGTGACCTTAATTTTTCAGTGAACGTTTCATTATACGGCAGCAAAAGATTGCCATTTTCGTCCAAAATATCGTTCAGAGACACGTCTATACCGTTGTTTTTTGCGTCCTCAATGATAGCTGATATTGCCGAAGTAAACGCTATCTTTTTGTCTCTAGCTTCTATTTCACTAGCTCTTAACTGATTCATCATTTGTTTAAGAACTATTTGAACTATTGGTATATGTGTTTCTTGACTATCAGCCAACCAAAACTGGAAGAAGTTTTCATCTTCAAATGCTTCTGTGATACTAAGCATATTAGATTGTACACGAGGGTCACTAGAAAGACTAGTAATATAACTATCAAAGTACATCTTAGTACTACGTTTAACTACATTATCTAAGTCTTTAATACGTTTGAACTTATCTTTGATTTGTTTAAGCATATCATTAGTTCTACGTAAACCTTCTATTTCTTCTTCTGTCTCACTTACAGTATAAGCTTCATCAATATTATAAGGTTGAATAGCTTCAATAATAGAATAGTCTTCTACAAATCTATTAATATCATCTAGGAACATTTCATAACGAGTACGTAATGTTTCGTCCTCTAACATACGGTCGAATAACTTCTTATTAGTTATACTCCATTTCTCTTGAACTATCTTGTTACCATTTTCATCTAACTTATAAGTTCCGTCAGGATTAGTAACATAAGTAGTAAAGAAGTTATGTATATCAAATAAGAAATCATCAATACGTCTATTAGTATAACCATTGATAATTCTCAACGCTTGTTCACGTAAGTTATCATTTAACTTAGTAGCTGTATTAGAACGTAAATCAATAGCTGTAAATGAACGGAAAGCATCGTTTAATGCAGCTTCTTCTACATTAGCATTACTACGTTCAACACTTTCAATAACACGAGATATATAATCATTTATCTCTTTATCATTATCTATCAATGCAGATTCAAGTATATCTTCATTAATAAAGTTATCTTCTGTCTGAACACGAATAATGTTATTATTAGCAAACTTATCTAATCTAGCATTTTCTTTAACTACTTGAGTAATGGCATTACGTCTAGGGAATTGTAATTGACTAACACTATTAATAGTTACTTTCTTACTATACATATAGTCAGGAGTAAGACTAACAGATTTAGTAGTTACACGACCTAAGTTAGTAACAATATAAACATTACCTTCTTTTTCGTATCTAAAATATCCGCCAGCTCTAAAACCTGTATTATCTACAACAGTTTGGAGAACCGGAACAAAACCAATACCATTAACATTAACATCTTCAATAGTTTGATTAATGCTAGCTTTAAGTTGTGCATAATAAGGAGATTCAGAATTATCTGATTTCTTCTTTCTAAGTTGAACTTCATTAGCTTCTAACTTAGTCATAGCTGTTTGTAGTCTCTTGGCTGCAATATCAATGTTATTACGGTCATTAATAAGTTTACGGATATTACCGTAATTCATATTAGGAGCTACAACAACATAATTAGTAATACCAACAGCTTCAAGAGATTCAATAGTATCTAGTATGACCTGATTATTAGTAGTAGCAATAATGTATCTACGAGAAGTATCAACTTGTTGCCCCTTTATGGGGGAAGTTAAGACAGTACTATTAGGAAACGCTTCTTCTATTAATAAATTAGCACCAGCTTCAAATGCTTTAGGAAGAACTACAAACTTACGAATATCAGAGTTCATAGCTATATTAATAGAACTAATAAATGCAGGGTCATACTGATTAATAGAAACTTCTTCCAGTATATCTAAAGGAAGATACATTCTATTATTATCAGGATTAACACTAACTTCTCCAATTTCGTTTTGTTCCAATGGATTAGTAGGAAGCATATATACAACATCATTATCATATACTAGCTTATATAAACGTAGAACTTTATTATTGTCATTAGTCTTAGCGTAATGACGATACTTACGATTATCTTCACTACCAGTAATCATTCTGCGTTCTTGTGCTTCTTTAAAACTAAGCATACCTACACCAAGTCTATTGAATACTATCTTATTAGATTCTTTGTACTTCTTATTCTCAAATGTAAGTACATCAGGATTATTAGGATTAGTTCTAAAGAATAAGTCACGTAATTTTTCTATTGCCTTATCATCATTACTAAGTCTTTCATAAGTTCCTGTTTCACTACCGTATTGAATCATACTATTAATGGCTTTGTCTGAATCATTAATAATATTAGTAGCTGTTGAAACTCCATTATCAGAATCAATACCAGTATCCCGTCCATATAAAAGCTCAACAGGAATAATCTTACTAACTGTTCCACCTTTAAACTTATAACCTTCTACTACCATAGAATATCTTACTAGGTCCATAGCTGTAAGTTTAACGAAAGGATTATTACTATGCCAAGCATTACGAAACATCTGATATTGAGATTCAGTAGATATAGTACTATCAATAATAGATATTCTATCATAACTATTGCGACGACCTTTATACTCCACATTTAGATTTTTAAATAGATTATCATCCGAAGTATATCTTTGAATCAATACTACTTTATTTGCAGGAGATAACTTCATAAATGCTTCTACATTCTTTTCAGACATATCAGACATATCGAAGCTACCTACTACATCAGTATAACCATATAATCTAGCACGAGCATTTTGTTGACTACTAATAAGATTTAGATTATAGCTAGGAATAAATTCATTATCGCTCTTAGTTATAAATCTATTAGTATTAACAAAATTAGATTGTGCTTGACTCATATTAATTATGAAACTCTCTAACTGTTGAATAGTTTGTAGATTACGAACATCGAACTTACTAACTAACTCACGGAACTGTGGAGTTTGAGTTTTGAATATTTCACTATCACGAATAATCTTTTCAGTAGCTATACAGCTATACTTCAATTGATAATATAAAGAAGGATATGCTGATTCTGAATCATCCTGATTAATATCATTAATAGTATTGAAACTAATCTTAGGATAAATAGCATCTATAAGATATTTATTACCTTCTTCTGTAACAGCTTTAAGAACAGGATTACCTTTCTTAATACGAGTAATATTACTTTTTTTAATATCTGTAATACGATTAATTACATTGTCAATTTCATTAGCAGATTTACCAGCACCAAACTTATCACTAGTAATAACCATCATATTAGCATTGATTTGGTCACCTATCTCTTTGAAATATTCAAATGCTCTTAATGCTTTAATTTGATATATAAGATTATCAGCATTAGTAGAATCTATATTTTCTACATTATCTTTAAGATGTTCTCTTAATTCTGTTACTCGTATTCCTTCTTCAAGAAGTTCATCTTCGTTAATACTTATTCCTTTAGCTTCAAGCATTGACTTAATATCTTTAAGACGAGTTCTTTTAGTAATACTGTTTGCAGGAATACCGAGAGATTTAGCTAATCTTATATACATATCTCGTCTCAATCCTATAAGAGGATTAAATCCAGTTTCACCGAATACATTATCGTTAGCATTTTGTCTAGCAATAAGTTCGGTTATTACAGGTTGATTAACGAATAAGATAGAAGTTTCATAGTTTGCACCACAATCAACAATAGACTTATATACATCGAAAGTATATAAATCAACATTAGGTACACCACCTTCTTTTACACCGTCAAGAATAAGTGCAGTAGTTTCAGAAGAGTAAGGAGTAATTAAACGATTATCTATATTAAGATTATCGTAACTCCAACCTAATTGATTATGGTCTACCATTACTTCTTTTCCACTTCTAGTTACGTCTCTAAAACGTTTTCTTAATTTTGCTTGAGCGTCTTTGGCTTCTTTCTCTGTATTATATGTATATACAAACCTAAAACCACCATGAGCACCGTCAATAATAGTCTTAGCTTTATTACCAATAGAGGCAAAGTTGTCACGATTAACAGAAATAGCTTTAAGACGTGCACCGGACATATTAGCATCACGATACCAATTTTGAGCAATTACTGAATTAATATTACGATAAGTCTCTGATAAACCTTCAAAGATATTGCTCTTTGCAGCTTTAATATCTTCAAAGTTACTAGACGATAAGTTCTCACCAATAGATACTGGTAGATTCATTATATTAATAAATGTATCTACTATCTTATTGTTACGAGCATCACGAGTATTCTGTTGAGCTATTGTTAGTTGACTAAATTCTTCAATAGACATAGCACCTACTATTTCGGCTCTTGCTTGAATAGTTTGTTCTAATCTAGCTCTACGAGTTTCATCAGCATAATCAATAGCTAATTGTTCAGCATTATCTTTTATATTTTGATAAAATTCTCTTTGCTCATTAATAATAGATTGAATATTACGATACTGTTGTGCAAACTTAGCAACACTATTATTATCTTTATATTCATTCTCATAGAAGCTCATTTTACTAACAATAGCATCTACTCTTTCGCCAAACTTTAATTCTTTTGATTTAAAAGTAACAGTAAGATTATCTTTTACTTCTCTTGGAAGTAATATCCATGTTTTGTCTGTTTCAGCTATTAAATCTCTAACTTGGTCAGTTAAGAATTTATCATATTCTTCATTAGCTTTAAGAACAGTTTCTCTTGCAGCTTTACGAGCTTCTTTAAATTCTTCTTTAGTAAATTCAGAACTAGTAGCTTTACGAGTTTCTTTATCTATTAAAGAATTTATATAACCAATATATCTACGATAAGTAGATACTTCGTCTTCTCCTTCTATATATTTGACTTTATGAGGTTTACCATTTTTATCAAAATAAGCAGTATGATAAATACCGTAGATACTATCAATATCGAAGTCAGCACCAGTTTGTAATACCCATTCATCAGGAACAACAATAGTAGAACCTTGAGATTCGTCTAACAAACCTACTACTTTCATAACAGCAATAGATTGTTTACCTTCTGTTGGAATACGATAACCAATCATAGTATCTAATCCAGCATTTTGTAAGTCCTCTAAAGTTACTTCATGTACAAGATTGCCTTCATTGTCATAAGTATTATAAGCCTTAACCATCCATTTAGGTAATAGTATTTCTACTATTTGACTTCCGTCTTTATGATAAGTAAGTTTACGTCCTAGACCATATCCGTGCTTCTCTTCTACTTTTGATTGCATTAAATCTCTTAAATCTGTACGACCAGACAAAGCTGTCATACCAACATCTGATACTTGACTAGCATGAAAACCAGGAAGTACTTGTCGAGTAACACGATTAGTAAATATACTATTTACAATGTTTTCTATCTTACTACGAACTAAGTTAGTCCATGCAGGCATATAAGGCAATCCAGTTTCAGGATTGATTTCGGCATATTTACGATAATTACTATCTAATCCTCTACGAGTTAACTCGTCTTTAATAAGTGCTATAAATTGATTATTATCAATCTTAACTTTTCCTTCTTCATATACTACGTTACCTCTAGCATCAATGCTAACTCCAATACGAGATGCCGCATCTTTAAAGCTATCTTGAATATTAGCAGTAAAGTTATCAAAGAAATCTTTAATAAGAGATTGTCCTTCAGGAGTATTACCTATATTATCAATTAGCTTCTTAACTATCTGCAATCCAGCTTTATTCTCACCGTCCATGTGTTGTGGAATATCTTGCTGTGTATATAGATTAGAATACCAACCAGTTTTATACTTAGTTTGAATGTCCTCGTTAAACCGTTTCAACCTTTCTTTAGAGGGGAATTTTCCATGAGCATCCCAAAACTCTAATACTCTATTAGTTGTAGCCTTTTCAGTAGTAGTAAAGTTAACCTGACCAATATTATTATCGGTCATATATTTAGCAAGTAAGCCAAGTTCACTATTACCTAAAAATCTAGGTATGAGTACAAATTCAGCATTTTTAATCTGAATAGGATTAGCTAATTTAGCATCATTATCTATTTCTAAGTCATAATAGAAGTTCTTTTGAACTTGTATTTTCTTAGATAATTCTCCTAACTTAACATTATCAATAGGTTTACTTTCATCATAAAGAGCTTCAATTAAGTCTTTATAATTATCATATTCGCCACGTAGATACATTCTACGAACAAATTCGTCTAAGGTTATGAGCGATTGAGCATCAGTTACTTCTGATTTATCTTTAGCAAACTGTTTAAGTACAAATGCTTCTGTCTCTTTAGATACTTTAGCTATCTTTAATTGTTTCTTTAAATCTTCAATAACTCCACCTTTGCTTTGAACATCTTCAAGAGTAATATATTTAAAACTACTATCTACACTAATAGTCTTATTAGGAGAAATTACTATATCTTCCAAATGCTTCTGTACATTGTATAAGTCATAACCTGCATAAGCTAATCCTCCGGCTTGATATTCTTTATTACGTTTAATTGTATCACGAGAATCTTTATAATATGCTTCATCTCCAAAGAACATATCATTAAGATTGTTATATTGAATCTCATAGTTAAGTACCATTTCTGCAATAAAAGCATTAAATGATTCTTGACTAGCGTTCTTATATCTATCTACAAACTCTTTATTAGAACTGTATTTAGCAACAGCTTCTTGTATTCTATAATTAATATAATTATCTATATAATTATAAACTGAATTACGAAGTTCACCAGTAAGCCTAATATTGTATTCTCCATTCTCGTCTTGTATCAATGATATTTCACTATTCTTTCCCCTATAAAGAAGTGAGAATACGTCACCTCCTTCAAACAGCCAATTCATATCTACCGTTTTAGCTGTCTCACTATTATACTTATTAAGGTTCTTAACTTTATCAATAAGTAGACTTCTAAACTTAAATACATTACCAGTAGGAACACCATTTGAATCAAGAATACCTTTACGATAATGATAGTTAAGTCTAGCTTCAGATTTACGTAAATCTTTAAACTCTTCTTTTATCTTAGGTTTACCATTTTCATCAGATACGATAGTTACTACTCCATTCTCAACAGTTGTCTCAAATAAGAAGTTAATAGCTTGCGCCATTTCTGCAAGTTCTTTAGCATAAATATTAGCATAAGCTACATATATAGGATGTCCACGATTAATAGAGCCGTTAGCATTAAATAGTCCAGTATAATCTAACTTATAACTATTAAATACGAAAGTCTTAGGTGCATCAGAAGGTGTTTGAGTAAAGAACTTAGATTTCTTAACTCCTTTAGTCATCTCATAATTGTCACCATTATTAGCGTATTCATTCAGAGTAATAATATCCCATTCAAGAGCATTGATATCTTTATAAGATTTAGCCTTTCCTGTTACTTCGTTACTAACTCCGTTGTATAATTGTGCACCAAATTCACGATAATATTCAGTTAGTTCATAACCAGTATCTGTAAGACGAAGTAAACCTGGGACTATTTTTCCATTAGACAAAGTTTTCTCAATAAGAATATTACTATATCTGTATTGAGGAATATTAGTAAATTTAACTAAGTAATCACGTAGTTCGGTATTACTAACAGGATTATCATTATAACGATTATCGTTAATTCTTTCAAAGAACTTACTTATATAGTTGTTCTTTAGAATATCACTAACTAGATTGTTCTCTGCATTAATACTATTAAATTCAGAATCTACTATCTGATAATCTTTAAATCTATTAGATATACGATTGGCTATATTATTAGCATAACCACCTTTGTATTGTAGTTGAGATTTATCAAAAGGAACTACTACATATTCTTCATTCTCTTTAGTTTTAGCATATTCACCTGCATAATAGATACGTTGTGCTTCATTATCTATTTTTAATAGATTAGTCGCCTTACCTACTACTTTATTAAACTCTAACAAATCATCGACAATAGAAGAGATATTAGAAAGTTGGTTATCACCGAAGTTACGAACGTAGTTAACAACACCCTGTCTATTGATGCCGAAGTTATACTTATTAAAAATTGCAACAATTTGCTCCGTAATTTCTTGGATTTCATTTGTGTTAGAATTTTTTAGTGTAGATAATCTGTTTTTAAGTTCGTCTAATACGGCAATATCATTAGCCATAATAGAAGGATTGTGAATAAGTGAATCGAAACTATTAAGTATTTTGTTTTGTAGATTAAGTTTAGGAAAAGTATTACGATTCTTAGTAACCACATTAGAACCGTCTTGACTATAAACTACTTCATTACGTTCCCAAATAGATTGTTTTAGTTGAGTAAATATCTTATTTCTCATCTGAACATTAGCTTCGTCTTCTAGTAAACGTGCAGCATATTCTAAATGAGATACTTCTTTAAATCTTGCAGCAATAGTATGGAAACTTTCTACCATAGCTTCAACACTAGAGAAGTTACCATAGTTATTAATAGCTTTAAAAGAACTATCAAAGCCAGCACTTTCAGCCATGCCTGAATAAGTATTATTAGAAGTATCAGGTTGTTCATTTATAAAACTATTACTATTTGTTTTAGGTAAACGAGCAAACCATTCTTTTACTTCTTTACTAACATTCTTATCTATATCTTTTCGTTGGTCGGCTAATCCAAGCCAATCGGCACGAAGAGCAGCAATAGTTTCTTGGTCATCTTGACGAGAGTTCTGTTCACTATCTTCTTTAACATCATCGCCAGCTTCATAGTCTTCATTAGTATCTATGCCAAACTCTTTGCTAAGACTAACTACTTCCGGTGAGTTAATTACTATATCAAATAACTCATTACGATTATAATTACCACCATCGTAAAGATTACGAATAATAGTACCTACATAAGCCTTTTGTTCCTGAGTAAGTTTTTTATCATTCTCTTTCAGATGTCTATTAAGATAAGTAATCATAGTCAGCTTTATAGCGGCTTGAGGACTTAACTCATTACCGGCTTTATCCTTTATTACTTCGCTTTCACCCTTACGTTTTTTATTAGCAAGAGCTTTACGAATACTTCCTTGACTCTTTAAATAAATAGTAGCAAGAATATTAATAGCGTGGTCTTCTTTCGCTATGTCATTACCAAATACACCAGTCCGTGAAGTACGAACGTTCTGAACATAATCTTTAGTATTGATAGTCTCTCTGTTATTATATGCTATTATAGCATTAACAGTATTAGTATCAATATTCTCATCATTAAAATCTCTACCAGTCTTTTCTTTATACCAATCACGAAAACTATTGTCTTCGATAGTAGCAAGGTATTCAGTAGATTTTCTAACATCATTATTAGTAAGCGGTAATAGCTTATCTAATTTAGGGTTACTAGGAATACAACTCATACACTTTATATTATTAATTAAGTTATTACTAACATTATCAAAGATAACATTATTATCAATACTATCAAATAGATTCATTAGACGGACGAAAACCGCACGTTACGAATGCAGACGGATGCCCGTAGACCACAAATTCCTGCCGAATTTCGCATTTTATATGCTGTTGTGATAGTAAGATAAGGAAAATATAAAAGTCCGGCAGATGCGCTTAAAATGGCTCATTCTAAGGCTCTCTGCCGGACTTTCGTCTCTAGGCTTATCTTACTTAACTACATACAAAACTAAGCTCACCAGTGTCAAACAAATGCGTCACAATAGCCTTTTGTCGATTATTCAATCCCTCAATCAGACTATCGAAATTATCGACTTGACGGTAGTTATCACTTATACTACTATCTAAATCTAAGTCTATATCAGGAATATCAAATACATCATCAGTAGGAACACTAACATCTTCCTCTGCTCTATCAAAAGTATCGTCATGAGTAACAGTAGAAGTACTAGCTATATCACTAGTTTCTAATCCAATAGTAGATAAACGATTACGAACTTCTCCAAGTAATGTATTATCTATTTGTCCTATTTTACCTATTAATTCTACTAAAGCATCTACTATTTTAGTAAATAGGTTATTTGATTCAGTAGTAGGATTAGAATCATACTTAATTCTAGCTAGTAATCTAGCAAATGTACGATTAGTAATAGCTTCGACTACAAACTCTTCAATAGCAACAGCTCTAGGTTTACTACTATTTAAGAAATCTCCATACTCATCTACTAGACGAGAATCTTGATTAATAAAGTTAGCAAACTTATCGTATAAGTCTCCGAATGATTGTTCTATATTAGCACGTTCATCATTAAGTAGATAATGTACACCTTCATGTATAAGAGTAAGAACTCTACGTTCAGGAGCAAGACTATTAAAACGATTACTAAGAGTAATAGTATTACCACCAGCGACTATTCCTGCAAATCTACCTTCATCACCTACTATTTCAATATCAGGATTAAGTTTAATACCAGCACTTTCTAATGCAGATATAACAGATAGTAGATTAGGATTATCAGTATTAGCTTGCGCAACTTCCATAAGAGTACCTATTTGAGGAATACTGTCTTGACTAGCAAGTGGGTCAGGTACAACTACGGGAGACACAGTTTGTTGCTCCTTTATGGGGGAAGTAGCGGCGTTAGCCGCGTCAGTACGACTAGCATTGCGACTAGGATTCATAAGAGTGATAGTCCTATTATAAACATCACCAACATAATTAAAGTTACTAACAATATTACCTTTACTATCAGTAACACTTCCTAAATCAGTAACCAATACTCCGTCCTTAGCTACAAATTCTTCATAACTACTATAACCAGTATCAAACCATTCATCTTGAAGTATATTAGGTATCTTAGCTTGTAACTTACCGTCTACTACTCTAAATAAACTAGATTCACCACGAATAGCCGAATTAACAACATTACGAGTAAGTAAAGCATATACTTCTTGTAACATTTTACTAAAGTTACCATGATTATTAGTAGGAACAAAACCATTAGGCATACGAGCCATAAGTCTTCTAGGTTTAAGTTCACCAGGAATAGAGAAAGCTACATTTCTATCTTTAAGATTAAAATAAATAGTTGGCGCAACTCTATTTATAGGTATTAAAGCATGACCTCTTACTTCATAACCATACAGTACTTTCTGTTTACCTATATATTTAGATACTTCTTCTAATAGTTGAGTATGAAGATTTTCATTGCCTTGTAAAGTAGCATCTAATAAAGAATGAAGTAGTTTATCTAATCCTTCATTAAACCTTTTAGTATATTCAGTAGCACCGGTTTCACTATTACTCATAGTATTCTCACGACTAGGAACTGCAATAAGTCTTCCTTCTGAATCTTTAATAGTCATACCTACTACATTTCTAGGAATACGACTAGCTGCAATAATACTATTGGTTTTAATATCAGCTACTCCACCGTCAACTCCTACTACTAAACGATAACCATCAGTTGCTTCACTAGTAGTAACATCTCCAAACTTACGATATATAGGATTACCTTGTTTATCTTTAGCATAAATAACACTACCTGAACTTGTACGTCCAACAACTAGACGTTTCTTTTTAGACTTAGTTTTACTAATAGAGGACTTTAAGTTATTAATGTCCGTATAAGACTTCTTGAGTTTATTCATCCAATTAGTTAACGAATCATTAACAATGGTACTAAAATCAGACTGATTAACATTAAGAGCATTATTAAAGAATATAATACTATTAAGATGTCTAATCCTATCTAATAGATTAGTTTGAGTATTACCGAATAAACTAGTTAGATTCTTCCAGTTCTCATTCTCTTGTAAAGCATTAAGCTGATGTCCGAATGTTCCTTCAACTTCAGGGTTATTACGAACACGATACAAACGACGTATATTATTAAGTAATTGTACAAACTCTTTAGCACTTTCATCTTCACTACTAATAATAGATTGGAGTTGTGTTATAAAATCTATACTACCATTTCTAACAGTGTATCTCCAACCTTGATTTATAACTTCAACGTTCCCATTATTATAATTAATTTTAGGAAACTCACCTATCTTAATTCCACGAGATTTAACGATAAGATTATCGTTTTCATCTAGTTCTACATTTACTGTATCATTAGTCTTTAACTGACCGATACGAGAGTAAACCTTACTATCATTTAGATTAACTAGATTAAAGAAGTAACCATTATCTTTAGTATTCTGTCTATTCTCTGCAATAGCATTTTCTAATGTCTTACTTGCAGACTGTATAATATCAGAAGGTGTCTTAACTTCTGTATCAACATTAACTATCTTACCGTTTACTATTTGACGATTAGCTAGAACTTTAATATCGTTATATAGATTAATAGCTCTAGGATTAAGTTGTTGTAGATATACCATCATATCATTAAGACTAGTAAAAGTCTTACCTTCTACTTCATTGCCTTGTATCTGATTATACAAGTCTATGATAAGATTAATTTCTTCTATACGTTGACGCTGACCTTCTAAATCATTATCAGATATAGCTGATTCAAGAACTGTATCATCAGTTCCAGTATCTTCTTTCTTGGAAGTATCTACAACAGTAATATCTCCAATAGCAATAGCTGCATTAAGTTCTTCAATAGTGACATCAGCAATTATATTGCCTTTAGCATCTAATCCGTCAATACTTACATTTCCAAATCTACTAATACGAATATCAATATCGTTAACTTTAACTGGTTTACGAGATACATCACTAAGACTTGCAAAAGGATTTACTATCGTAAATTCAAGATTACCTATATTAGACTTATTTACAATACCTGAATTAGATTGAGATACTACTTTGTCTAACGTTTCCTTTAATTTCTTCTCTTTTGCAGTCTTTGGTTTAGGTCTAGGCTTAGGCTTAACCTCTGGTTCTTCTTGAGTCGTCGCTTCGCTCCTCCTTTCCCCCATAGAGGAGCTTCCTTGCTGATTCTCCGGCTGTCTTTGCTGTACTTCATTCTGTATAGCTAACTTGTTTCTTCTCTTAGTAATAGCTTCTCTTAGATTACTTATTTCATTCTTACCATTCTCTGAATTAGTTAAAATACTAACAGCATTAGATAAACTCTTATTGCTAGTATTCTG
>UMKF01037964.1_pt1 | contig 17137 bp, 15 predicted proteins | sample 1966251 | NCBI WGS metagenome assembly UMKF01 (sample SAMEA4836171, study PRJEB28245) | human gut metagenome | biome: gut microbiome; material: fecal sample | place: Denmark | collected 2008
CAACTGGACATTGTTGTTCTTGCGAAATTAGACTTCTTCAAGTCGTGTTTGTCTGCTGAATTAAAATCTATCCCCATCATAGTTCTTTCTTCAATTTTAGTATTGTACTTTTATTAATCATGGTATGTACCCATTGGGTGTAACCTTGATATATAGCTTTGTTTTGACAAAACGAGTTCGTCATGCAGAGTAAACGAATTGTCTCGTAAATGTCATAAAATTATGTAACATGTATAAATTATAGCCTGCGGTGTATGTTGTATTTCGTGAAGTTGCTTGTTTTTTTCGTGAGTATATATTTGCAGGTCTTATGCGGCGTGTGTTTTTCTTGTACATTTGTACAATTTTGTTTCTGAATTTCTGGTTCATCATTGTAAGTGTGTGTTTAATTATAAAATTCACTCTTTGTATTATAAGTTATATAAGTCTGTTATGCCGGGAATATCTTGTCGTTATACGCAATAAGCGTGGTCTGCCTGTTTTTGTATCTTAGTGCGGTGGCCCTGAGAAAACCATGTGTACAGATACAACAACAGCAGCCCACGCTTTAACATGGGTACTGCTATGTCATCTTTGTACACAAATCAGAAATTTCTCAGGTTTCCGCTCTACAAGATGAGCATAACGCTTCTAATCATATATTTCAAATGGTTGGAAAAGTTTTTCACTATCCGATTGTAAAAATAATACAACGTGTAGATATTGCCAAATTATTTTATGTTATAGCCTGATTTTTCCTTTTTTTATTGATTCAGTTGACATTTAAGTATGAAAATATCATACCGGTTTTAATACTATAGTCTTCTTTGTCTATAAATCGTGATAGCGGTTTTGTTGTGATTATTGTTGTTTTTACTTTGTATATGTACAATCTGCGAGGGCTCACGGCAAAAATTCCGAGCGCGTATGTTTTTTGCTGTGAGCCCTCGCAGATTTTCTGTTAGAGGCTTATGTACGTTTTTTCACTTATGTTTCTTATGTATGATTAGATTCTGCAATATAGGAATGAAGGAACTGCTTTCAGAATAAATGCTATCAGTTTCCAGCGTTTGGTGATGTAGATGGTCTTTTTCTTGTTTTTCATGGCTCGGAATATTTGTTTTCCTGCAGTTTCAACTGGAGCAATCCAGAAGAGACCTTCGCCTTTTGCCATGGCTGTGTCTACAAATCCCGGTCGGATGTCGGTTATGTATATGGGAAGTTTCAACTTGAAGATTTTTTGTCTGATTCCTTCTGTGTAGTTTATCTGGTAAGCTTTTGAGGCATTGTATGCAGGTGCGGTGCCGTTGCCCCTCAGGCCTCCGACCGAAGTGATGACTGCCAGATGGCCGTAGCCCTGCTTTATGAAGTGTCTTATGCTCCAGTCTGTTATGTACGTCCATCCGACAATGTTCGTTGCTATGGTCCTAGCTTCAGGACCATATTCCAGAGCATCGTTCAGTTCTCCAGTGCCTGCGCTTACAATGATTGTGTCCGCACCGCCCAGCTTTTCGGTCAGCTCTGTCAATGCATGTTCTGTGCTGGCCGTGTTCGATATATCGCATGCTTTGGCTATGAATTTGTCCGGTGCACGGGATGCCAGTTCCTTGAGCTTGTTTTCCCTTCTTCCCATTATGCCGATTCTTGCTTCTGTTTCCGAGTAGAGCAGGGCGACCTCTCTTCCAATACCCGATGATGCTCCGATGATGATTACTTTTTCCGTTTGATATTCTGCCTTTTTTTGTTTAGTGGAGCAAAGGTATACCTGTGAATCGGCATTTTTCTTTAAATATTTCAAGACTTGTCGGTCTTGAGCAGTTTCTTGCGTATTGCGCTGACGGTCTCTGGTGTGACGCCTATAAATGATGCAATTTCTTTCAGTGGAATGAGTTCCTTAAGGTCCGGATATCTGTTCATGAAGTCTATGTATCTTTCCTCTGCCGTGCAGCAGTATGAGTCTGTAAGCCTTCGGTATGTCATGGCGAAGAGCTGTTCGGCAAGGATTCTTCCGATGCGCTGATTCTCGGGCGAGGAGTTCCAGAACTGTTCGAGTTCCGTATATGTGATGAGATGTACACGGCTGTCTTTTATGGCCTGTATACTGCTGAGCGACGGACGTCCGCAGAGACATGAACTGTATTCGCCGACAAGGTCACCTTCGAGACTGTAACCGGTGATGTGTTCGTCTCCGTTGCTGTCAAGCCTTTTGTATCGGAACATGCCTTCTGATATGTACCCTACATGTCTGCACATGTCGCCCTGCTGAAGAAGATATTCCTTCTTCTGTATGATTCTTGTAGTGCCTTGACTGATGATGAAGTCGCGAAGAGCTGACAGGTCGATGTCTGTGAGCCGATATTCGTTTAGATTGTTTTTCATGATTTCCAGTGGTGCGGAAGGTGGATTGAAAAAAGCGTGCGTATGGACAATGTTTGTCCATTATGCACGCTTCGTATCTTAAGGACTTGGCCTCAAAGTGTTGTAAGGTCCGAATTGAGTTTCATCAGACCTTTTGATTTTTCAATCAGTTCAGATGCTTTATTTGTTTTCAGCATCGATAGCATTGAAGATGTCTTCAAGCATCTGTTCCTTTGAACCCTTCCAAGTGAATGTGTGGCGGAGTCCTTCCTTCTCGAACCAGTCAGAAAGTGGAGCAGTCTGATTTCTGTACACTTCGAAACGCTTCTTGATTGTCTCTTCGTTGTCGTCAGCACGTCCCTGTTCCTTAGCTCTGTTGAGAAGTCTTGCCATGAGAGTTTCCTCGTCAACAACGAGTTCAATCATCATGCCCATGTCTGTGTTGCGCTCTGCGAGCATCTTCTTGAGAGCCTCTGCCTGTGCGATTGTACGTGGGAATCCGTCGAAAATCACACCTTTTCCTGGAGTCTGTGCATCGTATGTCTTAGCGAGGATGTCGATCATGAGTTCGTCAGGAATGAGCTGTCCGTTGTCGATGTAGCCTTTAGCTATCTTTCCGAGCTCTGTGCCGTTCTTGATTTCACCTCTGAGCACGTCTCCTGTAGAGATGTGTCCCATTCCGTACTTGCTGACGATTTCGTCGCTGTATGTGCCTTTGCCTGAGCCTGGGGCACCGAAAATGATGATGTTCTTCATTATTTTGTCGTTGTTTTTTGTTATTAATTATATTTATGTTGTATAAACATTATTCTCTTCATTGGTTTTCTTCAACCGTATATATGTCTTTCAGGTTGCGCCCAAGTCCGTCGTAGTCCATGCCGTAGCCTACAATGAAGTCGTCGGGTATTTCCATTGCGCAGTAGTCCACTTTCACATCCTCTTTCAGCTTGCCTGGCTTTACAAGCAATGATGCGGTTTTGACCTCGATTGCTCCTCTGCCTTGCAGTTCTTTCTGAATATGTTTGAGGGTGGTGCCGGTGTCTACAATATCTTCCACAATGATTACCTTGCGTCCTTTGAGATCGGCATTGACACCTATAAGTTCTTTGACATTTCCTGTAGTGTCGGTTCCTTCGTATGAGGCGAATTTGGAAAAAATGATGTGCGGCTGTATTGTCAGATAACGCACGAGGTCGGCGGCGAACATGAATGCTCCGTTGAGAATGCAGATCATTACCGGCTGTTCGCCACAGAAATCGTGGCTTATGTTCTGAGCCACAGTCTTAACTTTTTCTTGTATGGTTTCATCCGTAATGGACAGGATGAAACTTTTGTCTTTAATTCTGATCATTCTATTGTAAAGACGTCAATAATGTGAAAAAAACCGTGCAAATATACAATTTTGTATGGAGTTTGGCATAATAATGGGTTCGTTTTGTTATTTTTGCAACATGAAGATTTTATCAGCAGCACAAATGAGAGAGGCCGATGCTTTCACTATCGAGAGCGGGTCTATGGAATCCATCGAACTGATGGAGCGTGCATCCAGTGCCTTTGCTTCAAAGATTATGGAGCGTTGGGGCAAGGATACACCTGTTAAGATTTTTGCTGGTTCGGGCAACAACGGCGGTGATGCGTTGGCTGTAGCCCGTATGCTTTCACAGTCGGGCTACAAGGTTTCGGTATTCCTTTTCAACATAAATGGAAGTTTGTCACCTGATTGTCAGAAGAATAAGGAGAGGTTGGCTGAATGTCCAGGATTGGAAATGACAGAAGTGACTTCTCAATTTGTCCCTCCTACGCTTGATCGCGGCGATCTTGTTGTGGACGGACTTTTCGGTACTGGTATATCGCGTCCTTTGAACGGAGGATTTGCTTCGGTTGTGAAGTACATCAATTCTTCCCATTCAACGGTCGTATCGATAGATGTTCCTTCGGGCCTCATGTGTGAGGACAACTCTTATAATTTCATGAATCATGTGGTGAGGGCTGACTATACCTTCACGTTCCAGTTCCCTAAGTTGGCGTTTTTCTTTCCTGACAACGAGCAGTATGTCGGGGAATGGGAAGTGCTGGATATCGGCGTGAAAGACCCGGAAACCACATCTACTTCAACCTCGTATTTCGTCACAGAACGCGACGAAATGGCCCGGTTGCTCAAGAAAAGATCAAAATTTGCGCATAAGGGAAGCATGGGGCACGCTGCACTTGTTGCAGGACGTTCGGCTATGGCCGGTGCTGCAATATTGGCGTCGAGAGCATGCATGCGTGCCGGTGCAGGCAAATTGACTGTGCATACTCCATTTTATAATGTGAGCATTCTTCAGACAACAGTGCCAGAAGCAGTGCTTCATATAGATCCGAACAGCGATTGCTTCTCCACACCTTTTGATGCAGGAGGTTTCGATGCGCTTGGTATAGGTCCAGGCATAGGAACTTCTTCGGACACGGTGCAGGCGTTCATCGAACAGATAAGGCTGACAAAATCGCCTATCGTGATTGATGCTGACGGTCTGAATATTCTCGGTTCGCATAGAGGTTGGATACAGCAGCTTCCAAAGAAGTCTATTCTGACGCCTCATAAGAAGGAATTGTTTGGACTGATAAGTACAACGCGAAATAGTTTTGAGGAACTCGAACGTACGCGCGAATTGGCTGTGCATCAGCAGATATACATCATCATTAAGGGTGCATATTCAATCGTTGTGACACCTGAAGGCAAGTGCTATTTCAATACTACAGGTAATCCTGGTATGGCTACAGCCGGAAGCGGTGATGTGCTTACAGGAATTATTCTGTCATTGCTAGCTCAGGATTATTCTCAGGAAGACGCATGTCGTCTTGGAGTGTATCTGCATGGCCTGGCCGGAGATATTGCGGCTGAAGAACTGTCGGAAGAAGGAGTTATGGCCAGCGATATCGTTGAGTGCATCCCTAAGGCTTACAGAATGTTGAGAAATCATTAATTGCGAGAGTGTATTTCAATGTGCATTCTTGCAGATGTTGATTTGTAGTAATTTACTTTTTATCTTATAATGAAGAGAGTATATTTTTTCTTGGCTCTGCTGGCTTCGTTTTCTGGAATTGAAGCCCAGACAAAAGTGGAAAAATTCAATCCCGGTGTTGTAGCAGAGGGCGTCAATTATGCCCTTCCTAAGACAGCTTTGAAGATTCAGGTCGTTGCGACCAAGACTACATTCACTCCTGGTGAGTTCGGCAGATATGCTGAGCGCTATCTGCATCTTAACAATGTTAAGACAGAGGCTGAGGTGAAATGGGAAATCAAGTCTATAAAGGTTTCTACATACGGAGTGCCCGACATGAATAAGGTTTATACCATTAAACTGAAGGACAAGTCTATTGCTCCATTTGTAAGACTCTCTGACGAGGGACTGATCAAAGGTATAAATGCAGAGGCGAATGTGGCATCTGATGCTGTTGAGGTTCCTGCACCGGTTGTTAACAAGCTCAGTGGAAGAAAGTATCTTACAGAAGAAATATTGTCTGCCAATTCCAGATCGAAGATGGCGGAACTGACCGCCGGCGAGATTTATGCAGTACGCGAAAGCAAGAACAGCATCACACGCGGTGAGGCTGATGCAATGCCAAAGGACGGCAATTCGCTGCAGATTGTTCTGCAGTCGCTCGATGAGCAGGAAAAGGCATTGATGCAGCTTTTCACCGGAAAGACGGAGCAGGAGTCTGTTGTCGAAACATTTACTTTGGCACCTGATGCTGATGTTGAGAAAGAAGTTGCTTTCCGTTTTTCTTCAAAACTCGGTCTGGTTGACAATGACGACCTTTCTGGTGAACCGTATTATGTCAGTGTGAAGAATCTGCATTCTGTTCCGGTTCCAACCGAAGAAGAGAAGAAGAAACGCAAGATTGAAGGAGTTGTCTACAACATGCCTGGAATGGCAGAGGTGAAACTTTTCAATTCGTCTTCTACCATTTACAGCGAGGATCTGCCTTTCGGACAGTTTGGAGCAGAGGATGTTCTGATGTCAGCGCTTTTCAACAAGAATGCAACGACTAAGGTGACGTTCAGTACCGTAACAGGAGGTTTGCTCAAGATAGATCAGTAATACAATGAAATATAAGAGGTTGATTCCGTAAGGCTTTTCAGAAAATCCTGGAATCAACCTTTTTTATGTAAAATAGAAACAATAAGAAAAATATGAATGCAGTAATTGAAAATATGATATCCAGACGCAGTGTCAAAGCGTATAAGCCGGATATGGTTCCTATGGAACTTATAGAAGAAGTTGTGAAAGCTGGAACTTATGCTCCTACGGGCATGAATATGCAGTCGCCGGTGATTGTGGCTGTTGTCAATAAGGAGGTCCGCGACCATCTTTCACGTATGAATGCTTCCATTATGGGAACGTCTTCCGACCCGTTCTACGGTGCTCCAGTTGTGCTGGTCGTTCTTGCCGATAAGAATCGTCCTACAGCTGTTTATGATGGAACGCTTGTTATGGGCAACATGCTCAACGCCGCACACTCGCTCGGTCTTGGTTCATGCTGGATACATCGCGCCAAGGAAGAGTTCGAGAGCGAAGAAGGCAAGGCGCTTCTGAAAGAGTGGGGACTTGAAGGCGAATATATCGGTATCGGCCACTGCATCTTGGGCTATCCTGCAACAGAACTTCCTGTAGCAAAACCTCGTAAGGTCGATTATGTTCATTTCATCAAGTAAGGCCGATGAAGAAATACAAGGTTTATCTTTTTGACTTCGATTTGACGCTGGCTGACGGAAGCGCGTGGATTGTGGAATGTTTTCAAACCATTCTTCATCGCCACGGCTATACATCCTGTACCGACAGCCAGTGCCGGTCTACCATAGGCATGGTGCTTGAAGACGCTTTCGAGTATCTTACAGGGGTTTCTGATCCTGCCTTCTGCCATGATTTACGTTTGGAGTATCGCCAGCTGTGCCGTCCGCAGGTGGCAGAGCGTACGCATTTTATTCCTGGTGCGGAAGCAATGCTGCGTTCGCGTACGGAAGATATACGTATAGGCATAGTAAGTACCAAACAGTCGGATGTAATCTGGAAAACGTTGAGGCTCAATGGACTTGAAAATACTGTTGACCATGTGATAGGGATAGAAGAGGTACAGGCCCCTAAACCTGCTCCTTATGGCATATTGAACGCTTGTTCGCATTTCGGGGTAGATAAGAGCGAGGTTCTCTATTGCGGTGACAGCACAATAGATGCTGAGGCTGCAAAGAATGCAGGAGTTGATTTTGCGGCTGTGACTACAGGCAACACTACTCGTGCCGAGTTCGAAGCATATCCTCATGTTGCAATACTCGATGCTCTTTCTCCTGACTATCTTGCTTGAGAAAGCATTCTCTTGTTTGTGTTTTCTCAGTATTGCTTTTCAGAGTTATATATATAGTATATACGTGACATTAATATATACCGTTTGATGGATATTATAAATGAAAGTCTTATGGAGTTCTTCCATAAGATGGGCTTTTTAAGTGATACAAGATCATTGGGCATCCAGTTGATGATCATATTGGGCGTACTGATTTTGTCGTTCGTGTTGACTAAACTTTTCAGACATGTACTGGTACCGCTCGTTCAGAAAATAACGGCGCGCACACGTGTGAAATGGGACGACTACATTTTCAACGAACGGATGATGATGGCCTTCTCACGAACAATACCTCCAATAGTTTGGTATATTTTCCTTCCTACAGTCTTCGATGAAGGTACGATGGTCTTGGTCATACTTTTGAAAGCCTGTCTCGTATATATGGTCGTTGCCTCTATCATGCTCATAAATACTTTCCTGAATACGCTCTATGAGATTTCAAATGAGCATGAAGTGTTGCGCAACCGTCCTCTGAAAGGTGTTTACCAGATGATAAGTCTGCTGGCAATAGCTGTCGGCATAATAATCATAGTCAGCATACTTATCGATAAGGATGCCACGCGCATTCTTGCAGGTCTTGGTGCTTCTGCAGCAGTGCTAATGTTGATATTCAAGGACAGTCTTCTTGGACTTGTTGCAGGCATACAGCTTACCGTCAACGATATGCTCCATCCAGGCGACTGGATAACGATGAACAAGTACGGAGCCAATGGTTATGTAACCGAGGTTTCGCTTACAACAGTGAAAGTGCAGAACTTCGACAAGACAATCACTACCATACCGGCCTACGCGCTTGTGAGCGATTCTTTCCAAAACTGGCGCGGCATGCACGAGAGCGGAGGCCGTCGGATCAAGCGATACATAAACATTGATATTACGACAGTTCATTTCTGCTCCGAAGAAGAACTGCGCTCGCTTGCATCAAAAGGACTTTATTCCGCAGATAAGATGGAAGATAGCGATGGAGTGGTGAACCTTTATGTATTCCGCAGATATGCGCTTGATTATATCTGCAGTCGTAAGGACATCAATCAGGATTTCATGCGTATGGTGCGAGTTCTTCAGCCTACATCCGAAGGACTTCCGGTTGAGATATACTGCTTCACCAACAACACAGAATGGCTTGTATACGAATCCATTCAGGGAGCAATTTTCGACCATCTGATAGCCATGCTTCCTGCCTTCGGACTTCGTGCTTTCCAGCGTCCGTCGGGCGCCGACCTTCAGGAACACGGTTTCTCAGGCCATGCTCTTGACGAATAGGCGTATGGCTTTCTTTTCGCCGGCGACGATTATAGTGTCGCCTCCCTTCATTTCTACAGACGAATCAGGATTCATTATGTAGCGCGCTTCGTGTTCTATACCCAGTACCAGACAGTTGGCCTCTTCTCTGATGGCCGACTGTGCAATGGTCTTTCCTGCAAGCTTGCAGTCTTCACGCAATGTAAATTTTTCCAATGTAACGACCGTGCTTCCTTCATCGTCCTTGTGTTCCTGCGAAACCGAATCCATCATTTTCTGCAGTTTGTCAATCTGTTCGTCCGAACCGGCAGCCACAATCCTGTCCCCTGGATAAATGCTTTCGTTTCCCCCCGGAATGTTTATCTTCATACCTCCGCGTATGATTCTTACGATGCTTGCGCCCGTGTTGTTTCTTATACCCAGCGATTTGAGCTTCTTTCCGCACATATCCGATTTAGCCGGAACTGTGAAGTCTGCAATATGCAGGTCGTAAGGCTGCAGCGATTCCATGAAGTCCTGGTGCATGGCACTGTTGCCCTTCATCAGCACCTCTCTTGCCGAAAGGTTCCTGTTGAATTCATCCTCCAGCTGTGACGAACGCTTTTTCACTCGTCTTGAGAACATTATGCTCAGCACCAGCAATACTGCTATGCCGACGATGAATGCAGATGTGAAGTCGAATATTTTTGTTATGCCGTACGACACGAAAGCCACGCATACGATGATTCTTGTCAGATTCAGTCCTACCAGCCATCCCTTGTCAAATCCGCCGTTGCTCCATATACTTCTGGCTTCCTGGCTCTTCCTGTGTTTCGTTGCTATGATGTATATGAAAGGCGACGAGAATGTCAACAGCAATCCCAATCCTATCAGCTGAATGGCCCATTCTGGTGCAATTTCGCTCAATGTGTCCGTCATAAGAGGGAATATGAACTTGAAGAACGTCACGTTCACAAACATCAGGATTATGCTGTAAATAACCAAGGTCTGGCTCACTTTCTTCAGCAGTTTCTTCCAGTTGCCTTCCATCGAAACCGAGTTCCTGTTCTTGCTGTAGTTTTCAATGAAAAGCCTTACGCCGTTGCTCATGTGGCTGTCCACAAACTCGTATGCCGGTGTAGACATCTTGATAATGTAAGGAGTGAGGAAGGTTGTTATCACCGACACAGCCACGACAATAGGGTAGAGATACGATTCCGTTACCTTGAGCGACTGCCCCAGCGAAGCAATGATGAAGGCAAATTCTCCTATCTGTACAAGAGTGAATCCCGTCTGCATCGATACTTTAAGCGACTGTCCCGAAAGCAGTGTACCGAGCGAAGCAAATACAATCTGGCCTACAATCACAATGACCGTAATTATCGTTATCGGCAACCAGTGCTGAGCCAGTGTCTGCGGATTTATCATCATGCCCACCGATACGAAGAATATCGCACCGAACATGTCCTTGATAGGTTTTACGAGTTTCTCAATTCTTTCCGCTTCAACCGTTTCTGCCAGCACGGAGCCCATGACGAATGCACCCAGTGCCGAGCTGAATCCAGCGCTCACTGCCAGCATCACCATGCCCAGACACATGCCCACAGACAGTATGGTCATCGTCTCGTCGTTGAGATGTTTCTTGAATTTCTTAAGGAAAGACGGTATTACTGCTATTCCTACGACAAACCATATCACTATGTATGCCACCAGTTTTGCCAGCTGTCCTAGCATTTCAGCACCTTCGAAGCTCTGTTTCACTGCGATAGACGACAACAGTACCATGAGCAGTACGGCAAACAAGTCCTCCACGATAAGTATGCTGAAACAAATCTTTGCAAAGTTGCGGTTGCTCAGTCCCAAATCCTCAAGAGCCTTGAAAACGATGGTTGTTGACGACATGCACAGCATCGCGCCCAGAAATATGGAGTTCATTTCGTCCCACCCCAGCAGTCGCCCGGCCGTGAATCCCAGCGACATCATGCCTATAACGATGGTTGCAGTAGCTATAATGGCCGTGCTTCCTACCTGCAGCAGTTTCTTGAAGCTGAATTCCAGTCCCAGGGCAAACAGCAGGAACAGCACACCTATCTGTCCCCATGTGTCAACGCTGCTGATGTTCGAAATCCACGATTCGCCGCAAACATAAGGACCGGCAAAAAGTCCTGCAACAATATAACCCAGTACCACAGGCTGTTTGAACAGCTTGAACAGCAGGCTCGTCACTCCCGCCGTAAGCATTATGACGCATAAATCCTGAAGCATACTCGTTTCGTTTTCTTTATTCAGTTGTCGATGCCGTCTGCACCGGCTTGTTTGTGTTTGTTGTTTGCGGTTGTCTGCCGTTCGTCAGGCACACATGCTTTCCATCACCCTTTGTAGCGTCAGTACGCCGCATCCATCTCTTTTTCCCTTTTCCGGCCTATATTGTCATTTCAGCTCGTCGCCCCTGATGCCCAGTGCGTTCATCAGTGAGTAGCCCAGTATTTCCTGGCAGAATCCCGAGCCCGTCTGAGGCTCCATGGCGAAGAGAGTCTTTTCCTTGTGCTTGATTTTTCCTAGAGCCTCCTTCACCTCGTTGCCGTATTTCTCAATGTCGGCCACAACCATTATGTTCTTTGTTTCCTTGCAGTCGCCTGTGACCTTAAGGGTCTCTACGAAGAAACGTCCCATGTCCGTAACATCTTTTGCCACGGGGTAGGCCGCCATCATGAACTCTCCGAGATTGTCCTTGAACGCCATGCCGTTTATATACTTTTCCAAGTTCGACGGATTGAAATTGTCCAGTTGTCCGCCGTTGCCGTCATAAATGAATATCACCTGAATCTTGTTGTCGCCCGGTTCGATACCTCCATCCAGAGCCACGCAGTCGAGCCATCGGCACAGATCAGCTTTCTGTATTCTTCTTTCAAGCATACGTTCAAAATTCACTGTGAGGTCAAAAGCCACTTTGTCCAGATATGATGCATCGGCGATGATAACGTTTTCGCTCATGATGCCCGTTACGTCCATTCCCATAGTTTTCTTTCTGTTGGTGCAGTTATGTTTGCTTAATAAATTAATCTTTCTCCACGGCCTGCTCCGGACTGTGCCGATGTTTCGCAAGTCTTGTGCAAATTTAGCAAATATGTCCGAATGAAAGCCCGGTGTGCCTGCTAAGTAATGGTGTTTTTCGCTTAAAAAGCAATGCTTCGGAAGTGTTTATAAACAAAATGCGTTTTACCGGGGTACCCGGTAAAACGCAAAAAAATTGCTTATCTCACGACAAGCAATCTTTACTAACCTTAAAATAAATCTAATACCATGAAAAACACGATGCAAATATAGGCGTTACTTTCTTATCTGCAATACATTATGCAAGAAAAATTCTCTATATTTGCATTATTTAACCATTTGCTTGTTTTCGTCAGTCATTTTCACAATTATTTCCTTTGCCGTCTCGCATTCCTGAGCATCTTCCAGCTTTTTCTTCAGACGGCTCTTCGATGTTCTGAAAATCTTGACATGCTGTTCAACATCTTTAGATGCATCATTCCTTGCCTATATTTCAACCTTGTGGCCGTGAATGGAATTGCACATTATGTGGCATTTCGGCATTTCCCCATTATGATTTATAGGGTGTACTATTTAAATAACGTCAATGCATTCAGCCTTGTTCAAGTAAATCTTTGTCCGTCAAGAAATCCAATAATCCAACAGTCAATACTCCGAGTTCGTCTTCCTTGCGATGAATGTCATCACCAACAATGACAATCTTACGGAAGTGGTCATTGATTGATAATAACGGGCGACGTTCTTGCTGTTCCTTCTCGGGTGTAGGCATGTGGAAAGCCGATTGAATATACACTCTGTATGGTGGACGGTTCACCACAAAGTCAACCTCCAACTGCTTTCTGACAAACTTGCCATTCTCGTCCTTGCCACCAAGTTCAACCAGCCCTACATCAACATTATATCCACGGCTACGAAGTTCGTTATAGATAATGTTTTCCATAATGTGCGTTTCTTCCTGTTGACGATAGTTGAGAATGGCAGCACGAATACCAATGTCGGCAAAGTAATACTTTGTTTCTGTACCAATATATTTTCTGCCTTTTACATCGTAGCGCAAAGCCTCCTCTATGAGAAACGAATCTTTCAGGTAATCAATGTATTGCTTTATCGTGTCCCTTTTTATGGCTACACCTTGTGCAGATTGAAATGTGTTGGCTATTCTCGTTGGATTGGTAGACGAACCAATGCCCGAAGCAAGCACACGCACGAGTTCCTTCATTCCTTCAGGATTACGCAGATGATTGCGCTCAATCACATCGCGCAGATAAGTAGTTTCATACAAACCGCGTAAATAGTCAGTCTTCTTTTCTTCCGTTTCAAGCAAGGCCACCTGTGGAAGTCCGCCAAAGGTGTAATAGTCCAGCCATGCTTTGCGTATGTCACCACCAATGCCGCTGAAATATTCATCAAAGGTGAGAGGCCAAATGCGTATCTCATCGCCTCTACCACGGAACTCCGTTACAACATCGCTTGAAAGAAAACGAGAGTTTGAGCCAGATACATACACGTCCACATTCCTCATGTGAGTCAAGCTAAGAATAACCTCCACAAATTCTTCTATCAGTTGTACCTCATCCAAGACTATATAATAAGGATTGCCATCATCAACTACTTTTGAATCTATATAGTCGAGTAGGGCATCAGGTTTTCTCAACCGTTTGTTTCGGAAATCATCAAGCTGTATTTCTATGATGTGATTACCAGCCACTCCATGTTCCAACAACCAGTTGTGCCAGATTTCAAATAGCAGGAAAGACTTTCCACATCGTCTGACACCCGTTATAATCTTCACAAGACCGTTCCCGCGTCCTGCGATAAGTTCATCCAAATATTTCTTACGTTCAAATACCATATTAGAGTGCTATTTTTGATATTGGTATCATATTTTACACCGCAAAATAATACTTTTATCCCGAATTTCTGCATAAACTATGGGAAAACTGCGTTTAAGAAGCATTAAAACTGTATTCTGTTGCTTGCTTTAGTGTTGAATCGTTAACTTTATGTTTTTAAAAATTAAGTTTTTCCATATTAGCAATATTTATCAGAAAAAATATGCAATTTTTGGGGCGTTGAAATGAGTAGTAAATTTTGTTCTTTTTGTATGCGTCATGCATGCTTATTTAAAATTTGTCTGACATTTTCCTGACAATTTCCTTTGCCGTCTCGCATTCCTGAGCATCTTCCAGCTTTTTCTTCAGACGGCTTTTCATGGTTCTGAAAGTTCCCACTGTAGTATGCAGTATGCTGGCGATGGCTTTATCGTCTGTTACATTCTCATGATATAGTATGCACACAAACAGTTCGCGTTCTTTAATTCCTTCGCAATGCTTTTCCAGTTCCGCAATCCATTCCCCTTTGCCTTTTCTTTTTCGGTAGGTCGCGTTAATAGTCGGAAGCATCTCGTCTGTAACGATTCCGTGTACAGCAACATTTCTGCCTCCGTCAGTGAACAATGCATCCATTATTCTTGTGCAGTTCAGTTTCACTGTTTCGTTCAGTCTTTCCGACTCCTCAGAAAGTCTTTTGATTTCCTGATTCATTTTCAGTTTTTCCGTAGCCCAAATTCTTTTAGCCTCTTTTCCTCTTGCTTCAACTTTTTTCAGTTCGGAGCGCACTTCATTCAGTTCGCATACATTCTTTTCGTATGCGTTCTTCACATATACGTTTTTTCTTTTGCATGCTCCAATCATGGCTATTGCATGTAGTCGGAGTGCTGTACACAATTTGTGTAATCTGATTTGTAAAAATGTCGGTTTCATCCCGCAAAAATATATTTGTGGGATTGTAATTCACCTAAAATTTGTCAGACATTTTCCTGACAATTTCCCTTGCAACCTCACATTCCTGAGCATCTTCCAGCTTTTTCTTCAGACGGCTTTTCATGGTTCTGAAAGTTTTGACGGTTGTATGCAGTATTCCTGATATGATGTTCTCGTCCGTGACGCCTTCGTGATAGAGTATGCATACGAATATGTCGCGGTTGCTGAGAGCATTGCATTCTTCCGTTAGTGAGTCAAGAAATCTGCGTCCGCCTTTCATCGTCCTGTAGGCATCGTTCATGGCAGGATACATTCCTTCCGTCAGTACCTCCATTGCCTTGAAGTCCCTGCCTCCGTTCTTGAAGATAGTTGTCAGAATCTTTATACAGTGCTGTTCTGTGGCGTCTTTCAGCTTTTTGGAGTTCTCTGATGCCTTTTTCACTTCTTGCTTCATCTGTTCAACCTCTTTCGATGCGTCTTTCCTTGCCTCCATTTCTGCCTCGGCCGTGAGCTGTTTCTCTTGTGCATTGCGCAGGGCCACCCTTGCTTCCTCCAGTTCTGCCAATGTGCCCTCCAGTTTTCTTACGTTGTCGGCATAATCAAGTCCCAGCTTCACTTTCTTTCTTCTATATAAAAACAGCATGGCTGCGAGTCCGACAACTACGACAGTAGAGGCAACGGCAACAGTTGCAGTCTTTTCCTGCGACTGTTGTTCTATATTGTCAATCTCGCTCTGGTGTGTTATTTCTGTAACACGACTGGCTCTTATTGCAGAATCTCGCATTATGCGGTATTTCAGCATTTCTCCCTTGTATTTATTTGCCGAATCTATATTGCTTGTTTTTTCATAATAGTTGTTTAGTGTTTTTGATATGTTGTAATATGAGTCGTAATCATTTTTTCGAATGCTTTTATGGAATATGTTTAAAAAACTGTCTGCTTTTTCTTTTTCTCGAATGTTAAAATAGTGTTGTGCAATTAGTAGGTATGTTCTTGCGCTGTCTTCTCGCTCTGTATTGTATTTTAAAGAGTTTTGCAAGGCAACTATGATATTCTTTTTATCAGCTGTACTTATGTGTTTTTGCAATACTGCCATGTTATGATACGCAACAGACAATATAGTGGAATCAAGTATGTTTTCATATGTCTTAAAAGATGAATAATATATATATGCTGAATCTAACTTGTTCATGTTTTTATAAGCGGTGCCAATATGCATATTGCTGTTTATTATTTTAGATATGATCTTGCCTTTTTTAGCATATTCTAATTCTTTGTATGAATATTCAAGCATTTTTTCATATTCGTGATTATTATAATAGATGGTGAGTAAGAAACTTTCTAACATCGCTTTGTAGTGTGGTGAAGATAAATTATCAATGTTTTTTTCCATACTCAGAAGTTTTGCTAATGTTTCTGCCGGTTTATTGTATATTTCTTTGTATAAGCACAAAAGTTCAGTTTCCATCTGTTGGGATGTAGTACCATTTTTGCCATCAATGAAATATTTTGATGCAACATTTAGCGTAGAATCTTTAATTTCACGCCTTGAAAAATACTCACTTTCACATGTAAGAAGTGCGTGATGTGCCCTAAGTTGTTCAGTCGTAAGTTTCGATTTGTTTATTCCTTCCAATTCTTTCCTTGCACTGTCTGGATTGGAGCAAACGTAGGTACTTATATCATTAAGTTTGTCTTGTGTTTCATTGTTTGAGCATGAATAGATAGTTGTTGCAAGTATTAGCAGTAGAAGGTATTTTAGTTTTTCCATATCAGCAATATTTGTCTGCAAAAGTATGCAATTTTTTGAGTCGTAGAAACGGGTCGCAAGTTTTTTGATTTTCAGATAAGGGTTTATACCCACAGCTTCTTGCATTTCTTTCATACCTGCGCGCACTTCTGGTACTGTGAAAAATCTTTTTTGAGCGCTCGCAATGTTTCTTACGAGCCCTCGTAATTTACACTGTGAGCGCTCGTAATTTTTGTTTTGCTTGTTCATCTTTTATTGAAAACAGCAGTATGAAACTGCCATTTTCTTAGCTTTCCTGATTACATTTCAAGTAATTTGCTTTATGTAAGTTATTGAATATTAGTTTTATATGCTTTTTCTTATGTAATCGTGATTGCAATTGTAAAAACAGTATTTATTAATATTGCATATGATTAGATTTTAAATTTAATATCATGAAGCATCCGATACCCTGATATCAACGTTGTTGATTAAGTGTACGGCCTTTCAAGGGCGAGTGCATAATGATTATGGAGTTTTATTTTATTAGTTTTTACTTGCATGATGCAGGTATATCATCGTTCAATAATTGGTAAAAGTATACACATTATGAAAACAAGAAGTAGACAATTCGGCGTTATTGCATTTT
>UMKF01029870.1_pt1 | contig 16904 bp, 8 predicted proteins | sample 1966251 | NCBI WGS metagenome assembly UMKF01 (sample SAMEA4836171, study PRJEB28245) | human gut metagenome | biome: gut microbiome; material: fecal sample | place: Denmark | collected 2008
TGAAAAGAGCAGCAGCAGCTTTGGAAAAGCTTTTTTCCTTGTAGACCTCATAGATGTATTCCATTCCCTGAAACATATAAACTCCTCCGATATATAATTTAAACACTATATATTTTATAAAAATATATGTATTTGATTATATTATAGCAGAGATATATAATGAGGGCAAATACATGGGAGGGCGAATAACTATGAAAAAAACAGACTATCGTGTAGAAAGGGATTCTATTGGTGTAAAGGATATTCCGGAAGATGTATATTATGGAGTACAATCCTTACGTGCGGCTGAAAATTTCCACATTACGGGGCTGAATATGCATCCGGAAATTATTAACAGTCTTGCATACATAAAAAAAGCAGCAGCGATAACCAATTGTGAGGTGGGGCTTCTTGAGAAGAAAAAAGCACAGGCGATTGTCCAGGCATGTGATGAAATTGTTTCAGGAAAATTCCATAATGAATTTATTGTGGATCCTGTTCAGGGAGGAGCTGGCACATCTTTAAATATGAATGCCAATGAAGTAATTGCAAATCGTGCGATTGAGATACTGGGAGGAAAAAAGGGCGATTATACAATTATAAATCCTAACGATGATGTGAATTGTGGACAGTCTACCAATGACGTTATTCCTACTGCCGGTAAAATGACTTCTCTTCGTTTGTTGCAGAATCTGAAAAAACAGCTTCTTCGCCTCTATGATGCTCTTAATGAAAAAGCTACAGAGTTTGATCACATAATAAAAATGGGGCGTACACAGATGCAGGATGCAGTGCCGATTCGTCTGGGACAGGAATTTAAGGCATATTCGGTAGCAATCATGCGTGATATCCACAGAATGGATAAAGCAATGGATGAAATGCGGACTCTTAATATGGGAGGCACTGCTATTGGAACGGGAATTAATGCAGATGAAGGTTATCTGAGAAGAATTGTTCCAAATCTTACTGAAATCTCAGGAATGGACTTTATACAGGCCTTTGATCTGATTGATTCCACTCAGAATCTGGATCCATTTGTAGCTGTTTCCGGTGCTGTGAAAGCATGTGCGGTAACTCTTTCCAAAATGTCAAATGATCTCCGCCTTATGTCCTCCGGCCCTCGTACGGGATTTGGAGAGATCAATCTTCCGGCAAAACAGAATGGTTCCTCTATTATGCCAGGTAAAGTTAATCCGGTTATTCCTGAAGTAGTGAATCAGGTTGCTTTTAATATTATTGGTAATGATGTTACCATTACCATGGCTGCAGAGGCTGGTCAGCTGGAATTAAATGCGTTTGAGCCGATTATTTTCTATTGCATGTTCCAGTCTATCGATACTCTTGGCTATGCAGTCCAGACATTGGTGGATAATTGTATTGTAGGAATTACGGCAAATGAAGAAAGATGCCGTTATCTGGTAGAAAACAGTGTAGGTATTATCACTGCAATCAGCCCCCATCTTGGATATCAGAAGGCTGCGGATATTGCAAAAAAGGCAATTAAGACAGGCGAATCTGTAAGAAGTCTGATTCTGAAAGAAAAGCTTATGGACGAGGATGAACTTAATCGCATTCTGGATCCGATCCATATGACGGAACCTGGTATTTCCGGAAAAGATTATCTTATAAAAAAATAAAGAAAAAAACAGGCGGGAAAATCTTCCCGCCTGTAAAATCGTCTGGACACATATCATATATAAATATGATTTTTATATTTTTGAATTATTCGATTGATTTCAACCGGATTAGAACAGACCTGTGATCTTACCTGTCTCGTCTACGTCGATTCTCTCAGCAGCCGGAACTTTAGGAAGACCTGGCATTGTCATGATCTCGCCTGTAAGAGCTACGATGAATCCTGCACCAGCGGAAATCTTCAGGTTACGTACTGTAACTTCGAAGTCAGTAGGAGCACCCAGTTTAGTCTGGTCATCTGTTAAGCTGTACTGTGTCTTAGCTACACAGATCGGGCAGTTGCCAAAGCCAAGAGCTTCTAACTGTTTCGCCTGTTTCTGAGCGTTAGCTGTCAGAACTACTTTCTTACCGCCATATACTTTCTGAACGATCTGGTTCAGTTTGTCTTCGATAGAACCTTCCAGTTCATATGCATAGGAGAAGTCGTTTGGTTCTTCAACAAGACGGATAACTTCTTCTGCAAGTTTGATTCCGCCTTCGCCGCCTTTTGCCCATACTTCAGAAAGAGCAACGTTAACGCCCAGTTCTTTACATTTAGCTTCTACAAAGTCAAGCTCTGCTTTTGTATCTGTAGGGAATGCGTTGATAGCAACAACACATGGAAGTTTGTATACGTTTTTGATGTTGGAAACGTGTTTTAACAGGTTCGGGATACCTTTTTCAAGAGCTTCCAGGTTTTCATTGTTAAGGTCAGCTTTAGCAACGCCGCCGTTGTATTTCAGGGCACGTACTGTAGCTACGATTACAACTGCGCTTGGTTTTAAACCAGCCATACGGCATTTGATATCAAGGAATTTCTCAGCACCAAGGTCAGCACCGAAACCAGCTTCTGTGATTGCATAATCAGCAAGCTTCATAGCCATCTTTGTAGCTGTTACAGAGTTACATCCATGAGCGATGTTTGCGAATGGTCCGCCATGTACGATTGCAGGAACGTGTTCCAGAGTCTGTACAAGGTTTGGTTTCAGAGCATCTTTTAACAGGGCTGTCATAGCGCCTTCTGCGTGAAGGTCACCTGCTGTTACAGGTTTCTGCTCGGAAACTTTTCCGTATGTATATCCGATGATGATTTTGGATAATCTTTCTTTCAGGTCTTTGATGTCGCTTGCAAGACAGAGAACTGCCATGATTTCAGATGCAACTGTGATGTCGTATCCGTCTTCACGAGGCATACCGTTTGTCTTTCCGCCAAGACCATCTACTACGTTACGAAGCTGACGGTCGTTCATATCTACACATCTTCTCCATGTGATCTTACGTGGGTCGATGTTTAATGCATTGCCCTGGAAGATATGGTTATCGATCATAGCTGCCAGTAAGTTGTTAGCTGCGCCAATGGCATGGAAGTCACCTGTGAAGTGAAGGTTAATATCTTCCATAGGAACAACCTGTGCATATCCGCCGCCTGCTGCACCACCTTTTACACCGAATACCGGTCCTAAGGATGGCTCACGAAGAGCTACCATAACACTCTTGCCAAGTCTCTGCATACCATCTGCAAGACCTACAGTAGTAGTAGTTTTACCTTCTCCTGCTGGAGTTGGGTTGATAGCTGTAACGAGGATTAATTTTCCATCCTTCTTATCACTTTCTTTCAGAAGATTGTAGTCGATTTTTGCTTTGTATTTTCCGTACTGCTCCAGATATTTGTCGTCAATACCTGCTTTCTCTGCGATCTGAGTAATTGGAAGCATCTCGCATTCCTGTGCAATTTCAATGTCTGATTTGAATCCCATAATTGTTTTTCTCCTTTCGTTTCCGCATAACATGAAAAACTTCTGTTGCTGTTCACTCCGCGATCAGCAACAATTATTAATTGAAAGAAGTATTGGCCGGTCTGCCTGGTATTCCTGATTTCTGCCCTGAAAGTTATAAAAAAAGGCCAGTATCTGAATATTTCAAATACTGCCCAGACGGTCGGCTCCCACAAACCTCCGACTCCACGTGGTTTGCACTCCACTCTTTCCGTCAGTACTCGAAGGTTCTTTCAATTGATGAATACAATATATCATTTTGAGAAAAAAATGTCAAGAAAATTTTGTTGAAACGTCAAAAAATGTGAGTAAACTGGATAAAAGTTGTGCAAATTGATAAGAGAAGAGAATCGTAATCCCTGGTCATGAAAGAAAATACGTTTTCTCAAGGAAAGAAATTGTTAAAAAATAAACACAGTTTTCCCTGATAAATGAAGAAAATATAAAAAGCGGGTAAAGCTAGAGCGTGTCTGAAAAATCATTCCCGCAATCTGTACGCCCCCACTTTGCGGGATATTTCACCCGAATTCAGTTGCCGTAGCCCGCTACGGCGCCCTCATCCGGGCAAAATATCCCACAAATTGTGACGCACATCTTGCAGAAAGCCTTTTTCAGACACGCTCTAGTGCAAAATATGGAAAATGGAATTGACAACAGTTCAGAAGATATGTTATTCTCATCTTTAGTATGAAAAGACACTATCGTTTTCATGCAAATATTTGCTCACATTCAGAGACAGTTTCTGAATGTTAAGCCATACGGACAGGCGGGGCAGTTGCCGGGTGGGAGACACCACATTATTGATTGAGTTAGGAGCTCAAATTTTATAAGTTGATTACTTTATAATAATCAGTGCGTAAGCACACATCATCTTGTGAAACGGTCAATAAGAGCATAGCATATATTTGCCAGCGATTGAAGACGACAGCAGTCATGAATATTTCAGAATACGGGAACAGGCACAGGATACAGACGGATTTATACGGGAAATCCGGTCAGTATATAAAGAGACAGAGCCTGAGAAATTCTATAGATCATGAGAGAAGCAGATGGTGAATGAACTTATCTGCTTCTTTTTTTGTGCAGATATAGCAAATATATATAGAAATAATTGAATCATTGTGCCGGTTTGAGGCAGTATACAATTGCTGAATGATAGAACTGTATTTGCCGGTACATGACGACAGGAAAAGAGGAACATGTCAAATGGATTATGAAAGACAACAGCATGCGCCCATATATGAAGCACTGGAACGTTTCCGAAAGAAGAGAGTCGTTCCCTTTGATGTGCCGGGACATAAAAGAGGAAGAGGAAATCCAGAGCTTGCACAGTTGCTGGGAGAGAAATGTGTGGGGCTGGATGTTAATTCTATGAAGCCGCTGGACAATCTCTGCCACCCGGTTTCGGTGATCAGAGAAGCGGAGGAGCTTGCAGCAGATGCTTTTGGCGCAGCGCATGCATTCCTTATGGTAGGAGGAACCACATCTGCAGTGCAGAGCATGATCCTGTCTGTCTGCAAGGCAGGGGATAAGATCATTCTGCCGCGAAATGTACATAAAAGTGCCATCAATGCCCTGGTACTGTGCGGTGCAATTCCGGTTTATGTAAACCCGGAGGTGAATGCGCAGCTGGGCATTTCCCTTGGCATGGAAGTCAGTCAGGTGGAGAAGGCTATGGATGAGAATCCGGATGCGGTGGCAGTTCTTGTAAATAACCCTACCTATTATGGAATCTGTTCGGATCTGCGGACTATCGTAAAGAAGGCTCATGCAAGAGGAATGAAGGTGCTGGCAGATGAGGCTCATGGAACCCATCTTTATTTCGGCAGAAACCTTCCTGTATCCGGAATGGCGGCAGGTGCTGACATGGCGGCAGTTTCCATGCACAAATCCGGTGGAAGTCTGACACAGAGTTCGCTGCTGCTTTTGAATAAGAGTATGAATGCAGAGAAAGTGCGCCAGATCATCAATCTGACTCAGACCACAAGCGCTTCTTATCTTCTGTTGTCCAGTCTGGATATCTCCAGAAGAAATCTGGCACTCAGGGGAGAGGAATCCTTTGAAAAGGTTGCAGGGATGGCGCAGTATGCCAGAGAGGAGATCAATGAAATCGGCGGTTATTATGCATATGGTATGGATCTGATCAATGGAACCAGTGTTTTTGATTTTGATGTTACAAAACTCTCCATTTATACACTGGGAAATGGGCTGGCAGGTATTGAAGTTTATGATCTTCTCAGAGATGAATATGATATTCAGATCGAGTTTGGAGATATCTGTAATATTCTGGCTTACATTTCCATCGGAGACAGGCTTCAGGATATTGAGAGACTGGTAGGGGCATTGGCTGATATTGAACGTCTGTATAAGAAGGACAGCACAGGTATGCTTTCCGGGGAATATATCGCACCTGCAGTGGTGGCGTCTCCACAGCAGGCATTTTATGCGGAGAAAGAATCTCTGCCCATGGAACAGGCGGCAGGCAGGATCAGCGGTGAATTTGTTATGTGTTATCCTCCGGGAATCCCGATTCTTGCTCCTGGAGAAATGGTGACACAGGAAATTGTAGAATACATTCTTTATGCAAGAGACAAAGGCTGTTCCATGCAGGGAATGGAGGATCCGAAGGTAGAACATCTTCAGGTCCTGAAAGGGGGTATCTGATCATGGAATTATGGTATTCCGAGTTCCATACAGGAAATGTAAAGCTTTCTGTCCGGATTAACCGACAGTTATTTTCAGGGGAAAGTGAATTTCAGAGAATCGATGTGTTTGAGTCTGAAGAATTTGGAAGATTTGTGGCTCTGGACGGTGAGATCGTATTTTCTGACAAGGATGAATTTATTTATGATGAAATGGTCACGCATGTGCCAATGACAGTACATCCCAATGTAAAAAATGTTCTGATTATCGGCGGCGGTGACGGTGGAGTTGCCAGAGAACTGATCCATTATCCACAGATTGAGAGCATTGATGTGGTGGAATCCGATAAAATGTTTGTGGATGTATGTGCGGAGATGTTTCCGGATATTGCCCAGGGACTGAAGGATGAGAGAGTCAACATTTATTATGAAGACGGCCTTCGGTTCCTGCGGAATAAAAAGGCCAGATATGACCTGATCATCAATGATTCCACAGATCCGCTGGGACATACAGAGGGACTTTTTACAAAGGAATTCTACGGAAGCTGTTATAAGGCTCTCAGAGATGACGGAATCATGGTTTATCAGCATGGAAGTCCTTTTTATGATGAGGATGAGGTGGAATGCAGAAAGATGCACAGAAAGGTTTTCCGGTCATTTCCGGTGAGCAGGGTTTATCAGGCACATATCCCTACCTGTCCCTCGGGATACTGGCTTTTTGGATTTGCATCAAAGAAATATCATCCACTGGAAGATTTCAGGCCGGAGAGGTTTGATAATCTTAATATAGAAACATGGTATTATACAACAAACCTTCACAGAGGAGCATTTATGCTTCCAAAATATGTAGAAGATTTACTGGAAGAGGAGGAAAACAGTTTATGAGCAGATTATTGGTAATCGGATGTGGTGGGGTAGCTTCAGTGGCAATTCGCAAATGCTGTCAGAACAGCGATGTTTTTACAGAGATTATGATCGCAAGCAGGACAAAGGAAAAATGCGATGCACTCAAAGAGAAGATTGAAAGTACAACGAAGACAAAAATTGAGACAGCAAAGGTAGATGCGGATAATGCAGCAGAGGTCGCAGAATTGATCAGAGCCTATAAGCCAGATGCTGTCCTGAATGTGGCACTTCCATATCAGGATCTTACCATCATGGATGCATGTCTGGAAGCCGGTGCGGATTATATTGATACTGCCAATTATGAAGCAGAGGATACAGAAGATCCCACATGGCGTGCAATCTATGAAAAGAGATGTAAAGAAAAAGGCTTTACTGCATATTTCGATTATTCCTGGCAGTGGGCTTATGATGAGAAATTTAAGGAAGCAGGACTGACTGCTCTTTTGGGAACTGGTTTTGATCCGGGTGTTACCAGTGTATTCAGTGCTTATGCCCTGAAGCATTATTTTGATGAAATCCATACCATTGATATTCTGGACTGTAACGGCGGTGATCATGGATATCCTTTTGCCACAAACTTTAACCCGGAGATCAATCTTCGAGAGGTTTCCGCAAATGGTTCCTACTGGGAAGACGGACATTGGGTAGAAACAGAGCCTATGGAATTTAAATCTGTCTACGATTTCCCTGAGGTAGGAAAGAAGGATATGTATCTTCTTCATCATGAAGAGATTGAATCACTGGCAAAAAATATTCCGGGAGTACAGAGGATCCGTTTCTTTATGACATTCGGACAGAGCTATCTGACACATATGAAATGTCTGGAAAATGTAGGAATGCTTTCCACCGCACCTGTGGAATTTAATGGACAGGAGATCGTGCCGATCCAGTTTTTGAAAGCTCTTCTGCCGGATCCTGCATCTCTGGGTCCGAGAACAGTGGGTAAAACAAATATCGGCTGTATTTTCACGGGTGTTAAGGACGGAAAAGAGAAAAGTATTTATATTTATAATGTATGTGATCATCAGGAATGCTATAAAGAGGTGGAATCCCAGGCAATCTCCTATACAACAGGTGTTCCGGCTATGATCGGTTCCATGATGGTAGTGACCGGACAGTGGAAGAAGCCGGGTGTATTTAATGTGGAAGAATTTGATCCGGATCCATATATGGAAGCACTGAACAAATGGGGACTTCCATGGAAAGTCTGCGAAGATCCTGAACTGGTAAAGGTCTGGAAAGCCAATGAAGATTGATCAACTGCAAACTCCCTGCTATGTGATCGATGAGAAGAAGATGCGGGAGAATCTGGAGATTTTGAAAAAAGTCCAGGAGGATACCGGGTGTAAGATCCTTCTGGCGCAGAAAGCGTTTTCCGGCTTTGCTCTGTATCCCATGATCGGAAAATATCTGGCAGGTACCACTGCCAGCGGTCTGTTTGAGGCAAGGCTTGGATATGAAGAGATGGGGAAAGAGAATCATGTTTTTTCCCCTGCTTACCGTACAGAAGATATAGAGGAACTGGATTGGATCTGTGACCATATTATCTTTAATTCCACAGCACAGCTGAAGAAATTTAAAGAAGTGTGTACCGGAGCCAGTCTGGGACTCCGTATTAATCCGGAATGCTCCACTCAGGGGGATCATGCGATCTATGATCCCTGTGCGCCGGGTTCCAGGCTGGGGGTTACCAGAGAGAACTTTGACGTGGAATGTCTGAAATGGATCGACGGACTGCATTTTCATACGCTCTGCGAACAGAATGCGGATGACCTGGAGAAAACATTGCAGGCGGTAGAGGAGAAGTTTGGAGAATTTCTGTCTGAGGTTTCCTGGTTGAATATGGGCGGCGGACATCACATTACCAGAGAGGATTATGATGTAAAGCTCTTGGAAAAATGTATTCAGCATATGAAGGAAACCTATGATCTGGATATTTATCTGGAGCCCGGGGAGGCTGTTGCCCTGAATGCCGGATATCTGGTGACAGAGGTTATGGACATTGTGGAAAATGAGATCAGAACGCTGATTTTGGATGCTTCTGCAGCCTGCCATATGCCGGATGTGCTGGAGATGCCCTATCGTCCGCCTCTTAAGGACAGCGGGGAAGCAGGGGAGAAGGCATATACCTACCGCTTATCTTCCTGCACCTGCCTGGCAGGAGATGTAATCGGAGATTATTCCTTTGACAGAGAGATCCGGATCGGGGACAAGCTGTATTTTATGGATATGGCGATTTATTCTATGGTGAAGAATAATACATTTAACGGTATGCCGCTGCCGGATATTGCGGTTATGCATGAGGACGGAGAGTGTGAGGTTATCAGACATTTCGGATACGAAGACTTTAAGAGCCGGCTTTCCTGATATCTGCCGGGCTATCAAAGAAAAGGAGACAGACATGGAAGTTACAGAGAAGAACAGAACAAAATATCGTATGCCCGGAGAATTTGAGCCTCATGAGGGATGTGTGATGATCTGGCCGGAACGTCCCGGTTCCTGGAATTATGGGGCAAGGGAAGCACAGAAAGCATTTGTGAAAGTTGCAGAGGCTATTGGAGAGAGCGAAAAGGTGTATATGCTGGTTTCCAAAGCTCAGATGGAGAATGCAAAGAATCAGCTTGGGAATGTTTCCGGTGTGACTTTGCTGGAATGCGAGACAGATGATGCCTGGGCCAGAGATGTGGGAGCAACCATGGTTCTGGATGAGAAAGGGGCGGTCTGTGGAGTTGACTGGCAGTTTAATGCCTGGGGAGGTACCTTTGACGGGCTTTACCGGAACTGGGAGAAGGACGACAGGGTGGCTGCCTTTATCTGCAGGACTCTTGGTTGTCCATGTCTGGATGCCAGACCTTTTGTGCTTGAGGGCGGTTCCATCCATTCTGACGGAGAGGGGACTCTGATCGTTACAGAGGCCTGTCTTCTGAGTCAGGGACGCAATCCTCAGATGAGCAGGGAACAGATAGAGGAACAGTTGAAGTACTGGCTCGGTGTCCACAAGATTATCTGGCTTCCATGTGGAATCTATCAGGATGAAACCAATGAGCATGTGGATAACGTGTGCGCTTTTGTAAGGCCCGGAGAGGTTGTGCTTGCATGGACAGAGGATGAGACAGATCCGCAGTATGCTATGTCTCTGGCTGATCTGAAGGTGCTGGAACAGGAAACAGATGCAAAAGGCAGAAAATTTAAGATTCATAAGCTTCCGATTCCTCAGAAACCGGTCTGCCTTACCCGGGAAGATGTGGATGGCTTTGTGTTTGAAGAGGGAGAAGACGAACGGGAAGCAGGAGAACGGATGGCTGCCAGTTATGTGAATTTCTATATTTCCAATGGAGGAATCATCCTTCCACAGTTTGGGGATGAAAATGACAAAAGGGCAGTGGAGATTCTGCAGAAGTGTTTTCCTGAAAGAAGGATTTATCCCATTGATGCCAGAGCCATCATTGTCGGCGGTGGAAATATTCACTGTATTACCCAGCAGATTCCCGAAAAAAATATCTGACCTTGATGCAGAAAAACTTTGAGAGTCATGTGTTTGAGGGTTATTACCTGAAAGTTATGAAAAAACTTACTTATGTAAACAGGAGCAGGAGGAACAGACAGGATGAGAAATGTAACAGTGGCAGCAGTTCAGATGAAATGCAGTAAAAGTGTGGAGAAAAATATTGCCCATGCAGAGGAACTGGTGCGTCAGGCAGCAGCAAAGGGAGCTGAGATTGTTCTTCTTCCAGAGCTTTTTGAACGGCCCTATTTCTGCCAGGAGCGCAGATATGAGTATTATGAATATGCGCAGACTGCAGAGGAAAACCCTGCAGTGCGTCATTTCAGCAGGGTAGCGGCAGAGCTGGGGATTGTGATCCCGGTCAGCTTTTATGAAAAAGAGGTCAATAATACCTATAACAGCGTTGCGGTTCTGGATGCAGATGGAAAGAATCTCGGCGTTTACCGGAAAACACATATTCCGGATGACCATTATTATCAGGAAAAATTCTATTTCACACCGGGAGATACCGGCTTTAAGGTTTTTGATACCAGATTTGGAACCATTGGAGTTGGAATCTGCTGGGATCAGTGGTTCCCGGAAACGGCAAGATGTATGGCACTGCAGGGAGCAGAACTTCTCTTTTATCCCACTGCCATCGGAAGTGAACCCATCCTGGAATGCGACAGCATGGAACACTGGAGAAGATGTATGCAGGGACACGCTGCCTCCAACCTGATCCCTGTGATCGCTGCCAACAGAATCGGTGAGGAAACAGTAGAGCCATGTCCGGAAAACGGAATGCAGAAATCTGCTCTTAATTTTTACGGCTCTTCTTTTATCACAGACAACACAGGTGCTCTCTGTGCAGAACTGCCCGGAGGGGAAGAGGGGGTGCTTGTAAGCACTTTTGACCTGGATGCATTAAAGGCAGACAGACTGAACTGGGGACTTTTCAGAGACCGCAGACCTGAAATGTATGCAAAAATTGTCGGGAAATGACATACAAGCCAAAATTCCATTGCCGCAGGCAATCTGGAATGAATTTTGGCTCAGTTACTGAGAACGGAGTGAACAGTAACTGAGTTTATAAGAATTTCATAAAAAGTTTATGATTATATTAGTTGCTACCTGCGGTATATATGGTAAAATAAGAGTACGAACGTTACTGATAACGGATCGAGCAGTAGAGTTTTGACATGTATTTCTGGCAAAATGGAGTGTAGAAGATGAACAGAAAAGAATTTTTGGAAATCCTGAGAAGCCAGCTTGCCGGGCAGATGCAGGAAGGCAAAGCAGCGGCACATATCAGGTATTATGAAGATTATATACAGTCTCAGGTACGTGGCGGACGTTCAGAGCAGGAAGTACTGCAGGAACTGGGAGACCCGCATCTGATAGCAAAAACTCTGATCGATACAGATGATGGAAGTACACAGGAAGATTACGGAGAGTATTCTTCTTACGGAAGCAGTTATGGCAATGAGACAGAGCTTCCTCATCAGCAGGAGAAAAGATGGAAAAAAGTAATCGATCTTTCTACCTGGCATGGCAGGGCTGTTGTTATTGCAGCGGCGGCTGTTATAATTGTTTTACTGATACTTATAATCGGAGTTGCGATTCCGTTTTTTATTATTCTTGCAATTATTCTTTATTTTCTTTCATGGCTGAAGAAAAGAAATGATCAATGAAAATCTATGCAGGGTTTCAGAAAAGAAACCCTGCGCAGAATCTTAAAAATCTTAAGTGTAAACGTTCTTGTTTCACGATATTAATTCCCCTTGAATATTTATAATCATACATTTCAACTTATTTCTATTCTTTAATCCTGCCAGGTGCAGGGAAAAATCCCACATTCATTTTTATATTTTTTGTTCGGAAAGGAGACGGAAAATGAAACACAATTTCAAACTGAAACAACGCCTTGGAGCTTTGCTGCTTGCAATGCTTTTTATTCTGCAGGCAATTCTGGGGCTTGTGCCTGTCTGCGTAACTCAGGCGGCACCGTTAACTGTAGAAACATGGGACAGTGACAAGGTGGTAGATTATGGTTATCGCTTTAACATGAAGTTTCAGCCCGGAATTACCACATATGAATCTTTTGGGTGTGATAATCTGGACAGGGAAGCTTTTTCAGACAATGGAAAAAGCGAACGTGACACAGAGTGCGTTCGTGTAGGAGCGGACTATAAAGCCGGAAGCGCAGGGATGCGTTATAACAATGTAGGAAAAGATGGAAATGGAAATATTGTTGATGTCAGACTCATTCTTGTGGGAGTAGAGAATGCAGAACCCCGTTATGATCTGCGCACTGCAGAATCGATTGTTCAGAATAAAGGCGGAGCTACGTTTGCATGGAAAGATAATGAAGCTTATCCAATGGTTGGCTTTTCCAAAAACAGTATCGGTGTATTTATTTATTCTGTAGGATACGCAAAGGTTAAGTTTCAGTTTCTGAAGCATGGAACAGAAGAAACATTGCCGATCAGTGGCCATGGAACCATACGTGATATTGATGCGGGACAGGGAGTCCGTATTCCGTCAGACAGCAGTCTGGATAATGCATATGTTCTGAAAAACAATGATTATCTGACGGTAGATGGGAATTCTGTAAGCTCACCCCTTGGTTCCGTTGAGCCGGATGATCCGAGAGGATGGCTGAATCTTTTTTATAATACAGATAATTTTACGGTAGAATTCTGTCATCAGTTCAGACTGGATAAATGGGATAAAAGTCGTGAAGATGCCATTGCAAAAGCCGGTTCTCAAGAAAGATGGGCAGAGATTACAAGAAATAAATATTTGGATCCATCAGGCAACAGTTATTGTCCGAACTTTAAAGGACAGAAATACTGCAAAGCATATGCATATTTTGATTTTACATCCTATTGTTTCGGTGATGTTGAGATGAAAAAAGCGCCTGAGAAACGTGTGGGAGAGGCAAACTGTACATGGGAACAGGCAGCTGCCACATCAAAAGAAAAACCTTTTGGCATTCGTCAGGGACAGGAATTTCAGTATATGATCCGGGCAGAGGTGACACCCAATAGACTGAAATCCTTTGTGGTACAGGATATACTTGAGGATTGTCTTACTATAGAGGATGCATCAAAAGTCAGTATTGTGAATGATGCAGGGCAGACAGTGACAGACTGGTTTGATGTTGCTGTTGAAGGACAGAAAGTGACCTGCAGGGCCAAAGCAGAGAGCCTTCAGGATGAAGCATTTACAGATAATCAGACTTACACATTTACTTTAAAAGTACGCCAGAGACCGGAATCAGAAATTAACATTTCAAAATACCTTGCAGAGGATGGATACAGTATTCTTGTACCAAACCATGCATCCATGAGTTATGAACGTACAAACGGAAGCGGAGATACAATGGATACGGAAACAGTGTGGGTAAAGGGTGTGATTCCACCGGAACTGGAAGTAAAGAAAAATACTTCTCAGTATGAATGGAAAACGGGAGATATCATAGATTATGAGGTTCTGGTTTCTCAGACAAAACAGGATGTAAAAGCAGTAAATGTTGTTATTACAGACGAGCTTCCATCATGTCTGCAGCTTCTGGAAGGGCAGTATGCTGTAGAGACAAGTCAGGGAGGCGAGAACTGTACGCTTACCGGACAGGGAGAAAATGGATGGAAAGCAGAGTGTCCGTCCCTGAAGTATGGGGAGACGATCACAATCCGTTTTAAATGTCAGGCATCTGCGGATTCCAATGGACAGGAATGGGAAAATATTGTGACTGCAACAGCGGATAATCTGATCAATCCTGAGACAGGAGAACAGGAATCCAGAAAGGATATGGCAGAAGTATGGCCGAACAGTCCACAGCTTGAAATTGATAAAACAGCAGACAAATATGAATGGCAGGCAGGAGAGCAGGTAGCTTACCGGATCGTGGTGAATAATGTAACGGCAGGAACAATTGCAAAAGATGTAACTATTACTGATATTGGTCTGCCGCAGGGACTGGTTCTGGCAGGTGGTGCACAGAGCATGGAAGTACTGGGAGTTCAGCAACAGGTAAACTATCCCGTACCGGATAAGAAAACAGGACAGGCATATGAAGCGAGACCTGTGGATTCTCAGTTGAATGCAGATGAGAACGGATTTTCCTTTTATTGTTCTTATGTGCCATACAGTCAGCCTGTAACGATTATTTTCCATTGTATCGCACAGGAAGAGGCAAATGGACACGAAAGCGTAAATGCAGCAACTGTAAAAGCTGCTAATACAGATGAGAGATCTGATGATGCAGAAGTATATGTAAATTCAGGAGAATTCTGGATTGAGAAATCTGCAGATCATTATGAATGGCAGGTCGGAGAACAGGTACAGTACAATGTGGTGGTGGAGAATAAAAAAGCAGGTACAGTGGCCCGGAATGTAACTGTCTGGGATACCGGTATGCCGGCAGGACTTGCGCTTTCATCGGCAGAGGATGTATCGGTAAGCGGAATCCCACAGAATATTACGCAGCTGACAGCAGGGACCAAAGATATTTTGAACCAACTCAATCCGGAATTTTATAATGAGACATCAGAGAAACCGGTGAATTATGAATTTCTTCAGGAGGGAAGCGGATGGAGACTGAACATTTCAGATCTTCCGGCAAATACTCCGGTTATGATTTCTTTCCTTTGCACAGTTACGGAAGCGGCAAATGGAATGGAAAGCATTAATGTTGCCAATGTGCAGGCGCAGAATGCCCCTGTTTCACAGGATGACGCAGAAGTGTATGTAAATACAGCAGTTCTTTCTATTGAGAAAAGTTTTCAGAATCCATATCTGGCAGCCGGGGACGGACGTGCGGAAAATGAATTTCGGGTAGGAGAACAGGTGAATTATCAGGTTACGGTTAATAATCTTCAGAAGGGATCTATCGCAAGAAATCTTGTGATCAGTGATCTTTCCCTTCCTGAAGGGCTGGCTCTGGACGGAGCTGAAGATGCTGTTACTGTAAGCGGTGTTCCGGCTGTTATTCAGAATCCGGTGGCAGGAACTGATGATGCAGGAAATCAGCTGAATCCGGAAAATTATAAAGAAACAGTGGAAAAACCGGTCAGCTGTCAGGTTACACGTCAGGGAACCGGATGGATCGTGACGATTTCAGATCTTCCGTATCAGACACCTGTGACTATTAATTTCCGCTGTACTGCGCAGGAAAGCGTAAATGGGATGGAGATTGTAAATACAGCACAGGCGTATGCAGATAATGCACAGAAAGTAAAGGACTCCTCAAAAATCTGGGTGAACTCGCCTGTTCTTAAAGTAGAGAAGACGACGGACAAACCATTTTACAAATATGGTGATATTATTACATACCGCATTGTCCTGACACAGGAGCAGACCGGATGTGTGGCGCGTAATGTTACTTTGCAGGATGTGATCGATACTCAGGGAGTACGTCTTCTGAAGGATTCGGTGATTCTGATGGATGAGAAAGGAAATGTGGCAGATGCTGATGTACAGATTAATGATGATAATACTTTCCTGATGTCAACAGGCAGGACACTGGTCAGGGATAGCAGATATAGTATCTGCGATAATGATAAAGGCGGTCTTTTTGAGCAGGTAATGTATAATCCTCTGGACTGTCAGGAACAGAAAAGGATGATCGTGGAATATCAGGCAGCAGTGATTGATGCAGCCCTGGCAGGACAGAAAGTGCACAATACTGCAGTTGCAGACAGCAGTGAAAAGATACCTGCAACCGGGAAAGCAGAGACAGAGGTACACAGTCCGATTCTGGAAATTGTGAAGGAATCAGATAAGAAAGAGTATGCGTCCGGTGAGAAAGGATACTATAAACTGACAGTAAGACAACTGCGTGAGGATGTCACAGATCAGAATATTGTTATCGAAGATAAACTGGAAACCCAAGGGGCTTCCATTGTAAAAGACAGCATTTTTGTGAAGAAAAACGGTATAGAACTGAAAGATGCCAAAATAGAGGCAGATGATACAGGATTTGTAATTCAGACAGGAGCATCGTTGTCAGACATGGATAAAATTGAAGTCTGCTATGAAATGGTATTTAAAACAGAAAGCACAGAGCCTGAAAAAATTGTAAACACAGCGAAAGCAAGAGGTGATATTTCACCGGAAATTACTGCACAGCAGGAGGCATATGTGAAAGCAAAAGCAGAACCGACTGCCACACCAACACCGTCTGCAACACCGAAACCAACAGAAACACCAAAGCCGACAGAGACACCAAAACCTACAGAAGTACCGAAACCGACAGAGCAGCCAAAAGCCACACCAACACCATCTGTACCGGGAACCTGCCCGAAAATGACTCCTGTACCGACGAAAGCACCGTTGGCATCTTACAATGGTGGAAATAATGGAGGCACAACTTCCGGAAACGGAGGCAGCAGTTACGGAAATTCGGGTGGATACGGAAGCTATCAGGGTGGTTCCATGGCA
>UMKF01006794.1_pt1 | contig 16776 bp, 22 predicted proteins | sample 1966251 | NCBI WGS metagenome assembly UMKF01 (sample SAMEA4836171, study PRJEB28245) | human gut metagenome | biome: gut microbiome; material: fecal sample | place: Denmark | collected 2008
GGGGAGGGTGTGGTTGTAGTTGTGTGTTTGTTTTGGTGTGGTTGTGTGTTAATTATATACTTACAGTTTATCTCTATCACTCCCTCCGTTACTTTTTGAATATGATATAATGTCAATATTTTAACCGTATATAGCCTAAAATTTAGATATATTTGTATGATATATCGGATGTTTTTATCATATTTGCTGAAAATATGATACTATGAATCCGATACATAACTTTTGCCAACTGACTTCCTATTTGAAATCGCAGAATCGTCGAAGGCGTATAGTTGTAGTTTGTCCTCATGATCCTCACACGGAATATGCTGTGAGGAGGGCCTTGGCAGAAGGGTTTGCAGAATTTTTATTAGTTGCTGATGAACGGTATGTGCATAGAGCTCAAATTATTTATAATGAATATCCTAGTTATGTGAAAGTATTTGTGGCTGATGATATGGATATGGCTGCAAGAAAAGCTGTTGAACTTATACGTAGTGGAGAAGCAGATGTATTGATGAAAGGGATTATTAATACAGATAATCTGTTGAAAGCCGTATTAGATAAGGAAAAAGGGTTATTGCCAAAAGGACGGGTTTTGACACATATTACATTGGCTCAGATACCTGCATATCCTAAGTTTGTATTCTTTTCGGATTCGGCGGTTATTCCTCGACCCACGTATGAACAGTTTAGAGCAATGATAACTTATGCTGTAACAATTTGTCATTATTGCGGATTGGAAGAGCCCAGAGTTGCATTAATTCATTGTTCTGAAAAAGTAAATGAAAAATTTCCTCATACATTCGATTATGTGAAATTGAAAGAAGATGCCATTAAGGGAGCGTTTGGGCAGATGCAACTAGACGGTCCTATGGATGTAAAAACTGCTTGTGATTTGCATAGCGGAGATATAAAAGGAATCTCTTCTCCTGTGGTAGGCAATGCGGATGTTTTGATCTTTCCTAATATAGAGGCCGCTAATACATTTTATAAATCTGTATCCTTATTTGCCCGGGCCGATATGGCTGGTATATTACAAGGTACGGTTTGTCCGGTAGTAGTTACATCAAGAAGTGATTCGAGTATTTCTAAATATTATAGTTTAGCTTTAGCCTGTATAACCGAAACATAAACTTTAAAGAAACCTGACTATGAAAATTTTTGTGATTAATCCTGGGTCTACTTCTACTAAAATTGCTTTATATGAGAATGAAGAATCTTTATGGGTAGAAAATATACATCATACGGCCGATGAACTGTCTCTGTATGGCAGCGTGAATGAACAATACGATTTTAGAAAACAACGTATATTGCAAGCTTTGACTAAAGCTTTGATTCCTTTAGCTTTTGACGCCGTTATTGCCCGGGGAGGTTTATTGTATCCTACTCCCGGAGGGGTTTATCGCATCAATGAATGTATGAAATATGATTTATTACATGCCCGTATGGAACATGCCTGTAATTTGGGTGGTTTATTGGCAGATGAGTTGGCCAAAGAAATCGGCTGTCCGGCATTTATTGCCGATCCGGAAGTAGTGGATGAGTTCCAGGAAAAATCACGTTTGACGGGTATTCCGGAAATTGAACGCATTTCTATCTTTCATGCATTGAATAGTAAGGCTGTCTCACGTAAGTATGCGTTGTCGAGAGGTTGTACTTATGAAGATTTAAATCTGATTGTTGTTCATTTAGGAGGAGGTATTTCTGTGGGCGCTCACCGGAAGGGAAGGGTTATTGATGTAAATAATGCATTGAATGGTGAAGGCCCTTTTTCTCCTGAGCGGGCTGGAACTTTACCAGCGGATCAGTTTGCCGAATTATGTTTTAGTGGAAAATATACTTTGAAAGAAATAAAGAAGTTACTGAATGGTAAAGGCGGATTGATAGCACATGTGGGGACTAACCATGTGCCGGCTATTATACAGCAAGCACAAAATGGCGACAAACATTGTGCTTTGGTTTTGGAAGCAATGATTTATACCGTTGCCAAGCAAGTTGGTGCTATGCATGTAGCTTTATGCGGAAAAACGGATGCTATTATTTTAACTGGAGGGATTGCTCATAGCCAATATTGTGTGAAAATGCTATCCGAACAGATTGATTATTTGGCTCCCGTTGTATTAATGCCCGGAGAAGATGAAATGGGCTCTTTAGCTTTTAATGCATTAGGTGCAATGAACGGTCATTTACCTTTGCAGGAATATAGAAAATAGTGATAACTAATTTACGGGTATAATATTGAAATGTATGTTATGTACGGCGGCTAAGAATTCTTTTTAAGTACTGAAATATAGACCATTACAGTGCATTTTAGCTTAAAAACATCAATGGATTGAAATGTGTAAAAACTAACATTCGGTTGCGGAAATATAACTTCTTAAACGGTTTTATCAGTATTTTAAACGGTACATCTTAACATCGCCTTATGGAAATGCCAAAATTGGTGTTAAAAGTCCTTCATTTCCTCTCTATTTCCCTTTATTAAAGGCCATAAGGCCTATATACGAAATATTCTGTAATCACATTTCAAGAACCATTAAACAGGTGTTTAAAGCGTTTAAATGACGTTTTGAATACCTGTTTTTTGCCCTGTCTTTTAAATGTAAATGAATGTGAAAAACATGAATGGGGATACCCATTGGGGATACTTTGGGGATACTCTGAAAATCGCACCATCTTCAAAATTGAACTTCATTTTTGAAGAATGGGGATACTTTTTAGATGTTTTTTGAGCGAATAAACATATAGAAACTGCCCAAATTATAGTTAAAATAGCGTTAAAATGAGGGATAAAGGGGTAGAAAATACCCCAAAACTACCATTTTATTTAGAAATAATCTACTTAAAATAAGGAGTTTATATTGGTTTTAATGGCTAAAACGCGTGTGTGGCGTATATATCTTGTGCTTTTGAGTGTACAACATATATACATAATTCTATCCATCAATTCTGATTTGCCCAATTACTAAAGCGATATTGTACACATGCGAAAGGTGTAAATTGAAAGGGTCGTAGCTTTCATTGTCTGAAACAACCATAATGTTTTCTTCGTCTTTACCGGGTTTTATTCGTTTAATTAATGCGCCTTGATCTGTATCTAAAACATATACTTTATTCCACTGAAAGAATAGATTGTCTTTGTTAAGTTTACGACATGCCACTATATCACCACTCCTATAAGTTGGAAACATGCTATCACCTTTTACTGATATTAAAAAGTCTGCATTATGGAAACAAGGAACCTCGTACATTTCACAGTCGTGACATAAAACCTGTATATCACCTGTAAAAGCTCCTGCCATTGCTGATATGGGAATTAATGGTATTCCAGAATTTAAACCTTGAGACTTATGCGCCATTAGATTTTGCTCCTTATTATCTGAATGTATCATGTTGCCATTTCCTGTAATTAACCAATCTGCGGATATATTTTCGCATTTAGCGTAAATCAATTCGGTGTCAAAAGTATTTCTGGTAATCCACGAACTTATCGTTTGTGGTTTTACTCCTAATATGTTGGCAAACTGTGTTTTACTTCCATTACCAAACTGCTTAATAAGAGCGTTAAGCATATCTTTTTTTTCCATATCAATAATAAAATTTATCCATTTTGCGAAAAATAATTCGCATATTGCTTTGTTATATTACGCAAAATGCTTAGTTTTGCAACATCTTCATTTTTGAAGATGGGACAAATATAAGAAAATATACTCAAAAAGTTTAAGTAATATGGAGAAAATTAGATTTATCAAAGCAAGCAAAGAGGTGGTAACTTCCATCGCAAAAGATTTCAAGGTGAGCGAGCGTGCCGTATACGATGCGCTTGCATACAAAACCAAAGGTAACTTATCGGTCATGTACAGGGGTGCAGCCATGGAACGGGGCGCCAAACTCTACGTGCAAGTGGCAGATGAAGATTATAAACCCTACTTAAAAGCATAGGCCATGAACCCGCGGCACATAAACTACTACATAGCCGGAATCTTCATGCTGTCTGCATTAAGGTTGATTGGAAATGAAAGCATTGTCCCCACGCGTGCGCAATATGTGCCTGCGTTACTACTCGGCATTATCGCAGTGGCACTTATCGTGGCCACTTATGTAAAAGAACGGAAAGAATAAGGATATTATGGAAATGTATGGAAATATAAAATGTGTAACCTATACGGAACTTGTTACGGAAGGGAAAATCCTGTCGCCTGCAAATTATAAAAAGTTAGCACGAATAGGCAAAATAAATGTCGTTTCCCGCGGTTGCCGTAATTGTCCGGCTCTGGTAGAGTATGACACGTTACCTACAAAAATAAAGAATGCCTTTAATGAGAAATACCCCAATGCCATGGAGGAATTACGAAAGAAAATATCGCACTTTAACATGCTTCCCGACATCGAGGCGCGCAATTTTTATGCGGCCTATGAGATAGAGCCGGGACGGACTTTGCCCCTTGACAAACAAAAGGAATACACCATCAACGCCACCGTATTGAATGAAATGATCCAACGTCATAACAGTACATCCGCCATGCACGCCAAATTAAAAGGTACTAAGAAAGGGTTGGCATGGGAAATCACAGTCAAACTCTGTGAAACATTACGGGAAGATTACGGGCATACCCTTCCAAGAAATGCCGTCCGTTTACGTACCAAATTCGATGAATACAAGAAAGAAGGCTATCAATGCCTTATATCCGGAAAATTTGGCAATACCGCCAATCAGAAGATTACCCCGGAAGCAGGTGAATACCTTATCGCCCTGAAACGTTGCAAGACCCCTGTTATGACCAATGACCAACTCTTCAACCGTTTCAACAAGGACGCCATCGGGATGGGCTTCACACGCTTGAAATGCGTGAAGACAGTTGTAGACTACCTGAACCGCCCCGATATCATGCCACGCTGGTTTGACGCTGTATACGGCGAACAAAAGTCACGCATGAGATTCCAGCGCAAGAACATGACCATCCTTCCGAGCATGCCCAACGCCCTCTGGTATAGCGACGGTACGAAACTGAACCTCTACTATAAAGATTTCATAGGCGGAAAGCTGGTGGTAAAGACTACCTCCGTCTACGAAGTTTGCGACGCATACAGCGAGGTCTTATTAGGCTATCATATCAGTGACACGGAAAACTACATTGCGCAATATAACGCCTTTAGAATGGCCATTCAAACGGCCAGATGCAAACCGTTCGAGGTGGTGAACGACAACCAGGGTGGTAATAAAAAGCTTTCGGCAGGTGATTTCTTTAAAAAGATGTGCATTTATGATCGTCGGACTGCTCCCTATAACGGATCATCCAAAACCATTGAAAGCATATTCGGCCGTTTCCAAGCACAAGTATTACATAAAGAATGGTATTTCACCGGAATGAACGTTACTACAAAGTCGGACTACAGCCACCCCGATGTGGAATTCATTGCGGCCAATAAAGAGAATCTGCCCACACTGGACGAACTGAAACAGGTGTACGCGGACGCACGGGCGGAGTGGAACAACATGCCGCATCCCCATACCGGAATTCCCCGGATTGAAATGTACCGCACGGGAAAGAACCCGCTGGCGCAACCTGTCGGGGAACTGGATATGATTGAAATGTTCTGGGTAACCACTTCCCGCGAATCGACCTTTACAAGCGCCGGAATCAGTATTACCGTGGACGGAAAGAAATACACCTACGAACCGTTAACGGCTGAGGGCTTACCCGACTACGAATTCAGATCGAAATATACCGGAGCAAAGTTCTTCGTTCAGTATGATCCGTGCGACATGTCCTTAGTCCGGTTACTTAAACAGGATCACAACGGACTGAACTTCGTGACCGAAGCGCAACCCTATGTACAGATGCACCGGGCGGTGCAAGATCAGGATCATGATGAAATGTCCTTCTACCGAGAGGTGGATTACCTGAATAAGATAGAACGTGTGAAGAGGGTTACAGAGGGCAACCACATTGCAAGCAAATTCGGGTTAGCTCCGGAACAAAACGGATTGAACGCTCCGAAACTGAAAGGGCTTAACCTTGGAAAGCAGGTAGAAACCATTATCGGCGAAATAGAAACGGTGGAACTTGGAGAAGTGACCAAAGCCACCAGCAACATAGTAAATGATATCGATTTGGATAAACTTTAAAAATCAAGAGTATGGAAATGAAAAGAAAAATGGAAGTAAAAACCCTGTTGGCAGACTTCGTAGAAACAAAGTGTAAAAGTCAGAATGAAGCGGCCAAACTGCTGAAAGGCGTAAGTTCTGCAACTATTTCGAACATTCTCAACGGAAAATTTGAAAGTATCAGCGATGACATGTTTGATAACATATACCGCCAATTGGTTGTAGGAGGTGACGGATGGAAGTTCGCCGAAACAAACGTCTGCCGGGAATTATCCGGAATCCTCCGTGAAGCCCAGGAAAACAGCATGTCTTTCTGGGTGATTGGAAATGCAGGTTGCGGCAAGTCCTCCACTTCGAAGTTGTATAAAAAAGAACACCGTGAAGTTTTTTCTGTGGTTTGTTCTGAATTGATGTCCACATTGGAATTTCTAACCGAAATGGCCCGATCGGTCGGCGCCAACTGTTCCGGATGTACCAAGAAAGAGGTACTGGATAATATAGCTGACAGGTTGTGCAGTATGGAATCCCCTTTAATCATTCTGGATGAAGCGGACAAACTGAAAGACACATCGCTTTACAGCCTGATTACCATTGACAATCGGATTGGCAATAAGGCCGGAATAGTAATGCTCTCTACGGAGTACGGAAAGAAACGGCTTGAAAAAGGCATACGGCTTGAAAAGAGAGGATACCGGGAAATCTGGTCGCGTATCGGTGGAAGATGCTACAATCTGGATAAAAACGGTTCTATGGATATACAGGCCATTTGCATTGCGAATGGCATTAGTGATCCGCGCACAGTAAAGGCCATCAACAACGATGTGGCTTTAGCACAATATGACCTTAGACGCTGTGAAAGGGTTATTCATAAAATGAAAATTAAATTAGGATTAAAATAACGTTCAAACACTATTTAAGTATGGATTTATTAGAGATTGAACACTTGATCAAGGTGAACCGCCCAAACGGTTTTCTGGGAATCTCAGAAAAAAGGGATACCTATGAAATCAATTTCCGGGGAAATGTCAAATTAGACCAGTACGACATTGAGATCATACAGGAAATAGATGAAGACTACCGTTTCATGGCCAAACCAAGCATGACAGGTACGATACTAACATTCATTGTAAAAAAATAATAATGGAACGAGCCTACAGCCCTATGGAAATATTTAAAATGCAACGCCCGGTATTGGAGTTTGAAGGTGAATGGCAAGAAGCCTTCGGCCAACCAGACAAAACGGGGACTTGGATCATTTGGGGAAATTCCGGAAATGGAAAAAGTTCATTTGTCATGAAGCTGGCAAAGGAGCTGTGCAAGCATTTCAACAAAGTGGCTTACGATTCCTTAGAAGAAGGCACGTCGCTTTCTTTTCAAAAGAACATGCAACGTGCCGGAATGGATGAAGTGAACGGAAAGTTTATAGTTCTGGATTGCGAACCCGTTGCCGACCTGATAGAGCGTCTTAAAAAGAAGAAGTCACCTGAATGTGTGATTATCGACTCTTTCCAGTACAGCGGACTCAGTTACATCACCTACAGGGAATTAAAAGAAATGTTCCGCAATAAGTTACTGATCTTCATCAGCCATGCAGACGGCAAATTACCGGGTGGACGTCCGGCAAAAGCTGTCATGTATGACGCAGGGGTGAAAATATACGTTGAAGGCTACCGGGCTTACTGCAAAGGCCGATATATCGAAAAGCCAAACGCATTTTATACCATCTGGGAAGAAGGTGCATCGTCTTATTGGGGAGAAAAAGAGAATAAGAAATGAGTATGAAATCTATCACGAATCCACAATTAAGAGCCTTACACGCCATCTTTAAGCGTATGGGATGGGATGAAGAGCAAAGACACGGTTTTATCCGTGAATATACCAACCGCAGAACGGAATCCACCGCATCCCTTACCTTTGAAGAAGCGCGTTCACTGCTAATGCAGTTGAATGATGCGGACGAACAACGCAACGCCTGGGAAGCGAAGCGCCTGTTGTCCGCCATCTATAAGATGTCATTCCATATCTCCTTTATCAATGAGGGATACGGAAGTGAAACAAAGGCGGATGTAGAAATGAACAAGGCCAAAATAAGCCTTTTCACCCTAAAGCACAGTAAATGCAAGAAACGCATTACGGAAATGAACCTCAGTGAATTAAAATCAGTAAAAGAACAATTTGAAGCCTTAGCGGCAAAATATAAAAAGTCATGATGTCACCAGAGAAAAAAGAACAAATAAAAGCCTATAACCAAGCTTCGGAAAGCTTGCGTATAGCTTTCAATGAATACCTGTCTTCCGAAACAGCATTAATAGAAAACAGATGCCGTGAAAGTATAGATGACAACCTTACAGACGTCCTTCTGTGGATACCGTTACATCCGAAAGACAATCTTTCACCATCTTGCGTGCATAGGCTACAGCCTCCTTTATCAAATCCTTATAGTTTTCTGGCTGGAATTCTGGAGCTTTTATTAAAAAGTAAACTTCCTCCTTTTCTTCAATGGAAGGGGTGCTCCATCCACTTTGAGGATAATACTTTTCGCTTTTGTATCTCAGGTTCAACTTCTTTAGATGAGTTGAAAAAAGGTCTCGAAGATTATCCAGAGTTCCCGAATCATCACTTAAAAATGTAATGCAGTAAATATAATCCATGGCAATAGTTTTTGCGAAAATATTAAAAATATCAATACATGGCAAAATTAAGATACAAATCAATTATTCCCAATACTAAACCGGAGTGGCTACTTCAATTACAAGTAGACATCAGCAACCAACATTACTATGTCCCATTTTCGGATTTGGAAACATTAAAAAGATTTATAGACGACCGCATTCATGGCCTCATAATGAATGGGACAATAAACAGAAGCATTGTAAGTACGGAAGTCCGGACGGACAGCGGGAAGACAGTCCTTCTCATCATCCGGAACGAGAGGGTAATACAAACCTATTATTTTGAATCATAAACAATAAATAAATCATTATGGCAACAAAAAGAACAAAAAAAGTAGTAGTCACAGGCGTGACAAAAGAAATGGCCGAAACGGCTTTTGCAGAATTCGCCATTGCAGATGCAAAGGTACAGGGTATTACCGCAAAGATGGACGGGGAAATGACGCGTATTCGTGAGAAATATGCCGACACTCTATCGGAACTCAACGAAGCGAAAGACAAAGCCTTTGAAGTGATGCAAACGTACGCCATGGAAAACAAGGATGTGCTGTTTGTCAAGCGCAAATCGGTGGAATCGGCACACGGCGTATTCGGCTTCCGGCTCGGAACTCCAAAGCTAAAGAATATGAAAGGATTTACATGGGTAGCGGTAACGAACCTTGTAAAAGAATTATTGCCCGAATATATCCGTACCTCTGAGGAACTGGCAAAAGATAAATTGCTTTCGGACAGGGAAAACCCGGATGTCGCCGAAATGTTCCCGCGCATTGGTGTCCAGGTGATACAGGAAGAAACTTTTTTCGTGGAACCTAAAAAGGAAAACGATGCCGTTCCCGCAACAGCCTAAATACTGGTATCGTCGCCGTGGAGAGTTCTTTATAGTTTACGAAATGGAATACACCGGAACGGTGACTACCGGAACGCCTGTTGCTGAATACCATACGGAAAAAGAGGCAAAAGGCAGAGTGTATGAATTGAATGGGTGGAAGAAAAAAATGAAAATAAAATAAGGGGAGGATTCGAACCTCCATCTTCCATTGCTGGATATTCTCCCAATTGAACTACCCAGGAAAACACCGTGACTCTCGCTTTTACGGATTCGTGTCAAATATACAGCAAATAATTGAAATTTTAATGATATGAGCAAAACAAAAATACTATTGGAACTAAGTCCGGAAAGAAGCCTTTCTACCGAGTACATCCGTAAAGGCGGTTTTATATGTCCGCAGTGTTGCGGCAACGGGTGGCATTGGGCGGAAGATGAATTCGGAGACCGTTACAAGAAGCCCTGCAAAGATTGTCATGGAACGGGCAATGTTTCGGCAGTAATCACTATTGAATGGAAATAACTTCACTATTGAAGTAACGGAAGTTAAATAGCGCCACCAAAGGCGCTATTTCTTTTTATAAGTGTTTGATTGTTAAATATAATCCTTATTTTTGTGCAGTTGTAAGTAGCATTTATCCCCGTTCCGATCATATGAAGAAAGGTAGAAACAAAGAATTGATCCAGCGTCGCAATGCCGCCATTATCCGGCGTTGGTACTTTTGGACGGAAATCAAGCGTCTGCGCTTTGATGACGCCTTGAAACAGCTGGCATACAATGAATTCTTTATCGCTGAAAAAACAGTGATGGACGTTCTGCGGCAGAATGTCCACGAACTCAAAGATATGGGTTCACGGACAATGCCGAAAATCAAATGTCCCCGTATTTCCGCCTCACAACTGGAATTATTCATTGAGACTTAAATTTTCCGTACACTTAATTTTACTTTCACTGAATCGGATGCAACTTTGGGCTGTTCCGCATCCGATTCTTTTATTTCTGTGGTATAGGCAGTTTCATACACCTTTATTCCGTGGTTATAGGTATATGTCCGGCTGTTTATCCTTATGAAATCAGACAGGCTTTTATCCGGATGAAACCCTTTTACCAGTTTATGAAGCGTTTTAGCCAGTTGCGCACGCCTTTTTACCGCTTCCAACGTACCTGAACGGTAATGCGTGTCATTGTAGCAATCCAGAATCAAACGAGTTTTTACGTTAATCAATCCTACTTGTCCCCCATTTCCGATGTTGCTCCACTCCACGTTTCCACCGTCAACCAGCACACATGGACAAGTCAACGGATAGGTTTCCGGTGTTTCCTGATCCATCATTTCCAACTGACCGTAGTCTTCGTCAATATAGCTTATATATGGCATGTTGTCACCTATATGCTTGATAAGTTCTATTTGTAATTCTTCAGATTCCATCAGTCTGCTAATTTTTGAATTTCTTTTTCAATGGTTGTTTTAATCCTTGCGGTCAATTCCGCACTTTCTCCGATAAACTGTCTTTTTGGAAGGTTTACCGTTAATGTCGTTTTTTTTGTTAAGGCCATAGCCTTGTACTTTTCCGCTTCCGGTGGTAACAGTTCCGGCAATTTCACGCCGCTTCCGGGCTTTATGCCCAGTGTTTTAAAAAACATGGCCCAAAAGTATTTCCGCATTTGGGGTGTAACGGTAGGATGCGTCGTTCCTCCAGTGTTGTGTATAAGTGCATAAGGTACGTCGTTAAACACCCGTACCGCTCCGATACCGGGTATATATTGGGTGGAATTCATCAGGTGGTTACGTCCGGATGTCAATGTCCCGTAGTTTGAACCCGCATCCGTTCCGCCTATTCGCTTTGCAGGCTTCCACTTATGCAGTCCGTTGTCGACAAAGCCTCCTTTGCGGAAGTTGGCTTTAAAATGTCTGACGGCAAGGTTTCCCACCTTCACCGGAATGGTACGGTTCACCAGCCTTTTTACTTCATCGACTTTATTACGGACAATTTTATCTAAATCTTTGGCCTCCATGGTTGTATATTAAATATTTTATATATATTTGCATCAAATCGCTGACAACGGCGATTGCATGTGCTACGGCACGTTGCCTTGCAGAGGGGATTTATCCCCTCTGTGTTATTTATAAAACTTCCCATCTTTAAACAAACGTCTTATTTCCCCTTTTTCATATATCCATACTTCTTTAAACGCATTGGGAACAGTTTCTAATCTTGCTGTAATCGCTTTTCTAATAAATCTCTCAGAACATCCCTTTGTATTATCTATCACAACATAAGGAGACTGCGATAAGCCATGTGAGAGCATGCGCCCTACCTTTTTCTTTTTCCATGGTTTGGTAAATCCTTCGAACTCATAGAATGTACCATCAACGGAGAAATCCGGGCATTTCCCGTAATATTTTGTTCCTTTCAATGCGCCGTATATCCTTTCGTAATCCGGCGATTTGACATGCACGCGCGGTGTGATCCTTGCTGTTTTTCCCATTTTTGCGAACTGGTTACACATGGTATAAATGGCCTTGTAGTCCGGTTTGTCGAAATCAGAATCTCTATGTACAAGAAGCCGCCCTCCGTTTTTGTATTCCTTCTGTACCTTAAATCCGGTATCCTTTCCCGATTCCACCAACCGTGCCGCATATTGGCAATTGTAACAGTCCTTTTTCCTGTTCTCAATTATAAAGCGTTTCTTTCCCCCATTTAAAGGGCACACACCACAGTTATTAGGAAAATACGGGTGGTCATTGGAAAACAATTCCCTATCTTTTCCCGGATTATTCTTTAACCCCGGTTGTGCGGTCGGTGTATTGTCCAATTCTTCGGAGTATGTTCCGGAATCTTCATCGGTGGCCTCCAATGAACATTTGCAATTCCACCTGTCGCCGGGCCGATGGCGTTCCCAAAACGGATCATCTATCGGTAGCGTCAGCCTTGCTTCCCAAAAGCGCCTATGTACTTTATCGGGATCAAGCGATGTCGTGGGCAACCATGTGAGATTGGGCAATACGTCCTTTTCCGCTTCGAACTGTCTCCAGTCAGCCGCCTGATGGGCGCGTATCACCGCTGTATCGTATTCCGTTTTCAGCCACCGTTCATTAAAATGCGAGACAATGCCTTCCGTTCCCTTTTTCCACTCCGAAAAAGACTTTAGGCCGCCATCCTTTGAGACCATTTGATCGGCTAATAAGCGTTGAAATGTATGTGTCCGGAAAGCGGCAAACACTTCGTTGTTTGTCTTCAGTTCCTTGATGAAATGGTCACTATGTGATATGGCGTATCCCTGTTCGCTCACACCTGTAACCATCGCTTCATTGAATAGGGCCAACGTTTCCCGGAAGAGTCCCGGATCGAGTTCTTTTCCCGGACTTATCTTCTTGGCATAAATGTTACGCAGTGCATTTTCTATCACATCGGTGGAAACGTGAATGAAGGTGTCCGCCGCTTCGTTACGCAATCCGTGACAACAAGGACACGGCGAACCGTAATAAAGTCCATTCACTACCATTCTAAAGCCCCGTCGTCCTTGTGTGGGGCTAAGGCGAAAAAATTCATGAAGCGGTTAAAGAGCGTCCAACAGCCAGGAAGGGATGCGCCCGGTTTTCCCTCTTCCGGCATGGGTGTGTTATAGGCTTCAATGTTAGCCTGTTTCAACCTTTTATTGACTTCCGCCTCTTCCTCCATTTTCTTCTTCTGCTCTTCATAATTCTCCGGTTTTTGAATCGAAAAGGTTTTATACAAATAATCGTCTGATATGGGAAGCCCGATAGCGTACATTTTCATAATAACGTCCGCCTGTTGGCTTACGTTCACCGCCTGTTCCCTGGCATATACGAACTCACCGCCTTGTACGTTGATACCGAGATTCTCAAAAATATCCGTCATGTGGTAATTAAGGATATCCAGCACGTTGTCCCGATCGTCCGCCTTAATTTCGTCCTCTTCTTCCTTATGCACCTTTCCAAGTGATTGTGTGCCGTTTTCCTGTGCGTCAGTGGTCAGCGTGTTGCCCAACACGCAGATGGACATTTGCGAATCACAATAGTCATTAAATCCTCTGAACAAATCGGCACTTCCGGTCTTATTGCCGGATTCTATCAGGTTCAATGTGGAACTCTTGGGATGGATATAGACAGCCGCCGCGCCTTGTTGCCTTGCATCCAACAGCAGTTTCTTTCTAGATTCCTCATCTCCCGCATCGTAGGTGTATTCTCGGATAGGTATTCCGAATATCTGACAGAACTTGGCCCAATCGCCCATGTTATTACGCTTGTAAAGTACATAGGGAACAATAGCCGCCATCATGCCAACGTCCCGTTTTTCGCCAATGAACAGGGTGTTAGGAAACATTTCAAAAGGGAATCCAAGCAGGTGGTCATGTTCATGTTGAAGTATGTTTCCCCGCACAGGGTCTACGTGCCGATGGTCGATACTTTGGTAGCCAATCCACCCCTTTTGGTCTTTATAGAACTGGTACAGGTTAAAGCCGTACAATTCCGCATCAAACGTGGATTTTAAAAACTTCCTGAACCACGGGGCGCGGATTTGTTCGTTCACCTCCGGCACGGGTTCACCATTTCGCCGGAATTCAATCGGAGTGCGGGATATGCCGATACGGCGTTTGTTAATGATTCCCCGTAAATGTAAATCCAGCATGGCTGATTCGTACATGTCGTACAAGCCCGAACGGTCTGAAATTTCAATCTGTTTTGCGGCGTTCAAGCGGTTCATCCACTGGCGTATGTCGAAGAAGAAAAGTTCGGGCTGCTGCAAAATGATATCCGGTAGTTCCGTCATGCCCGGAAGCGGGGTGATTCCTCCGGCTGTGATGATCCGTTGTGCCGTTTTAGATGCCTTATCGTTTTTCTTATACTTCCTATTTTCCATATTATAAATTGTTTAAACGGTGATTTAACAGTGTTTTAATAGTGCGTTGCGTGGAACGGGTCGGATTCAATGCGCCACGGCGAATTATCGTTTATCTCTTCCTGCGTCAGCATGTCCGCCCCATCTATATTGATGTCCTGTTCCGCAACGGCTTTCAGCCATGTAAGCGCCCTTTCGTACCTGTCCTTCCGGATGGATGACATCTTATAGGGATTGTGTAAGCAAAACATGTGGTACACGGCTATATCCTTTGCATACATCAATATCAGGGCATGGCGTTCATCCCCCCGTTTTGAAAAGATGGAATTCACGTCATACCGTTTGTTCAGGTATGCTTTCATTTCCATAATGGCAGCGTCCTCGCACGTTTCGATAACCGCCTCATTGGTACGTACCAAAGCATCTAATATTTCCGCATGGATAGTAGCGTCATAGTCTGTTTTGTTGATAAAGTCACTCATGATTAATATCTGTTTATATCCTGTTCTTTTAAATCGTGATAGGTAATCGTATCAATGGGTTCGTCTTCCTGTATCTTATCCTGTATCTTTCGGATAGCGCCTTCTATACAGTCCGGGCCATCGGCAGGGTATGGCATATTCATTTCAAAAAGCTGGAATTGCTCTGCCAGTTCTTTCATGTTCGGATCATTCTTTTCCTCATCGTTGAAGATAAGGTATCCCAAACGATTGATCGGCTCTAGCCGTGCCTCTATACGGGTGGCCTTATCGGTTTTCTTTTTATCGTCTCCGTTGATGTAGATGTCTAGATGATTGGTTTTCCGGGCTTCCCTCATTTTGGGTTGAAATACCTCCTCGAAAAAAGGGTCTTGCAAAGAGTTGTTTTCCATCCAATAGTATACCGGAACACAATTCCCCAGATATTTGGCCAGTTCAAAATACCACTGTATGAAATTAGTGCTTGTCTCCTGTTTTAAGAATCCTTTGATAACGTAGTATTTTTTTTTGTACTTTCCGACAGCAAACACCGCTTTAAAAGAATTCTTTTTCTGAGTTTTTGAAGATTGCGAAGGGTCTCCATATACTACGATGAACTTGAATTTTCTTAACGGAGGGACTTTTCCGAAAGTCAGGTTTTTAAAAATAGTCCCTTCCGATACCGGGTTATTGAAATATTCCCCTTGGGCAGATTTGGCAGACATCTTCGAAAGTACCCGTTCGATGTGTTCTTCCGTATTCTTTTCGGGCCATGTGGATCTTCCCTCCTTATCCCGGATGTTCACGATGTCCCAATGATCCGCCATCTTTCCGGCCCGTACGATGCAGCAGTCTTTAGCGATGATGTTACCGCAAAAGACTATTAAAGTCGGTTCGGAGATGGAACGTGTCGGATAAAGAGCCTTTTCCCACCATTCCCATTTCTTTTTCAAGGTTTCCGGGTTGCGGCAGTCTTCATCGGTATCAAAGTCGTCAAGCAGCAGTACATCCGGACGGATGGCCTCGTTCCGGCTGCCACGTGGTGCCGACCCGGCACCAATAGCCATAAATGACGCCCCGCACTTGCATTTGAAAGCGGTGGATGTCCATTCACCCAATACCATTTGTTCGCCATAGAATTGCTTGATTCGGGCATTCTTTTCTAATATCGCCCGGTAAGGCGATAATAGTTTTTCGGCGGACAGTATGGTAGCGGAAGCAAGTACCACATTCTTTTTCCTTCCGGTTAAAATAAGGTAAAGCACACAGAACATAACCACGGTTGACTTTGCCAGTTCTCTAGACCACGACAATACCTCAAACCATTCATCATTATTGATGATCCGTCTGATGGCTTTTGTATGGAAGGGTGCAAAGGGGTATTTCGCGTAACCGGGAAAAAAGAACCTGATCCATTCTATCGGGTGTGCCTCCAAATAAGCCAGTTTCTTAACCCTTTCGCTTTCATTCAAACAGGGTTCTTCCGGAGTGGCGTTCCGGGTATCATTCAAAAAATCTTCCCACTCCTTCTTTTTGGCCCTCTCTTCCGCTGTCATTTGATTTGTTCTTTAATGAATAAATCCCAAAGCTCAATGAATTCTTTCGCCTTGTTCAAATCATTCTGGCGCAACCATGTGATGAACCGGGTACCGACATTGATGATGTCTGTCAACCCGACCTCTCGTTCCAACTTTTGGATGGCAGCACCTAGTTTATTCAATGTGTCCGCTTCTTGTGCGGTAGCTATCCGTTTCCCTTCTTCCCTATCCGAAATAGCCGTAAGAATATGATTGATCTGTTCACGCAACCGTGAAATATTCTGTTCGTTGGTGACCGTATTGGCGGCTTTCAGTTCTTTCCATT
>UMKF01004492.1_pt1 | contig 16569 bp, 10 predicted proteins | sample 1966251 | NCBI WGS metagenome assembly UMKF01 (sample SAMEA4836171, study PRJEB28245) | human gut metagenome | biome: gut microbiome; material: fecal sample | place: Denmark | collected 2008
CTTAATATACTTTTATTATTGCTTGATACGCCAAAATGTGAATTAATTACATATCTGCATTTCAAATATAAAAGTTCATAAAATCTTTACATCTCCTCATACAAACAACAGCTGAACCCCAATAATAACAACATGAATTCATACAGATACAATGAAAATAAATAATAGATACAACAAAAGCATCAACAAGTAGAACAATCGCCTAGAATATAAGTCATCAATACTCAGAAAAACATTCCACAAAACAATACATCTTTGCGACAAGACACATTGCTTTTCCCCAATAACTCAAACAGCGCACATACAGCTTAAAATCTAGTATCATCTAACCGATTAAAATCTGTTACAACAAATTTCACCGACCGTACTAACAATATCCTACCATCGGTGTTAACAACACAGCAATACAATTCTTAGAACAGACGAGAAGAATTGTTAGTACAGACAAAAGTTCCTATTAACTCAGACAAAAACATGCCAGTGCATGCAGTCTGAAACAGCTGAACTAAAAACAATATGGGCGCGAAAAATGAACGGTGCGGGCGCTCACAAGCAAAATTTCGAGGGCTCGAAAATTTTACTGCGAGCGCCCGGAGATTTTTGGTGGTGGAGATACATGCAGCATCACAGACTCACAAGCTACAATAAAGGCCATATACGGCAATATTGAACTCGACAGACTCACAATCGGAGAAAAACGTATAAACCTGAACGATGCAAATATCACCCAAGGAAACAGCAAGACCATCAGATTAAAGTAAAACAGCAGAAATAAACGACATAAACAATACAAAAGCGGAAGCAACAGACTTTAAAAGTCCAACGCTTCCGCTTTTTCCTATTATTCCCCTACTCCATAATTCGACTTATTCGTACGCTTATCAAATCAGAATATTTACCCGTTTCATAACAATCCGTTTTGTTTAGGTTCTGGAACCATTTCATAATTGAAGAAATCAAGCAATTGATTTACTTTATCTAATCGCAATGTAGATTTACCTTGTTCCAAATCGCGTACAAACCGCAATCCGACACCAGATTTGACAGAAAGCTCTTCCTGTGTCATATTGAACTGCTTACGTAATGATTTTACAGTTGTTGACAAGTTATTCATAACTATAATTATACCTGTTAGGGTACAAATATAAAGAAGATTCTACATATTATACCATATTGGGTATAAAATCTTCATCATAGAAGTATATTATACCCTATATGGTATAATATTAAAGTCAGGTTTACAAATAAGGAGATATAGTAAATGCCTATATATAAATAGGGATATTCAGTAAATGTCCCTAAATATACATAATTTTTACAGACACAATAAATCCCCCAATTGTTAAGCAATTTGGGGGATTTATCATATATTTATCAATCTACCATTATGCTTTCCGTGACTGTACTCTCGTCTTTTATAGACTCATAAAAATGTGTCAAAGAAGAATATACGTATGCTGACACTGGATATATACCTATAAACAAGGCTAGGATGCCGACGATATACCATCCAATGAAAGAAAGACCGAAAAGGAAAAGATGTACCTTACGACCTTTCATCATCCTGCAGCTCATACGCATAACTTCTGTTGCCGACTTGTCTGGATTGTCGTATGCGATGAATGGAATCATGGCAAATGCACATGACAAAATAATTGCATAAACTAATCCTGCAACATATACACATACGCCTAATGCAATAAGTACATAGGACAGAGTCATGTCGATGTCGTTCAGAAAACTTACCGGTGAACTCAAAATCAATCCTACGACCAATGCTACAAGCACACATGCAGTTATACAGATGTCAGGGAGCAACATTGTACCGACAACGTGCAGATAGCGCTTCTTTGCAGACAATAAGTCAGAGAAATCAAATCGTCCCTTACGTACCATGTTCAGAAATGACGCAGCCAAACCATATTTAATTGGCTCAGAAACGAAAACAAGCCACAACAGACACAATACGGACAGTCCTATAACTGCCATAGCAATAAATATGGCAGCCCCAATTGCTGCACTGGAACCTCCACTCAACGCCGTCATAAACGATGTAAACATGTTTAGGATCAGGTTAGGAGCAGAAGTTATTATTCCGACAACCAATATTGCGACGGAAGTTTCCGCCCACTTGCCACGCAGACTTTCGCGCCCGCGTCGTGACAATTCTGAAATGGAAAGCATAAGATCTAAGATTTTAAGGCGATTTATTCAATCACAACTGTAGTCCAATTATGTACATCCGGTTCTATGCCGTACTGTATGTTGCGAAGCTTGTTGTAAAGCATTGTGCTCACAGGTCCCGGCTTTCCGTCCTTTGAGAATACATACGATTTCTTTCCTTCAAGGTCATCGATACGTTCTATAGGACTGATTACAGCAGCGGTACCGCATGCTCCGGCCTCCTCGAATGTTGCCAGCTCTTCCTCTGGAATTGGTCTGCGCTCCACCTTCATGCCCATGTCTTCAGCAAGCTGCATGAGACTCTTATTGGTTATTGAAGGCAAAATAGAAGTTGACTTCGGTGTAACGTATGTATTGTTCTTTATACCGAAGAAATTGGCAGCACCACACTCGTCCATATATTTCTTTTCCTTGGCATCGAGATAAAACTCGCAGCTGTAGCCGAGATCATGCGCCATCTTGTTTGCACGCAGACTGGCCGCATAGTTACCGCCGACCTTGTAGATACCAGTACCAAGAGGAGCTGCACGGTCGAACTCTCGGATGATGACATAAGGATTTGTTGCAAATCCGCCCTTGAAATATGGTCCTACAGGAGTAACGAAAATAAGGAACAGATATTCAGAAGAAGGATGTACTCCCACCTGTGCTGATGTTCCGACGAGAAGCGGACGGATATACAATGTGGCACCACTTTCATAAGGTGGAATGAAACGGCTGTTTAGTCTGACAGCCATCGTTACCATTTTTTCGAACAATTCTGTAGAAACTTCAGGCATAAGGATACCGCGACATGTGCTCTGCAGACGCGCAGCATTCTCGTCCATACGGAACACACGCACCTTGCCGTCAGGACAACGATATGCCTTGAGACCTTCGAAAGCCTCCTGACCGTAGTGCAGGCATGTTGCAGCCATGTGCATAGGTATGGTTTCCTCGGAGCAGATTTCTATTTCACCCCACTTGCCGTCACGATAATAACAACGTACGTTGTAGTCAGTCTTGTGATATCCGAATCCAAGACTAGTCCAATCCATTTCACTCATGTTCGTATATTTTTTATTAATGTTTTACATAATTACCTAACAAAAGTACACATATTTTTCTCATTTGTACTGCTAATGATGGAAAAAGTAAGATTAATGTGTCATTTTTCTTCATCTTCCGCAAGAATTCTGTTCACCTCATCGTTTACGCCGGTGAGCCTTGCGCGACAAAAAGCAGTTAGTTTCTTAGCTTCCCTAAGATTCTCGGCAAGACTGTCTACATTCATCTTTCCATTCTCAATTCCGGAAATGATTTCTTCCAGTTTAGCCATAGCTTCCTCATAGGTAAGCTGTATTTCTTCAGATGCTTTTTTATCTGTTTTCTTCATATATCTTATATTAATTGTTCATCGTTGATAATTATCTTCAGCTATAAGTCGTCGGATATTTTGCTGTCTGCATCAATATTTCTGATCTCCGACTCTACTGTTCCTGACGCAAGCACCGTCGTAATGACCTGTCCAGGACGAAGTTCGGAAGCACTGCGGACAGCATGTCCGTCGACAAGTGTAATGCTGTAGCCTAAACGCAGCAAACGCTCAGGACTGGCATCGGATATTTTCTGTTCGGCGAGCTGAAGTTTGTGGTCTTCGGTATCAAGCATTCTGCCTGTTGCCTGTTTCAATCTTGGTGCAACTGCAGTCAATACAGCCTCAGCAGAAGCCAGAGTCTGAACAGAGGAACGTACGATGCGCTGAGCCAGACGCTCCAGCCGTGCTTTTTCGCGTGTATAAAAAAGATTGCACAATGGGGCCATCGGCGAAATAAGTGCGCGCAATCTTTCATTTTCATACTTCATCCTTGCAGAAACGGTGACAGCCAATTTGTCGGACAATGAAGTCAGAAGATTCAACTCGTTTTCCTGAATATGTATTAAAAATTCTGCGGCCGCCGTAGGTGTCTTTACTCTTGTATTGGCAATGAGGTCAATGACAGTATCGTCACGCTCGTGTCCAATACCTGTTATAACAGGCAAGGGGAATTGTGCCACATTCTCGGCAAGGTTCAAACTGTCGAATGCCGTAAGGTCGGATGCGGCTCCACCACCACGCAAGATTACAACCACATCCCATGGCATAGGGTCAAGTACCACAGCATTGAGTGCAGAAATGATGCTGTCCTCAACAGCCCCACCTTGCATAGAAGCTTCGAAAAGCTTTATTTCGTAAGCCTCCGGACATGGAGCATTCCGTATCTGAGACATAAAATCACCGTAACCGGCTGCTGTTGAACTGGAAATAACTGCAATGCGCCGAATGACACGCGGAACTGGCAATTCCTTATTCATCGTCAATATGCCTTCTTCCTCCAGCTGTTTCAATATGGCTCTTCGCTTACGTGCAATATCGCCCAACGTATAAGAAGGGTCAATATCGAGCACATTGAGTGAATAACCGTAGAGTTCATGGAACTGCACCTGAACCTGCACCAGCACATTCATACCAGACGACAACGATTGTCCGGAAATACGCATAAAGGCCTCGCGCAGCATCAGCCAGCGCAAAGCCCATATCTGTCCTCTGGCCTTAGCAATAAGGCCATCGCCTGAAGGACTTTTCTGTACAAATTCCAAATAACAGTGACCGCGATTCTGCCTCACTTCACTCAGTTCGGCACGAACCCAATAAAGACGGGTGAAGCTTGAGTCAATCAGCGAACGAACCATATTGTTGAGTTCGTACAACGTCATGCCTGCAGAATCACCGGCATAAGAATCAACAGAAAAATCCGAATCAAACATAATACATACTATTATTCTTTCAAATTACACCTATTATATATAAATATAACAGATGTAGAGTCATTCTGTTTCTGTCACACCCAAACGATAAGCCCTACCGAAGTCTGGAATGCCATATCCAAAGACATTATCAGGATAATCGGCACGGTCACCGCTACGACGTACAAGATCCATTATCTCATACGCATCAAGATCGGGAAAAGCCTGCCAAAGACATGCCACCATTCCTGTGAGTATAGGAGAAGAGAACGAAGTTCCGTTTGCTCGACCAATCCGGCCTGTTATATCAAGAACCGTTGACATAACTCCCATTGTGGCAACATCTGGTTTCACACGGCCGTCGGCAGAATAGCCCAAGGAAGAAAACAGTGCATTGACACCCTTACGATCAACAGCACCAACAGTAAGAATGTCGCGAGCATCAGCCGGACAACCGATTCGCTTCCATGCGTCCATACCTTCGTTGCCTGCACTGTTGCACAATATCATACCTTTCGATGCAACCATTGACGCTGTACGAGAAATAAGGCGAGTAATACCGTCCTGCTCGCGGTATTCAATATTGTCGGCACTATTATCAAACTTGGTGTAGCCCAATGATGAATTTACGACATCAGCTCCTACACTGTCGGCAAACTCCATTGCTGCTGCCCAATAGTCCTCCTCGACCATCTGCTCCGTATCACCGTCTTCGCTGCGCAAAAGCCAGAATGAAGCACCTGGAGCCGTACCCACCATCTTGCCGGGTTTATTTGTACCGATACATGAAAGAACCATCATGCCGTGGCTGTTTTCCGCATAAATATCGCTATTGGGATTTACAAAATCATGAGTGCCGAGAATGCGTACATTGTCAAGCATCGGAATTACGTCTGCATTATAAAATCCACCATCAATAATGGCAATAGTCATTCCCTCACCACGGAATCCGCGTTCATGAAGAGCCAATCCGTTAATCTGTTCGATCTGGCGCTGTGCAGAACCATAGTTATATTCAGAAACGACGGTATCATTTACAATCAGTGAACGTCTGTCTGTTGTATCTACAACAGCAGGAGATGTATAAACTGCAACTCTACGCACACCTTCAACAAAAGGCAGACTGCTTACAGCATTCATCTTTAGAGTGTCGGTACACTGAACAAGAACAGTGTTGTTCCATTTGCTTGTGCACAAAATCTTGACTCCCGATTCAGAAATAGACTTGAGATATGTTTCGCTCACAGGCAAATCGGTTTCGTCAATTCTGATGCCCTGACGCTTACGACGCTGTATGGCTTTCTCGGAAAGGAACTCTTCTGGGCGGGAAGTCTTGTAGGCAGACATTTTCTTGTCTGCCAAAGAAACACGATATTTATAATAAGGAGTAAAACTGCAGCTGTCGCCAGCCATTGCCGACAACGAAACGGCAAAAGCGAACAATAAAAGAAATCTCTTCATAAACTTTATCTTTTGTTTTGTATAACGTTTGTCATAGTGATTTTTAAGTCTCCGGCAGTAATAAAAAAACATCCGCTAAATTCTAGGACGTCTGCCGGTCAACAAATGTACAAAATTATCGTAAGAAGCCTCAAGATAACTGTGTTCATAAGGCTTAAGTTTTAAAGTCAACGGGATTTTTACGTCATCGAGTCCGAAATATTGTGACACGATACTGGCCATATTGCATGAAAGATCGTCCTTTTTCTTCAGGAGCGCCATGCAGCAACGCAAAGCAAGACCACGGTCACCCGAATGGCGAAGTGCAAGAAAAAGCATGTAATATGCAAGCGGCGATGTAATCTTAATCAAGTGCACCACCCTACTTTTCTCATCATCTACAGCAAACAGCCTGAAGACTGCTTCCATCTGCTCTATGCTTACAAGCATTGGGAGCAACATATCCATGACCTTGCGCGATGCAGTCGGAGATATCTGATTAAGAAATGCAGCAACAGCATTCGCATCGTCTGAAGAAAAATCAAGACTTCCTGATTTGACTATCGCAGATGCACCAAGTATACATGTAATGAAAGCCTGGTGTCTATACTTAAGCAGATGCAGATATGCCTGCCAGAAAGCAGAGCCGTCAAGTTCCGGCATGATACTTTCGCGCACAACAGATTCGGCACGGCGGAAATCAGAATTCGACATCTTGCCGAACAACTGATAAAGGCCGTCCCAATCGCTGTTAACTATTTTAGCCCTCAACACATCAACCGAAATCATATAGCAGCAATAGTATTTATCTTGTCAAAGAGAATTTCATACTGAATCCGAAATCAATAGTTGTAGTCGGATAAGAGCTGGCAGAAACAAGCGGAACGTTATGCTGCCAATCAAAATATCCGCTGACAGTTATCAAACGGCTCAGAGTATAGTCGGCCGTCACGGCAAGCTTATAAGCTGTACTTCCGCTTGTGGCTGTCGTAATGCATGTCTGGATATTTCTGTTCAGGGCATTCTGCATTCTGTATGAAAAATCACATCTGAGATTAAGATCGTGTGTAGTGCCGGCTGTAGTGCCGCCTTTACCATCACTTCTGCGACGTGCCTTCTTGCTGGAACCTATACGCAGATTGGTTATCTTATACCCCCAGCCTACAACAATATCATCCGAATAGCTTTCAGTAAGCGCAACAGAAGTCATACTGAGATTCAATACTCTTGTCTTCTTGAATTCCAATTTAGCCGTCATGCTGTTGTTGAAAGTCATGTCAACACCAATCAGAGGAGAGAATGACTCATTGATGGAAACTGTGCTTACATTGTACATACTGCTAGGTATCGGATTTCCTGTTGTCACATCCGAGATAAAGCCCAAATCGCCCATGTATGCCATATAGTTCGTGTAAGAGTTGTATGCTCCGACAGAATATATGCTCTTGTACTGGTGGTTTATATTGAAACTCTTGAAATTACGCTGGAACCACGGCAAACGAATAAGTCCGCTATATGTGACTTTCCAGTTAGGAAGCATCTTCAGAACTGAAGGGAAAATCGACAATGGGGTCTTTGACGCATCGGTTCCGCAGTAAGCAGAAAGGAATGCAGGCACCATAACATCTGCCGAATATTCAGACACAGAGCCGATCGACGGATCGTAAGGTTTTCCGGCATACTCACCTGCACCAGCAGGATAAACCGCATCAGAATACAAATTCTCAACCCTATCCCTTACAACCGAGATATTATCGAGGAATTTATTGAACGGTTTCGAATTATAATTGTTGTTGATATTTCCACTTCCGGAGAATGCAGTTCCAATAGAAATTACAGTCATAGAGAAACTTCCGCTCTGAGTCGTAGGCAAACCTTCATACATAAACTGTATGCTCTTTGAACGATTCACAGTACGGCTTGCATTGAGGTCGACCTTGAAATCTGTAAACGGCTCCAATGTCAGTTTCAACTGCAGGTCTTCAGATGCAGTAGTTGTAGCCGGAGTTGTTATACTTGAATCATTCTGTATAAGCCAACCACGACGCACAGCTTTCTCGATGTAGCTGTCGTCGATTGCACCAAAGGCAAAATCCAATCCAGGCGACATCAGACCTCCTATAGATTTCTGACCAAAGGCATCACCGACTTCATTTCTAAAACCAGGAAGCGTCATTGCGTAGGTGTTGCGATAAGTAACGCTCGCATTCCTAACAAGCATCAGACCGCGAGCAACAACCTGTGCAGTCTTGTACCACTTCTGATCGTCAAGCTTAGGCTTTGCAACAACAGAGACACGCAATGCCATAGTGTCGCGGTTCTTGATAGTTATCGTATTTGCATCAGTCTTCTTGAATTTCAGCTTATAGGATTTGCCATTCTTGGTTGTAGCACGAACAATAATACGCTTTGTGTTCTGTCCATGCTTGAATACGACATCAGCTGTATCTGTCAACTGGATTTCTTTTGTCACACCTTTGTTCTTCTTGTTCTTAGAATCATCTGCAGCATTTTTCTTATCATCAGACTTATCGTTCTTATCTGTCTTGTTCTTTGTGGTCCTTCTGTTACGCGATGTAGTCCTCGAAGGTGTTGTCGAAGCAGCAAAACGTTTGTTCGTTTCCTCCAAGAACTTTACCTTATTATATAATTTCTCAAAATTGAGTTTTCCATTGATGTTATATGTACGCTGGCTGGTAACAGTATGTCCCAGGTTCGTACCGTTTTCCATCTCAACTCCGCGCGTCCATCCATAATTTGAGCTGTAGCTTCCATCTGCAGAAACCCAGTCAAAAATAGGAATCTTCTCAATAGGCACCTTGTAAGATGCAGAGAATGTGGAGTTATATGTCAATGGTCGTCCGAAAGACAACAAACTGCGTACGACAGAGTCTTTCCAGGCTTCATATTCGTCTGGATAGAGATTCTTGTTGACAACCGTGTAAGGTTCCTCAATTTCTGCATGAGTGGCCGAGGTCCAGTTCATCTTCAGAGATTTGAATATATCCCAGCGCAAAGACAACTCGCGGTTCCACAAGAACTGCTGTGAGAAATTAACAGGCAACTGTGTTCCTGCATCGATATCCCTTTCCTGCAATTCATAGTAATTGCGTGTGATATCAGATACAAAAGAAATGCTCTGAGGGAGCCAGTTGAGGTTCTGCGCCTTAATGATGTCAAGCCACTTAGACTTTCCTTTCAACTTTTTGAAAGGCTCCCAAGTCTTGTACTTCGGAGAATAGTTATAAGTAAGGTTGGCACGCCAGTTCTCTTCTTTCTCATAAACAGTCGTTTCACCACTGTTGAACTTCTGACTATAAGAGTAGCTCAAAGCAAAATTGGCAGGGTCGTAAGGCATAGGCACACGACTCTGATAATTTGACTTCCAATTGCTGAGCGAGAAATTCTTATATTTAGTAATTCTCTCTGCAATACTGCTGAGTGAATCGCGCTCTGCATCCGATACACAATCATCAAGAGCATCCTTGAAATTCATATCGGTGTCAAACGGATTGTACTTTGGCGATATTTTCTGCCATGAATACGAATAGTAGAACGGCAATGTCATCATCCATTTTTCAGGGAAGAACTTGCCGAGTTCAAAACTGGTAGTAATGCTCCACTCATAGAGATTGTCGTTGCGGCGCTCTGACACACCTTCTTCCAGTCCACCGAATCCTGCAGTTTCGGTGTGTCCGGTAAGGTTCACAGAACCGAGATCTGAAAGCTGAACATTGAGATTACCCTGTGCAGCCCAACCTCCTTCATTGTTGTATCCCTGCATTCGCAATTCATTTACCCAAACTTCTACAGAACCTGTTTTACGTGAATTATTGCGGATACCAATCATCATGGTCTTCACCTCGCCGAGCGAAGGATTTCCTATCACACTTACCTTGTTCTGCGGTTTGTCCGGGTCGTACGAATAATAGAGCTGCGTGTATGAAGCTTCACCAGAAGCACGTGCCTTGTTGCGTTCCTTTTTCAAATCGGTAAACAAGCTGAAATCAATGTCAAGCATGTTTTCTTCAGGCCATACGGCATAGCATCCGGCACTGGTATATGTGTCGTAATGTCCTGGAGCTGTGAGCTTGAGAGGAATCTCATACTCATAATAGTTGCTCTTGTAGTCGGAACCCAATCGAATGAATACACTCATCTGGTCGTCTTCCAGAAGTTCATCTCCTTCAAGTGCATTTGCATGAACAAACATCTGCAGGTGCTTGTACTGACGGAGGTCTACATTTGTGGTCTTATAAACTGCACGTGCATCGCCGGAAGAGAGATTCTCTACTGTAAGCGAAAGTGCCTGTTCATTGTTCTGGGTCAACTGAGGCTGGCTTGAATCAAGCACACGGCTTATGCCCGGAGGAAGAACGTAGTTGACAGGTTCCTTATCATTGTTTTCTTCAATGTTGACGGCCGATGTAACAAGAGTTCCGCTGTCGCTAGGCTTGTCGCCTGTATAAAGGGCACTTGTGTAATTACGCCACTCACCACGAACAAGGTCCAACGAAGCAAAACGAAGTACAATAGGCTCTTCAAAATCTGTAAGATACATACGCATGAAGCGAATACTGCTGAAATCGCTTATATTGCCGACTTTAGACTCGTATTCCTCTACAGGTATTCGGAACAAATACCATGTGGCATCTTCCTTATTTCCATTTCGGAGCGTTACGCGCGTATCACGTTTATCTACAATGTAGTTACGGCCGATGACCATATCTTCAGGACGTATGCTGACCTTATACTGGAAGAAATTCTCGTACTCGTTCATTGTGTAGTCCTGATTTGCGTCCTCAACATCAGGAGTTGATTTATAGGCAGTACTGTAGCTTTCTCCCGATTCATTCGAATTAGGAGAGTTGCCTTCAACTCCATTTATATGCTTATATCTGTCAAGAATGGAAGTCTGTGCTGCATCAAAGTCAGAACCGCGGAAATAGTGATAATCGTCACCGGCAGGGTCTTCAAACAAAGAGTCATACACCTCAGGAGTAACCTTGCTCTGCATCTGTGCAAGGTAATCAGAATATATGCCATATGATCTTTCGTTCTGGCTTGACAATCCGTTGAGACCGACATCCTGCTTTTCGCGCGCTCCGCTCTCAGTGCTGAAAGAATATACAACGCTCTTCTCAGACGGTACGCGTCCCCAAACAGTTTCAGTGTATGTGGAAGCATCATTGACAGGAAGTCCGCTCTCATAAGATTTCTTTCCATCCTTAAGAACGTCTTCACTTACATCACCAAGATTTATATAGAAATCTCCGCCGTAAGCAGGATCATCCTTTGTGTAAATAAACGGATCAAGCATCCAGAACTCAATGTATTGCACATTGGCAGTCTCGAAGTCGCTGGTATCGAGCTTACGCATCATACCTCCCCATCTTTTCTTAGGGTCATTAAGGCGACCGTTCCTGTCAACGTCCGTGTCAAGGTTGTAAGGACCGCGTTCTGTTGGATAATAAGCAAGATTGAGAATGGTGAGTGTTGTACTCTCTCCGATATTTGTATCCTTGTTCGGATAAACTTCACGCTCATAAACTTCGCGCACATAGTGATTGGAAAGCTGGTCCAGATCATTTTTGATGTGGCTAGGAGTAAGAGAGGAATTTCGGCGTGTGAAAAGCGGGTCGATATTGTACCATGCAAGAAGGGCACGGTTATATCCGTAGCGCACATCATTGGTAAGAGTTCCGTATTGCAGATTTGAAGGTGTAGACGAGAGTACCCACTGAAGCGGTGAGCTAACGTCAATGCCGTTCTTTGTGCTTTCGAAATCATCAAGATAAGAGGCATTGCCCTGCACTCCACTGGCATTGCCAGCAACAAGCTGTGCAAACTCAGCAGAGAGGCTTATGCTCGACGGCTGGCTTACATCTATAAGAGGAATCTTATCTATGAGATTTGTCAACCACTGACTTTCTTGCTTCCAGTTGAGGTTGAGTCCCCACAACGTGTTGTTCAACGGTTCATCTCCCATTGCCACTTTCGAGGTCAAAGGCTTTTCGCCCAAATGCATCAGGGTACCTCCCATCTGGAAGTTCTTGTTGAAATCGTACGTCCAGTTGAAACCCAGCATGGTCTTACGCATGGTTGAATATTCGGACTGACTTTCCAAACTTACACTGACGTTTGTTCCAGCATCGATAATACTTTGGTTGATGATGGATACACGTCCCAAGCTGTAGTCTACCGTATAATCTGTGCCTTCCACAAGGGTTACACCTCCTGCTGTAACCACAACTGATCCCTGAGGAATATTCATGCTTCCAAGGTCTATTTCAGAACCAGAAGAAGCTTTATATTCACCGGTCAATATAAATTTGTTCTTTTCAGCAATCTGCTTTGCTGTTATCTTCGTCGAGTCGTACAATTCATCATAGCAATACTTGTCTGCTATAACATCATTTCCGATTTTCTGCCTCAACCAGTCGCCGAAAGGTTCTACAACCGGGAAGATTACACGTCCGGACTGAGCATCAATGGTATATCCGTCGATAAAGTCGAACTTTCCGTTAGGATTGGTTTTCTGATTATCATCCAACCTGTCGAGGTTCATCATCTTAAGCAATGTGGTAGACTTGAACTGCTCTTCAGGAAGATATGTGAGATACACACCGGTGGTGTCACTGAGATATTTGATGTCCATCTTGAACTTCTCCTTCTGCACGGAATATGCATTAAGAGAATAGACATTCTTCATCATAAGGTCCCAGTTTCCCATACGCGGTGAATTGGAAGTGTTCTTAAGCAACTTGACATAAAGTGCCTGATCGTTGTCCTTCATATCTGAAGAGAACTCACCGACCTGGTATGTCTGTCCGGCGTATGTATATTCGAAAGCCACAGCCAAGACCTGATTGGTCTGAAGAGTTGACTTGAGAGACACATAACCCAGGTACTGGTTAAGGGTATATTCAGACGAAGTCAACAGACGTGCATTCTCAACCTTTTCATAATCAATTCCACCACCGAGAATAGGATCGAGGACAGAACTTACCATATCGATATTTCTTGCATCAGGATAGCTGTTGACTATCGTTGAATAAAGATTATTGGATGAGTTCTGCGGTTGCTGTGTGCCGGAAGGAGACCACATGCTGTTGCTGATGTGCTGGTTTTCTCCAAGATCGACGAATCCGACAATGTCGCGTGTATTTTCTGTGGCACCAGAAGTATTAGTAACCCAGATTTCTATTCTGTTGATTGTTATACCAGAAGTAATATTAGGCAATGTTGAACATGCCTTATCGTATGTATCACGGAAATACTGAGATAGGAAGAAATGGCGGTTTTCATCGTAGTCATAGGCTTCTATCTCATACTGAGACAATTGCGAACCTCCCTGCGAAGATACAGTCTTGGAAGTCGATTCTTTCTGAGAAACGACTGCCTGGATATTCAATTTACCGAACTGCAAGTCGGTACGGAAACCGAACAGCGAAGAAGCACCTTTGATGAGAGACGAATTGGTAGGCATGGATATGTTACCGGCCTCAATAAGTTTCACAATCTCATCTTCCTTGCCTTCATACTGAAGCTTCATGTTCTTGCTGTCGAAGTCGAAAGTTGCATCAGTATTATAATTTATGTTGAAATTCATCTTATCACCGACTTTCGCGTTTACGCTGAGGTTTATCTTTTCATCAAAATCAAAACCTGCATTCTTACGGTTGCGTTCAGTCAATGAAGGATTGTCTGTATATTTGTAGTTATATCCAAACTTGATTTCGGCACTTCCCTGCGTGCGCAGCTGTACTCCTCCCGGACCGAAAATCTTCTCTGCTGGTCCGAGATCGAAGTGCATATTTGTGAAATCAAACTTATTTTCCCCCTTTGTAACGAACATGGAATCGTTGCGTTCCTTGAAATAGGCATTCATCGACTTACGTTCAGTCCATTTCAAGTATTCTTCAGGTGTCATCAAGTAAGGGGCACTTAGATAATTATCACCCAATTTAGTACCGACCTTGTACATACCGGTACTTTCGTCATAGTCGCCGGTCTGAAGCTTGAGATTCTCAGGGTCAGAAAGATCCAAGGCATTATCGACTACTTCGCCTCCTGTGGGATAATCAGTCTTTCTTACCGGATATCTGCTTTTTACGGTATCTGTCTGCAGGTCCGCGCTGTCGGCCTTCAAATCAGAAGCACTGCCGCTCATATCCAACGACATGAGCACATTGTCGCTCATAGAAGCCAATGCGCTCACGCTGACCATAATCAGCACCAGATAAACTATATTTCGTAGAAAACGTTTCAAAACAATTCTTTATGTATAATATATTGGATCATTATTCCTTCATAACATCTTCAAAGCCATCTTGACGACTTCTTCAACCGGACTGCCGGGCTTTTCCTTCAGTATTGAACGGACAACTTTTGTTACAGGAGCTGGTGGGAATCCAAGCATCTTAAGCGCTTCGATAGCCTCATCGTGTACTTCAGAATGCACAATAGCCATCGCTGCATCAGCCGTTCCGGAAACAGGTACTCCCAATGAAGCAACTTTGTCCTTAAGTTCAACAATGACACGCTGGGCTGTTTTTACGCCCAAACCCTTGACAGTCTTAAGCATACGTTCATTGCCTGTCATAATGACATCGCACAATTCATTTAGCGAAAAGGCAGAAAGAATCGTACGCGCAGTGTTTCCTCCAATGCCTGAAACAGAGATGAGCATGGTGAACATTTCACGCTCTGCCTTTGATTCAAAACCATAAAGCACATACGAGTCTTCCCGTATAACTTCATAGACAAACAGGCGCACATTGCTCTTTCCCTGTATTGCCGTGTATGTATTAAGAGATATGTTAAGAAGATAACCTACACCCGAACATTCCACTACTGCCTGGGCCGGTGTAAGCTCATCCAATATTCCTCTGACGTATTCAATCATTCGACTTATTCTTTAAATATCCAATGCAGAAATATTTATCATTCCTATATATAGAATCCAATATATTTACAACGTGTTTTATTTTTCTTTATTGTATTTTCAAGCAAATTTTAACAGCCGGACTGCGACTTGGCATCAGATATCATAACAAATATAGAGGTGGCGGCAAAAGCCACCACCTTCTTTAGATAAAATCAATATACTAAAATATCATAAAAAGCCGTATCAGGCATTTTTCATATCATCGTCTATAAGCTGGAGCAGTTTAGCAACGGCTTCGGAAGAAGGAATATTCTTTTCCACACACTCCTTACGTCTATACAAACTGACCTTGCCGACTCCTGCACCAACATATCCGTAATCGGCATCGGCCATCTCTCCTGGACCGTTTACAATGCAGCCCATTATTGCAATCTTCAGACCGCGCAAATGGGATGTTGCAACCTTGATCTGTGCTATGATTGCTTCAAGATCATACAGAGTACGTCCGCAACCAGGACAAGAGATGTATTCTGTCTTGGAAACTCTCAGACGACCAGCCTGCAATATGCCGAATGCTGTGGAATCAATGACTTCATGAGGCAAGGTACCGTGATTGAACAAATAGATACCATCGCACAAACCATCAAATATCAGCGCACCCATGTCTGCAGCAGATTCAATCTGGAAATCTTCGCTTTCGCCTTCGTTGAAAGAATAATGCTGGAAGAATATGACAGGATTGCATATATCAGCATCCATAAGCTCGTGTACCAATGCACGGTGCTCGCCCAAACGATTCTTATGATTGGTCTGACTTATGACAACGACTTCCGGGTGAAGACGAAGAACGGCTTTCATTTCATCCGAGAGCTGCATGTAATTCAAGAAAAGGAACTTGATTGAAGCACTGCACTGTGTCAAACCGACATTAAGCTTGATGAGGGCATTGCTCAATTCAACACGGTCCTTGTAATTTCTATATTCCATTTCCTCAGGTGACAAATCACCGCTTACAGGCTGTTCCTCAGGAAGAACAAGAGCAAAAGCAGGGAAAGTACCTTCTTCGCCGGTCCAAACATCGGCATCAACAATATAAGCGCAATCTTCCCTAACCTCAGGCAATTGTCTTGGCGAATAGATATAATCAGGCTTCAGCTCCGACTTGGAGTCGACCGATCTTCCGTCCATTCTATCGGAAATGACAACAGGAACATTGTCGCCTCCGATATTGCCTACTGCAACAGTTTTCCTTCTCGAAGGTCTCAGATAATCGAACTTGGCAGACTGAA
>UMKF01043841.1_pt1 | contig 16430 bp, 13 predicted proteins | sample 1966251 | NCBI WGS metagenome assembly UMKF01 (sample SAMEA4836171, study PRJEB28245) | human gut metagenome | biome: gut microbiome; material: fecal sample | place: Denmark | collected 2008
AAACTAAAAAGCATCCGAAAATTGCATGCTTTTTTATTTTCTTTTCATTACATTATTAATAGTGTATTTAATAGGAGGGCAAATTCCCTACAGCTATCTTCAAATTATATCAAATTTATCTCTATCTTCCAATACCGGAAAGTTTCTACGAAAAGTTTGCAAACTTTCCATATCCAAAAAGAAAGAACTGGAAGTTTCTTTCTCTCCCAAAGCGATAAGTTCTTTTCCGTAAGCATTGATTGCAATACTATGTCCACTATAACTACACAACGGATCTGCGCCTATTCTATTCACTCCCGCCACATAACATTGATTTTCCAACGCACGTGCATGCAGTAAAATATCCCAAACAGGAATACGGGACGCAGGCCAGTTGGCTACATACAAAATCAAATCATAATCGTTCTTGTTACGTGACCATACGGGAAAACGCAAATCATAACATATTTGAAGCAAAATCCTAACTCCCTTATAGCTTACAATAACTCTATTGGTACCGGATGTATACGCCCACTGTTCCCCTCCGTAAGTGAACAAATGATGTTTATCATAATGTTGTTCGGTCCCGTCAGGAAAAACAAAATAAAAGCGATTGTAATATCGGTCATTTTCTTCTATTGCCATACTTCCCGCCAAAGCACAATGTCCGTCCACAGCCAAACGCCTCATCCATTCCAAAGTAGTACTATCTTGACTTTGTTCAGCAACCTTCGCCGGTGTCATGCAGAATCCGGAGGTGAACATTTCGGGCATTACATATAAATCCGACCCGGGAGATTCCTCCATCATCCGTTCCAGTTCACGACGGTTTTTATCCGGTTCGCACCAATATATATCTCGTTGCAAAAGAGTTATTTTCATAAGTACATATTTCCATTATCGTGTTCTTACCAAAAAAACAAAGACAAAGTTAACTTTTTATCTCAAGCAAATAACATTCTTAACAGAAATATTAATTCTCTATACTACTTGCCGGATAAGGAAACGTATAAATGGTATCTCCTTTATTTGCAAGATTAACCAACACTTTTAGTCCTTTATACGAAGAATCACCTGAGGCATACTCTCCCAATTTAAAGGATACAATGCCCGAAACTAAACTCCCGGTACTACCATTATTATTATAACACAGTTGCAAATGGGCATATCCGTCCTCCAGAGGAGGTTCTATACGATTCACAACTAAATTGATAATTGGTTGTTTCGCTCCGGGAAGATTAATATAAAAATTCAGGTTCAGATAAGAAGCCCCTATCCACATTTTTTGTATATCTACCGGTACGTTACCGATACTATCCTGATTCTCAGGCGTGAGATTAATTATATCTTGTAAAGGAACAACTGAAAAACCATTCAACCGGATAAAATAATCAAAGCCATCATTGCCATATTGTAAGATAGTATAGTTTATCATGACCCGTGAACCGGCTTTCAATGCATTATAAGGAACAAGAGACTCTGTTACCCAAAGTTTCATACCATTATCAAGTACAAAATAAGGGGAATTATTAGTCGATTGGATTTCAACAGTAGAAAGCTGTATGGAATGATTGTTTCCAAACCCATCGGAATCATCATCTCCACAACAATACAAGAAAGGAACAACTATACATAACAGGAAAAAATAGACAATACTTCGTTTCATATTTCTCAGGTTTTTAGTTTTTATATACCTGAAAGAACAAGCGAAGTCACAAAATGTTTGGAAAGAAAACGAACCCGTCACCTACTGTTCCTTAGCAACTCAATCATCTGTTGCGCAGCACGTTCCGAGGCTCCAGCAGAACCGAGAATATTAATTATCCTATCATATTCGTCGAGCATTTGTTGACGTACATTTTTATCAAACAACAATGAATATAATTCACATTCCATATTCTCCACCGTCATGGTATCGGCAACCAATTCACGAACCACCTCTTTACCGGCGATCAAATTAACCAACGAAATATAAGGAACTTTCAACACATGGCGACGCAAAAAAGAGATAACTTTACCTATAGGAGTATGATAACAAACCACCTGAGGAACTCGAAAAAGAGCCGTTTCCAGGGTTGCCGTACCGGAAGTCACTAAAGCCGCCTCCGCCACACGAAGCAACGGATAGGTCTGCCCAAAAACAATCTTTACCAATGTTCCGTTTATAAAAGGTTCGTAATACGACATATCAATGCCCGGAGCTCCCGCCAATACCAACTGATATCCCTCCATCCTGGATGCTGCTCTGATCATATCAGGCAAGTTATCTTTTATTTCCTGTTTTCGGCTACCTGCCAACAAAGCAATAATAGGTTTTTCAGACAAGTTATTTTCTTTTATGAACTCTTCAAAATTACGTTGTGTGGATCGGATAAAAGTATCTACAGCATCCACACATGGATTACCCACGTAATGAATAGGATAATGGTGCTTACGATAAAATTCCACTTCAAAAGGAAGAATAGAAAACAATTCATCTACATCCCTGCGAATATTCTTTATACGATATTCTTTCCAAGCCCATATTTTAGGAGAAATATAATAATAAATCGGAATACTTGTATGCGCCTTTACATATTTGGCAATAGAAAGATTGAACCCCGGATAATCCACAAGAATCAGTACATCAGGATTCCAATTCACGACATCCTCCTTACACTGTTTCATGTTGGCAAAAATGGTACGAAGATGAAGCAAAACAGGTATGAAACCCATGTACGCAAGTTCTTTATAATGTTTTACACGCGTTCCGCCTATTTGTGTCATTAAATCCCCACCGAAAAAGCGGAACTCAGCTTCCGGATCTGCCAATTTCAATGCTTTCATCAAGTTTGAAGCATGCAAGTCGCCCGACGCTTCACCTACAATCAAGTAATACTTCATACTACAACATTAAATTCCAATGTTTCATTTCCTCCATCATCTCATAAGCAGTCATATCGATCTTCGTCGGAGTGATAGCTACATAATCATGACTTAAAGCCCAATGATCGGAATCTTCCCCATTATCATGTTCCACAAATTCACCGGTCAACCAATAATAACAACCGCCTCTCGGATGATTTTGCTTTACCCATTCATGTTCCCATGCTCCTTTTGTCTGACGGCAAACTTTTATACCTTTATAAAAAGGAGTATCCGGAAAATTCACATTCAAACATACGCCTTCAGGCAATCCTCTTTTAAGTACCTCTTTAATAATACGGTGTATATAGGGTGCTGTGGGAGCAAAATCCGCATCCGGATTATGATTACATAACGAGAAACCTACCGAAGGAATTCCTTTCATACAACCTTCGAGCACCACACCCATCGTACCGGAATAATGCACATTGACAGCCGAGTTATCTCCATGATTAATGCCGCCGACAATTACATCTGGGCAAGTATCTAACACCGAATTTAATGCTAATTTAATACAATCGGTTGGGGTGCCCGAACATTTAAAAATAAGAAGTCCGTCTTCATTATGTACTAATTGATATTTTACCGGCTGGGAAACTGTAAGAGAAAAAGCCGACCCGGAACGGGGAACATCGGGAGCCATTACAATTACATCTCCCAAAGGTCGGAGCATACCTATCAATTCATTTAATCCTTTGGCTTGCACACCATCATCATTTGAAACGAGTATAAGGGGTCTTTTCATATTTTATTTAAAGTCTATTGTTATAATTTGCACAAAAGTACATAAAATATAGAAGCTTCCTTCTCTTTAGAATGGGAATAAATCTTAATCTTGTGCAAGGCACACTAAAAAAACATACGGAATTAAAGGGAAATGTTTATATTTGCAACTCCAAGAAACGTGAATGACCATTAATTAAAGTTATACATGGGAAAGATTATTGCTTTAGCCAACCAAAAGGGCGGCGTAGGAAAAACCACAACGACTATTAACCTTGCAGCATCGTTGGCCACACTCGAGAAAACGGTATTGGTTGTAGATGCCGATCCACAAGCTAACGCTTCATCCGGACTCGGAGTGGATTTGAAAGAAATTGATAGCTCTATTTACGAATGCCTGGTCAACCAAGCCGACATCAAAGAAGCCATATATACAACAGATATAGAAGGACTCGATATAGTTCCCTCACACATTGATTTAGTTGGAGCCGAAATAGAAATGATTCAGTTGGAAAACAGAGAAAAAGTTTTAAAAAAGATACTAGATCCGCTGAAAAACGATTATGATTATATTCTTATCGACTGTTCCCCCTCATTAGGGCTGATTACAGTGAATTCCCTCACAGCTTCCGACTCTGTTATTATTCCAGTACAATGTGAATACTTTGCGTTGGAAGGCATCAGCAAATTACTAAACACAATAAAAATCATCAAATCAAAGCTCAATCCGACACTTGATATAGAAGGATTTCTTCTTACCATGTATGACTCACGTCTCCGCTCGGCAAATCAAGTGTATGATGAAGTAAAAAACCATTTCCAGGAATTGGTATTCAATACTGTGATTCAACGAAATGTAAAATTAAGCGAAGCTCCGAGTCATGGAATTCCAGTTATCTTGTACGATGCAGAATCGAAAGGAGCTCAAAATTACCTATCTTTAGCAAAAGAGATCATTAAACGAAATAAGTAAAAGTATGGCTGTACGTAAGAAATTTGCATTAGGACGCGGATTAGACGCTTTAATTTCTACCGACGAAGTCAAAACAGAAGGTTCGTCATCCATAAACGAAATAGAGATTAGTAAAATCTCCGTTAACCCCAACCAGCCACGTCATGAATTTGATCCGGTTGCATTGCAAGAGTTAGCAGATTCTATTGCTGAAATCGGTATTATTCAACCTATAACTTTACGCAAGCTGTCGGAAGATTCTTACCAAATTATTGCTGGAGAACGCCGATATCGCGCATCGCAAATTGCCGGGTTACAAACCATTCCAGCCTATATCCGCACTGCCGATGACGAGAATGTCATGGAAATGGCGTTGATCGAAAATATTCAACGTGAGGATTTAAATTCTTTAGAAATAGCCTTGGCCTATCAACATTTATTGGAACAATACGAACTTACTCAGGAACGCCTAAGCGAACGTGTAGGAAAAAAGCGTACTACTATAGCCAATTACCTGCGTTTACTAAAATTGCCGGCTCCGATACAGGTAGCTTTACAAAATAAAGAAATAGACATGGGACATGCCCGTGCTCTACTGACTTTGGAAGATCCTAAGACCCAAATAAAGATATTTGAAGAAATTATTAAGCACGGATATTCCGTACGGAAAGTAGAAGAACTGGTGAAAGCACTTAGTGAAGGCGAAACCATAAAAAGCGGAAATAAACGAATTGCACCTAAAAACATAAAATCGCCTGAAGAATTTAATATTTTAAAAAAGCATCTGTCGGAATTCTTCCAAACCAAAGTACAACTTACCTGTACGGAAAAGGGCAAAGGTAAAATCAGTATTCCTTTTAATAATGAAGAGGATTTGGAGCGCATTATGGAGATATTGGATAAACTGAAACAAAATTAATATTACAGCTTTGAAACGTTTTACATCAATATATCGCTACGTGGTTTTACTGTTCATTTATCTTTTACAAATGAATGGTATGCTGTATGCCCAAGAGGTACAAAACGATACCACAACCGTACCGAAAGCATTGCTCCGCCGTATGGGCGTATCGCCTAATATGGGAGATTCTACTGTCACAGACAGCATCGGAAAACTAAACCAGCAGCAATTAAAACAAATAGAAGCTCCTGTAGACACCGCAAAGTTAATAGCTCGGAGTGATTCTATTCAAAAAGAGACTTCGCAACAACCTATAGAAAGAAAACGCTGGATACCGAATCCTATAAAAGCAACCTGGCTTGCTTTGGTAATTCCTGGAGGAGGCCAGATTTACAACCGTAAATATTGGAAATTGCCTATCGTTTACGGAGGATTCGTAGGATGTGCTTATGCGCTGGCATGGAATAATCAAATGTATTCGGACTACTCCCAAGCTTATTTGGATATCATGGATGATGATCCCACCACCAACAGTTTCAAGGATTTCCTTCCACCCAATTATGACATTACAGGAAACGAATCCCGTTTTCAAGATATATTCAAAAAGAAAAAAGACTACTATCGACGTTATCGCGACTTAAGTATATTCTGTTTTATCGGAGTATATATCCTGTCTGTAATTGATGCGTATGTAGATGCCGAACTTTCTAACTTTGATATTTCCAAAGATCTTGGATTAAAAGTAGAACCGGCAGTAATAAATAACGGACATAACCGAAAAAGTTCGGTAGGATTACAATGTAGCCTAAGATTTTAATTATTATGAAAAGATTATTGACCATTACATTATTTATTGCCTCGTTACAGGTATTTGCGCAAAACACCATTACCGTCCGCTCAGAGGTTACAGGAAAGGAAGAGGAAATAGGTTTGCCGGAAAGTATGACTCTAGAAATGGACACTTTACTGCAAGATTGGCATACCAAGAACTTTTTAATTCCTGCAAATGATTGTCACATGAGCAGCATAAATCCTTTTTACCCGGATTCTGTGTATATTGACCGTTTGTCACGCATCCCTACCATCATGGAAATGCCTTACAATGATGTAGTACGCAAATTTATCGATATGTACAGCGGACGCTTGCGTAATTCTGTATCTGTCATGCTGGGAGCATGTAACTTTTACATTCCGCTTTTTGAAGAAGCTTTAGACGTGTATGGATTGCCCCATGAACTGAAATATTTGCCTATTATCGAATCGGCATTAAAACCGACTGCTGTATCACGAGCAGGAGCAACCGGACTATGGCAATTCATGCTTGGTACCGGTAAATTATACGGACTGGAAACAAATAGTTTGATAGACGAACGGCGAGACCCGATAAAAGCAACTTATGCAGCCGCCCGTTATTTGAAGGACTTATATGATATTTTTAAAGACTGGAATTTGGTGATCGCCGCCTATAACTGTGGTCCCGGTAATATTACGAAAGCTATACACCGGGCAAACGGAGCTACAGATTATTGGGAAATATATAACTATTTACCTAAAGAAACACGTGGATATGTACCAGCCTTTATTGCAGCCAATTATATTATGAATTACTACTGCGATCATAATATCTGCCCGCTAGATGCCACTTTACCGTTGGCAACAGACACTATTATGGTAAACAAAGACTTGCACTTTCAACAAATTGCCGAAGTTTGCAAAATTGATATGGAAGAACTTCGAGCTTTGAACCCCCAATACAAAAAAGATATCGTTCCGGGAAATAGTATGAGCTGTATTGTCCGTTTGCCACAAACCCATGTAAATGCATTCATCGATGCAAAAGATTCCATCTATACTTACCGGGCAGATGAATTACTTACTAAAAGAAAATTAGTCGCTGTAAAAGAGACCTCGAATCGAAGCAGGAATATCGCACGCAGTAGCGGAAGTTCGTCTGCTAAAGGAACATCCTATTATAAGATTAGAAAAGGAGATACGTTATCAAGTATTGCTGAAAAACATAAAGTCAGCGTAAAGCAATTACAGCGACTGAATAATCTGAGAGGTACCCGGATTACTGCCGGTAAATCGTTGAGAATTAACTAACAATGAAGGAGGATACCCAAAATGGATGAGATACAATTGAAAGAAATGCAGGACGAGGAAATGATTAACAATGCATTCCAGGAACTCCTCGACAGTTATCTTGCTACCAAACATCGTAAGAAAATTGAAATAATTACCAAAGCCTTTAATTTTGCCAAACAAGCTCATAAAGGAGTAAAGCGACGTTCGGGAGAACCCTATATCATGCATCCTATTGCGGTAGCTAAAATTGTATGTACGGAAATTGGTTTGGGTTCTACTTCCATTTGCTCGGCTTTACTGCACGATGTGGTAGAAGATACGGACTATACAGTCGAAGATATCTCCAATATTTTTGGCCCTAAAATAGCTCAGATAGTCGACGGACTGACAAAAATCTCCGGAGGAATCTTTGGAGACAGGGCTTCGGCACAAGCGGAAAACTTTAAGAAGTTGCTTCTTACAATGTCGGACGACATCCGTGTCATTCTTATTAAAATAGCCGATCGTTTGCATAACATGCGGACATTAGGTTCCATGTTACCTAACAAACAATATAAAATAGCAGGAGAAACACTTTACATTTACGCTCCTCTGGCCAACCGATTGGGACTTAATAAAATAAAGACAGAGTTAGAAGATCTCAGTTTCCGCTATGAACATCCGGAGGAATATGAACAGATAGAAAAAAAATTAGCCGCCACTCAACAAGAGCGTGATTCTTTATTTCAAGAATTTACCGACCCGATTCGAAAAGAACTGGATAAAATGGGACTCCAATACGAAATAAAAGCCCGTATCAAATCGCCCTATTCTATTTGGACAAAAATGCAGACCAAACATATTTCTTTTGAAGAAATATATGATATTCTTGCCGTGCGCATTATTTTCAAACCTAAAGATAATCAGCAAGAGCTTAACGAATGCTTTAACATATATGTTTCTATTTCGAAAATCTATAAACCGCACCCCGACCGCCTGCGCGATTGGGTAAGTCATCCGAAAGCAAACGGCTATCAGGCTTTGCATGTAACGCTAATGAGCAATCGCGGGCAATGGATTGAAGTGCAGATACGCAGTAAACGTATGGACGATGTAGCGGAACAGGGATTTGCCGCACATTGGAAATACAAAGAAGGAGGAGGCAGCGAAGATGAAGGCGAACTGGAAAAATGGTTACATACTATTAAAGAAATACTTGATGACCCGCAACCGGATGCCATGGATTTGCTGGATACGATTAAATTAAATCTTTTCGCCTCCGAAATATTTGTATTCCCTCCCAAAGGGGAAATCAAAACCATGCCGCAAAATTCTACGGCTCTCGATTTTGCATTCTCTATACATACTTTTTTAGGCAGTCATTGTATTGGAGCTAAGGTTAATCATAAACTTGTGCCGTTGAGCCACCGCCTGCAAAGCGGCGACCAAGTGGAAATCCTGACTTCCAAAGCACAACGTATACAACCCTCTTGGGTTAATTTTGTTTCCACTGCTAAAGCAAAAGCTAAAATTCTAGCGATTATCAAAAGAGAGCAACGCATTGCACAGAAGGAAGGAGAAGAGATTTTAAACGAATTCTTCCAGAAAGAAGATATTGAACAGACAAGTATCAATACAGAAAAACTGTTCCGGCTGCATAGAATGAATACTAAAGAAGAATTACTGCTGGCTTTGGGACAGAAAACCCTCGTATTAGGCGAAGAGGACCGGAATGTGCTCAAGGAGAAGAGTAACAGTACAAACTGGAAAAAATATCTTTTTCCTTTCGGGGGAAGCGGCAACAAACAAAACAAAGGAAAGAAAATACCGGAAGAGAATAAGGAAGAGCAGAAAGCGGATGAAAACAGCATAGACCGTAAAAAACCTATCAAACTAACGGAAGAAGCAATCCAAAAAAACTATATTATAGCAGATTGCTGTAAGCCTATTCCGGGGGATGATGTATTAGGATACATTGATGATAAGAACCGGATAATCATTCATAAGCGACAATGTCCGGTAGCTGCCAAACTGAAAAGCAGTCATGGGAATCGGATTCTAGCGGCTAATTGGGACACACATAAAACATTGTTTTTTCCCGTTAACATACTAGTAAAAGGAATAGATAACATAGGTGTGCTAAACCAAATAACTCAAGTCATCTCGCAACAATTAAATGTGAATATCCACAAATTGACAATAGAAAGTAACGACGGCATCTTCGACGGAAAGATACAACTGTATGTACATGATGTAAATGATGTGAAGACGATCTGTAACAATCTAAAAAAGATAAATGAGGTAAAGAGTGTAAGCCGAATCTGACTATTTCAACGCACATTCATCTCTACAGTTTTTTATCATAGAGCAAAGAAGCAAATGAAAAAGGGAATGAATGCGCCTCGGTTCACTGAACGAGAAACTCTTTCGATATTTTTCCACCATATCGAATTCTGTAAAGCATAAAGCTGGTGGCATTCCTGAGATTCTCTGTATCTTTACGATGTATTTTTATGTTGGGTTTCACTCGTTTTGGCTGTCAAATCGTATTTTTGGGAAGGGAAATACTAGAAGATACAAGAATAGGACTGTCCAAAAAGTCAAATCTGAATTTGTTAAAGTTACAGACTGTAATTGAATAAAAACACCACTTTGCACCTAATTTTCATAGGTACAAAGTGGTGTTTTTTCTATATTTGAGTCCTGTCAGTCCTAAATCGAAAGTTTTAATCTACCATCCGACTTACTGGATAGCCTCTTTTATTTACTATATATCCCTATCATAGATTGTTCAGATTAACATATAAATAGGAATATTCTTAAGAAATATAAATCAGGAACAAGAAAAACGACATGTGAAATCAAGTAGAAAAGTACTCATTTACACATACACCTTTTTACAATCTTTATTAGGATTCCTACCTAAATTAATAAATCACCGATTGGTCAATTTCATTCTTTATACTAAGCAATTCTTCACGGATACTCTTCAAACGGTTAATCCCCTCCATTGTCTGCACAGCCGCTGCTCTATTCCCTTTCAAGACTTGGCGTGCACCCTGTAGAGTCATGCCTTTCTCCTTTACCAAATGATAAACCAAACGCACGCTTTCGATATCATCTTTTGTATACTGACGAATGTTACGCCCTGTCTTTCGCGGAGTAATTACCGTAGGAAACTCTTTTTCCCAATAGCGCAACAGTGTCTCCGTCACGCCGAATATCTCGGCGACTTCACCTATAGAATAATATAATTTCAGCTCTTTATCCCGATTATATACCATAATAATTCACTCGTTAGTTAATCGTAAACCTTACCATGATTAGCCGCCATCTGCACCATCTTATCATATTCTTCCGCACTCAAATCCATAAAGTAATAATTAACCGGATTTACTTTCTCTCCTTTCACCACTACTTCATAATGCAAATGCGGTCCCGTACTCTTTCCGGTACTTCCCACCTTGCCAATAACCTCGCCTCGAACCACCTTCTGCCCGCGCTTCACCTCTATATCACTCAGATGCGCATATCGGGTACGGTAACCGAAACCATGATCCACTTCAATACATTTGCCATATCCAGTCTCCCAACCTGCCGATACTACAGTACCATCGCCCGTAGCATAAACCGGTGTACCCACTTTAGCCGAAAAGTCCATTCCACTATGAAATTTGGTGGTATTGTAAATAGGGTCGATACGTACCCCATAACCCGAAGCTGTTTTCTTCAAATCTTTATTCGATACAGGTTGTATGGCGGGAATACATTTCAACATCTCATCGTGTTTCTTGCATAAATCCACCACTTCATCAAACGATTTGGACTGAATATAAAGTTGTTTGGCCAACACATCCATCTTTTGGGTGGTATTAACTACTAAATCGGCATTAGCCATATTCATCAACTGTTCATAACGGTTTGTCCCGCCATAACCACCCTGACGGATAGCATCCGAAATGGGGTCGGCCTGCAAAACCACACGATACAAGTTATCATCGCGTTGCCGTATATCCTGCAATACTGCAAGTGCCTGGTCTAAACGACGCGAAAGCACATTATACTGAGCCTGCATACGTGAATTCTCAATTCTCAATTCCTTTTCAGAAGGAGAACCAAACAATAAAAACAAAATCAGGAAGCTGCCGGCTCCCAAGCCCATCCCTACAAAAAGGCGACGCAAAATACTTAACGCCCGCTGTCGCACAGTAGGATAAATACGGTCGTAGGTTCGTGTTTTAGGATTGTATATATAGTAAACTTTCCGCATTCTTTGCCCCCAAGAATTAGTTTTAATGCTCAATCCAAGAAGATTTTGCACAATATTTGAGGCAAAAATAATAAAACCAACTATCTTTGCAAATCCTTTTTCAGAATATTAACTTGATAACAAAAGATATGTTGACCGCTAACGAAATTAGAGAATCGTTTAAAAGTTTTTTCGAGTCAAAAGGCCATTTAATTGTACCTTCGGCTCCAATGGTTATTAAAGATGATCCTACGTTGATGTTCACCAACGCAGGAATGAATCAGTTCAAAGATATTATTTTAGGAAATCATCCGGCGAAAAGCAAACGGATAGCCGACTCACAGAAGTGTCTTCGCGTAAGCGGAAAGCACAACGACTTGGAAGAAGTGGGACACGATACATACCACCACACCATGTTCGAAATGTTAGGAAACTGGTCTTTCGGAGACTATTTTAAGAAAGAGGCTATCAGCTGGGCTTGGGAATATTTAGTAGATATATTGAAATTGAATCCGGAAAACCTCTATGCCACAGTTTTCGAAGGAAGTCCGGAAGAAGGCTTGGAACGCGACAATGAAGCAGCGTCTTTCTGGGAACAGTTTTTACCAACAGATCATATCATTAACGGAAACAAACACGATAACTTCTGGGAGATGGGCGATACAGGCCCCTGCGGTCCTTGTTCCGAAATACACATCGACTTACGTCCGGCTGAAGAAAAAGCTAAAATAAACGGACGCGATTTGGTTAACCACGATCATCCTCAAGTCATTGAAATATGGAACCTTGTGTTCATGCAATACAACCGGAAAGCAGATGGAAATCTCGAATCGCTTCCCGCTAAGGTAATCGATACCGGTATGGGATTCGAGCGTTTGTGCATGGCTCTGCAAGGAAAAACATCCAACTACGACACAGATGTGTTCCAACCCATTATAAAAGTAATTGGCGACTTGGCCGGAGTTCATTACGGCGACAATGCTCAAACAGACGTAGCCATGCGTGTTATAGCCGATCATATACGTACCATTGCGTTCTCCATTACAGACGGACAGTTGCCCTCGAATGCCAAAGCCGGATACGTAATCCGCCGTATTTTGCGTCGTGCCGTCCGCTACGCTTATACATTCCTCAATCAGAAACAGGCGTTCATGTATCGTTTGCTCCCCATACTGATAGACAACATGGGTGATGCATATCCGGAGCTGAAAGCGCAACAAACTCTTATTGAAAAGGTTATTAAAGAAGAAGAAGAAGCATTTCTTCGTACATTGGAAACAGGAATCCGTTTGCTGGACAAGACCATGGCTGATGCAAAAGCTGCCGGAAAGGTTGTTATCAGCGGTGTGGATGCTTTTACTTTGTATGATACATTCGGTTTTCCGCTCGACCTTACCGAATTGATTCTACGCGAAAACGGATTAACCGTAGATAATGACGAGTTTAACGCAGAGATGCAAAAACAAAAACAACGTGCCCGCAATGCTGCCGCTATTGAAACCGGCGACTGGATTACACTGAAAGAGGGTGAAACGGAATTTGTAGGTTATGATTACACGGAATACGAAACGTCTATTCTGCGTTACCGCCAGATTAAACAAAAAAACCAGACCTTATTCCAACTCGTGCTCGATAAAACTCCGTTTTATGCCGAAAGTGGTGGTCAGGTAGGTGATACGGGTGTCATCGTAAGTGAGTTCGAAACTATTGAAATCATTGATACTCGGAAAGAAAACAATTTGCCTATCCATATAACTAAGAAACTGCCGGAACATCTTGATGCTCCGATGATGGCTTGCGTGGATACGGACAAACGAGCAGCCTGTGCAGCCAATCACTCTTGTACTCACTTACTGGACGAAGCTTTAAGACAAGTATTGGGAACTCATGTGGAACAGAAAGGTTCTTTGGTAACTCCCGACTCTTTGCGTTTCGACTTCTCTCATTTCCAAAAAGTAACTGACGAGCAACTCCGTGAAGTGGAACATCTTGTTAACGCTAAAATCCGCGAGAATATACCTTTGACAGACCATCGTTGCGTTCCTATTGAGAAAGCAAAAGAATTAGGAGCCATCGCATTGTTCGGTGAAAAATACGGTGATGAAGTGCGTGTTGTACAGTTCGGTAGCTCTATCGAATTCTGTGGAGGAACACACGTTTCGGCAACCGGTAAAATCGGTATGATGCGTATTCTTTCCGAAAGTTCTGTAGCTGCCGGAGTACGCCGTATCGAAGCTATTACCGGAGCCAAGGTGGAAGAGATGATGGATACAGTTCAAGATACATTGAACGACCTGAAAGCTCTTTTCAATAACACACCGGATTTGAGAATTGCTATCCGAAAATACATCGAAGAGAATACAGGATTAAAGAAACAGGTAGAAGAGTTTGCCAAAGAAAGAGAAGCCTCCGTAAAAGAAGGGCTGAAAGCTTCGGCAAAAGAGATACATGGTATAACCGTCATCAAATCGGTACTTCCGTTACCCGCAAATTCAGTAAAGAATATCGCTTTCCAGTTACGCGGAGAAATAGTGGAGAACATGCTGTTTGTAGTCGGGTCTGTTGAAAACGACCGCCCCATGCTTACCGTCATGGTTAGCGATAATTTAGTTGCCGGAGGTTTGAAAGCCGGAGTATTGGTAAAAGAAGCTGCCAAACTGATTCAAGGCGGCGGCGGCGGTCAGCCTCACTTTGCAACAGCCGGAGGTAAGAACACCGACGGGCTCTCGGCTGCCGTAGACAAGGTCATTGAACTGGCAGGATTGTAATCGGTATCCTAACGATACAACAGAGAGATAGTTCGATAATATTCTTATCAACGAACTCTAAAACGCAGATTAATACACATCATCTTAGATTGATATATCAAAACGATGTGTGTTAATCTGCATTTTTATAAGAAGGGATATTCAGTAAATGTCCCTATCTAAAGATACAAAAAAGCCAACTAATTCGCAATACTTTGAGTTTGAATTAGTTGGCTAATTTTATAGTATTTCCTGAATGTCCCTAAGAACTGGGTAAATCTTATTCAGCTATACCTATAAAGGAACGGGGTAGTCCTTTCGTAACAATTGTAGCATGTCAACTATTTTTCCTACTCACAAGAACAAGGGATACACGGAATCTTTCCAATCTAAACTAATGAACGTTCATTTACAACCAAACGAACGTTCGTTTATCGACTAACGAACGTTCGTTTTCCTTTAAATGAACTGAAGCGACTTTATATCACTTTACAGTGTTTCTACGAATGTAACTATTTCAGAGAGTTGCTTTCCCTTCGACAAAGCGTTGAATGGTAGACAACACCTCGTCTCCACGAAGATCTCGCGCCAATATCTTGCCTTCTGGAGAAACCAAAAAAGAAGCAGGGACTCCATTCAAATTATAAGCCTTTGTAATAGGACTCTTCTTCATACCTTTCAAATCAGATAACGTAAGCCACTCTATATTGAATTTCTTAATTTCATTCAACCAAGCTTCTTTCTTATCGTCCATCATTAATGTGACAAAAGCTACATTCTTATCTTTCATGGCATGATAAGCTTTCCGGATAAACGGAATTTCTTTCTTGCACCAACCACACCATGAAGCGCTGAATTCAAGAAACAGATATTTACCTCTAAAATCTTTTAAAGTAATTTCTTTACCCGTTTCATCCTGTGCCACAAAGTTTGGTAAATCCATACCAATCTTTATCCCTTTTTCACGAGCTATAAATTGCTTCATGGATGTCATATAAAAGGTATCACTCAATGAAGAATCAAAAAGTTGAAGTACATTTTTCATCTCTTCCGGTTCAAATGACTGTACCAGTTCCCACACCAGATATACTGCAGCTTCGCTCTGTTTACGTGCAGGACTATCATTCAAAAACTTTTCAATCAGGGATTTCGTGCACTCTACCCGCTTAGCCGACAAATCTCGCACTACCGGCATATTCGATTCAGTAAAAGCAGATTGTATTTCATCACTCAATCTTTGAGTCTCTTTATATTCCGTATACTTTTTCAATTCTCCACGGAGAGTATTTAACTCATCATTGATGAAGAAATTAGTTAATTTCAAAGTTTTCCTTACATCCTCCAACTCGCTATATATCTCCAATTCTCCCGGTTGCAGATAAAACCCGACAAATGATGCGAAAGGCTTTTGATATTGCGGTTTCATCTCAAAAAAGAGATAACATTGCTGAGCTTTTTCAAGGTTTCCTTTCAGTTCATACTTACCGTTTTTTACATAACAACTGTCCAACAAAACGTTCGAAGTGGAATATAAGCGGACCAATCCTTCCGGCAAGCCTTTCATTTCGCCTTGTATATGAAACCGATCACCCGGTTTAGACAAATACTTCTTTACGGTTTCAATCATATTCTCTCCCCGCAAGCCTTTCTCTATAATCTTACCATCGGGACTAATTAAGAATATCATCGGGATACCATGTACATTGTACGCCTCAGTTATAGGTCCGTCGAATGCTTTCAAATCGGAAATTACCTTCCATGGCAAATTAAAATCTTTCACATCTTTTTCCCACAAATCTCTTCTTTTATCCAAATTGACAGTAAACATAACAAAACGTGGGTCTGTTTTGTGTTGTTCATACACTTGCTTCAAGTATGGAATTTCTTTCTTGCACCATCCGCACCACGAGG
>UMKF01041031.1_pt1 | contig 16278 bp, 14 predicted proteins | sample 1966251 | NCBI WGS metagenome assembly UMKF01 (sample SAMEA4836171, study PRJEB28245) | human gut metagenome | biome: gut microbiome; material: fecal sample | place: Denmark | collected 2008
GTTACGAACGATGGGAATTCGATATGCAGCAGGAATTTAAATTAGGAGGTATGCGCAGCTTGTTTTACCGTGCCGGATGCGGTGCTTTTACCGATCAGGGTGATATGTATTTTGTTGACTTTATAAATTTTGCCCGTAATAATCTTCCTATGGGATGGAATGATGAAATAGGGGGAGCCTTTCAGTTGTTGGATAGGCGTTGGTATAACTCTTCAAATAAATATATCCGAGGACATGTTACTTACGAAACTCCTTTTTTGATATTTCACCATATACGTAAGTACACGAGCATCATTCAAAACGAACGTTTGTATGCAAGTGCACTATACGTCCCTCATTTGCTACCATATATAGAACTTGGATACGGGGTAGGTACTCATATTTTCGATGTGGGTTTCTTTGTCAGTTCAGTTAATGGAAAATTTGATACGGTTGGCTGTAAGTTTACGTTTGAACTATTTAACCGTTGATAATCTGATTTGGCTTTAATGGCATATACTCTTATTGGGTAGACGTACATGAACCTGTTTTCTGTCTATCGTATTTTTCGCTCTCAAGGATTTATTTGTGTAGAGTACCGGTAGACGTATTCGTTAGGGATATCTATATATTATAATAAGGTGTAGAATGCCTGTTTTCGTTAATTAAATAACTGATAAAATTATGTCGTATAACTAGTTATTTTTTACTAGTAATGTTATATGCTCTAGTATTGTTAGTTATTCAGGCTACTCATATAGCTTTTCTTTTATATAATAGGGGCTCTTTTTGTATTTGTGGCTATTTTAGTTTTTAAGGTATATTTCTTTCATCCATTACTGGTTAGCCGGATTAGAATGGTAAGGGGAGGATTTTTACCTGTAGACTATCTGTATTTCGTTATTTAATAGGGAGATGCTTCTTTTTGTAATATGTCGGCGTGTTCTATGTTTAGAGTGGACTTCGTTCCCATAACAATTGAAGGAATCTTAGGTCGGTTTAATGTTTGGCTGGTTTCGTTTCCATTCCCATCGTTTTCGGGCTGGGGAAAGTTTGTGCCTTCCTGATTATTGTCATTCATTTCTCCTTCCTCATCGGTAAAAGGTTCAGGACGTTGCGGCCCTTTATTACGAAAAAGTATTGCGGCTATTGTGCCGGAGATGGCTCCGCTCAAGTGTCCCTCCCATGAAGTGGTCATCTTGGCTAAAAAAGGAAACATATTCCAGACTAATCCTCCATAAATAAATGTAACCAGCAAAGAGCTGGCAATAAGCGGTATATGTTTCCGGAGTATACCGCTGAAAAACAGAAAGAAAGCTAATGCATAAATTATTCCGCTGGCTCCTACGTGCCATCCGGGTTTGCCTATTATAAAAGTAAGTATTCCGCCCGCTATCCAAACAAAGAAGAAAACCAAAGTTCCCAAATCTTTGTAGAAATAAAATAATGCCCACATCAGGAATAACAGAGGAAATGTATTTGCGTAAAGATGTTTTATTCCGGTATGTATCAACGGATGAGCAAAGATACCGAATACTCCTCTTTTTTCCATGGGATAAATACCTAGATGAGTAAAATCATATTCCATTCCGTATTGTAGAAATTGAATCATATATAATATAAAAAGGAAGAAAACAGGAAAGAGAAGAGATAAAAATAGGCGACGTTTATCTGTTTTCATGATGCTTTTTGTTATTTCTTTTTGCAATGCTAGTAAATTTTAAGTAAAAAGCGAAAATAATTATCGTTTTAATTTTGCCTTTTTTGTAAATTCACTATATTTGAGGACTGTAAAACATACAGTGCATGCAAATGTTTATTTTGAAAACCTTAAAATATAAACTATGAGTTATTTGCGATTTGACAAGACTCTCATGACGAATCTGGAGGAATCTTTACCAAGAGAGATTTTGCGGACTAATCGTTCGGGAGCCTATCATTGTACAACTATCGTAGATTGCAATACGCGGAAGTATCACGGATTGTTAGTCATTCCTATTCCGGAGTTGGACGATGAAAATCATGTTCTTCTTTCATCCTTAGATGAAACCGTTATTCAGCATGGAGCTGAATTTAATCTTGGGTTGCATAAGTATCAAGGAAATAATTTTAGTCCGCGCGGGCATAAGTATATCCGTGAGTTTGATTGTGAAAAAGTACCTACTACTATATATAGGGTAGGCGGAGTAGTGTTGCAGAAGGAAAAAGTATTTGTGCATCACGAAAACCGGATACTTATTAGGTATACTTTATTAGAAGCTCATTCTCCTACAACCTTGCGCTTAAGGCCTTTTCTTGCTTTTCGCAGTGTGCGGCAGTATACTCACGAGAATTCACAGGCTAACCGTGATTATCAGGAAGTGGAAAACGGAATCAAAACGTGTATGTATCCTGGATATCCGGAACTTTATATGCAACTTAATAAAAAAAATGAATTCCATTATGCTCCTGATTGGTATCGCAATCTGGAATATCCAAAGGAACAGGAACGGGGATACGATTCGAACGAGGATTTGTATGTCCCTGGATATTTTGAAGTGGATATAAAGAAAGGGGAAAGCATTGTCTTTTCCGGTGGAATTTCTCCGGTTTCACCTCGTACGTTAAAACATCTTTTTGAAGAGGAAGTGGAAGATCGTACTCCACGCGATAGTTTTTTGCATTGTCTTATCAACTCTGCTCATCAGTTCCATAACAAGCAAGGTGAAAAACACTATATTCTGGCCGGTTATCCTTGGTTTAAATGCCGTGCACGCGATATGTTTATCGCTTTGCCGGGTTTGACTTTGGCTATTGATGAGGTGGATGAATTTGAGTCCGCTATGGCTACGGCACAAGAAGCTATTTATGATTGGATGGAAGAACGACCTTTCCAAAATAAAATCTATGAAATGGAACATCCGGATGTGTTGTTGTGGGCTGTTTGGGCAATACAGCAGTATGGCAAGTTCGTTTCGAAAGAGCAGTGCCGGATGAAATACGGTAAACTTTTAGAAGATATTATTGAATATATTCGTAGAGGAGGACATCCCAACTTATTCTTACATCAAAATGGATTACTTTATGCAAATGGGGTGGACAAAGCCATTACGTGGATGAATTCAACGGTAAACGGACATCCTGTAGTACCTCGTTCGGGATACATCGTAGAATTTAACGCTTTGTGGTATAATGCGTTACGTTTTGTTGGAGATTTAAGTCGCGAAGGGGGTAATGAAGGGGGTAATGAGATATTTGCTGACACATTGGATTGTCTGGCCAAAACGACGGGGGATTCTTTTATAGAAACGTTCCTCAACGAATATGGCTATTTATTAGATTATGTAGATGGAATTATGATGGATTGGAGCGTACGGCCTAATATGATATTTGCTGTAGCTTTTGATTACTCTCCGTTAAATTCGGCACAAAAGAAAGGGGTGTTGGATATTGTCACCAAAGAGTTGCTTACTCCTAAAGGATTGCGCTCATTGAGTCCCAAGAGTGGAGGCTATAATCCTAACTATGTAGGAGCACAAACACAACGCGATTATGCCTATCATCAAGGTACGGCGTGGCCTTGGCTGGCAGGCTTTTATATGGAGGCTTATTTGCGCATTTACAAAATGAGTGGAGTTTCGTTTGTGGAGCGCGAACTAATAGGTTTCGAAGAGGAAATGAGTAGCCATTGTATAGGTTCTATTCCTGAATTATTCGACGGAAATCCGCCGTTTAAAGGCAGGGGAGCTGTTTCGTTCGCTATGAATGTAGCCGAAATATTGCGTGTGTTGAAAATCTTGAGTAAGTATAATTTATAATAAAGGAGGAGCAAATATGAAAGTTTTAATGTTTGGTTGGGAATTTCCTCCTCATATTCTCGGAGGACTTGGTACTGCAAGTTACGGATTAACTAAAGGCATGTCCCAGCAAGAAGATATGGATATCACTTTCTGTATTCCGAAGCCTTGGGGCGATGAGGATCAAAGTTTTCTCAAGATTATCGGTATGAATAGTGTGCCTATCGTATGGCGCGATGTGCAGTGGGATTATGTTAATAATCGGGTAGGAAGTTACATGAATCCGCAATTGTATTACGATTTGCGTGATCATATTTATGCCGACTTTGGCTATATGAATACAAATGATTTGGGATGCATCGAGTTCTCGGGTCGTTATCCTGATAATCTCCATGAGGAAATTAATAATTATTCAATAGTAGCTGGTGTGGTAGCGCGTCAACAAGAGTTTGATATTATTCATTCGCATGATTGGTTGACCTATCCGGCAGGTATCCATGCAAAGCAAGTTTCTGGTAAACCGTTGGTAATCCATGTGCACGCGACCGATTTTGACCGTAGCCGCGGTAATGTAAATCCAACGGTATACGCTATCGAGAAAAATGGTATGGATAATGCCGATCATATTATGTGTGTTAGTGAACTGACGCGTCAAACTGTTATTCATAAATATTTCCAGGATCCTCGTAAGGTGTCAACCGTTCACAATGCTGTGTCACCTCTTCCGCAAGAAATTCAAGATATTGTTCCGCATAAGATTCCAAATGAGAAAGTGGTTACTTTTTTAGGACGTCTTACCATGCAGAAAGGACCCGAATACTTTGTCGAGGCGGCTGCAATGGTGTTGCAACGGACTCGGAACATACGTTTTGTAATGGCTGGAAGTGGAGATATGATGAATGCTATGATTTCTTTGGCTGCGCAACGGGGTATTGCCGATCGTTTCCATTTCCCGGGCTTTATGAAAGGTAAGCAAGTGTATGAATGCCTAAAAGCAAGCGATGTGTACATTATGCCATCGGTGTCGGAACCGTTTGGTATTTCTCCTTTGGAAGCTATGCAATGTAGTGTGCCGACAATTATTTCCAAACAGTCGGGCTGTGCAGAGATATTGGACAAATGCATAAAGACGGACTATTGGGATATCCATGCTATGGCGGATGCTATTTATTCTATTTGTACTAATCCTTCTCTCTATGAATACTTGAAAGTAGAAGGAAAGAAGGAAGTGGACAATATCGTGTGGGAGAAGGTAGGGCTAAAGGTCCGTAAGATTTATGACCAGATTATTAGCAGTTATAGAAAATAATAAAACAATATAGATTATGAAAACCATCTGTCTTTATTTTGAAATACATCAAATCATACATTTGAAACGTTATCGTTTTTTCAATATTGGAACTGATCACTATTATTACGATGATTATGAGAATGAACGCAGTATTAATGAAGTGGCGGAGCGTTCGTATATTCCGGCTTTGAATACTTTAATCGATATGGCAAAGAGCAACGGAAAATATTTTAAAGTAGCATTGTCTATTTCCGGTGTTGCTTTGGAGCAATTAGAAATTCATGCTCCGGCCGTGATTGAATTATTGCATGAGTTGAACGATACTGGTTGCTGTGAGTTTTTAGCAGAACCTTATTCACACGGTCTTTCTTCGTTGGCTAATGAAGAATGTTTTCGTGAAGAGGTATTACGTATGAGGGATAAGATTAAACAAATGTTTGGTCAAACTCCTAAAGTCTTCCGCAATTCCAGCCTTATATACTCAGATGAAATTGGCGCACAAGTGGCGGCAATGGGATTCAAGGGCATGTTAACCGAGGGCGCTAAGCATATTCTCGGATGGAAGAGTCCTCATTATTTATATCATTGCAGCCTTAATCCTGATTTGAAGTTGCTTTTGCGCGATTTCAAACTATCTGATGATATCTGTTTGCGTTTCTCTAACTCCGATTGGGATGCATATCCTTTGTTTGCTGATACATATATGGATTGGATAGCAGCCCTTCCTGAGGAAGAGCAAGTCATCAATATCTTTATGGAGTTATGTGCAATAGGTCTTTCGCAACCTCTCTCTTCCAATATTCTTGATTTTCTCAAGGCTCTTCCGGTTGTAGCGAAAGAACGCGGTATTAATTTCTCTACTCCATCGGAAATTTGTTCGAAACTGAAGTCTGTAGGACAAATCGATGTGCAATATCCATTGTCATGGGTAGATGAGGAAAGAGATATTAGTTGTTGGTTAGGCAATGTAATGCAGCGTGAAGCCTTTAATAAACTTTATAGTGTAGCCGAACGTGTTCACTTATGTTCGGATCGTCGAATAAAACAAGACTGGGATTATCTGCAGGCAAGTAATAACTTCCGTTTTATGACAACTAAACAGAGCAATATTGGGCTTAACCGTGGAATTTATGATTCTCCATATGATGCTTTCACTAATTACATGAATATTTTGGGAGACTTTATCAGTCGTGTGAATGCTTTGTATCCTGTGGATATGGAGAATGAAGAGCTTAATTCTTTATTAACTACCATAAGGAATCAAGGTGAAGAATTGGTAGCATTGAATAAAGAAGTAGATAAATTACAAGCAAAATTGGCTAAATACGAAAGTAAATCGGCTAAAGAAGAGACTCCCAAGAAGGTTTCTGCTAAAAAAACGGCTGGAAAGAAAGTGACAACAACTAAATAGTTTCTTATTAGAGTGGAAATTTTTTAATAGAGTTTTAAATATAGAAAGCTGTCTTATAGGTCTTTTAGTTTTCTGCTATACTGTAACTGTAAAAAGGAAAGTATAAATTTTATCCGTATAGCAAGTGATAGTGTTCGTGATTTTTTGTGTTATACGGTGTCATCCAAAGTGAGGAGTGAGTATTGGTTACTGACGACTAAAAATATAGAGAATGGCAGGCAGATAGTTAAAAGTACTTTTAAGGCAGCTCTCTTTTTCTCATTTTACTACTTTCATTATTACCTTTTCTATCCTCCCATACATAAAATTAGTAGGAGAGGGAAGAGGATATGTTCTTCTGAAAATGTTTTTCCGGATTGATCCCCCCATCTTATATTTCCATAAATTTTGAGGTATTAAGAATAACAAAGGAGTTTGTTTGAGGTCTTTATCATTTAAGATTAGATTATCTCTTATGAAAGGTGAAGGTGTCAAACTAAAATGCCGGCTTAGAAAAGTCCGAATTCTAACAAATAAATATAAAAGAGCTATATCCAAACGCAGTTTGGGAGGAATGATATGGAGTTCTGACACTACTCATTTTTTTTGCATAATATTGAAAGCTTCCTGCCTATTTTAAGAAGATGATGCTACTCTATGTTTGGAACAGAGTAGCTGTTTGGCTGAAAACGTGAGATAAAAAATCGATGACCTTTTTTTCAAAAAGCCATCGATTGTTATATTATAATTAAATGTGAATTGAATTATTCTATTATCAATTCATATCTTTGAATTTACTATAAATAACTTTCAATTTTAATTTGTCTTTATTACCTTTTAGCTTTGCAAAACCCATTTGTAAATCATGGCGTACGTTTACAATCATCTGTTGGTTATTTATGGTTTGTGTAATCATAGTTATTGGTATTAATACCACTTTATTCCATTCAGGATCTTTATTATATCCTGTTGGATCATTCCGTTTCTTACTTCTTAAAGTATTTATTAAATAAGCTATGTTGTTGAAATCATATTGATTATATGAACTGGAATAGCTTGTATAGTAAGATGTCTTGTTATCTGGTACTTTATTATTCTCAAAGAACTTATACATATCACCTTTTGGAACCATTAGTAAAGTTTGAGGAGTATTCATTTGGTATTTCTCATCATTAAAATGGTTGTACTTGGTAAGGATTAGCTGAGCTGAGTTTATTGTATCATTCAGTGATAGATCGTCAATAGGCAATGTTATTTCCGTAAAAATACCCGCTGGAGTTTGTAGATATGTACATTCTTCGTTTTCTATCAAAGTTTTAAGATTGTCAGTTTTGAAACGATTAGCCTGAATAACTTCCGGCGTTGCAGAGAATTGTGCTACACCGGTTACTAGAGAGTCAATAGCACCACTTGAACTTTTAATATAATAATCAAAATACACATTTAAGTGTGCCTGATCTATATTAAGTACTGTACCGTCTCCTTGTTTACATTTGAAATAGAATCCTTTGCAGATATTATCAATAAATGCTTCTGCATTGGCATAATAATCTTTGTTTGTGTAGAACTTATTAATCATTTCAGTGCCAAAATCTGTCAATTTATCTGATAAAACACGTACATTAGGATAATAAGTACTGGTCCAACGCAGAGAGTCTTTAACCGTTAAATCTACAGCCGAATAAGTTTTTACCGCTATCGGGGCAGATTTCTCATTGTAAAAGTCCGCAGGATTTACATCTGTATAATACGTTTCATCCTCTTTCAAACGATTTGTTAAAGGATAAACTTCCAAAGTCTGCACATTTAATGAATCACCGAAATAAGTACTATAATAGAGCCTGAGTTCTGTTAATTTAGCTTTGATAGTACCATCTTCTTCTTTTTTCATAATTGCCTTTTCCGGAAATTCGAAATCTTCCAGACAGTTGAACTGCGCCATAAAATCTGTTTCAAAAATGGTTTGGCTGTATGGGTCGGTATATTTTCCTAAATAAGCCGTTGTTGTTTTAGCCAATAAAGATTCGGCAAGGATGGACCCGGTGCTTACGTCATATTCGTCCACCTTAATTTCTACCCGGTCTCCTTCTGGCATCACCTCTTGACCCAGCGTGGAAGTTGTATCATCGCAGGCTGCGAATACAAGAGCAGAAAAGAGTATTCCTAAAATATTAACTTTCATGTGTGTGATCTCTAATTGATTATAATTTTGCGTTATTCCATACCGTATCATAAAAAACATCACAAGCATCGGCATATGTTTCAGCCGGTTGATAATCTAATATCGGTCGGTTTATATTCTTAGCATATTCTATGATTTCTTGATTAACATGTTCGCTATTAGCTATTACGCCATCGGAGTAGTTAATAGCGAGTTTTTCTAAATCCGCGTAAGATTTGGCTTCGTTTAAAGCTTCCAAATCTTTTTCTTCCATACCTTTTAGCATGACACGTGCTGCCAGATTTTCTTGCAGAGGTTTTTTTAAACAATCGCCGTAAGTTGAAAATACCACTTTAGAGTCTCTAAATGACGGTTCTTCTTTATAAGCGGTTTTAATATAAAATGGGGCTAAAGAACTCATCCATCCATGGCAATGAATAATATCGGGGCACCAGCGTAGTTTCTTAACCGTTTCTAATACTCCTCGCGCATAAAAAATAGCTCGTTCATCGTTATCATTGTATTCTGTACCGTTTTCGTCAACTGCCATTAAGCGGTGCTGAAAAAAGTCATCATTATCAATAAAATAAACTTGCATTCGTGCAGCTTGAATAGAAGCTACTTTGATAATAAGCGGGTGATCTGTATCATTGATAATTAAATTCATTCCCGAAAGGCGAATAACTTCGTGAAGTTGGTTTCTTCGCTCATTGATGTTTCCCCATTTGGGCATAAAAGTTCTTATTTCTCGTCCTTTCTCCTGAATGGCTTGTGGAAGATGTCTTCCTATAAGTGACATATCGGTTTCTGGAACATAAGGGATAATTTCTTGGGTGATAAATAATACTTTCTTTGCCTTCATTGTGCTATCTCTTTGTCATAATCATTCTGCAAAGATATAAAAAATATGGCTCTTAAAAGCAAGAAATACGATCTAAATATTTTTGATTTGTCGTTAAGTCGTTAAAAATCAATATAAATACAGTCATCTTACTCTATTTCTTTTGAGATAAACTTTGCATTATTTTAGTTTATTTCTTCTTTATATGCTAAATAATAGTTTATTTTGCAACGATTTTCACGTATGTGGAATATAAAGAACTTGTAAAATGAAGTTAGTAAGAACAATTAAAGAGTTGCGGACCGAATTGAATACTTATAGAAATGAGGGTAGAAAAATCGGTCTTGTACCAACGATGGGGGCGTTACATGCCGGGCATGCATCGTTGGTAAAGCGTAGTGTTTCCGAAAATGATGCTACGGTAGTGAGTGTTTTTGTCAATCCTACACAATTCAATGATAAGAACGACTTAGCAAAATATCCACGTGATTTGGATGCCGACTGTCGGTTGTTGCAGGAAGTAGGAGCTACCTTTGTGTTTGCTCCCGCTGTCGAGGAGATGTATCCTGAACCGGATACACGTCAGTTTAGCTTTGCTCCGTTGGATAGTGTAATGGAAGGCGCTTTTCGTCCGGGGCATTTTAACGGTGTGGCACAGATTGTGACAAAATTGTTTGATGCTGTGCAACCGGATAATGCTTATTTCGGGGAGAAAGATTTTCAACAATTGGCTATTATTCGCGAAATGGTAAAACAATTGGGATATACGCTTCATATAGTAGGTTGTCCGATTGTTCGAGAGGCGGACGGTTTGGCCTTAAGTAGCCGTAATGCACGTCTTTCGGATGAAGAGCGAAAAATAGCGTTGAATATCTCTCAAACGTTGTTTAAAAGTCGTACCTTTGCAGCCGATCATTCGTTACAAGATACTATAAAATTTGTAGAAGATTCTATTTCAGCTATAAATGGATTACGATTGGAATATTTTCAGATTGTAGATGGAAATACTTTACAACCTGTAGAAAATTGGCATGAATCAGACTATATTGTAGGATGTATTACAGTTTTTTGCGGTGAAGTTCGTTTGATTGATAATATCAAATATAAGGAAAATTAAAAAATAAGGCTGTATGATGGTAGAAGTGATGAAGTCGAAATTGCATTGTGCCCGTGTTACAGAGGCTAATCTCAATTACATGGGGAGCATTACAATTGATGAAGATTTGATGGACGCTGTGAATTTAATTGCTGGTGAAAAAGTATATATAGCTGACAATAATAATGGAGAGCGTTTTGAAACCTATGTCATTAAGGGTGAGAGAGGTTCAGGATGTATATGCTTGAACGGAGCTGCGGCACGTAAGGTACAGGTAGGTGATATTGTTATTATCATGTCCTATGCGTTGATGGATTTTGATGAGGCGAAGATCTTTAAGCCTAAGATTGCTTTCCCTGATGCAGAGAATAAACTTCCTCGGTAGCACCATCGTATTTGAGTAAAGAGGTCGATGGTCAGTCACCTTAGTTAAAGGGTAGATAATCTCAATAGGATGTTTGATGTTATTCACTCTTTTATAGAATATAGTCCCCTTATTTTTAGGCTCTGTTTGTGAAGCCTAAGAATAGGGGGATTTTTTTAAAGTAGTTAAAAGAGGATATTTCCTGAAAATGATTGAAATGCTGATAATAAGCCCTTTGATTAGTTTTTTCTATGATTCATATACGGAATATGCAAGTTGTGGTTTATTCACTACATACTTGTAAGCTAATCATTTAAAGCCGTATATTATTTACTCTGAGGTTTTGAGTAATCCATTCGGAATAAGATGATTTATTCTTGTATTTAGTATGTGAACTTGAATCTCGTGTATCCTTTGACATATATACTCAGTTGATAAAAAAACAGTAATGAAGAAAAGTTTGCCTTTTCTTCATTACTGTTTTTTTAGAGTATATTATACTTTTACATTAAGAATCCTAATAGGATACCGGCAGCTACTGCCGAACCTATCACTCCGGCAACGTTCGGTCCCATGGCATGCATTAATAAATAGTTTGTCGGATCGTATTCCAATCCTACCACCTGAGAAATACGTGCCGAATCAGGTACGGCCGATACGCCAGCGTTTCCAATAAGTGGATTGATACGTTTGTGTTTAGGCAATATAAAATTGAATAATTTTACAAAGATTACTCCCGAAGCTGTTGCAATAACAAAAGACAATGCACCTAATGCAAAAATCTTAATAGAATCGAAAGTCAAGAATTCGGATGCTTGTGTAGAAGCTCCGACCGTAACGCCTAACAAGATAGTAATCGTATCAATAAGCGGACCTCGTGCAGTTTCTGCTAAACGGCGGGTTACACCACTTTCTTTTAACAGGTTGCCGAAAAATAGCATACCTAATAAAGGCAATCCTGAAGGTACAAGAAATGCTGTTAACAGTAAACCGATGATTGGGAAAATTACTTTTTCCGTATGAGATACTTTGCGAGGTGGTGGCATACGCATGATGCGCTCTTTATGAGTGGTCAACAAACGCATAATAGGTGGTTGGATGACTGGGACGAGCGCCATATATGAATAGGCCGATACCGCAATGGCTCCCATCAAGTTGGGTGCCAGTTTGGACGAAAGGAAGATAGCCGTAGGCCCGTCTGCACCTCCAATAATACCGATTGCACCAGCTTGGCTTGGATTGAAACCCATTGCCAAAGCAATCATGTAAGCTCCGAATATACCGAATTGAGCGGCAGCTCCGATGAGCAGCAACTTTGGATTAGAGATTAGTGCTGAAAAGTCTGTCATAGCGCCGATACCCAAAAAAATGAGCGGCGGATACCATCCGGAAGTCACTCCTTGATACAGTATATTCAATACAGATCCTTCTTCATATATTCCAACTTTTAGTCCGGCTTCCATATTAAATGGAATATTCCCGATTAAAATACCAAAACCGATAGGGATAAGCAACATTGGTTCAAACTCTTTGGCAATAGCCAAATAGATGAACCCCAAGCCTATCAGAATCATGATTAAATGTCCGCTTGTGGCGTTGGCAAAACCGGTATAGGTCCAGAAGTCGGATAAATTGTTTCCTAGAAAAGATAGAAATTCGCCCATTTTATCCGATTATTACAAGGTCAGTACCTTCTAAAACAGAGTCTCCTGCTTTTATATTGATTGCTGTGATTTTACCGTCACGGTCGGCATTGATATTGTTTTCCATTTTCATGGCTTCCAATATAATAATAGTCTGGCCTTTTTTAACCTCATCTCCGACATTTACTTTTACATCAAGGATGACACCGGGAAGAGGTGATTTAACACCTTTACCACCTGCCGCAGAAGCTGAACCGCCAGCTGGTGTAGCTGCAGGAGCCGCAGTGGGTTTTGGTGTAGCCGCAGGACGTACAATGGGTTTAGCAGTTGTTTTTTCTACTTCTTTTTTCTCCATTTCCACTTTATACGAAGCTCCGTTTACTTCTACATTGGCGATATTTCCTTCTACTTCACCGATAGTTACTTTATATTCTTTACCGTTGATTTTATATTTATACTCTTTCATATCTCTATTGAGTTTATTTGTGTTAATAACTATTTTCTTTGGGGAATAACACGTAATGCGTTCCATTTAGTACTCCATGGAGAACTTGTACGACGGATAGTCAATACTTGTTTTTCTACATCATGAACAGCGCCCATTGATTCGTGCAAAGCCATAGCAATGGCGGCATACACTTCATCGTTGCATCCGCATACCGATTTGTTTTCCTTTTCTTCTTTTTTCATATTGAGTTCTTCTACAAATTTTTGATTGGATTTGTCTTTAGCTCGTTGGCTGAGGCCGACTGCAATTTTACCTACACATCTAAATAAGATGTAGAGGGTTAAAAGACCGGTAAAAACAACTGTCATGGCCGTTATAGACATACCTATACCGGATTCATCCTTTTCTTGGAATTTATCGACTTTTTCATTTCGCTCAATTGTGAGGTTATTCGTATTGGGAGTTACATAATGTTTATCATCTGTACCTTTTATTTCCCATTCTTTAGCAGCGTCTCTAACGCGTGCATAAGAAATGTCTTTACCCAGTACGGGGACTACTACCTCATCTATCAGTTTATGTCCTGAATCGTATAATCCCACCCAGTTGTTTTTTAACGTATCTAATACGCAACTTGTGTGAAACGTTCCGCGGCTTGGTTTTCCATCCGCCCAGAAAAGTACATGCTGACGTGGTTTAATTATAGTTTGTATGTCACCCTTGGGAATATAATAAGCAATAGTATCCCCAGGTTGACTACTTACTTTTAATTGATAACCAGCTATATCAACACTTCCGTATGATTTATTGAATATTTCAATCCAAGCATTGTGTGTACCGTAATCATCTTGGAAGTTATTGCTATTGTAAGTCAATACTTCATTAAGAACTGTTTTGACGTTGCTCTCTGTGTGGTTACAGGAACAGAATCCCAATAACGCAATGAATGGCAGAAATATTCGAACTTTATATTTACTCATAATCTATATGGTCTTCTATATAGGTTATAATGGAATATTTCCATGTTTTTTAGCCGGATTAGTCACTTTTTTTGTTTGCAGTTGAGCCAATGCACGGATAATACGGAAACGGGTATTCCGTGGTTCGATTACATCGTCGATATAACCGTATTTAGCCGCATTGTATGGATTAGCAAACAATTTGGTGTATTCAGCTTCTTTCTCTGCCATGAATGCTTTCGGATCTTCCGCTTCTTTCGCTTCCTTAGCATAGAGGACTTCTACAGCTCCAGCACCGCCCATTACGGCAATTTCCGCCGAAGGCCATGCGTAGTTCATGTCGCCTCGGAGTTGCTTACAACTCATTACGATATGAGAACCGCCGTATGATTTGCGCAAAGTAACAGTTACTTTAGGAACAGTAGCTTCCCCATAAGCGTAAAGTAGTTTTGCTCCGTGTAAGATAACCGCATTGTATTCCTGTCCTGTTCCCGGTAAGAATCCCGGAACGTCTACTAATGATACGATAGGAATATTAAAAGCATCGCAGAAACGAACGAAACGAGCGCCTTTACGAGATGCGTTACAATCGAGCACACCTGCATAACGGCAAGGCTGGTTGGCCACAATTCCTACAGATTGTCCGTTGAATCGGGCAAAACCAATAATGATATTTGTTGCATATTGTTTTTGCACTTCGAGGAATTCTCCATTGTCCACAATAGCACCGATTACTTCATACATGTCGTATGCTTTGTTCGGGTTATCAGGGATTATTTCGTTCAGGGAATCTTCCATACGGTCAACCGGATCGGTACATTCTACATATGGAGCTTCCTCCATATTGTTTTGAGGTATGAAACTTAATAATTGGCGAATTAATGCCAAACCTTCTTCTTCTGTTTTAGCAGTGAAATGGGTTACACCCGATTTGCTGGCATGCACACTGGCTCCTCCCAAATCTTCTTGGGAAACATCTTCTCCCGTTACGGTTTTTACCACTTTCGGACCGGTCAGAAACATGTAAGAAGTTCCTTCCATCATTAAAGTGAAGTCCGTCAGAGCAGGAGAGTATACCGCTCCTCCGGCACAAGGACCGAAAATACCTGAAATTTGAGGAATCACACCGGAAGCTAGAATGTTGCGTTGAAAGATCTCAGCATATCCTGCCAAAGCGTTGATACCTTCTTGTATACGTGCGCCGCCTGAGTCATTAATACCGATGCAAGGAGCTCCCATTTTCATGGCCATATCCATCACTTTACATATCTTTTGCGCCATAGTTTCCGACAGTGAACCGCCGAATACAGTGAAATCTTGTGCAAAAACATAAACCAAACGACCGTCGATAGTACCGTATCCGGTTACCACACCATCACCCGGAAACGACTTTTTTTCCTGTCCGAAATTGGTGCAACGATGTCTTACGAACATATCGAGTTCTTCGAAGCTTCCTTCATCCAATAACATAGCTATGCGTTCACGGGCAGTGTATTTTCCCTTATCGTGTTGTTTTGCGATAGCTTTTTCTCCACCTCCCAAACGAGCCTGTATCCGGAGTTCTACCAGCTCTTTGATTCTTTCTAATTGTTTGCTCATGTCAAGTTATTCTTGTTGTATAAATAATGTTAGTGTTTACAAAGTTCGGTCAATACACCTAATGTTGATTTGGGGTGTAAGAAAGCGATATTCAATCCTTCGGCACCTTTACGCGGAGCTTTGTCAATTAGTCGGATGCCTTTTGCTTCTGCTTCTGCTAAAGCGTTGGCAACTCCGTCTTCAATAGCGAAAGCCACATGATGAACACCTGCTCCTCTGTTTTCAATGAATTTAGCGATAGTGCTTTCAGGACTTGTCGGCTCTAGTAATTCAATTTTTGTTTCACCTACCTTTAAAAAAGCAGTTTTTACTTTTTGGTCTTCAACCACTTCAATATTATAACACTTCAGGCCTAAAACTTCCTCATAGTATGGGAGCGCTTCTTCAATGCTTTTTACAGCAATACCAAGATGCTCAATGTGTGAAATCTTCATAGCTTTTAAATTAATTATTAGTTATTTAAATAAATGTGCATAAAAACTTGCACAAAGGAACATAATTTGTATTTAATGAAGAAATATTTCTTCAATTATTTGTTCCGGAGAAGCGTTATTTTTTGTTGAAAGTCCTTAACGGTTAATCAAAATGTAAGTATCTGATGCTTGTGTTTTCTGAAATGTGAGCAAGTCTCTTTCTTTTTTCATTATGTTTCTAGGTTATATGTAAAAATTTGTAAGTAAACGGTTCAGCCAGTTCCAGCGAAAGCGGAACCAACGGCGGGTACTGTATTG
>UMKF01001335.1_pt1 | contig 16219 bp, 14 predicted proteins | sample 1966251 | NCBI WGS metagenome assembly UMKF01 (sample SAMEA4836171, study PRJEB28245) | human gut metagenome | biome: gut microbiome; material: fecal sample | place: Denmark | collected 2008
GCTACTGCCTGACCACCCTGCTCTGCGCCGCCGACCGCCGCCGTCAGCTGGACGCCATCCGCCAGCGACTGAAAGAGGGTCTGCCCTGCCGGGTGGTGTCCACCTCTCTGATCGAGGCGGGCGTGGACGTGGATTTTCCCGTCGCTTACCGCGAGCAGTGCGGTCTTGACTCGCTCTTACAGACTGCCGGGCGCTGCAACCGCGAGGGGCGGCGGGGCGCAGAGGAAAGCATCGTCTACCGGTTCCAGCTGGACGAGTGTTCCACGCCCCAGATGCTCAGGCAGAACGTCAGCGCGCTGGACTACACCGCCCGGCATCAGGACACACTGGACACGCCCCGGGCCATTCAGCTCTACTTCAACGAGCTTTCCGACCTTCGCGGCCCCGACGCCGTGGACAAGCACGGCATTCTGGATGCCTTTCTCCGGGGCATCCGGGGCTGCCAGTTCCCCTTTGCACAGGTAGCGGAGGAATTCCGCCTCATCGAGAACGCTGCCCGCACGGTCTATCTGCCCGTCGGCGAGGGCGCAGCCCTCTGTGAACAGCTGCGCAGCGGTCATGTTACCCGGACGCTGCTGCGGAAGCTGGGCATTTACAGTGTCTCCTGCTATAAGGACCAGTTCGACAAGCTTGACGCCGCCGGGGCGCTGGAACTGCGGCCCGATGGTTCCGCCATCCTCACCGACACCAGCTGCTACAGTGAAAAGACCGGCCTTGCCATGGATGTGGAGACGGGCATCGGCCTTTACTTCTAAAAGAAAGAGGTGGTTTCAATGACCGATATTCATCTTAGTCTGAAAATTCAACTTCACCCGGAAAGGAGGCGATGCTGATGTCCATGCTCATTGAAGTATGGGGCGACTATGCCTGTTTCACTCGTCCGGAAATGAAGACCGAGCGTGTGAGCTACGACATGATCACTCCATCCGCTGCGCGGGGCCTTGTGGAAGCCATCTACTGGCACCCCGGGCTGCGTTATACGGTTGACCGCATCTATCTGCTCAAGCCCTTCGGCCTTGACCCCGAGGATGAAGCGTCCACCGAGGAATACACCCAGCGGCCCATCCGGTTCACCAACATCCGGCGCAACGAGGTCAAGTCCACCCTGCTGTCCTCCGCCGCCCTCAGTGCGGCCAAAGGCGGCACACCGCCGGTGCTCTACACCTCGGAGGACATCCAGCAGCGGGCCGCGATGGTCCTGCAGGACGTCCACTACGTCATCGAGTGTCACTTTGATTTGACGGACAAGGCTGCCCCCAGCGACAATCCCGGCAAGTTCCAGGACATCCTGCGCCGACGCCTGCGCAAAGGTCAGTGCTATCACCAGCCCTGTTTCGGGTGCCGGGAGTTCCCGGCCAACTTCCGGGAGTGGCCGGGCGGCAGCATTCCGGCGCTGAAGGTCACGCAGGACCTCGGCTTCATGCTCCACAGCCTCGATTACTCTGATTCGGCCAACATCCGCAGCCAGTTCTTCCGCGCAAAGCTGGTGGACGGCGTGATGGAATGCCGGGACGTGGAGGTGTTTACATGATACTCCAAGCACTCACCGCCTATTATGAACAGCTCTTGAAGCAGGGCAAGGTGGAGGCCCCCGGCTGGGATAGTAAGTTCAAAGTCAGCTATGAACTGCGCCTCGGCCCCGACGGCCAGCTCCTCGCCCTCAACGACCTGCGGCAGGAAGTCCCCAAGGGCAAAAAGACCGTCATCGCCCCCCGTGAGCTCCCTGTCCCCCACCGGGTCAAGCGCGCCTCCGGCGTCGCCGCAAACTTTTTGTGCGACAATACGTCCTATCTGCTGGGCGCAGACGAGAAGGGCAAGCCCGAGCGCTCCCGCCAGTGCTTCGAAGCCTGTGCCGCCCTTCACCACAAGGTTCTCGACGGCGTGGACTCCCCTGCCGCCAAAGCCATCCTCGCCTTTTTTGACAGCTGGGAGCCGGATACAGCCCCCACCCACCCGCTGCTGGCCGAGCAGTGGGCCGACCTGAACAACAACTCGAACCTTGTGTTCGGCTACGAATCCCCCGACGGTGCCCACTGGCTGGCCACCACAGATGACGCCATCCGGACCGCATGGCAGTCCGCCTTTGACACCTCCGATGCAGACGCCGAGACGGCCCGCTGCCTCATCACCGGCAAAGAGGCCGGCATCGCCCGCATCCACCCCGCCATCAAAGGTGTGATGGGCGCACAGGCCGCCGGTGCGGCACTGGTCTCCTTCAACGCACCCGCTTTCTGCTCCTATGGCCATGAGCAGGGTGCCAACGCCCCCGTCAGCGAGTACGCGGCTTTCGCCTACACCACGGCCCTCAATCTGCTGCTGGCTGACCGGGACTGCTGTCAGCGCATCGGCGACACCACCATCGTCTGCTGGGCCGAAAATGCCGCTCCCGCCTACTCAAACGCCATGCTGATGTTTTTCTGCGGCGGTGCCGAGGCGCGCGGCGTCTCGGAAAGCGACCTTGCCGCCGCACTGAAAGCCCTTTCTCAGGGACGCCCTGTCTCCTTCCTCGATGACAAGCTTGACCCGAGCCAGAACTTCTATGTGCTGGGCATCTCGCCCAACGCGGCCCGGCTCTCCGTCCGGTTCTTCCTGCGCAACAGCTTCGGACAGTTTGCCAAAAATCTGCAGGACCACGCCGACCGGCTCAGCATCACCCGCCCCGCCTTCGACAAGCGGGAAAACCTGTCGGTCTGGGCGCTGGCGCAGGAGACGGTCAACCAGAAATCCCGGGACAAAAATCCATCGCCCCAGCTGGTGGGCGATCTGCTCCGGGCCATCCTCACCGGCGGGCCGTACCCCGCCACCCTGCTCAACGGCGTGACCCTCCGCATCCGGGCCGAACGGGAAGTCACCCGAGGCCGCGCCGCCATCCTGAAAGCCTACTATCTCCGCAACTACCCCACTGAGCTCAACAAGGAGGTATTTACCGTGAGCCTGAACGAAAGCAGCAATGTTCCCTATGTTCTGGGGCGTCTCTTCTCTGTGCTGGAGACGATCCAGAGCGTCGCCAATCCCGGCATCAACGCCACCATCAAAGACCGGTACTTCAACTCGGCCTGTGCCACCCCGGCAACGGCCTTCCCTACGCTGGTCAAGCTGGCTCAGAAGCATCTGCAGAAGATGAGCACCCCCAACGAGGTGCATTTCAGCAAACAGCTCACCGAGCTGATGGCCCAGCTGCCCGAGACAGGCTTCCCGGCGCGGCTTAGCCTGCCGGAGCAGGGTGCCTTTGAGATCGGCTACTACCACCAGACCCAGAAACGCTACGCCAAAAAGAATGAGGAGGAATAAACCATGTCTGAGCCCATCAAAAACCGCTATGATTTCGTCATCCTGTTCGACGTCGAGAACGGCAACCCCAACGGCGACCCCGATGCAGGCAACATGCCCCGTATCGACCCCGAGACGGGCTACGGTCTGGTGACCGACGTCTGCCTCAAGCGGAAGATCCGCAACTATGTCGAGACCCTGAAAGAGGACGAAAAAGGCTATCGTATCTACATCAAGGACGGCGTTCCCCTCAACCGCAGCGATGCCGAGGCCATCAGCACGCTGGGCATCGACCCCGACCTGAAAGCTGCCAAAAAGGCCGACCCCGACATCGATGCCAAGCTGCGGGACTATATGTGTGAGAACTACTTCGACATCCGCACCTTCGGTGCTGTCATGACCACCTTCGTCAAGGGTGCGCTGAACTGCGGTCAGGTGCGCGGCCCCGTCCAGCTGAGCTTTGCCCGGTCGGTGGACCCCATCGTCCCGCAGGAAGTCACCATCACCCGCGTGGCCATCACTACCGAGGCCGACGCCGAGAAGAAGGGTACTGAGATGGGCCGCAAGCATATCGTGCCTTACGCCCTCTACCGCGCCGAGGGCTATGTCTCGGCCAATCTCGCCCGGAAGACCACCGGCTTCTCCGAGGATGATTTAAAACTTCTGTGGACTGCCATTCTGAACATGTTCGAGAACGACCACAGCGCTGCCCGGGGCAAGATGGCCGTGCGGGAGCTCATCGTGTTCAAGCACGATTCTGAGCTGGGCAATGCCCCGGCCTATAAGCTCTTCGACTCCGTCGCCGTCCAGCGCAAGCCCGATGTGGACGCCGCCCGCAGCTACCGCGACTACACCGTCACGGTGGCAGACACTCTGCCGGAAGGAGTCACCTGCGAGAGGCTGTCCTGATGGGCGGCGCAGATGACTTGCTGCCCCTGTCGGGCATCCAGCACTTCTGCTTCTGCCGCCGCCAGTGGGCGCTCATCCATCTGGAACAGCAGTGGGCGGAGAACCGCCGCACCGTCGAAGGCCAGCTCGACCACGCCCGCTGTCATGACGCAGACCAGACCGAACGGCGCGGCGGCCTGCTCATCACCCGAGGGATGCAGGTGGTCAGCCGTCGGCTGGGCCTGAGCGGAAACTGCGATGTCGTCGAGTTCCGGGCCGACCCGGAGGGCATCTCCCTGCAAAGCACGGAAGGGCTCTGGAAGCCCATGCCTGTCGAGTACAAGCATGGCCGCGCCAAGGCCAGCGACGCTGACCGGCTGCAGCTCTGCGCACAGGCCATGGCGCTGGAAGAGATGCTGGTGTGCAGCATCCCGGAGGGTGCGCTCTTCTACGAGGAAACGCGGCGGCGGGAGGTCGTGCCGCTGACCGAAGAACTGCGCCAGACCACCCAGAAGATGGCCGATGAGATGCACGCCTATTTTACCCGGGGCTATACCCCCAAGTCGAAGCCCGGCACCCACTGCAACGCCTGCTCCCTCAAAGAGCTCTGCCTCCCCGTGCTGTATCAGCGTGCCGACCCGAAAGCCTATCTCCGCGCCCATCTGGACGAGATGCAGGAGGCCGCGCCATGAGAAAGTTTTTGAACACGCTCTACGTCCTCAACAAGGACGCCTACCTTTCCCTCGAGGGGGAGAACATCGTCCTGCTCTGCAACAAGGCTGAAATTGGCCGGGTCCCGCTCCACACGCTGGAAGGCATCGTCTGCTTCAGCTATCCCGGCGCAAGCCCTGCCTTGATGGGTAAATGCGCCAGCCTCGGGGTCGATTTGAGCTTTTTCAGCCCGCAGGGCCGCTTTCTGGCCCGGGCCGTAGGCGAAGAGCGGGGCAACGTCCTGCTGCGGCAGACCCAGTACCGCATCGCAGACAGCGAGACAGAGAGCTGTCTCTATGCGCGCAATTTCATCCTGGGCAAAGTCTATAACGCCCGCTGGGTGCTGGAACGGGCCACCCGCGACCACCCCCAGCGGGTGCCGGTGGAACAGCTCAAGCGCACCAGCGCCCAGCTGGCGGCGGCGCTGCCCCTCATCGAGCAGTGTGACGACCTCGACCAGCTTCGCGGTCTGGAGGGCGAGGCGGCACAGCGGTATTTCGACTGCTTTGATTCACTCATCCTGCAGCAGCACGATGATTTTGCCTTCACCGGTCGGAGCCGCCGCCCGCCACTGGACAACACCAATGCCCTGCTCTCTTTCGCTTATTCGCTTCTGGCCTCCGACTGCACGGCGGCTCTTCAGAGTGTGGGCCTCGACCCCTACGTCGGCTTTCTCCACCGCGCCCGGCCCGGGCGCAGGAGCCTCGCCCTCGACTTCATGGAAGAGCTGCGTGCAGTTTATGCCGACCGCTTCGTGCTCTCCTGCATCAACCAGAAAATCATGACGCCGAAGCATTTCCAGAAGCAGGAGAACGGGGCCGTCCTTCTCACCGATGAGGGCCGCCGCGCCTTTCTGGGCGGGTGGCAGACCCGCAAGCAGGAGACTATCACCCACCCGTTCCTGAACGAAAAGCTTCCGTGGGGCCTCGTGCCTTATGTGCAGGCTCTGCTTCTGGCCCGCACCCTGCGGGGCGATATGGAGCTTTACCCGCCATTTTTCTGGAAGTGAGGGATGTGTATGCTGGTCCTTATCACCTACGACGTCAATACCGAAACTCCTGCCGGGCGCAAACGTCTGCGCAAAGTCGCCAAGCGCTGTGTGGACCACGGCCAGCGTGTGCAGAACTCCGTGTTCGAGTGTCTGCTGGATGCCGCGCAGTATGCCGTTCTCAAGGCGGAGCTGACGTCTCTCATCGACCCTGCGCTGGACAGTCTGCGCTTCTACCAGCTGGGCAACAACTATAAGAGCAAGGTGGAGCATGTCGGCGTTCATCCGCCCTTCGAGCAGGACGGCCTGCTGTTGTTCTGAGTTTCCCGCCCCGGTGCGAAGGGCGAGTTCTCAGCATTTTTTCGGCACCTTCGCACCGGATTTTTGTATCATTTTGCATGATTTGGATAGCTCTTTGACCCGTTGTAAATCAAGGCTCTTCTAAATTCGTGCAGAATGTTGTATAATTTGTTTGAAAATAGAGATTTTGTCTCTGTTTTTGCTGTCGCCCTCCTCGCGGAGGGCGTGGATAGAAATCTGCCATGCCCTGTTTGCGGCCGCCTCTGCTGAGGTCGCCCTCCTCGCGGAGGGCGTGGATAGAAATTTTTCTTTAGGTCTGGTATCTCCAACCCATAATGTCGCCCTCCTCGCGGAGGGCGTGGATAGAAATGATCTTGGTTTCGTCTAGACGGCTCTGGATGAGTGGTCGCCCTCCTCGCGGAGGGCGTGGATAGAAATACCGACATCCAGTGTACAGCCATGACGAACCCCTGTCGCCCTCCTCGCGGAGGGCGTGGATAGAAATACCGACGTCAGCGAGGACGGCTGGGTGTGGCTGCGTCGCCCTCCTCGCGGAGGGCGTGGATAGAAATTCGCTCAGACTCTCGCCAGCCTCAGCGGTTTTCTGTCGCCCTCCTCGCGGAGGGCGTGGATAGAAATACCTGGCCGCCGAAGAGGAAACGCTTCGGCTCCTGTCGCCCTCCTCGCGGAGGGCGTGGATAGAAATTCAAAATCGACGGCATCGAGCTGGCGAACATCGTGTCGCCCTCCTCGCGGAGGGCGTGGATAGAAATATCCGCATGACGAGCGTTGTTGGCGGCAGTTCGAGTCGCCCTCCTCGCGGAGGGCGTGGATAGAAATTGAACGGTTGGTCGCGCTCCGCAAGGAGAAAGAGTCGCCCTCCTCGCGGAGGGCGTGGATAGAAATATCTACGCCCCGGGAGAGAAGACCGGGATGGTCCGTCGCCCTCCTCGCGGAGGGCGTGGATAGAAATTCCTCCTCGATGCCGGAAATAGGAATGGGAACAAGTCGCCCTCCTCGCGGAGGGCGTGGATAGAAATTACCCCGACCAAATCGTCCACTGGATGATGATACGTCGCCCTCCTCGCGGAGGGCGTGGATAGAAATTTGATGTTGAAGTTGATGACGTCATCGACCACGCGTCGCCCTCCTCGCGGAGGGCGTGGATAGAAATTTCCGCGCGCCGGACGTTTCCAACCCGGACGACCTGTCGCCCTCCTCGCGGAGGGCGTGGATAGAAATCGTTCATGTACTCCTTGAGCTTGGCGAAACTATCGTCGCCCTCCTCGCGGAGGGCGTGGATAGAAATGAGTTCGGCTTGTTTATGAGCCGCCGCGAGTACAGTCGCCCTCCTCGCGGAGGGCGTGGATAGAAATATTCAGCAGACTTTTGAGGCCACTCCGCTGAGCGGCGTCGCCCTCCTCGCGGAGGGCGTGGATAGAAATTCTCCGAGGTTGAGCAGGGCGTCTGGTCCGGCGTGTCGCCCTCCTCGCGGAGGGCGTGGATAGAAATCGAACTGAAGATTTATGACAAGCCGCGCGAGCTGGTCGCCCTCCTCGCGGAGGGCGTGGATAGAAATCTGAAGAATCTGGCAGCGGACAACGCCGCATCTGGTCGCCCTCCTCGCGGAGGGCGTGGATAGAAATCACTTGTGGGCGGCAGTGTAGATGTGGTCGTTCTGTCGCCCTCCTCGCGGAGGGCGTGGATAGAAATCCGTCGGCTGACGTCACATAATGCCTGATGCCGGGTCGCCCTCCTCGCGGAGGGCGTGGATAGAAATGACTTCGATACGCTGGTTGAGGAGCTGGACGCAAGTCGCCCTCCTCGCGGAGGGCGTGGATAGAAATATGTTTCGGCCAGCACGTTCGCCGGTGCCACGGGTCGCCCTCCTCGCGGAGGGCGTGGATAGAAATATCTACACCCCGGGAGAAAAGACCGGGATGGTCCTGTCGCCCTCCTCGCGGAGGGCGTGGATAGAAATCCCACGCAGGAGACCGAAAGAATCCTCGCAGCCGGTCGCCCTCCTCGCGGAGGGCGTGGATAGAAATACACACAGTGAACCACGAAAGGATGAAGTGATTGGTCGCCCTCCTCGCGGAGGGCGTGGATAGAAATCGCTGCTAAGGTTGATTGCCTTGGTTTTTCGTGCGGTCGCCCTCCTCGCGGAGGGCGTGGATAGAAATGTTCCATGCTCAACGGAATGTTACAAAGCAAAGGTCGCCCTCCTCGCGGAGGGCGTGGATAGAAATATCATCATCGGCGGCAGACCGTCTGCGGGCAAGAGTCGCCCTCCTCGCGGAGGGCGTGGATAGAAATATAAGGGCGTTGTCAGGTGTACAGCGCATAACTGGTCGCCCTCCTCGCGGAGGGCGTGGATAGAAATCTCCACAATCATCTGTGCCAACGCCTTGAAATCGTCGCCCTCCTCGCGGAGGGCGTGGATAGAAATATTTTCAGAGCTGACCCCAATGGCACACAAGACGAGGTCGCCCTCCTCGCGGAGGGCGTGGATAGAAATACCGCTGCATAAATCCATTTTGAGGGTGCTGGTGTCGCCCTCCTCGCGGAGGGCGTGGATAGAAATCATCCGCCGCCGCTTGGCAGCGCGGATGCGGGCAGTCGCCCTCCTCGCGGAGGGCGTGGATAGAAATATCTCTGTGCCGTCCTTTCCATCCGCCGCCGCTGTCGCCCTCCTCGCGGAGGGCGTGGATAGAAATCTGAACTACCAAAGGAGGTCTGATACATGGCAACAGGTCGCCCTCCTCGCGGAGGGCGTGGATAGAAATTTTTGCAAGCTCTTGCCAAAAGATTTCTGCTGCTGTCGCCCTCCTCGCGGAGGGCGTGGATAGAAATACTATGATGTGCAGGCCGTCCGGGTGTGCTGGGGGTCGCCCTCCTCGCGGAGGGCGTGGATAGAAATTCACTGGCAGCCAAAAAGAAAATCCGCCCCAGAAGGTCGCCCTCCTCGCGGAGGGCGTGGATAGAAATACCTCCAACGGCGAAGTCTCAGATGGGCCGCTGGGTCGCCCTCCTCGCGGAGGGCGTGGATAGAAATTTGGCATTTTTTACACCTCCCGTTTGATACTGTAGTCGCCCTCCTCGCGGAGGGCGTGGATAGAAATACGAAAAGCCGTGACGGATGTTTTTGGCGATGGAGGTCGCCCTCCTCGCGGAGGGCGTGGATAGAAATACCCGGTGATCGGCGGAACCCGTGGCTACTCCGAAGGTCGCCCTCCTCGCGGAGGGCGTGGATAGAAATACATCCATTACTTTGTATCAGGAAAGCCAAAAATGTCGCCCTCCTCGCGGAGGGCGTGGATAGAAATCTCCGTTTGTTTATTGCTCCTCTTGACACTCTTGTCGCCCTCCTCGCGGAGGGCGTGGATAGAAATACCAGCTGCGCATTCTGGTAGCCGAGCTGACAGAGTCGCCCTCCTCGCGGAGGGCGTGGATAGAAATAAGATCACCAAGAAAGACTATGGCAGCAGGGATAGTCGCCCTCCTCGCGGAGGGCGTGGATAGAAATTGGTCTCTGAACCACTCTTGCCAAATCATGGTATGTCGCCCTCCTCGCGGAGGGCGTGGATAGAAATCGCTGTACGGCGTGACGCTTACTGCTGCCGTGTTGGTCGCCCTCCTCGCGGAGGGCGTGGATAGAAATCCAAATCTGCCCCGCTCTCAGCATGATATTTTGGAGTCGCCCTCCTCGCGGAGGGCGTGGATAGAAATATACTCTCATCCGTGTATGTGCCCTCGTCGCTTGTCGCCCTCCTCGCGGAGGGCGTGGATAGAAATCACTGCGTGATAAATTTTGTCCAGCATGGCCAAAAGTCGCCCTCCTCGCGGAGGGCGTGGATAGAAATCCAGCCCGATGCAGCCAACGTCAGAAAGTATGTACGTCGCCCTCCTCGCGGAGGGCGTGGATAGAAATACAGAGCTTGAGCTGAGAATGTACATCCTCATCAGTCGCCCTCCTCGCGGAGGGCGTGGATAGAAATATCCTCCAGCCATCGAATCGCTGCATAGGGCGCAGGTCGCCCTCCTCGCGGAGGGCGTGGATAGAAATACATGGAATGACACCGGCGGCTACTGGATGCTCGGGTCGCCCTCCTCGCGGAGGGCGTGGATAGAAATATGGCGGTGGCCTTGTAAGTAGCGTATCGGTAAGTCGCCCTCCTCGCGGAGGGCGTGGATAGAAATCTCATAGGCAAGGAACGTGTACAGCTTGTCCGTGTCGCCCTCCTCGCGGAGGGCGTGGATAGAAATTGCATAAAGGACAACCGCCGTGCAGTAGAAGCCCGTCGCCCTCCTCGCGGAGGGCGTGGATAGAAATTGACCGACGTTACCGACCCGGTCTGCGTGACTGCCGTCGCCCTCCTCGCGGAGGGCGTGGATAGAAATAACACGAAGCTGTCACCGCCAAAGTCTGCCACAACGTCGCCCTCCTCGCGGAGGGCGTGGATAGAAATTCCTCTATGCCGAGCGGTGAAGGCGCGGAGCTGGGTCGCCCTCCTCGCGGAGGGCGTGGATAGAAATTCCTTTCTCAGAACGGGATGTCATCATCATCGGGTCGCCCTCCTCGCGGAGGGCGTGGATAGAAATACTTGAGCGGCGACGTGCCTTGCGCATCTTCCGGTCGCCCTCCTCGCGGAGGGCGTGGATAGAAATCACTTTGCGCCGGATGCAAGACCGCCGAAAAGAAGTCGCCCTCCTCGCGGAGGGCGTGGATAGAAATCAGTTCGACAGGTTTTACAATCTCTGCAAGCAGGTCGCCCTCCTCGCGGAGGGCGTGGATAGAAATAGCAGCTCATTGGCATCCACAGGGCGAACATCATGTCGCCCTCCTCGCGGAGGGCGTGGATAGAAATAAGTGAGAACATCTTACCAGAAAATGGGCCGAAGTCGCCCTCCTCGCGGAGGGCGTGGATAGAAATACAACCTCAAAATCAATACCAGACCTTTCGGCCAGTCGCCCTCCTCGCGGAGGGCGTGGATAGAAATCCAAACCTCGCATAGAAGCAGCCCGAAAAACGGTGTCGCCCTCCTCGCGGAGGGCGTGGATAGAAATCTGCATATCGCCCAGCACCTTGTACTTGGAGTTGGCGTCGCCCTCCTCGCGGAGGGCGTGGATAGAAATCCAATGCCGGGGTGGAACATAGCAATGATGGTGGGTCGCCCTCCTCGCGGAGGGCGTGGATAGAAATAGAAACTCGTAGTAGAAGCCCGTAGTGGTGCTCACAGGTCGCCCTCCTCGCGGAGGGCGTGGATAGAAATATCGAATAGCCCGAACTGGCCCTCAAAGCTGTCCGTCGCCCTCCTCGCGGAGGGCGTGGATAGAAATTCCTTTTTTGTGGGTTTCGTTCGGTCAGATAGCCGTCGCCCTCCTCGCGGAGGGCGTGGATAGAAATCTGCCTGGTATGCCGACTGCAGCAGACTCACCGGTCGCCCTCCTCGCGGAGGGCGTGGATAGAAATATAATGTGCTGGACGATGTAGGGCTTGCCGATGAGGTCGCCCTCCTCGCGGAGGGCGTGGATAGAAATATCGAGGTGCCGCGCGGCTGTTGCGTCACCGTGGTCGCCCTCCTCGCGGAGGGCGTGGATAGAAATTGGACGTTCAGACGATGCTCCAAACCGGCAGATGTCGCCCTCCTCGCGGAGGGCGTGGATAGAAATATCAGCCGGACTGCAACCATACCGCCATCCAGCGTCGCCCTCCTCGCGGAGGGCGTGGATAGAAATCAGACCCACGGTGTTTTGCGTCCGTTGCCCTTCTCGGTCGCCCTCCTCGCGGAGGGCGTGGATAGAAATATTTAAGATTGCTCTTACTTCTTTTGCGTCGGCTGTCGCCCTCCTCGCGGAGGGCGTGGATAGAAATATCCATGCTTGGCTCAAGCTCGGTACGCTTGTATGTCGCCCTCCTCGCGGAGGGCGTGGATAGAAATTGCGCAAACGGAGCCGGGATGCTTATATGGGCATGTCGCCCTCCTCGCGGAGGGCGTGGATAGAAATTTGAAGGCACACAAGTACAAGTCTTTCCCGACTGCGTCGCCCTCCTCGCGGAGGGCGTGGATAGAAATTTCGTCACATAGCCCATTGCGAAACCTCCAGAAGGTCGCCCTCCTCGCGGAGGGCGTGGATAGAAATACAGCAGCTTTGCCACGATGCAGGGCTGTCGCTGGTCGCCCTCCTCGCGGAGGGCGTGGATAGAAATTGCACATCCTGCTCAGCACTTACCGGCTCCTGCGTCGCCCTCCTCGCGGAGGGCGTGGATAGAAATACCGCTGCGGTGGACGACAATACCGTGACCTACGTCGCCCTCCTCGCGGAGGGCGTGGATAGAAATTGTGCCGCTGCGATGACCTGAGAAAGCGCACTCTGTCGCCCTCCTCGCGGAGGGCGTGGATAGAAATCAGAATATCGGACTGATCTTCGTCAAGAAAAACACGTCGCCCTCCTCGCGGAGGGCGTGGATAGAAATGCACTGGTTGCGGCCGGCGTGTTCGCGGCACTCGTCGCCCTCCTCGCGGAGGGCGTGGATAGAAATGTCTGGGGGTGCACAGGCGGCATAAGGGACTACAAGTCGCCCTCCTCGCGGAGGGCGTGGATAGAAATCTCCTTCTGTTTATCTCCGCCAATAGCTGCTCTTGGTCGCCCTCCTCGCGGAGGGCGTGGATAGAAATCTTGCTGAACGTGTAGTAGTAGGAAGCGGACAGGTCGCCCTCCTCGCGGAGGGCGTGGATAGAAATCTGCCGACCGATCTGCCCGGAAACATCGATTGCGGTCGCCCTCCTCGCGGAGGGCGTGGATAGAAATACAGGTATCAGCACAAGCGGGTTCCAGCGGGCACGTCGCCCTCCTCGCGGAGGGCGTGGATAGAAATCGGGAAGCATGAACCCACGGCAGCACGGAAGCGGGTCGCCCTCCTCGCGGAGGGCGTGGATAGAAATTGCAATACGAAGGTTCAAATCACTCATTGCAATTCGTCGCCCTCCTCGCGGAGGGCGTGGATAGAAATTCCTGCCGGGGGAACTCTCCGGCGACACGAACACGGTCGCCCTCCTCGCGGAGGGCGTGGATAGAAATCATATCGGGTAGGTGGAAGCAAGCCGCACCGCACCGTCGCCCTCCTCGCGGAGGGCGTGGATAGAAATTGCGCAGTGGGTGGTGATCTCCAGCCGATCCGCGTCGCCCTCCTCGCGGAGGGCGCAGGTAGAAATCAACACAAAAATATGGTAAACTCTTATTAAGTTGTTGCCATGCGCTCTCTAAGGAACCGAGTATTTTGACCTACAATTCCGTCTCTTAAAGACGTTGGTTGAAATCAGTTTGTGTTCCCCGGTGCATTCTTCGACTTGAAGTCGCTCCTATTTGAGGGGTGTGGATAGAATAACATAATAATCATATCGCAGTTCTCAAAAGCGTAACCAAGTCGTCCTCTTCACCGAGGGCGTAGATAGAAATGGTCACAACCACGCCGGTCTTTTCAGCATCAAGGTTGCCCTCCCCGCAAAGGGTACGGATAGAAATCAGTTTCCTCCTCGAATCGGGCATCGCCACAATTTTTCCAAAAAGGAGTTTTCCATGCATACCGTTCCCCTTACCCATCAGCTCGTCACCATCCAGGACGACTTTGACCTCGACAAGATCATCGAAAGCGGCCAGTGCTTCCGGCCGCAGAAACTGGCCGACGGGCGCTACCGTTTTCTTTCCGGCGGCGCACTCCTTTATCTGACTCCGCTGGGCGCTGGGCAATACGACGCTGCATGGTATGGCTCAGATTGGGAGTGCTGGGCCAACTACTTTGATTTGGGCCGGAACTATGCCGCGCTGCGGTGCAGCTTGGCGGGACAGAGCAGCTATCTGGACAAATCGCTCGAATTTGGGCAGGGCATCCGAATCCTGCATCAGGACCCATGGGAAATGCTCATCACCTTTCTTATCTCCCAGCGCAAGAGCATTCCGGCCATCCGCACCGCCGTAGAACGCCTTGCCCGGTGCTGCGGCGAACCGCTCAGTGCCGAAGGCGATGAAGTCTTCCTCTTCCCCACCCCGCAGCAGCTCTGCGGCCTCTCTGGAGCGCAGCTGATGGGCTGTGGTCTGGGCTACCGCACCCGTTACATCCAGAACGCTGCCGCACAGGCTTCCAGCGGCACACTCGACCTCGGTGCTCTGGCAGCGCTGCCCGACGACGCTCTCTTTTCCCGCCTCCTCGAGCTGGACGGCGTCGGCAAAAAGGTAGCAAACTGCGTCTGCCTCTTTGGCTATGGCCGTACCGCGATGGCTCCCATTGATGTTTGGATACAGCGACTCATTGATGAGGAATTCGGCGGCCGCGACCCTTTTCCTTCCTATGGTCAGCAGGCTGGCATCGTACAGCAGTACCTGTTCTACTACAAGCGCAGCACCCGCCGCAGCGTCGCTCACAAAAAATAAAAAAGTTATTGACAACTCTCCTTTTGGCTGGTATAATAATATGCGTCGTCAGGAATGACACGCCAGCTATGGGGGATTAGCTCAGCTGGGAGCCCGGTTGGTATCAAAACACACCCCCAGTCAGATAGTCCTGCGACAATCAATTCCCAACAAAAAACTCCATCCAAGAGGTTCGCTTCTTGGATTTTATGGGGGATTAGCTCAGCTGGGAGAGCGCTTGCATGGCATGCAAGAGGTCACCGGTTCGATCCCGGTATTCTCCACCAAAAAAGCACTGTACTTCGTTTGAAGTATGGTGCTTTTCTTTTTGATTTCTTGGAGGCTACGGAAAAAATCAGTCAAAAGTCTGATTTTGCAGGCGCATGGACGGCAACCCCCAATTCTTGCTGTTTCGTTGTTTTTGAAAATACTTGTTCGATGCCCGACTGTTTTGCAGGCGGACGTATCACTCCCCCTCGATGTACGGAGTAAGGTCGAAGTTGAACGAGATGTTGATCTGGTATCCGCGATATACGTCTACCCTGCGGATGAGCTGGTTGACGATCATCTTCTTCGCTTCAAAATTTGCACTGTCGTACAGGTCAGCATAAGAAATCAGTTCATCATACAGCCGCAACACTTTATCCATCAGCTCAGCCGTTTTCTCCAGTTCTTCACTGGCCGCTTCGCAAAGGTTTTCCAGCTCCGTGAGTTTCTCTTCCTGCGCTGTAATCATTTCGGCAAGGGTTTCTCTCGGTAACACGCTTTCACCTTTGATGCAAGCTAAAACCTCGGTTTTCAGTGCCAACAGGTCTTTTTCTGCCTTGTTCCGCTGTGTCTGAAGGTCTTGCAGATGATTCTTGCGTTCCGCATTCTCTTTTTCATAGCGTTTTGTAACGATCTGCTCTTTGGGGATACCCCTCATCTTGGAGAAAATCTGGCGGACAGCTTTATCAATGATCTCATCCAGAATGTGGACGGTATATCCCGTCTGCCCGGTGCAGTTGGTCTGCTTGCGGAGCTTTCCGTAACAGGTATAGCGAATACGCAGCGTATCGTCTAACGAACCATCTGCCATTTTTCGCCATTTACGGCTGCTGGTCAGTTCCAGCTTTGCACCGCAGTGTCCGCAGTAAGCGTTGCCGGCAAGCAGCGACTTCCCATGGATGTTCAAAGGAAGGCGATTTTCGGCTTCCGCAGTTGAGCGCACAGAGCGTTCATTCCGAATGCGCTGTGCGTTTTCAAACTGTTCCTGCGGGACAATCTGCAAATCCGGCATCAATTCTGACCGTGCATCCCCACAACGGAGAACGCCGGTGTAGGTCAGGTTTTGTACCATCCCCCGAATACTGGATGGGTGCCAGCACTTTCCAGACCTTGCGCGATAGCCAGAATTGTTCAGATAGGTAGCAATGTGCTGCGGGCCGTAGCCCTCATACACATACTTGTCAAAGACAATCCGCACTACGGCAGCTTCCTGTTCGTTGATGTGCAGTTCGTACAGTTCATGCTTGCGCTTGTTGATACGCCCACTCCGTACAAGGTCATAGCCATAAGGCGCATTTCCGCCCTTGAAGTGACCTTCTTCTACAAGCTGGCGCAGACTGGTGCGGGTACGGACGGAAGTCTTTTCGCTTTCTCCGTCCGCC
>UMKF01006840.1_pt1 | contig 16169 bp, 12 predicted proteins | sample 1966251 | NCBI WGS metagenome assembly UMKF01 (sample SAMEA4836171, study PRJEB28245) | human gut metagenome | biome: gut microbiome; material: fecal sample | place: Denmark | collected 2008
GACTGGAATATATTTCAATCCACGCACCCGTGAAGGGTGCGACTGCGGACGACATACGGCCTGAGCACACGAGAACGAATTTCAATCCACGCACCCGTGAAGGGTGCGACAGTCTTCGTTAGTGCTTGATAAATCTGCACTTACAATTTCAATCCACGCACCCGTGAAGGGTGCGACTTTCTTGCGGAGCATATAGCCCGCTACCATCTTATTATTTCAATCCACGCACCCGTGAAGGGTGCGACTTGGATTTTAGCGTGTATATTCACGCTGCTCATCACGATTTCAATCCACGCACCCGTGAAGGGTGCGACGTCATCGACCCATTATTTCTGGATGAGCTCAAAAACATTTCAATCCACGCACCCGTGAAGGGTGCGACAGTGTATGGCAATCCCCACGGGCAACCTTTCTTTAAATTTCAATCCACGCACCCGTGAAGGGTGCGACGGTCTACTGGATTAATATCGATTATGTCTTCAAGGGATTTCAATCCACGCACCCGTGAAGGGTGCGACTTCGATCGGATGATCCGTGAAAATATGGCTATCAAGATTTCAATCCACGCACCCGTGAAGGGTGCGACAGGCAGCCTTCGTTGTTCATCTTGTCGATTTCGTCATTTCAATCCACGCACCCGTGAAGGGTGCGACTAACAGCATCCCAGCTTATATGTGCAGCATCATCATTTCAATCCACGCACCCGTGAAGGGTGCGACAATAGAGGTGTTAGGTTCTGACAAAGAGCTTTATGATTTCAATCCACGCACCCGTGAAGGGTGCGACACGTATATCGCAATTAATCAGGGCAAAGAGTATGCATTTCAATCCACGCACCCGTGAAGGGTGCGACTGAAAAAAGCTCCGGCACATAACGCTGATACCTATTTCAATCCACGCACCCGTGAAGGGTGCGACAGCCTTCAAATTGGCTCAGTCATAATCAGCTTTTTCATCAGCCATATTGCGAACTGATTAAAAGTCAGTCAATTTTTGAGCCATTTTTTCAGGTATTGCCTATTTTTATAGAAATCAAGCCGGGTGCGAAGCTCTGATATATTTTATGTGTGATACGGCTTCGCACCCCCTCTTTCCTACGTTTAAATCATCCGGGTACACGTAACGTGTTCCGGGATTTTGCTTTCATCTACGGTTACGTCATAGTCCGTATAGTTCCTGGGCGCGACGACGCCTTCTTTTTTCTGGACGTGAACAGTATCAAAAAGTTTATATGCTGGAGCATTTCCCAATTCACTATCGTGTTTGAATACGATGAGTTCGCGCACAGCCATATTCCCTCTGGCAGCGGAATGGTCGTATTCGAACATATTAATGATGGCTTTCCATAAATACTGTAAATCGTCTTCACTGAAACCGGTCACTTTCCGTGCCAGGTTGGCTGATACATAGCCGTCTACGCGGTATAACGCATAGGGAATGATATATTTTCTGCCGATTTCGGTGTTCTTGTTTTCCGCATCTTTTTCCGTCGTGATGGCGACACGGGTAATGGTGACTTCCTGTGGTACGATAGGATCAATGCTGCGGGCAAAGCCTAACTGAACGGGACCGCGGACTTGGCCGCAATTGAGTGCACTCTTGACAAAAGTCGTCATGACGGCGCCAAAGGTACGGATGTCAAAGAAATTCTGGCACATAAAGTCACAGATTTTACGGTCCAGTTCCGGATCATCTTTTTTCATCTTTTTTATATCCGTCTTTTCATCAATGCCCACGTAGGTTAACGCTTCTTTGTCACTGCGCTGCAAAGGAACGCCTTCTTTGACGTAAATGCGATAGCCAGGCTGGTCTTCGCAAATCGTTTCAATGCAATTGCGTATCTTACGCTTCAAGCAGACATCGGTAACCAGGCCGTATCCGGTTTCCGGGTCTACGCGCGGCATATTGCCGGCATCGGGATCTCCATTGGGATTGCCATTTTCTACGTCAAACAGGATGGTAAATTCATAGCGATTCTTAATGGGTTCGGACATCTTATTTTTCCTCCTTTTTCATATACCGTTTCTGGGTCTGATGGTAATAGCCTAAAATAAATAAGCCTTGATCGTTCAAATTCATCCGCGCCGGAATAGGCTGGCCATTCATCTCGATTTTCCCTTCCAATTCTGTGACCATTTTTTCAAGAGTAATTTTTAAGCCCTTTCTATCATTCAATTTGCGTAAATGGTGGTTGGCCATTTTCAATAAAACAGGAAACACTACACCCGGTGTAGCAGCCGCACTATTAAAGAACCGATCCTTAATCGTGCTGTTGATATCGGGATTGGCTTCTTCCTGAATCTGTTCCAATACAGAGAACAGTCGGCCTAATACATAGGCCGTATTCGTACTTTCTTCATTCAATGCCACAGTTACTTCCTCTCCTTTCGGAAAATTCTTCAATAAACAAGCCTTGATGATGGCGGCTTTTTCGGCACTAATTTTATAGATATGCTTATCTTTATCATCCTGGTCTGCTTTGACTCTCAACATGACGCTATTGTATAAAGCCTGCGGGTAAGGCGTATCCGAGAGGATGCTGCGCATCACAGCCCCTGCCAGAAGCGGGGATGCTGCTTTATCTTTACTTTTTTTATTTACCGTTTCCCCCAACAGTCTCCATAATGGCAGGTAGGCCCGATGACGCTGAGGCATAACGATTTCCAGTCTCTCATAATGCCTGCGCACATGATCGATAAAATGACCGAATGTGTCCTGCAAGAAAAAGCGGACCGAAAGCCTTGCCGCATTGGGAGACAGTCCCAGGATATAAAAAGGCGTATCCGGGTGGATGGGGACACCGTGAAAATCAAAGGGCATCCCGTTTTGGATATGCGAAAACAAGGCATCCAGGGTCTCATCGTCGATGGCATCGTCATCTTCAAAAACGGCGCTATGAAGCAAATCCTGATAGGCTTCTTCCCCATCGGCTGCCCAATAGACAACGGTCGTATTGCCAATGACCTTACAGTGCTTTTCATCGGCAATAAGCTGATTCAATGCCGTCGTATAGGCAAAAGCGGCATGTTCGCTGACAGGGGCATTATAGCACTGCCCCCCTGAATGACCGTATGATTCAAAAGCATCTGCGTTGAAAGATACTAAGGAAGCTCCTGAGGACTGAGCGCCGCGGACGCCTTTGATATTGGGATGGATGCGGGCAATGGGCGCTTTTTTCCCCGTGACCAAACACTGCCCTTCGACAGCATCAGCAGATGGCTGATTATAATGGGCATCCCAGGCAGCCCTGATGGTTTCATCGTCTTTAACAAAGACACCTTCGACGGCATACATTACATTGGCTGTCAACAGGTTGGTGGCCAGATAGGGTTTCAACACGGGATGATTTTCTGCTGTTTCCGGCTTCCACGTCGTAAAGAACCGCTTCAATGCCTCTGCTGACGGCGTGTGGACAGCTTCTAAGATATCCAAATGATATTTTTTCATCGCTTCAAAACAAGCTATACTCCGTTTTTTCTCTTTTTCCCATTTGGCTACCGCATCTTCTGCCATATCCGCTGTCTTCATGTCTTTAGGCAGCCCCAGGCAATAAGCGGCATTGGCCCACAGGAACTGCGCCCGGATGCCCACTGTTTTTTTTACGCCTTCCGGCAGCATATGGACCGTAGGCACGGATACCGTCTTTTTCCCCCGCATCACTTCTTTTTCTAAGGATAGGATTCCGATGACTTCGCCCTGCTGATTCAGATTGACAGCATAGGAAATCTTATAGTCCCCCCACCCCGGCTTGGCAATAGCTCCCTGCCGGGCTAAGGTTTCATAATACGCTACCAACGATTGTAAAATCATGAGTGCACCTCACAATCCCGCAAATCCAGGACCCCATTATGTAAGGTCGCTTTGAAGAACATAGGCCGTATGTGCTGTAAATCGGAATAATCCATGTCATACAGCATATAGCCTAATTCCTTATCTTCCCCGGCATAGGCTGTCGGCACACTGTCAAATTCGTATTCCCGGAAATTGACAGGAAATTCCCGGCAGCCAAAATAAGGCGTATGATAACATTGTCCCCGCTTCAAGCGGCGGCGGATGATATCCTGGAACTTTCCAGCATTGTCGGAAGCATTGGCCTTATCGGTCAGTTCAAAATGCGCTTCGATGACATAATGCACCTTGCACAGTACCATAGAAGCCCGCTGCTGGATTTCTTCTTTCGTACTCAAATACAAGTCCACATTTTTCTTAGTCATCGCCTGCTTGGCCGCTCTGGCGCTGGCCTTTGCCTTGACTTCATTGCGGCGGATATTGGTGAACCGGATAGGACTGAGGACATAGATTTTATCAATAATCCATTTGAGTCCGGGATGCCAATAAATCGCCTCAATGATGCCTCGTGCCGCAGACGGCGTCATGACATCATAACTGACGCGTTCTGTTTTCATTTCCGGCCGGGAGAATAAGGCATAATCTCCCCAAACTTCTACTCGTATTGCCATATCATCATCTCCCTAATTTATAAAAAGATGCCTATTCCATCTTCCATATTGACGACGAGCCCCGTATCCGGATCATATGCCGCCGGATCCGTTAGTACATACAATCCAAACTCCAACGCTTCCAGCTTATTCGTTTCCTCTAGTTTCCTGAACTGATTCTCATAGACGCCGACCATATATTGATTCGCCTTACGGAGTATGGACCGGTTGCAAACACCGCTTCTCAATTGTGCCAGGATTTTCTGGTTGTCCAGGTCATCATCTATGGGAATAAAAACGGTCCGGCTGTCTTCTTCTATCAGTTTGAAATCTTTTGCAATCTCTGTAAAGGCCGGTTTATTCACTTCTAATCGTTTTAACACATCTTTACTGTCCAGCTGGTCTTCGCCAAGCGTATAATGGAGCTGGTCGAAATACGCTTTAATACTCTCTGCACTGGCTATGTCGGCATGGTCCTTCGCCACCATCTGGGTTATTTCGATAGGACGCCGCACGAAAGCCGGAATCCGGTTCATAGGTTTAGGCAAATCATAAATAGATACGATGCTGTCTTCTGTCCGCTGTTTCCCCTCCCGATTGCAGCGGCCGCCGGTCTGTATGATACTATCCAGGCCCGCAATTTCACGATAAACGACAGGGAAATCGACATCGACACCAGCCTGGATCAAGCTGGTCGAAATGACCCGGCAGGGCAAGCCATCCTGAAGGCGCTGACGGATGATGGCTAAGACACGGCGCCGATGAGCCGGATACATGAAGGTCGACAAATGGTAACAGCCGTCGCCCGTCATCAGCTGATACAAGTCCCGGGCATCCTTCTTGGAATTAGTGACGCACAGGACCTGCTCATGCTCTTTCAGCTTCTCCGCCAAGGATTCCAGGGAATCTACATCCATGAATCGATAAGTGACGCGCCTGAAGAATTCATACAGCCCTTGTGTATCCGGGCAGATTTCCCGCACTTTCAGGCCTTCTCCGATCCGGGAAAAATACGTTTCCAAACTCGGCTGCGTTGCCGTACACAATACTGCCGTACAACGATAATTAGCCACCAATTCGCCCATGCTGCGGATGCAAGGCCGCAAATAAGGCTCAGGGAGCATCTGTGCTTCATCAAAGATGAGGACGCTATTGGCAATATTATGTACCTTGCGGCACCGGCTGGTCTTAGCCGCAAAGAGGGATTCAAAAAACTGCACATTTGTCGTCACAATGACGGGCGCATCCCAATTTTCAGTCGCCAGCTTTTTGCGGTTCAAGCCATCATCTTCCTTTTTGTCATCGTCGTAATTTTTATCGTAATCTTTATCGTAATCTTTATCGTAATCGACATTCATATGGTGTTCGATGACGTTACCATCCCCTAGAATATTACGGAAAATATCGGCAGTCTGTTCAATAATCGAAGTATAGGGGATGATATAAATAATCCGCTGTTTCTTGTATTTTATAGCATGTTTCAAGGCAAAAGCCAAGGAAGACAAGGTCTTACCGCCACCGGTCGGAACGGTCAGACTAAACATACCTGGCTCTTTTTCAGCCGCATCCAGACATTGCTGATAAATTTCCTGCCGTTTTTGATTGATAGGCGTAGTGGGTTTTCCAAAAGTTGCATAATACGCGAAAAATAAATCGTGAAGTTCCTCCATCGTCGCGAATCCGCCGCGCTGCACTTTGCCATCGTTTACGAATCGCTCCGTATCCAAAAAATCGGCATCGACTAAGCAGGAAAAAATCATACGGATGAAGAAAGAATAATAAAACTGGTCTTTTCCATATAAAAAGGCCGGCGCCTTGCGAATCGGTACGGGTTCAGGCAGTTCCCGGCGATAGGCGGAATAATCCAGCTTTCCTTTTAAATCTTTTTTCAGCCGCCCCATTAAGGTACCATCATTGACGTTCGATAATTTCGTTCCCGTATTGAGGAGACCGCTGTGATGGCTGGCAATACAGAGAGCCAAAGGTACATTCTTTATTTTCTTCATCAGCAAGGCACCGGCTGTAGAATGATCGACCCGCGGCCCATCTTCCAGGATCCGTCGCTGGAAAGCCGCACTATATTTCCCGATGTCATGATATAACCCAGCCATCCTTCCCCATTCGGGCGCATCAAACACACTGGCAAATCGTTCGGCCAAAAAGCTGGTCCCTTTCAAATGGTCTATCAGCAGTTGCTGTCGTCCCTCTTCGCTAGTATGCCCAATATAGTTTTCCATCTTCATGCCCCTTTCCCTGCAATTTTGTGAATTTTACAATTCGTTTTTGATATCTTCAGTATACTCCCTTTAGCCTGGATAGCCAATATTATATTTCTGTAATGTTGATTAGTAAAATATCACTCCTATTCCTTTCCCTTCTGCCGCCAATAGGCCGCTTCGACCGTGTCTTTTTCTACGCCTTCGCCTTTTTCCAGGGCATGGGCATAATTCTTCATGCCTTCCTTGTACCCGGAAGCCGCCGACTGGACAAACCAATAGACGGCCTGGCAAAGATCGTGACGGACGCCATGCCCTTCGCGATAGAGGACACCCAAGTTGTTCTGCGCCGGCCCGTCGCCAGCCATGGCCGCTTCATAGTACCAATGGGCTGCTAATTCCCAGTCCTGCGGGACGCCGCGCCCCGTTTCATAGAGGTATCCCAGGTTGTTCTGGGCAATGGCATTGCCCTTTTCGGCCGCTTGAGCATACCAATAAGCAGCCTTGTCATAATCCCGCTTCCCGGCATAGCCGAACTGGTACATAATGGCCGTATTACATTGACCGTCGGCATCATCATGGCGGGCAGCCCGACCGTACCAGTGCAACGCCTGGCCATAATCCTGAGGCAGGCCGTTCCCCGTTTCATAAAGATGGCCCAGATTGTTTTCGGCTGCGCCGTAGCCTTGATGGGCCGACCGGCGGTACCAGTAAACGGCCTGTTCCATGTCGGCATCCGTCCCCAGTCCGTGTTCATACTGATAGGCCAGGTTATACTGACTGGCCGCGTGTCCTTTCTGGGCAGCCCGGTGGTACCAGTACAGGGCCTTCTTATATAAAACATCTTTATATTCTATATCAGCATCGAAAGCTTCAAAGAAATAATCGTCGCCCATAGCGCATTGGGCAAAGGCGTCGCCTTCAAAGGCTTTTTGTTCTTTTTCATCCATACATGCGTCTCCTTTCTGACAGCCTAAGTGTAGCGAAAGGGCCCTTCCTTTGTCAAATATTTTTTCGATTTTTTCCTTTTGTCCTATTGACTTTTTGACTTTTGACGATATAATAATACTAGAGCTTGAGGAAAGCTCCTAAGAATGATTACTTCCACCATAAGTAAGGAGGTCTTAATTATGGGAAACGAAAAATATACGCAAAAGGTCATCGAAGCCTTCCAGTCTGCCCAGCAGATCGCCGCGCTCCATTATAACCAGGAACTCTCATCGGTCCATATGCTCATGGGCTTGACGAAAGAACCGGAAGGCCTGCTCAACACGATTTTCTCGGAATGTCATACCGACGTCCCGATGCTCCAGGCCCGCTTGGAACAGTTATTGAAGAAAATCCCTTCCGTCAAAGGATCCAGCCAGTTGTCCATGTCGACGGAAATGGTCCGTGTCATCGGCAAGGCGCAACAGTTAGCTGACTCTATGCACGATGAATATATCAGTACCGAACACATCCTCATGGGCATCGTCACGGAAAGTGACGACGAAGTCCAACAGTTATGCCGTGAATTCGGATTGACGCAGGACAAGATCATGAGTACCATCAAGGCTAACCGTAAGGCTAACGTCAACAGTGATAACCCGGAAGAAAACTACAAGGCCTTAGAAAAATACGGCCGCGACTTGACCGCCGCTGCCCGCCAGAACAAACTGGATCCGGTCATCGGCCGTGACGATGAAATCCGCCGGACCATTGAAATCCTGTCCCGCCGTCGTAAGAACAACCCGGTCCTCATCGGTGAACCTGGTGTCGGCAAGACGGCTATCGTCGAAGGACTGGCCCGCCGTATCGTCAGCGGCGACGTTCCGGAATCGCTGAAGAACAAGACCCTCTACTCCCTCGATATGGGCTCCCTCATCGCCGGTGCCAAATACCGTGGCGAATTTGAAGAACGACTCAAATCGGTCCTCAATGAAATCGCCAAATCCGACGGCCAGATTCTCCTCTTCATCGATGAAATCCACACCGTCGTCGGCGCTGGCGCTTCGGAAGGTTCCATGGATGCCGGCAACATCCTGAAACCGATGCTGGCCCGTGGTGACCTGCGCTGCATCGGCGCTACGACCCTCAATGAATACCAGAAGTACATCGAAAAAGATGCCGCTTTGGAACGTCGTTTCCAGCCGGTCATGGTTGACCAGCCGTCGGTCGAAGACACGATCACCATTCTCCGTGGCTTGAAAGAACGTTACGAAGTCCATCATGGCGTCCGCATCCGTGATAAAGCTTTGGTCGCTGCTGCTGTCCTGTCGGACCGCTACATTTCCGACCGCTTCCTGCCGGATAAGGCCATCGACCTCGTCGACGAAGCCGCCGCTAAACTGCGTACGGAAATCGAATCCATGCCGACGCCGATTGACGAACTGCGCCATAAGATCATGCAGCTGGAAATCGAAGAACAGTCCCTGAACAAAGAAACGGACGACGCTTCTAAAGAACGTCTGGCTAAGATCACGGAAACGAAGAACGAACTGAAAGAAAAAGAAAGCAAGCTCAAAGCCCAGTGGGATAAAGAAAAACAGTCCATCCTGCGCACCCAGGGCTTGAAGAAAGAAATCGACGCCGTCAAGAGCGACATGGCCCAGGCCGAACGCAACTACGATCTGGCCAAAGCTTCGGAACTGAAGTACGGCAAACTGCCGGAATTGCAGAAACAGTTGAAAGAACAGGAAGCTTATCTGGCGGAACACCAGGATTCGCAGCTCCTCAAAGAAGAAGTCGGCGAAGAAGATATCGCCCAGGTCGTCAGCCGCTGGACCGGCATCCCGGTCACTAAGATGATGACCGGCGAACGGGAAAAACTCCTGCACCTCGACGAAACGCTGCATAAACGGGTCGTCGGCCAGGACGATGCCGTCCGCGTCGTCAGCGATGCCATTATCCGTGCCCGTGCCGGCATCAAGGACCCGAACCGTCCGATTGGTTCCTTCATCTTCCTCGGCCCGACCGGTGTCGGCAAGACCGAACTGGCCAAGACCCTGGCAGAAGCCCTCTTCGATGACGAACGCAACATCATCCGCATCGATATGTCGGAATACATGGAAAAGCATACCGTATCCCGTCTGATCGGGGCTCCTCCGGGATATGTCGGCTATGATGAAGGGGGCCAGCTCACGGAAGCCGTCCGCCGTCGTCCGTACAGCGTCATCCTCCTCGATGAAATCGAAAAGGCCCATCCGGATATCTTCAACGTCCTGTTGCAGATCCTCGACGATGGCCGCCTGACCGATGGCAAAGGCCGTGTGGTCAACTTCAAGAACACCATCATCATCATGACCAGTAACCTCGGCTCTCACGAAATCCTCGAATCGAAGGACTACGACGAAGCCAATGCGAAAGTCCGCGAACTGCTCAAACAGTACTTCCGTCCGGAATTTCTCAACCGTGTTGACGACATCGTCGTCTTCAAAGCGCTCCAGAAAGACCAGGTACGCAACATCGCCGCTATCCTCTTGGAACGCCTCGGCAAGCGTCTGGAAAAACAGGTCAAGATCCACCTCACCTGGACCGACGAAGCCTTACAGGAATTGGCAGACAAAGGGTTCGACCCGCAGTTCGGTGCCCGTCCGCTGCGCCGCCTGATCACGCATACCGTCGAAACGGCCCTGAGCCGCGACATCATCGCCGGTACCATCCGCGAAGGCGATACGGTCACCATCGGCTACGATGGCAACAACTTCACCTTCACGCCCATGCGTGTCCATGCCGCATGAGCTAGTGGCTAGTGGCTCGTGGCTAGTGGCTCGTGGCTAGTGACTGGCGCACAAAGGACTCGTTCCTGATGTAAAAAAAACATCGGGAACGGGTCTTTTTTTCTGTTTACATCGGCCCGAAAACAGTATATAATAAGCTGTAACTAAGTAACGGGTGGAGATTATGAACAACACATTAGGAAAACATGTACTCATCGATTTTTATAACTGCAAAGCGACCTTTACGGAAGCCGAAGACTTGCAGCCCTTGGTAGAGCGTGCTTTCGACCTCGTCGACGCGCCTGTCGAAGGGATTACCTTCTTCCATATCGACGACGAACTGACATGCATTGCCGTTTCCGGCAACGCCCATATTTGTATTCACGCCTATCCGACCCTGTCCTACGTGGCAGTGGACATCTACAGTTTTAATATCGATCTCAAGACGAGCCAGATCATGAGTGCCTTGAAAGTAAACCTGCGCTCAGACCGCATCAAGGCGACGAGTATCCGCCGCGGCGATTTCGGCTCCATCCGCGACATGCGCCCGAAACGCAAGTCCAAGATCACTACAGCACGGCGCATGAAGAATACCGGCGCCCGTATCAAGAAGACGAGTGTGAAGATGTTCAACATCCTCCGTCATCCCCAGAAGGTACGCCGGTCGCATCGGACGACGAACAAGTAACACGTTTGCAGACGAAAGGGTTTGTTGGTCATGTATATGGTATCCCTGAAACAAGCTGCGGGCATTGCCCGGGAAGAAATGACGTCCCTCGACGCCATTACAGCGGAATTGCTCAATTTCATACAGTTGAAGAGCCAGCGCTTGTATATGCATTCCTTACAGGTCGCCAACTACAGTGTCAGCGTCGCTGCCAAATTGACGCTGCCCAAGAGTGAAATCGAACAGGTCAAATATGCAGCCCTCCTGCATGACGTCGGCCTGCTTTTCGTGTCCAATACCCTGCTGGCCAAGATGCCCTACCTCAACCGCTCGGAAAAGGCTCAGTACAAGCGCCACGCCGCAGGCGGCGGCAACATGCTGGAAAACATCCCCTGCTGCCAGGACATCGTGCCTTATATCCGCTATCACCACGAACACTGGGACGGATCGGGCTTCCCCAAACATCTGCGCGGCGCCAACATCCCCTTGGGAGCACGCATCATCGCCGTCGCCGATTACTACGACATGATCATCAATCCGTCGGCTGAATTCTGGGCCAAGACAAAAAAACAGGCCGTCCGCGAACTCTTCAGCGCGTCGGGCCTGCTCTTTGATCCGGAAGTCGTCAAGGCTTTTATCGAAACATTAGGTTAATAACATTCGTAATCAAAAAGCGCTGTCGCACGAAGACAGCGCTTTTTTATGTAGTGCCCCCAATAAGTTAGACCAAAGTGTAGTAGCGATATTGCTGCTACACTTTTATCCAGACAGTTGTCTTTTCGTGACATGCTTTGAAATATATGTTCTTTCTTCAACGTTTTTACATAGTCTTTCATTTGGTACGCCCATCCCTGAGCCGAATGGCACGTCCTACGGAAAGGACAGTCTGCGATAATGCGGTCACCACCATACATTTTTCCGCCGGCAAACCGGACCAGCCGCTTCCCTTCATGGAAATCGACATGAGCCGATAAATCCGCTGATTTCGGAACCGTCAAAAGAGCATGTCACGGGAATCCCCTCCCTTCTGAATAACCATCCAATATAATACCATTTTAGCGCAATTCCAGCCATTCCCACAAGGCCTAAAGCGGGCGTACCCTACAACACAATACCTCGGTCCGTAGTTTATAGGGGCGCCCGCTCCCGTCTATGTACGATTTCCAGCCCGGTTTACCAGGAGAATCATCCAACGGCCTAACGAAGCACCCACGAAAAGCTGGTTTAGCTTCCTGTCATTTCGCCCTATTGTCTCCAGGTAAAGGATTGACATGCCATAGTCCTATCTTTTTAGGGTCGCAGGAAAAAGACGCCGGCCAGGCACAGGATGATGCCGATGATTTGTCGGGGCAGCAAGACGTCTTTATACAGCAGGAGACCTATTCCTGCCAAAAGAAGCGCTACGCTGACATTGGCCAGGAGAGAGGCCATGCTGATTTTCCAGCCAGCCCGGTATAATAGGATATAGCCAAATTCGACGGCGACCAGCGTCAGTCCCCAGGCAGCACTCGCCCAGTTCAAGGCCGTCAAATCCTGCCGAAGCGAAGTGCCTGTCACCACGTAAGCTGCGGCACACAGGAGAAAGCTGACCAGATAAGTCACGCTGAGGGCCAGGAAAGGCGGGGCTGCTGTCGGCGTCGCCTTGGCTACCACATGATAGCCTATGTTGCCAAGAACAACGATGAAAAAGGGAATCCAGTAGGTCAGGCTCATTTTCCCAGCTCCTTTTCCATATGGATGTGAGGACAATACTCATCCAGATATTCGTCACCCGATGCGGTAAATCCCAATTTTTCATAAAAAGGACGTACCCGGACCTGAGCTGACAGAGCCAGCCGTTTCACCTGACGGCCGCGCAGCCAGGCTTCCGCTTCCCGTACCAGCCACTCCCCGTACTGCCTGCCCCGGCAGGACTTCCGCACAGCCAGCCGGCCCAATATATACACTTCCGGCTGATCGGATGAAAAGAGACGGCAACAGCCAGCGGCCTGCCCATTTTCGTATAATACCAGATGCCAGGCCCTTGAGTCGATTTCATCAAATTCATGATGAAATCCCTGTTCTTCTACAAATACCTCCTGCCGGATAATCCGGGCATCCTGTGAAAGTCCCTGCTGCATATGCATTTGAATCATGATAATCCCTCCTAAAAAAACAGAGGTGTCCAGGAATTGTCTTATAGCATGTAATCATGCCGTACCTACGACAACTCCCAGACACCTCATTTCTCCTGTCCGGTGACAGAAGCGGTGTTCCTATGAAATTAGCATCATTCTAACATATTCTGCCCTTTCCGTCAATACGATTCGCCAGCACCCGTCATACCCCCAGCTGATGACAGAGCCAGGCAATCAGGACCAGTACCAGCAGGTAGGCCAGGTTGAGCTGGGTGAATAGTTTCAGATACCCTGCCTGCTGTCGGGGACAGGCCCGGACGTACATGCCATAGGAAATGAGGCTGGCCATGGAGGCGACCAGCGTCCCCAGGCCTCCGATATCGGTTCCCAGCAGCAAAGCCGCCGCATCATCAGTAAACCCCGACAGGAGGACGGCGGCCGGCACATTGCTGATGACCTGGCTTGCCAAAAGGGCCATGAGGAACTCATGACCGTCCAGATATCCCGTCAACAGGTCCCTAAAGCCAGACAGCTGGCTCAGATTGCCTACGAGGATAAAAAAGGCCACAAAGGTACCCAAAAGCCGGTAATCAGCATAACGGAAATACTGGGGCCGCGTCAATGCCGTGATGACCACGACAAAGGCCAGGGTCAGGCGGTAATCGAGCACATGCGCCACAGCGAGCAGGGAAAGGAAAAACATCCCGCCCAAAATCCAGAGCTGCCGCGACGGAGCCAATACAGGCAGATTCCGTGTCCGCCGGGCCGCCAGCCGCACGGAAATGGGAATCGGCGTTCCCGGCAAGCGGAACAGGGACAGCGCCAGCAACAGGAAGGATACCAGGGTATAGGGCAGGAGCAACAGCAGAAACGAGGACAGATCCATGGCGTAGTAAAAATAAAGATACAAGTTCTGCGGATTGCCTACGGGCGTACACATACTACCCAGATTAGCCGCCAGCGTCTGGAGGACGATGACAAGCGCCATTTGCTTCTCACTGGCCACTTTCGGCAGGGCCATCAGGGAAAAAGGCACAAAGGTCAAAAGCGCCACATCGTTGGTCACCCACATACTGACAAAAAAACAGGCAAAGACCAAGACCGCCGCCAGTTGGCGCATCGTCCCCAGTCGGAGCAAGAGACGCGCCAGCACGGCCGCAAAGACACCGCTTTCCCGCAAACCACCGATGACGACCATGAGGCAGAACAAAATAGCCAGTACAGGCACATTGATATACCCGGCATAGGACGCCGAAGGCGGTACGGCCAGCATCGACACCGATGCCGCCATTACCGCCAGGACAAGTACCAGATTCTCTTTGAGTACTGAAACGACAGATTTCATGCTATGACCTCAATCGAGCTGCTTCCCATTTTCACTGCGGACCTGGGCCGACACGAGGAGCGTGAAGACGCCGGTACCGCCGATGATATTGCCCAAGCCTGTCGGCAGGAGGAAGCGGAAGAAATAATCGTACAGGTCAGAACCACCCATGAGGACGTCATAGGCGGCTTCACAAGAGCCGACGACGACATGGGCAAAGTTGCCGATGGAGATGAAATAGGTAAAGGTCAAAATCGTAAAGAAAGCGAAGCTCCGCGACATAGGCATGATCCAGACAATAGCGGCGATGAGCATACCTGCCGGGATGCCGCGCATGATGTTGTCCATCGCGTCCGGCGCCATGATGTGATGCGACACGGTCAGGAGACACTGCGTAATTTCCGGCGTCGTAAAGACCGGGCTGGACATGAAAAGCGCCGCAATGGCTGTACCGACGATATTGGCGCCGAAGACGATGCCCCACAAGCGCAGAAGTTTCCGAAAATTTTCCCAGCAAGGTACGCGGAAGACAGGAATGACCGTCGTAATCGTATTTTCCGTAAAAAGCTGCAATCGCCCGAGGATGACAATCAAGAACCCCGTCGTATAGCCGAAGCCCGTAATCGCCCCCGTCCAGGGAGCCTGGCCGACATAGACATGGATGATAGAGCGGAAATAAAACGAAAACGAAATCATCAAGCCTGCCGCCAAGGCTGACAAAATCAAAGGCCAGGCCGGCCGTTCCAATTCCATCTCGCCATCGTGGCGGATGATTTCAAAAATAAGATTCGGTGACAATTTCTCATGCTCTTCAACAATGACACGCATCTTCTGATCTTCTGACTGCTGACAAGAAAAATCACAGTCATGATTACAACGTTTAATCATAGATTCCACTTCTTTCTGACATTTTTCTTTCATTATACCATGTTTCTTGCCGTGATAGCAGTCGGTAGATTTTCTGCAAAATACATGACCAGCACAACTAAAATGAAAAAATGGAAGATTTATAAGCTGCCTATACGGCAGTTAACAACGAACAGCTTGGCCTGCGTATCGAACCGAATTTCTAAGCTGCCTATGCGGCAGTTAACCATATCGGCGTGAAGCCTTGGGAGTCTTGGATTTTCTAAGCTGCCTATGCGGCAGTTAACAAGGGGCATTTCAAGGAATTGTCCCTTGCAGATTTCTAAGCTGCCTATGCGGCAGTTAACAGGACGGTACAGCCCTTGACTTTACTGGCCCCTTTCTAAGCTGCCTATGCGGCAGTTAACGTGGATTTTTTTCCACGCGTCGCGGCAATCTGTTTCTAAGCTGCCTATGCGGCAGTTAACCTGGGCTGGGTAACTTATTGATGGCCGCGCAATTTCTAAGCTGCCTATGCGGCAGTTAACAGCTCACGGAAAGTATGACGCGTAATTTAATATTTCTAAGCTGCCTATGCGGCAGTTAACGTACGGGAGAAAAAGAAATCATCGAAGTGTGTTTTCTAAGCTGCCTATGCGGCAGTTAACCCGAATGGGTCAAAATGATCGCCAACCTTGACTTTCTAAGCTGCCTATGCGGCAGTTAACATAACGATGCAGATACCGGAGAGGTTCAATACTTTCTAAGCTGCCTATGCGGCAGTTAACCTACAGAAAAGTATATGAGCATTGCTCTATCATTTCTAAGCTGCCTATGCGGCAGTTAACACAGCTCGTTATAA